>Ga0315298_1002589_pt1 | contig 30483 bp, 21 predicted proteins | sample WHS_1_MG_FD_203077 | JGI IMG/M metagenome (GOLD analysis project Ga0315298, IMG submission 203077) | Extremophilic microbial mat communities from Washburn Hot Springs, YNP, Wyoming, USA - WHS_1_MG | ecosystem: Environmental > Aquatic > Thermal springs > Hot (42-90C) | place: USA: Wyoming... | reverse complement strand
ATAACAGTATCATTAAACCATGTTGGATAAACATCACCGGAAGGCCAAGTCCACAGCTTATACGGTTTAGGCGTGCCCCACTTAAAAGCAGATTTAGGCACACTCGTGCTATTCACAACAAGCGACAAAAGATTATTGTAGCCAGCATCGTTAAGCGCAATAACCAAACGCGTATCATAAGACCTCAACGAATTACTCGTATTGTTTATCCTGACAACAAAAGTCTGAGTTGCACCCGTAAGATTCAAAATATAACTCTCACAAAGCCAAGAATCAACATCATACCCATTATAAGTGCCTTCAGGCAGAGAAACCTTAAGAACAGCACAAGGATCCGCACTCACAGGCAAAACAAAGCACGCAGAAACCAATAAAAAAGCAAAAAAGACCAACAGTGACAACTTTAAGTTCTTCATTTCGTTTGCCCTCTCCCCTTCGGCAATAAAATAAATGCCCTCAAAACATATTTAAGACTTTCTAGAAGTATTTTCTATATTTAACTGCACATCATACGCGCGCAGTGTTCCCTTATTTGGTTTTTAATAGTTATTTTATTGGGGCATTTCCGTATAGCCTTAAAGTGTTGAAAAAGGCCAACCTCCTCCAGCAAGCCAACTTAAAACCATTCTTTCGCCACAACTACTAAGAACTTTAAATTGCGTGCATATCAAAGGAACTTATAAAAATCCTAAAACAGAAAAATTAAAACCATTTTAAACTATTTTTAAACACTTATGCTTATTTAAGCGTTTTACATTGTTTCGCTAATATAATGTACGGCAGCTTTAGTTTGTGATTATAAAAAAAGGGTTATTGAATTTCTCAAAGTTTCTTCGTCTGCTTCTTGATTGCAAGGAGGGTTACGGTGGTAGCAGCTATGAGCATTAGAATTAAGCCTATACTGTTGAACTCAGGAACTACTGTGATTTCTCCATCAACCTTAGTAAAGTCCAATGGTTGCCCATTACGATCACCAATGACTGTGCCATCTAAGTCGAAGGTTATCTGCGTTGAGCCTACGGCAAGGGCTTTCATTGTTAATGTGGCTAATATCCCATTTCCTATTCTTGGCGTTGTACCTCTAGCATCGGCGTCGTCTAAGCTGTAATACGTTACAGCATATTCTGCTGTGCTATCTCCTCTTTTCTTTGATATTATCCATAAGTTGTCGTTTGCTTGTTCAACACCATCTGGATCCATAAAATGACCTGATGGCAACGTAACGCTTGTACAGTTGACGATTGCTCCATTCCATTGAAGTTTAAATTGAACACCATAGACATTAGCAGCATTTGCTATTGTCACATTAACTGTAAAAACGTCGCCCACATTGTTGACCGTAATGCTTGCTGGATCTACCGCGATAGTCATGCCATCTGCTTTCGCTGGTCTCGGCATAGCGATGCTCATAAAAATCGAAGCCAACATTAATAGTAACATTCCCTTTTTAACCAATTTTTTTCACCTAATTATTGCTTATTTAATCATAATTTAAGCTTTTTGCATGTGTGCGCATTGATGTAATAATACTATTGTTGGGGTTAGCAGTTTTTACCGAAATTCGCAGCTATACGTATCATGTCCAGCACGTTAACTCTGCCGTCTTGGTTTATGTCAGAATATCTATCCCAGTTTGGATCCGAAAGTGTAGAACCGAATGTGTTTGATGCTGTTATACAGTCCAAGATGTTTACTTGCCCGTCGCCGTTAACGTCTCCGGGTATTCGGATTTTTACTTTGCCGTCATTTACTGTGTTGTCAGTTGTATCCAGTTCAAATGGTATAGGCGGTATATGTGCAATTATTGTGTAGTTATGGCAATACGGGATTGCTGTGGTGTTCCATTCGATTGTTAGAGTTGCAGATTCATCAGGCGCGAGATTGGTTACGGATATTACTCCAATTAGGTTGCCTTCGTAGTAAACTTCAACGTTAAATGTTTCAGAAATGTTGCCTTCATTTTTCACGGTTATGTTTATACTTACAAACCAGCCTGGGTAAATATCAGTTTCATTGGCTGCGACGTTTAATACCGCTACATCACGTATTAAAGTCATGAAGAAGCCATCTTCGACCTCATGGGAAATGAGGTCACCATTGGAGTTCGTTAGATTTGCGTCTTTAATATCAAGGTTAGTCCATCCTATGGAATCTACTTGGAAAAATATTGTTACTAAGGGGAGTGGCGAATATGTTGTTACCGGTGATGCTGGCGGATCAAACGACACATTTACAGTTATAAGCCCTGCCGGATCGTTAAAACTAATCACGCCTTTAGGTCTAATGCCGTTTAGATCAGGGTTTATCATCGCTCCATAACATGTGAGAATCGCCGTGTCATATTCTAGGGCAAACTCATAATGATATAGGTCTTCCACGTCGTCAAGGGTTACGTTTATTGCAAACCATGAGGGGGGAAGCATAGTCGGGTCTATTATTTCTTGTGGGTCAACGTAAAGTTTTCCAACAAGGATGTTGTTAAAGAAGCCGTTTACTGCTGTGATGGGTAATGGATTGCCCATGTCGTCTAAGATTGTTGTTTCTGTTAATGTAAGTGCGCTGGGTCCAAGTCCTTTAACATGGAATGTTATTAACGCAAGTCTTCCATTTCCTGACACCGAGGATTCTGGCGGTGAAAGCCACGCTCTAACGTTTATGAATCCGATGTTGTTGTCGATGTTGATTGTATACATGGCTGTTGGCGGAAAGAAATCGCCAACATTAGCGTTTGTCACCTCTAATATCGTCGGGTCATAAGTTAATGTGAAATTGTAACTGTATATGCTGGTTGCATTTATTATGGAGATGTTGACGTCGAAATTGTTGCATGGCGTTAATGTTGGGTCAACTATTCTATCTGGCTCAACGTATATCTGTGCTGGTTGAGGGGGTGGTCTGTTGTCGAATGAACAGTCTGCAGTTATGTGTTCAATGGGATGCGCTTCTTCATCGCCGAGTATCGTGTCTTTTAAGCGTATCATTGTCCGTCCAATAGCTAATATTGTTAGTGTTATCCTTGCGAGAGTCCCATTACCATATCTTGGCGCGGTGCCTCTAGTTTTTGCGGCTTCAATATCGTAATATGTGACGCCATATTCGGCATGATCAGCATATATTTTCTTCGTTACTATCCAGAGGTTGCCTTCAGCTGTTTCTGTTCCGTTTGGATCCATAAAGTGTCCAGTTGGGATCTCTATTTTAGCTCCTTTAAGGATTGTGCTGTTCCATTCGAGGCGGAATTGCGCGCCACATACGCCAGGTGAAGGCGGAATGTTCGCAACTTTTATTTCTACCGTGATGTTTTGGGTTGGAGCATAAGACTCACCAACTATGACTGAGGGATCTACATACATCATTGTAGTGGTCGTGGCTTGGGTGCGCGTTATAAATTGCAAAATATCAACCATAGCTAGCAATAGCATGAATATAATGATAAATGCCTTTCTAGTTTGACATCTCATATTCTCCTTTCTCCATAGCTTGAGTTAAAGGGCTTCTAATTTTATAAAGTTTACGGGAATAGAGCATAGCAGAATTGTCAAAGTGCTTGGTTGCCGAAATTTGCTGAAAGGGTGATAGCGTCAAGAATGTTGACTTTATTGTCGCCGTTGAAATCAGCGTTTGGGTTCCAGTTTTGGTCGCCAAGTTTCGAGTTAAACGCTTGGGCCATTTTTATGGCATCAAGTATGTTGACGCTGTAAACTCCCGTGTATGGGTTTTGAACTTGGTCTACATCACCCATTAATTTAATTTGGAAAGTTGTCGAAGCGTTGGCTGTTAACTCCACTCCATATTTTGCGGCGACATATACTGTGTAGTTGCCTATTCTCGTTCCTGCAGGTATGCTTGTGTCTGCTTTTTTGGATGTTGTTACATACGCCACGTATGTTCCTGTTGTTTCTGACAGCTCGGCGACTGAGAAGCTAGTCGCCGTTGACTTCGAGGAGCTTATTGCAAATGAAATTAGTTTTTCTGGGCAGTATGGATAGCCGCCTGAAGAGGGAGTGTTGGAAAAGGCGCTTACACAAAGTTGAGCCGTTCCAGAAGCAGCGTAGCTCGGCACCTTCCAAACGTCTCTGACGGTGATGTTTGTGCCTGGCGGGATAGTGTAACTGATTGGCATGTTCGAATAAAGTGGGACGTTGTTGGCGTCGAACACCGTGTATGCTGCTACGACGTAAAGTGGCGTGTTCCAGTTGTTGTGATAGGTTAAGTATGTATAAACTATTTGCCCTCTCGTCACAACTGTTAACTGGTTGCCGTTTGAGTCCCCAATATAGGCGCTGCTTATGTTTATTTGCCATTCTGAGGACGAAACGCCTGGAGCAGTCTCAACTGTTCTAAGAACGTATTGTCCTACCCGGTCATTTATTTGTAATGCTACAAGTTGTCCGGGAACAGGGAATGAGGCGTTGTCGTGAATTAGTAGAAAGGTGCCGTTGATTTTTAACTCTTCGCCCACGTTGTATATGGATTTCGAAGCGCTAATGGTTATTTCAAGCTTATCTGTGAGGTTATATTCAAGTCCGCTGTAGAATGCTGGTTCATCTTGGAAAATTGCATAAACTTTTATTTCAAGCGTATTCGTGTGTGTAGACGAGTAAAATGTTGATAGAATAATTGTGACAGCAATTAAAACTAATACATGCTTTGGCATTCCTTTCCCCATATCTACTACTTTCATTGCCACTTTTAGCCTATAAACATTCTGGAAAATTCTTCTACATGACACGTACTGCAAATTTCCTTAAAAAAAAATAAAAAGGGATATTTTAGGGTGCCCATTCAGCCAATATGTTGATTTCGGGCGCAGGTGCGTACTCTTTGGTAACTGCATATCCGCCGTTAGCAGGCCAGTCAGTTAGCGCGACAACATGTACCTTTGCTGTTCCAGCAGCTACGCTCTTATCAACGTGTATTCTGACCAATCCAGTATAGTTGTTATAGCTGCAATACGTGGCTCCTGAAACTGTTACTTCGAAGTAGACTGTTCCAGTTATTACTGGGTAGTTGAGTTCATCGTGAATTGTTACAGCTAATAGTATGTGACGTGGCATCTGTGATTGACTTCCAATTTCTACTGTAACATTAACCCATTCACAGTGAGCATATGAATCTTTATCTGTTGTCACTTTCCATATACGTACAAGGTAATCGTACTTGAACCACAGGAAGTCTCTGACAACCTGGCCTGCAATGTCTACGCTGGCTATGACTGTCCACTCGCCGAATAGGTCTTCTGGATCTTCACACGGCCAGTTCATTCTGAAGCTGACTGTGGCGACTCCATTTTCGTCTGTTCTGTCCACCAAGGTTGTCATAGTTGTGCCGTCTGGCGCTATCACTTGGAAAGTCACATCTTTATTTTGCACTGGCCACTCATTGTATGTTACATTTGCGTAGAGGATTACTTCCTCCTGTGGCCAGAACATATCGCTTGTAGCGTTTATTCCTTGGCCGCCGTATGGTTCTGGATATTGCGTGTAAACGTCGATTTCTCTGCCTAAGACTCGCGGCTTCATTGTGTATGTTCCATCAACTGATGGGTCTTTTGGTATGGCGATGCCGTCTTTGTCGCCGAAGTCAACCCAGCTGTCGTCAAGGTCAAGCGCACAAGTGTATGTTGTTGGGTAAACGCCTCGTAATATTCCCCTGAATCTTATTGTGTAGACTACTCCTTCTCCCTCTGGGAATGGCCCATGATATATTCCGTACTCATCTGGCAGAATCATGGCTCCGACAATTATGTAGTCTGGACCATAGACTGGACCTAGGTAGAACATGCCGCCGTTTGGTGGACCCGCATAGCTTTCAAGGAACGTGCCGTTGCTAACGCTTACAATTTGAAGCATTGTTGAGTTATAGTTAAGCTTGAAGTTCAAACCCACAAGCTCCCATGCAGCTTGGACATTTTTGATTGTTATGTTAAGGTCGAATTCTTGACCTTCAGCTGTTAGTACGACGTCGCGGGTGCCCTTATCTGGAGACCAGACTTCAAGATGTGGCAACTGTGAGGGGGGAGCCCACGTGTTAGTGTAGGCGCCGGTGTCTGATATGTCGCGTTGTAGTTCGTGACCTTCTGTATCACCAATCACAGTATTACTTGGATCAAAACTGAATGTAGCTGAGAGTACTCCGTACTTTGGAGGTTCAGCCATAACTCTGATTTTCACTTCCATTATGACGCCTGCAGCGTATATTGGCGCATCGCCGTGAGAAATGGCTAAAGCCATATCGTAGAATGTTGTAGCGCATTCCGCTGTGGTTCCATCAGCCGACACTTTTGGAGGTGTCACTTTCCAAAGGTTTCCTTCGGCTTCAGCTGAGCCATCTGGATCCATGAAGTGGCCTGTGGGTAATCTGGCTGCAACAAACTTTACGATTGTGGGGTCTGAGGTCACTACCTTTACTTGGACACCGCCTACTCCTGGACCAGTTGGGTTTATGTCGTCTATCGTCACTTGGATCCACTCTTCATAGCCTACTGGTGCGCCGACGAGGGTGACGGGGTCTGGAACGAAGTGTAGTCTTCCTCCATTCGGTGATGCTGCGAATGTTGGTCTTACCGTTATGACTGCGGTTGTCAACATCATCGTTATTACTGCTAACACAAACAATTTCTTGTTCATTTTATCTTTCTCCCTTCTCCTTTTTCAGCACTATTACTCTTGGAGTTAGGGGATTTAAGCATTACGGAATTATCTTCTATTTTGATAGTGAATGTCGTTAAAATTACGTTTGTAAACGAACGTTTGTAGGGTATACTCGCGACAATTGTGAAAGTTAAAATAAAAAATGGGGAATGTTTGAGTTTTAAATTTCGCCTGTGGGCCAACCGAATACTTTGGCTAGTAGTATTGCGTCTAAGATGTTTATTACTCCGTTGCCGTCTATGTCAATTGTCCTTGAGTACTTGGGGTCTCCCTCTCTCGAGTTGAAGGCTCCAGCCAGTAGGATTGCGTCTAGAATGTTAACTTTGTCGTCTTTGTTTAGGTCTTCATCCCTGAAGTAGCGGAAGTACCCGTATGGTGAGGTTATGTCGCTTGGAGCCTTGTTGGGGTCGCTTAGGCCCGTGTTCACTGTTGAACCCTTCTTGTTGGCTACGAGCAGTACGTGGCTGTTTGGAACGTATTCGTCGAGTCGCCATGGACCTGAAGCTATCATGTCTGGGTCTGGAGCGACTGTTGTTGGGTCCCATGGTTTACCGTCGGATGGTCTCGGGGCTCCTGTAGCTATTGGTTGCCAGATGTGCTTTGGCAATATCCGGTTACCGCACCATCCTAGGGCGAAGACGCTTTTCACGTCGAACTTTATCTGGAACGTCGTGTTTGAGAACACGACGATTTCAACAATGTCCTGAACGTTTGAAATCCACCATGGTGGTGCTAGTCCGCGCGCTGCTAAATCGTCGTCAATTTGTAGAAACGTGTAGATTATGTCGTCTATTGTTACTCTCTGTCCGTCGTTCCAGTATGCGTCGCGTCTTAAAGTGAAGTTTATCGCTGTAAGCGTGTCGCCTGTGCTGGGGTCAGTCCACGTTCCAACTTTGAATGAGTCTGCTAGCCACGGCATAAACGTTCCTAGTTCGTATGGGTTTCTAGCCACTAGACCCTCATACCCTATAAGGTCAATAACAGTGTTGTCCCAAAGCCACTCTGAATATACAGGGTTAAATTGTCTAATGTCAGTTGTCTTGAAGCCGTAGGCGATTGTTCCTCCACGTGTAATTCCTGTGGGTCTCAGATTGAGGAACGTGAAGCCGCTGTCCACACCGTAACCGGGCACATTAACGAATCCCCTCCAATAACGGTCGGTGTAAGGAGCCGTGACGGGCCTTCTACTCACAACTTTGGAGCCGCTTGTAGTGTACAATGGTACGCTTAAGACGTTTTCTGCAAAAGCTTCCTGCGCCAAATGTGCATAGTAGACGGCTTCTTCAGCGGTGTTAGCGTACATCACTCCATAGCTTGCCTCGTTAAACGTTGGATCGTTGCATCCGGCATAGTTGTAGGGCCTTCCTGGGTGCCAATAGTAGTCCCAGTTCCACAATATCAAGTGGTCAGGGTCAACACCTAAGCTCCATCCGCCAGTGTAAATGTGGAAGTTCTTGTCCGCCATAACTTGGAGCCTAGCAGCGGAAACGTCACCATAAACAAGGTTCACCTGGATCTTTACCGGGTCACTTGTAAGCACGCTGTAAAGGTGTTCACCGGCAAGTTTTCTAGGCGTACTGTCGCTTCTCACAAACATTTTAAGCACAAGATCTTCATCAGCATCCTTCACGCCGTCGCCATCTTTATCCCAGAATCGCCATCCAGTAGCGGTATCCAATGGGAAGCCGTTTGCCTGCAGTAACGCTGCAGCTGCAGCTGGGTTAAATAGGTAGCATAGGTCTTCACGTGCGCCGCCAGGTCTTATCTCTGGGTGACTGTAAACACCCATAGAAGGTGGGACAGGAGTATATAGTGGAACCGCAAATCCTTCTCCAATAACCTCCTTTACGACGTAGTCCCTGTTAACACAGTAGGCAATGGCTTTTCTCAAGTATACGCTTGACATCGGGTTTGGATATACAGGATTCGGGTAGGTTTCGTTTGGAGGATTACCTAGATACTCGTTGTTGTTGTTGTTCAAGTCAAATAGGAAAATTCCGAACTCCGCACCGTAGTTCAACACCTTCAGAGTGTTGTTCCATGGAGGCGAATTGTACAAATCATAGTGTGCCTTGTCTAACGGCCAATCTGTAACATCGATTTCGCCAGTTTGAACACCTGTTTCCCACTCGGAAGTTTCGCTTGCATATAGCTTGATGAGCAGTTGGTCAGACCTTGGACCGAAAGTTTCGAACTTTGTGTCGTCTGGTATTGCAGGATCACCGTACGACCAAGCGTAGACTGGTGACAATAGCATAGCGACAAATATGACTGCAAACAATAGTGCAATTTCTTTTCTCATTTTTTCCTCTCTCCCTTTTTCTGTGCAATAAGTTTTGTGTGCAAACTCATTTAAAAGCCTTATGGAAAAAAGTTACAGTGCAACAAGACTACCTAGAATAAAGATGGCAGGCGACCATTCGTCCCCTGATATCCATCAGTTGGGGTTCTTCACGTCTGCATATTTCGCCAATGTATGAAGGACACCTTGTATGAAAACGACAACCAGACGGTGGGTTTATTGGGCTTGGAATTTCACCCTTAACCCGCACTTCTATGCGTTTTGAAGTGGGGTCAGGTACAGGAACAGCCTCCAACAGAGCCTGCGTGTAGGGATGTAAAGGCTCCTTTATAATGCGTTCAGTTTCCCCCATTTCAACTATTTTTCCGAGATACATCACAGCTAACCTATCACAGATAACTCTAGATAAAGCAAGATCGTGCGTTATAAACAGGAAGGAAACTCCATACTTATCCTTAAGTTCGAGCAACAAATTTACCACTTCAGCCCTTATTGAAACATCAAGCATGGAAACCGGCTCATCCGCAACTATGAACTCAGGATTAAGCACTAAGGATCGTGCAACGGCTACCCTTTGCCGCTGCCCCCCACTCAATTCATGAGGATATCTAAAAAGGAACTCTTCTGGAGGCGTAAGCTTAACATCCTCTAAAACGCGGTATATCCGCTCTTCAATGTTGCCTAACTCGCCCTGAATTAGTAGAGGCTCCTCCAAGATATTTCTAACGATCATTCTCGGGTTTAAGGATTCATAAGGATCTTGAAATATTATCTGCATCTTTTTCCTATAAGGCTTAAAGGCCTTCTCACCCAAGGTGGTTACATCTTTCCCTTCAACGAAAATTTTTCCAGATGTTGGCTGCACCAACTTTAGGATTACCCTGCCTGTAGTAGTTTTACCGCTTCCACTCTCGCCAGCTAGACCAAAAATCTCCCTCTTTCTTACACTAAAACTTACTCCATCAACTGCTCGCACAAAAAGCTGCGTCTTAGAAACTAGTGATCGCAAAAAGCCCATATGCAACGGAAAATACTTTTTAAGCTCCTTAACCACAATTAAATCTTCGCTAACCATTCTCACACCTCACCGTTCAGAAATCAGATGACAACTAACGAAATGCCCCTTCTTAAATTCAAAGTAAACAGGCTCCTTTTTCCTACAAATTTCCATAGCATACTTACAGCGTGGGTGGAAGACACAACCAACCGGCGGTTCTAGAAGATCAGGAGGCTGCCCAGGGATTGACACCATTTCGGTCCGTTCACCCCGAATATTCGGGAATGCGCTTATCAAACCCACAGTATAAGGGTGAAGGGGATTCTTAAAAACTTCAACGGTGTCACCATACTCCATAACTTTGCCACCGTACATTATCACGGTTGACTCACATATTTCTGCAATAATCGACAAATCATGCGTGATCAGCATCATACTTAAACCAAGCTTACTTTTTAGGTCCTTTAAAAGCTTCAAAATCTGGGCAGCAACTATAACGTCCAAAGCTGTGGACGGTTCGTCCGCTATTAACAGTGATGGATTACATGCCAAAGCCATAGCTATCATTGCTCGCTGTTTCATGCCACCACTAAATTCATGTGGATAATTATCAATCCGAGAGGGGGGAATGCCAACAAGCTCGAAAAGCTTTGCAGCCCGTTCATACGCCTCTTTCCTACTAACATCTTTCTCATGCAGCATTATCGCCTCAACTATTTGATCTCCAACCCTAAATAGAGGGTTTAAAGCGTTCATAGCTCCTTGAAAAACAACCGATATCTGTTTCCACCTTACCTCTTCACGAAACGTATCTTCATCTAAAGCGACCAAGTCGCTGCCGTTAAAAAAGATATGACCAGAAACTATTTTTCCACCCGGAGGCAGAATCTTTAAAATTGAAATAGCAACTGTTGTTTTCCCACAACCAGATTCTCCAGCTAACCCTGTTGCTTCGCCCTTGTTCACAGAAAAACTAACTCCGTCAACAGCCTTAACATAGCCACGTTTGACCATGTAATAAGTTTTTAGGTTGTCTATGTCCAGCAAACTCAATTTCTACATCCACCAGCATTGAAGTCTATTTAAAAATGCTTAAATAACATGATATTTAACCTTTTACATGAAGCAAGAGGAGAAGAGTTCATTTGGAGTACAATTTTGTTGGAAGGAATGTAGATCTCATAAGACTTTCGGATGCTCTAGCTAAATATTTAGAGGGTGAGGGTTTTAGTGTAAATGTGAACAAAGGGGACGAGGCGATATTGCTTTTGGCTATGGGAAGAATCGGAGGCAAATTTAGACAAGTTGCAATCAAACTGTTTGGAAATCCAAGTAACTTTACTATCGCTTTTGTGGAGCGCGAAAGGCTTGACCCAGTTTTTTATAACAACATGTTTTGGCAATTTTTCGGGGGTGGTTTTTTACTTCGCGAAAAATATAGGGAAGTGGATTTTTATCGGCTAATGGAGGATAGATTTTGGAGAAAAGTTGAGGAGATCATTAACAACTTTTCTTCGTGTAACCCTTTATCTTCGCATCCTTAGTTTTGGATTTAAAACTTCATCAAGTGCGTATCCCAATAAGATGAAAGACATTGCAACTAAGGATATAGCTAACCCTGGAGGGATAATCCACCACCAATTTTTAGTAGCACCTGCAACAAAGACCTCATGCAGCATTCTTCCCCATGACATCCGCGTTGGATCAGAGAATCCAAGCCACGACAAAGCTGCTTCTGCAGTGATGGCTCCTGGCACTGAAGAAGCTAAGGAAATATACACAAGCGACATCACGTTAGGCAGTATATGTCGAAATATTATATGCGACGTTCCAGCACCTGCAGCCTTTGCAGCTTCTACGAATGGTCTCTCCTTCAGGGACAACACTTGAGACCTAACAACTCTTGCAAACCCGTTCCAGCCTAATAAACCAAGCAATATGATTAAGTTTTCAATACGTGCCCCTAAAACAGCGACAAGTATGATCAGCAAAGGTAATCCAGGAAGCACCAGCATAAGATCGTTCACACGCATTAAAAGCTGATCTGCTGCTCCTCCGACAAATCCTGCGAATAAGCCAACCACCAACCCTATAGCGACCGATAGAAATGCAACCAGAACACCTACATAAAGAGAGATTCTTGTACCGTAAAGAAGCTGAGCGAAAAGGTCTCGTCCTAACTGATCGGTTCCCAAAATCCCGAAGCTTGTACCTTCCATAAACAATCCAAAATCGTCCACCCAGACTTTAACCGTAACATTTTGATCCATAACAAAATCGTCAATAAATGATATTTCAAGCCCATAAATATATTTACCAGGCCTACTTGTAAGCATATTTTGCAAGGCTACGATGTCTTCAACGGTAATCATGGATCCTGGATCCGATGGACTGTTCTTTGACAAAATCCACCCTGATATTAAGCCAGCTTTTGCATAACAAACGTAGACCCCGCCTTTGTTATTCTCAATTTCGCCATAAGCATCCACGTAAAACCCTGACGGTGGAGAAGATATCCCAACTTTGTAGTCTGGCGGAAAAAGTTTAACAGTATTTTCAAAGTTTTGTCCGGAAAAACCGAAAAATAACCTGATTTTTAATGGTACAAGAAGAATTCCGCTTCCTGTGGCATCTATTGAAATGTAATTTCTGCCCAAGACGTTTGAAATAGCATTTTTAGACTCTACTGTTGTTCCGGTAGGATTCCGGAAAATACCTCTATAGAGGCCATAAATCTGCATGGAACCCGCCGATGTTGGAATGTCTATCCTTATCTGATACCATTTATTTTCGGTAACCACAACTTTCATAACAAGGTAGAACCGAGCTTTATCCACGGTGAGGTTCTGATATAACATAAGCTTGTGGTTTACTACGATTTCACCTTCGGAATGATCCATCGTTATATTTGTATAAAGGTCAATATAATCTTGCCCTACATTTTTGATTCTATTGATCTCTCTTGCGTCCCCGCTTCCTATAGATATGTAATCATCAACGTTAAACCCCGAGGCGTTTGCCACCACTATTCTAGAGTCGCCCGCTATCGACGGTACGGCGAGAGTCGTCTGCGCGGAGAACCAGCTTCTTGGATAATATATGTCTGGGCAATTGTTTTCATCCTCAAAATTGGGGTCTGCAATTCTAGTGTCATTCATAAAGCAATAGTACGGATAGACATCGCCAGTATCTTCGTACATGAGTGGAAAGGTTGCATTTTGGACATCGGAATAAGTCTTGTTGATAAGGCTGCCCTCATTTACTATCCACTTCATCTTCTCCCAATTTGCGTTTAACCAATTCCACCAGTTCTTATCACTTGCCACTAACCAATCGCTGAAGGTAATGTTTGCAACAGCGACATTAATTCCCTCGTAGTCATCTACGCTAACCGAAAAATCTCCAGAGAAAGGTCGAGGTTTCCCCTTCTCTCTTGGAGCGTCTACTTGAATTATGTACCAATTTTCCAACGGCAGTTCTATTGGTTTAGTGTTGCCGTCAACTAGAATTTCCAAATTTCCCTTTAATCTAGCGGGTAAACCTGAAAATGGATAATCAAATTCTTGAAAAATGTACACTTTGGTTTCGCCAGGTGCCTCACCTACTGTGCGCTGATAGTTTATGGCAAGAGAACCATTCTCATAAGTTATTGGAAAACCTTCAACATGATATGGGTAACCAACATTGGGATCATAGCCGATGTTCACGCTTACAGAGGAACTTGCATGAACAACTGAACTATTCCAGACTCCTCCCTCTTCTAAAGTTTTTGGAGCGCCAGCATTTTTACCGGATAAATCCATGTTTTCAGTCAAATATGGATTTCCGCCAAGCCATGATGGAAGATTCCGTAGCCAGGACGGAGCTGCCCTTTTCCCAGCTAATGCACCTTTAACATTTGGATCTTCTCCTAGACTATTATATGGAGTTAGCAAAGGAGCGGCTAATGCAATAAAAAGGAAAAAAAGAATTAAGGATAACCCTAGTAACGCTCTTTTATTGCGTACAAACACCTTTAGGAAGTCCGCAAATCGACGAATAGTAAATGAAAACTTTGTTTCACTTCTTCCCTTTGCCTTCATAGACATCACCCATACTTTATGCGAGGATCAATAATACCATATAAAATATCAGCAACTATGTTCGCTATTATAACGCATAAGGAAATCAGGTAAAAAACTGCCATTAAAACAGTATAATCTCTTATGTTTATGGCAGTCCATATCCAACCTCCTATTCCAGGATAGGAAAAAACAGTCTCTGTTATTATTGCTCCTGATAAGATAAAGCCAAAACTTAAGGCTGCACTTGTGATTATTGGCAGACTTGCGTTTTTGAGTGCATGCTTATATAGAATTGAGTTCTCTTTAAGCCCTTTAGCCCTCGCTGTCACAACGTAATCCTCTGTCACGGTTTCAAGCATAGTAGCTCTGGTTAAGAGTAGCCATCCTCCATAGGAAAAGATGGTTAAGGTTGTTAGGGGAAGAATCAGATGTCGGACATACCCCCAAATGAGTTCCCACGCGTCATTTGCGTTGATGGAGAAAATTACTGTTAACGTATTACTTGAATAGGAAGTCACAGTGGTATACGGTTTAGGCCACCCGACTGTTGGTAGTGCCCATTCAACAGGAAAAGCCCTTGCTCCTGGGAGCCACCCTAATGTTCCTACAAAAATCCATAAAAGAATAAGGCCCAGCCAAAAAGTTGGCAATGAATTAAGAATTAAAGCGGTAATCACGGAAAAACTGTCAAATAGGCCTCCACGTTTCTTTATAACAAAGAGCCCCCAGATGATCCCGATTATTATTGATAATGTCGTTGAAAGACCAAGCAATAACACGGTATACGGAATTTTCTGCGCCAACACTTCGGATATGGGTCGCCTTCCACTTATCTCAATACCGAAGTTAAATGTGAGTAAGTTTCTTAGATACTTGGTTAGCTGGACCTCAAGTGGATCACCTAGTCCCCATAATTCCTTTAAAGCTCTTTCATGCTCTTGCCTCTGTTCAGGGCTTTCTTTAGACCATGCTGCCATCAAAAAATCAGTTGGATCCCCAGGCATTTTCATGAATATAATAAAATTTATGCATATAACTATAAGAACAAGTATGAAAGAATATATTACTCGTCTTAAGATAAAGCCTCGAAGACCCATAACTCTCACAAATTATAGGGCATAATAAAATAGTAAATAAGCTTTTGCCTTTTCAACTTACGACATAGATGGTAATGCTAAACCTTAAATATCTCGCACAATTAGATTGTAAAAATCACGTAACGGTGATTTAATGACTTCAAAAAACGTAAACATTGTTTTCTTCCTCACTTTTGCAGGCGCCGCTTTGATGATATTGAATGGCTCATTGATAATTTTTAACAATGGCCCAATAAGAATTTCAACCTACAGCGCCAACACTCTAAGTGAAGTATGGCCTGATGCCCCATCATCTTCAAGCAAGGTTTGGGGAAGAATAGCACTTGGTCTTCCAGGACTGGTTGAGGAAGGCATTGCGGCGTTCTGGATTGTCTTTGCTGTTCTACTTCTTCTTCTCTCAATTTTAATTTATATAAAACCGAGAAGACAAAAAGATATTGCACCGCTACTTTTTATATGCTCGATACTTACAATACCGATAGGAGCAGGATTCATAATCGGCTTAACATTAGCTATTATCGGAGCTCTTCTTGCTTTGGAGTGGCCAAAGCCTTATGGAGAGACTCTTATAGGCATAATCCTGAATTCTTTAAGAGTACACTCAAAATCACTTGGAACAGCTATTGAAAAGCAAACGTTAGATGTAAAAAAAGCTATTCTAATAATAATGTTAATTTCTATTTTGAGCAGTATAGGAGAAACTCTGTATAGCTTTAATGTAGGTAAAATATATCCGCAGTCTACCACAACCTTAGTTTCAGACGCAAAGCCTGGAGATTCGCAGATTTTTGTCGCCAATACATCAGGCTTCCAAAATGGAGATTATATCTTGATAGGAATCAGAGATAAAGTAGAATTAAGACAGGTACGTTATGTTGGTGACAACTATCTCGAAGTCACAGTGGCGCTTAAATATGACCATGCAAAAGAAGAAAAAGTTACCTCATCATCCACATCCTTCGATCCTACAGCCGCTTATGATATTCTCTTACGCGGCAAATTGTACGCTGACTTCATTACTCTTACCATAAGCGGACTTAGTTACATCATGATTGGAATCATAAAATGGTTTATTATCACAATTATAATTTACATGTTATGCATAAAGTTGTTAGACAGACAAACCTCGTTCAATACATTAGCGGCGGTGACATCATTGATTTTCGTTCCAGAAAGCCTGAATGTGCTTTTGCCAGTTCTCTTCTGTAATGAGCCAATGTTATCTGCAGGTACGGCTATTGGATTCATTCCGTTTTCTTGGCCAATGCTAGTTTTTTACGTGACTCACGTGTGGTCGTTTGTAATACTAGTATCGCTGTTAGGCAAAATAGTTGAATCTGACAAATGGAAAGCTTTAGGTTCAGCATTGACCTCATGCGCCTTCTACTTCTTAATCGTGTACTTGTTGATTTCGCCTTTAGTGAACATTTCCGGATTTAGGATTGCATTCACTCAGGAGTCGTACCTGCCACTTTTAAGCATAACTTCGGCATCATTTATCATTTCATGGCTTCTTGGCGCTTTCAAAAAGATTTAAGGCTCAGCTCTCCTTTTTCTTTTTGCTTTCCTCCTCTTGCCTCTTCGACATAACCCAATCTTTATAACCAGATGCTACGCCCCACAAGATAATTATTAATATTGTAGCTACAAATGCAAATTCAGACGACAATTGCAATATAACCCAAATAACAATCAATGGAATAACTATTACAGCCACAGCGGCGAAGATAACTACCCAAACCCATTTATCAAAAGTTTTCCCTGACATACCAATTTCACACTTGGTTGCAATAAGAGTATAGTAACCGACATTCTTAAGCTTTAACTTTAAACATTATAAGGCTTAGCAACATCACACTTTTCGTGGGCCACACGTATCTGTTGTTCAGCGCACGGACATTGGTTCCACACTTATCACCAGAATGAAATCATTGTCAATGCGGTCTAAAATGTATTAGTCGGAAATTATACTCTCATGGATAATTATTTGTGGTTATTGGCATTCTTTTGCAAAATTCGTATACAAGTAAATTAATTGAAATGTACTCTTCTTCAGGATAATATTATACTGTTCTCGAGTATGGAAAAATTATATTTTATACGTTATTACATTGGCATAGTTGTGCATATAACAGCGCCTCTATCAAAGACTAAATTCTATAAATACTGGTTGCGAGGGAAACATTTCCGAAAAAACCTTCATACTGGCTTAATGCTTTTTTGTATAACGCTTTGAGCTTCTAATTTCATTCGTTTACTTAGCTTATTCATAAAAAACTTTCTCGTTTTTTTCCATGATGTAACGAAAATAACAAGTATTGCAACACTAAATATGATTAAGAGGAAAACAACTGTAAATTCGGTCTTAGGTACAACATCTATGGTTGTCGATTCAACCTTCCTTTCATACTGCGTTTTTCCTTCAAACTCCACATTTACACGAATTTCTCCATATTCTTCTGGAATTATCCATACAACTGCTTCTCCGTCGATATTGGTTTGCGCTGTGACGGCAAATTTCGTTGCATTTCCAACCACAAAATAAAATTTGACTGTGAGATTAACCAGTCTCCTGCCATCTTCATCGGTTAAAACAGCTGTCACTGAGAGATTCTCCCCAATAAAGCACCTAGAGGGTGAAAGCAACAGCAGAGTAACGTTAACTTTTCGCACATAAATTTGTTTAGTTGTGTAATTTACTGTGCCAGCCTCGTTTAAAACAAACAAAGTTACATTGTAGTATCCGCTTTCCAAGAATGTCTTGTAAAAATCATTTCCAGCAATTATTTCACAACCATTAAAATTCCACCACACACGCAGTGGTTGATCTAAACCACATGAGGATGCAGAAAATTTGACAGAATCGAAAACTTTTGGTTTCTCTGGAATAACAGTAAAGTTGGCAATAACAGCATATGTTTTGTTTACGGGAAGAACAGATGGAAAGTTATCTTTATTAAACTGACAAACAACAAAAGGTTGATCCCAGATCATGTCGCCGTTTTCATCACAATTTTCATATTTGTCCCAATAATTTCCATTTGTTCCATTATCCCAATAATTTATCGCGGGCCCAGTAGATGCACAACTAACATCGACATTATTAACCAAAAAATTATTTTCATAGAAAACATTCTCATAAGAATTTTCGATTTTCACACCAATTTCTCTACTGTATGACACATTATTTTCGGCAAATGTGTTTTGCGTTGAAATCGATAGGTGAATCGCAATTGAATTATTAGCAAAAAGATTTTTCCGAAAAATGTTACGCATAGCGTTATCTAAAAACAACCCGTAAAGATTTTCCTTTATAATGTTACCGCTCACGGTGTTGTTATCTGATGAAAACGTGATGGAGTTAGAAATGTATGTTCCAACAGTCAAGTACATGCCATATTTATTTTCACAAACAATATTTGAGGCGATAAAATTTTTTGATGAGGCAACTAACGAGATTCCTGACCAGAAGTTTGACTCAAAAATATTTCCTACGACAACATTCTCATGGGAAGAAATCAAGTAAACACCTCGCTCATTGTTAGAGAAGTTTGAGTTCCAAATGAAACTATAATTTGTATAAGCTAATAGAATTCCGGAGAGGTTGTTTGTAACATTTACATTATACACTGTGATTCTTGAAGAATTAACTAACCCAATATAGCCAGCGTCGTAGGATATAGTTTCATTCTCTTTGTTAACTAAGTAATATACTGGTCTTCCGTCAACTTTGTTTGTTTTATCGATCCGATGTATAAAATGTTCTAATGGCAACCCCCATACACGCAGATTGCACTTATTTCTAACCATCACGTTATATTCAAGTGTATTATTGGTTGAATCATAGATGTGTATTCCAACTGCATTGTCTGCCATAAAATTGTTTACTAATATATTACCCGAAGAATAACGTAAATATATTCCATTTCTATGATTTATAACTGTATTGTTTTCGATGACAACACTTGAAGCATGAAACAAATAGATCCCATCAAAAGTTGAAGTAGAGGCATTTACGATAAAATTGGCTAACAAGACATTATCTGCCTTAACATAAACGGTTACAGAAGCACGTCTATTGTAAATTACAGTTTCATTAACAACACCTATAAGAGAAACAGCCTTATCTATAATCAAGGACTCCTCGTAAAACCCGCCTTTAACGTAAATTGTGCAGCCGTCCCACGCATTATTTAAAGCCTCTTGTATACTACTATAATTTTCAGGAACGTACAATTTGGAAGTTTCTTTGGTTAAGCCACTTGCCAACAAACTATCAACAATCGATGATCGCCTTTCAACTTTAAGATGATCCGCTGTATTTAAAGGCACTAAGCTAAAAATTAGTAAAAGTCCAAAAGCAAGAATCGACAAACTTTTCATGCAAAAATTTATGCAGATGCTTAAATAAAACATTTACCCACATCCGAAACATGTACCATCGAAACGTTTATCAATGATTGCCCAAATAGAAATGCCGTGAAAAATATGAAAAAAGTAATCCTTGTTACAGGGTTTATTTTAATAATTTTAGGAACCATTTTCTCATATGCAGGAAAAACTTCAACACAAGTGCTGCAAAACCAGCTTAGAGTTGCAAGATACATAGAATATGGTAAAGTTTACTCAACAACTTGGAGCTTGGACGCTAACCTTAGTGAGGGTGAATACGTCGGAATTGACTTTAGACCAGCCGCGGATTGGTCTCTACCCCAATTTGACGAAGAAATACTTCCGCCAGTTAATGGAACCCTTTATCTAGCTGTAAAAAGGCTTGAAGTAAACGTAACAAATCTACAAGGCGATTTAACATCATTCACTGTATATCTGGTCATAACAGAACCTTACGGAGGCGCTGAGGATGTTACAATATTTCCAGATTATTTTAACATCAACTTCCAAGGAGGGGGACTGGTTGTAGAAGAAAACTACCCAAAAATCAAGACTGTATTTTATAACAACAAGTATTATAATATGATACTTTTAGGGAAAGCACCATTCAGTGGAAATTACACTTTTAATTTTCTTCTAGATTACAAAATCGTAGATGCGGTATTTGACGAGTCAAGTAATAAAACTATACCGTGGATTCACGATCCTCGCCTTCCTCCTTATGTTTGGATCTACGGATTAAGGGAAAGTACCGAAACAAATTATCCATATTCTAATTTAGGATATTTTGGACCTTTTGTGGTTGCTGCAGGCGCTGTTCTTCTTGTATGCGGTTTACTTCTTCCACAAAAAATACGGAGAAAGGACTTCAAGCGTTAACTGTTAAAGAAAAGCCTTTTAAGGTTTTGCCTCTTGATAAAAAATATGAATCTAAAATGGATAGGCGCGGTTTTAATTGCTGCTTCAATTGTAATTGGTGTAATAATAGCTTCAAATTTTCAAGTCTACGAAAGAGTTGAAGACTTTGCACTATTGGCCGACACTTCAAATTACGAGAAAACTAAAATTGAGGATCAGATAGTTTATGTGCCGCCGCTTAATCGTACATCTGAAGAAGCAGAAAGGCTTGGTAAAAATTGGGGGTGGATCGGCTTTAATATTTCATTGCCTAATCAGGGTAAAGGTGGATACCAGGCTTATGGCGTGATTATCTCAGCAGACCCAAATAATGTGGCAGATGTAGTGATGGGAGTGGTGAATGAAACTGGACTAGACCTCTTAATTTTCGATGGCTTTTCGGAACAAGCGTGGAATGCGTCAAAAGTATATGCGACAGCTTCAATAGATGATAACAAACCATATCAAAAATTTTGGTTCAGTAACCTTGACAACGCGCAAAAATATTGTGTTCTATTTAGAGGACGGAAAAACGCGACTGATGACATGCCAGTTATTATATCGATAAAAGAGGCTTGGTACGAGTGGAGAACTTTAATTCAACCAGCTCCCTTAAGCTCAGCTGCTACAGTTACATTATTTCTCAGTGGCATAAGCATACTCATCGCAGATCGTTACAGAGCAAGAAAAAACCGCCTCAAAAAAAGGGCTGCGCGCACATCATGCAGATGAGTTTTTCTATTAGAATTATAGCAATCCATAGAATTAGCAATAAGGGCAAACATGGATTTTCATGTACTGCCACAGTCCCTTTGAGGTTAATGGTGTTTAAACCTTCGTAGACTGTTAGACAGATATACGTGTTTAAATTATCTTCGGTGACGGTAAAATTTATTGCCTCGCCATTTGCGGAAATAACCCATCCATCATCGCTCCGCAAAAGCGCTTTAGGGATAACTATCCGACAAGAAACTTCTGGAACTGTTAAATTAATACGGACAACAAGCAAAGCTTCCGAGGAATTAAAATCAACATTTGTTATTAAGGCGTTCACCGAAAATCCAATTTCATACACTGTGCCCTCAAATAAGTCTAGTTCGTAAAAAGTAATTGGACTAATCAGTGGATAATTGTCAAAATCGCCATTAACAGTTTGAGGGGAATCCCCGATACCATCGCTACCTATCTCACGTTGTGTTTCACCTTTGCGCTCATCCTTCCCTTCGTAATAGCTCCAATAGTTTCCGCCCCTTGGATAACCAGCATCCCAAAAATTTTCGGAATCCCGGAAGTAACCCTCTTTGCCCCCAACAAAATTGTTACTGTAAAAAATGTTGCTATTAGAACTATGAATAAAAAAGTTATGGAAATTGTTGATTAAGTTACTTCCAAATAGAGTGTTGTTGTTTGAGTTAATAAAGTAAATACCGTGCCAATTTGCAGTTAAATTTACCTTTTCTATTAACGTGGAATTTGAAAAGGCAAGCAAAACGCCTTGAAAATTATTTTCAATATTTACATCTTTGATTTCAACTTCAGTTGAATCTACTACCCCGATAAATCCTGCATGCTCAGGCATTCTTCCTCCAGTTTTTGAAACCCAATAATAAACGGGCAGTTCATTAACAGTGTTTGAAACTGCAACATCGTTCAAAAAGTCGTCCAACTGATAACCATGAACACCGAAACTCCAGGTATTATAACACAGCGCATTGTCCTCCAAAACATTTTTACCCGAAAACCATAGTAACAATCCAAACTTATTTTTGGCAATGTTGTTACCAGAGAGGGAATTGTTCCTAGAAGACCATAACTGAACTGCAATTTCATTATCTGCCAAAAAATTACCTTCTATAATATTCATTTCTGAGTAATTTAGGTAAAGTCCATAGGGACCAGTGTTTGATATAAAATTTGCACTAATGTTATTACCAAAAGATTCTTGCAGAAATAAGCCATCACAAACGTAAGAAATTTTATTTTCAGAAACTTTGCTTTGGTTTGTTCTCTCCAGATATATTCCGTAGGCGGGGTTATTTTTTATCTCATTTATTGCCACATTAATATCAGTGCAGGATACTAAGTTTACAGCTTGCCCGTAGTTCCAATCCAAAAAGTTGTTAGAAAAATTTATATATCTTGAAGTTTCGAACCAAACAGCAATGTTATTGTTTCGCAAAATATTCCCAGTTATATTTGCATAGCTACAATTTTTTAAATACAATCCATAATAATTTGACTTTATTACGTTAGAAAAAATGTTAACCCCTTCTTGAGAGTCAACATGTATCGCCGCCCATTCAAAACCACTGTTTTGAATCGTAAAATTAGCTATAATTACGTCGCGGGCAGAAACCGTAAACACGCTCCCAGCTCCAAAACCATCAATTATGGTGTCTTCACCTTCTCCTATCAACGTAACAGTTTTATTGACTATGACGTTTTCATAGTAAATGCCCTTAGGAACTTTTACCACGCCTCCTATAGTTGCTTCATTAATCATATCCTGAATGGATTTATTCTCAACAGCATAAGTCAAGCTTAACTTTTGAAACAGAAAAAAACATACCGAAAAGGCTAAGAACATATATAACAATACTTGAATGAAGAATCTCACTATCCTCCCCTAAGTAGAAAGTGAAAAAATGGTTTAAATCTTTTATGCAAACAGAATATTAAATACCTTAAGTCAATGCATTTTTAATTTCCTCAATGAACCTACAGATTTTAGACGGACGTTTAACTACGGTTATTGCCACAAACGCAAAATCCACGACGATTCCGACTAACAAACCAGATATGCTTGCTACAACAAACCCTGTTATTCCAGAAAAAATGGCGAAATATGCCTTCCTACACTTTAAAAGCTCTATGAGAGCTGTTAAAACAATTATTATAGCAAAATCAGACTCAATACCTAAGGTTATCAAAAAAGTCACATGTATCATAACGGTCATGTTCACTCAATCCCCAAATAGGACTGCCGAATTCACCGGGCTGGTAACCTTCAGGAATATACATCATTGAAACATTACCTTGAAAAGACCCCATGTTTTTTAACCAATAACTTGGATGAAGAATAGAGTTAAAAGCTATATCTACATAAAATACGGCGTCGGCATATCCATATTAAGTATGTTTAACGAAGGTAACTTCATCTATCGCATTAAGTTTGTAGCCTACCCCACCAAATACGCTCAAAAACATCAGAAAAATGGCCATTCCCAACGTGGAAATTGTCTTCCTGATAATGATTATATGTTTAGCGGTTGCTCCATACGAGTCAGCAGAAAAGTTCATGCCATAAATGTAACACACAATCTAATTTAAGTTTTAATACATAATGCTATTGAGTTAAATTTTTCGAAGCTAAAAATATGCTCTTAACAAATCAGTAGGAAATACGATAATTGTCGTAACGCGCACATGGAACAATTCGGAGACAACACAATCTCTTTACACGTCATACATTATCACTGCAGAAGCATCAACAGTTTAAAATGAAACAGAGATAGACAAAATTCACTTGACGATGGTACAGTTACTCTTGTCATCCTCGGCGACTCGAACGGCAACAAAATTGTAAACATTCTTAATACGATAGCTATTTCAAAAGCGTTCGGATCAATGTCTGAAAGAATAACAATCCATAATTTAATTCTAGTAGCAAGATGCCCTGGACAAAGATGGCCGTAAAACCGCTCATTTTCATTTACCTATCCTTTCACTAAGTTATATCAGCAAACTGTCCAAAAGCCTACAGCATCAAAGTTATTACCAGAGGTAAAACCAAATTTGCTTCAAAAAATTATTGAACTTTGGAAAAACAAAGGCACCTGTGAGAACAAAAGCTCCAGTTAGCAGACCTATGAATGCTCCAACAGCAGCATCTAGGGTAAGTCCAACGATGCCAGCAAAAATGGGTAAATGGAATCTTCTACTCATGATTTCAACAATAAAAAACAATTATGAAAAGAAGGATGAAGTTAGGATAAAGGTCTAAAACTGACAAGTACGCAATGTAGGTTTCACATCTCTCTTGGGGTTTAGACCCCACCTCCAAGGGTACCATTCGCTATCAGTTTCCATGTTGAGCCCATCGCTCATAGTATCACAAAGCATATGAGGATGTTCGGATACATACTTGAATGTAAAATTAGAATCGAAAACTCCATAACCTCTAGCCAATTATAGGGGTAAAGGATGGGTTTAAAAACCCATTAGAGTAAAAAGTAACATCTGCAAAACTCAATCGCGTATGAGGAACAAAAAGGATTTCTTTTATAGAATAAACATGACAACTTAGACCGATAATTCCCAAAAAAATGAAAAACATTGTTATTACAAAAGCGAAAACCGCCTTTTTCAGCGCGTGCGCAATTATGGTTCTTGCCTTAATTGAAACCCAAAAATCACCTTGTTAAATTTTATTACGAATTCTATTTTAGTCTAAAATTTTATGTTCATGTGATGATATTCCATTCTACTCCGCATGTTTTGCTGAAGAAATAAGGTAAACGCTAAGGCCATTTTTGGTTGAAGTAGCTGGCGAGTATTATGGCGTCTAGAATATTGACTTTGCTATCTCCGTTTATGTCAGCATTAGAGCTCCAATTAGGATCCCCAGGTTTTGAGTTGAAGGCGTTAGCTAATAATATCGCATCTAAAATGTTGACTTTCTGATCTCCGTTTATGTCACCTGGCAACGTCAAGAAAATCCAAACAGCGAGCATGTTGTCCATTGTTTCTGTTTCGCCTTGAACAGGCTCTGCGTATGCCCATAGCGTATAGTTGCCCTTAACAAAGCCAGAAGTATCCCAAGTGAAAGTTAGGATTATTGATGCCCCATTTGCCAGGGTAACCTGTTTTGTTTCAATTTCAGTTGCGTTTACATAAACCGTAATATTAAAGGTTTCTGTAAAATCGTCTTGATTTTCAACCGTAACATTTATGTTCATCGTATAGCCTTGTCCCACAATACTTTTAGAGATGGCAATAGCTTCAACGGTTATATTAGGTCTGTTTAATACAGTTTTGCTTGCGTTCGTTGATGCGGTCGTGCCTTTGTCATCTGTCACGGTTAATGTTACTATGTATGTTCCGTTGTTTGCGTAGCTATGGTCAATGGTCACGCCAGTAGCATTTATTCCGTCCCCAAAATCCCAAGTGTAGCTCACAATAGACCCGTCTGGGTCATAACTGCCAGACGCATCAAAATGGATAACATCGTATGTGAAGACTATTGTTGCATTCTCTGTGAAGAAAGCTATAGGAGGCATGTTAAACTCTGCTGTTGTGAAATTCCAAGTATCAGATTGCCTAAAAGCTCCTTGTGTATCGTAGGCAATAGCGTACCAACTATAGGTCATCGAATAGTTGAGTCCAGTCCATAACACAGAAGCAATTCCACCGCTTGGAACGTCAGTATCAACGCCTATTAATGTTGGTTCTGTTGACGATGAACTAGTCATGTTGTAATCTAATGTGAATTCGCTGTCTGAGTCAGTTTCATAACTGTTCAAGTATGGCGAATAAGTTTTTACATAGATTTTGTCTTCGACTGGGGAAAACCTAAGTATTCTTAGCCATCCGTTTCCTCCATTGCTTCTAGACTGGTAATCAGCAAGTAATTGGTATACAACGTGGCCATCAACGATGTCTGTTCTTCTCGCTTCAGCTGTTGCGTGCCCGCACAGTACTAGGAAAATTTGGTCTGCATGTGGCTTTACGAACTTTTGCCATATTGCCTCGCCATTTGTAGATCTACTTCCATCCGTTCCTAGATAATCGTGGGTTACAACGATTACTCTCCTGTTTGGATAATTACTTATGGTAGCGTTAGCCCATGCAAGTACGTCGTCGCTTGGAGCATACTGGAAATGGAAAACGAGATAATCATCTGCTCCAACAGAAAATAGTTGATAGCTATTCGCGTTATCGTTTTGATAAGCGCCTCCGTACCAGCTTTTTCCGCTGAATCTTTCGTATCCGAAATAAGTGTTGTAGTTTGTAAGGTTTACGCCAGCACCATCATGATTTCCAGGCAGTATTCCCCATGGAACGACGTCATCCAGCTTGCTCATACTATTATTAGCGTTTTGCCACTGTGTTAAGTCACTGTAAGTCTCAACGATGTCGCCTTCATGAGTCACAAACACTATATTCAAGCTTTCCTTGCTGTCAACAATCCATTGAGTCTGATTGTCGAATATTTGCGGATAGCTTTGCGAATAGTACTGTGTATCTGGTAACACAATAATAGTGAAATCTGTGGTTGACGGGCCTTCCACGCCAGGTTGATAGAAATACACATCCATTGCGTCTTCGTCTGGATCTGAAACGTTAACTGATAAAATTGTGGATGTCGGAACGTTGATTGATCCATGCGCTGGAGACGGATTGAATGGTTTATCTGGAGGGTTATTTGGTGTCTGTTCAATTCCGAAAGTAATATATTGGTCGCTCATGCTTAAATATTGAGCTTCTATCCATTCACCTGTACGGGCGACATTTGAAATGCGCGCTTCATCAATTATACCTTTGAAAAATCCTTTGGGGGTATTAGTTCCACCTTCATCTGATATTGCAGATCCAATGGTTGCCGCCCAAGGGTTGAAATCTGGGGTCATTGAGATTGTCAGCGAGTTGTCTAAAATGCCATTTATGTATATTTTTGATGTGATACCATCATATGTTGCAACGAGATAGTACCATTGGTTGTTTTGTATAGCAGTATTGCTAAATATAGGGTGATTTCCACCATTATAGTTGTCTTCAAAATCAAACCCAATGATATTTCCTGTCTCATTTACTGCTAAGAAATAGTTAACATTGAGTCCGAGAGTTTCCACATATGCTCTGCCTTTTGCAATTATCGGTTCGCCATAAAAGCCGCCCGTACCAGTATAGGTCGCAACACCAGTTCCTAACCTATTGATCCACGCCTCTATAGTCATCGACGTAACTGTCAAGCCAGACTTATTTCCGCAATTAATGTAATCATTAAACCCGTCTAAACTGTCGGCACCATCAATCCTGCCTTTAATGCCCTGGGTTACACCTCCTTGTGGGTAACCATCATTGTATTTTGAAGTAGAGTCATAGTGTATTCCAGAATCTTCTTCTAAATGATGGACCATTACAAAATTACTGTCCCAAACTTGTATTGGATTATTATAGGGCAGTTCAGGAGGACTTGGATTGCCATAGTAGACATAAATGAAGTCACTAGTAGAACCTGCATTTATTTTTGGAACATTAACCCAAACATAAGCTTCTTGTGCCGTGTAGTTCCAGTATTCTACTTCAAAATATAAGTCTGTAATACAATCAGAATATACGAACCGCAGATCCTTAGGAGTTTGTCCCACATGATTCCAGAAATCTACGCTTGCTCTGGTTAAGTTGATCATAACAGGGAAATTGAGTAGGTTCTCTGCTATCGCTGTGTTATTGAACCATATTTTCATCGCATACTTCCAATCTCCTGTAGTTACTAGAGTTTTTATGTTTGTGTCTCCCATATTTCCTAGCGTATCATTGCAATACCAACGGAACCCCACAGTCGCACCCGCTGTGCTGTTTAGAGTCAATGTTATGTTTGCCCAACTCTCTGTTCCTGACACCGGTATGGTTTGGTTCTGCCAAGTTCCTGTATTATTCGTCGTGAATATACATGTGCTTAACCCATCCGGGTCGCTCCATTTCACGTAAAAATTGCATGGGCTTCCAGCGTGTGTGGAGTCGTATCCTATATTGGAATATACAGGAGCTACACTCTCTTCATTGCCGTAGGTCAATAAAGAGTTGTTTTCTGAGTGATAACTTGCCTTTAGCCAGGCGCCAGTTCTAGGTATATTTGAAATACGAATTTCATCTGCAATACTGTTGAGAAATTCGCTGTAAGCTGGCCTCTTTCCAACATATAAAGGCGAGGTGTTATTTGAACAAATCGTGCTGGTTGTCCCTTGATTATCAAGATTGCCGTTAATATAGATTTTCATTCCATTCGTAGCAGTTCCATTCTTAACAGCCGCTACATACGACCATGTATTTATGGGTATTGCAGATGTTGAAAGCAATAGCGTGCCTGTGCCAGACTTTCCAAGCCTTATTTTTCCAGTTCCGTCTCCAAGTACATAGCATGCGCCAGTACCCTTATCAATTCCTCCTTTAAAAGTTGACGCGTGAGGATTAAGCCAAAGTTCGAAAGTAACAACATCGCCATAGTCTAAGCTCGAAGAATGAGGCACATTAATGTAATCATCTGTATTATCAAAGTCGTCAGCTCCGTCAATTTTTCCAACGGCATTTTGATTCAAGTTCCCATAAGGAGAGCCATTGTTACCGTTAAAGGTTGAATCATATACTGTTCCGCTTGTCTCTTTCAAGTGGTAGACCAATACGTAGTTCTCGTCCCACACGTTTGCTGGACTTTGTGCATCTGATGCATCAGGATTGCCATAGTAGATGAAGAAATCTGTGTCGCTAATGTCTGAGACTGATGGTATCTTAACCCATATCTCAGCTTTTCCGCCGTTTTTGTCCCAGCGTTCAATCTCATATGCTAATAACGTAGTGCCATCTGAGCTGGTAAATCGAATATCTTCACCATTCTCTTTTGCCTTAGTAAAATCGAAGAATGATGTGTCCAGAACAACTAGAACTGGAAAATTCGTTAAACTTTCATCAACTAGACTGCTGTTTATGGTCAGTTGACGGCGATATTTCCAACCATCTAACCAGTCTGCACTGGCAAAGGTTTCAGATAATTCATTTAGCATAAGCACATGGCAGCTCGAATATGCAACCAAGATTAGAATCAACGTCAAGGATATCAATCTTTCACACGTCCTTTTCATCATACTTCCTCTCCTCTTTTACTCATTTTTCAAAGGGAAATCTTCAGAATCTAGTTCATCAGCCTCCAATTTAACAGGAGCTAAAGCTGACAAACCAGAAACTAAAGCCTCTCCCTTCAACACACAATTGAACCCATAAAAACTTAAAAATTTTATGGAAATTAGTTCTAGAACGTTGGTTATGCTAACAGAAGACGCGCTCCCAAATGAAAAAGTGAAAGAATTTCTGAAAGAGATCGAGAATTCGTATAAAAAGGCTTTTGCTAACTTTCAATAATTTTCTTCAATTGCTTCTGGTACATTTCGACGATTTCGCTTGTTGTTGTTGCGTCTTCTGCTGCTTTGTCAATTCTATAGTTGCCTGTAAACCTTGGGAAGCGTATTGCCAAGCCGCTTCCTTGGCGTATTGCGTTCATTGCGCATGTGTGGATTGGGCTTAAGGTTATTTCTGCGCCTAATATTTCGAGGACTATTTTTGGTTCTAGCCATATGTCTGCTGCTATTAGGGAGTTTACTCTTGGATGCCTATGCCCTATTACGTGTGGTTTCAGCATTTGTGGAAGTTTCGCCAAATCGTCGTCTGTGAAGCCTGTTCCACATTTTGTCACTGTTTCAAATGTGTCGCTTTCTGGGTTATAGGCGGCTAACAGTAGTGCGCCGTATGTACCCGCACGTTTTCCCCTGCCATGAAAAGCGCCGACGACGACTAGGTCTACTGTGTCTGTCATTTCGCTTTTGTAGTCTCGTTTGTACTTTATCCACAGCCAACCCCTAGCGCCCGCCTGATAAACCGAGTCTTCTGCTATTGATTTGCAGACTAAGCCTTCGCAGCCGTTTTCAATAGCTTCTAAAAAGAATTTTTCAAGTTCTTTCGCGTCGCCTGTTATTATGTGTTTTGCGATTTGCACCCTTTCGCTTTCTATTATTGCCCTTTCTAGTGCTTTTCTCCTTTTTGGATAAGGCTCTAATGTTAGGTCTTTTCCGTCTATGTATAACGCGTCAAACATAAATAGCGAAACTGGATAGGCTTCTATTGCCTTTTCAATTTCGTATTTGCGTCTTCTGTGCATAAGCTCTTGGAACGGGCGCATTTCGCCCGTGTCGACGTCTATGGCTACGCATTCAGCCTCTAAAATTGCGTCTTTTGCGCGCACATGTTTTTTGACGAGTTCTATGGCATCTGGGTATTGGCTTGAAATGTTTTCTAGGCGTCTGGAAAA
>Ga0315298_1002587_pt1 | contig 30492 bp, 25 predicted proteins | sample WHS_1_MG_FD_203077 | JGI IMG/M metagenome (GOLD analysis project Ga0315298, IMG submission 203077) | Extremophilic microbial mat communities from Washburn Hot Springs, YNP, Wyoming, USA - WHS_1_MG | ecosystem: Environmental > Aquatic > Thermal springs > Hot (42-90C) | place: USA: Wyoming... | reverse complement strand
CGCTTCCGGCTGGTGGTTAGCCTTTGCCGGGTGGGATTGGTTACCCACAGAGTTCCGATTGAGAGTTTTGTGCCTTTTGGGCACGCCCCCCTCACTGGGCTTTTCATGACGCGATATGGGGACAGACACGATGTTTGGGCTGACCGACGCCGGTGGGCTGATCACGCCAAATGGATCGGGGCGCCGGTTAAGGTTTCACATGGTCAACAATGCGGGGATTGAAATTGCGAATGTGCCCGAACAGAAAAGCCAGATTTTACTGAGGCCTGAACGCAGTAGTATATGCAACGTAAGTCTGCTAACTGGATGTCTTAAGTAGATTCAGAAATAGGCGGGCCGTCGGGCAATTGCCCGCGGTGCCCTCATCTTGAGGTCTGTAAGGAGCCCGCTTCTTAGCGTGGTTCGATCAGATAGCTGTTCCCCGCCCTGGTTTGGAATCGGACGAGACACGGATCAGCGTCTCTCTTTTCAGAAACTGAGCCTCGGAGGGCTTTGACGCGGACGGGGACACTGGTGCGCAAAGCGCATGTCTCGCCGCGATTTGACCTGATCCGGGCGGATACAAGGCGTCCGTCGCTCCAGTCGATATCAACCACAAATCCGCCTCGGGCACACAAACCGCGGACCGAGCCATCTTTCCAGGTTGGCGGCAAAGCCGGGAGAAGTTCGAGTTCGCCGGCGTGGCTTTGGAGGAGCATTTCAGCGATTCCCGCTGTGCCGCCGAAGTTGCCATCGATTTGGAATGGGGGATGAAGGTCCAGCAGATTTGGGGCTGTGCTGCGTCGGAGAAGTTCCATGAAATGTTCACCGGCTTTTTGGCCGTCGCCAAGGCGGGCGTACATGTTGATGATCCAGGCGCGGCTCCACCCTGTGTGGCCGCCGCCGTGTGTCAGGCGTCGTTCAAGGGTCACACGGGCTGCTCGAGCGAGTTCCGGGGTGCCGCGGAGAGTGATTTGCCGGCCTGGATGCAACGCGAAGAGGTGCGAGATATGCCTGTGTCCGGGCTCGGGCTCGTCGTAATCCTCCGTCCACTCCATGATTTGGCCGTGTTTGCCGATTTGTATTGGGGGCATGCGTTCCAACTTGCGCTGGAGTGTGGCGCGAAACTCCTTGTCAACATCAAGGACATTGGCTGCGGCGATGCAGTTGTGAAACAGGTCGCGAACTATCTGCGTGTCCATGGACGGTCCCATGCAGAGGTAACCGACCGTCCCGTCCGGGAGTCGATATGTGTTTTCTGGCGAAATGGATGGACCTGTCACAAGCCGGCCTTTTGGGTCTTCGACCATGTAGTCGAGGAAGAACTCGGCGGCTTCCTTCATAATCGGGTAGGCGCGTTTGGCGAGAAAGGCTTTGTCCTTTGTGAACTCGTAGTGCTCGTAGAGGTGTTGGCACAACCATGCGGCGCCCATCGGCCACAACCCCCATCGCGCGCCGTCTCCCGGGGTGGTAAACCCCCAGATATCGGTGATGTGATGTGCGACAAAACCTCTCGCTCCGTAATGGACTTTGGCGGTCTTGCGCCCGGATTCACGGAGGGACTCGATCAACTCGAACAGCGGTTGTGCGCATTCGGAGAGATTTGCGACTTCAGCCGGCCAATAATTCATCTGCAGGTTAATGTTCAGGTGATAATCGCTGTTCCACGGAGGGGTCATGCCCTGGGCCCAGATACCCTGCAGATTGGCCGGCAAATCCCCGGGTCTCGAGCTCGAGATCAGCAGGTACCGCCCGAATTGAAAATAGGTGGCGATCAAATCCGGATCGAACGCGCCTTGTTTCACCGCAGCAAGTCTTTCGTCTGTCGGACGATTCGCAAGGTCGGTTGCGCCAAGGTCGAGGCTCACCCGGTCGAAAAGTGATCTGTAATCGGCGACATGCGCTGAGAGAAGTGCACCATAGGGTTTGCGTGCGGTTGCTGCGACCTGTTCCTCGACGGTTGCCGGCGCGTCGAGCCCACCCAAACCTGTCGCTGCGCCCAGAATCAGAGTGGCGCTGTTTGCGCCACGAACCTCGAGTCGGCGGACGGGCGCAAAAACCTGTCCGCCCTCAGCCACAGCACGCACCATGACGTAGTAATCAAGGCCGCTGCCCTTGTCGATGTGACCGCGCATGACCAATCGATCTGGGGGTGTGGCGGTTGTTTGGAACTCCTGCTCGCGATCCAACGTTGCAAAGAGTGTCAGACCGCCCGGCTTCGAACAACCGAATCGCATTACTATGACCTGATCGGGATGGCTTGCGAAAAGTTCACGCGTGTACCTGACATCGCCTATCCTGTAATTCACGCGCACGACGCCTGTCCGAAGGTCCAGTTCACGCGTGTAATCTTCAACATTTTCGTGGCCCGGCAGGTCCAGTCGGAGATCGCCCAGCGATTGGTATGGTCTGATCCGCATCGGGCGCCCCATTAAATGTTCTTCGGCCAGTTTTGCTGCTTCGACCGGCTTGCCCTCGAACAACAACCGGCGGACCTCTGGCAGGTACTGCAGCGCGTCGGGGTTCTGAGTATCGCGTGGACCGCCGGACCAAAGCGTGTCTTCGTTCAACTGGATTCGTTCGCGGGCGGTGCCGCCGAAAACCATCGCGCCCAACCTGCCATTCCCAATTGGAAGCGCTTCACGTTCCCAGTTCGTCGCGGGGCGTGTAAACCAGATGCGAATTGGGCGCTGCACCGGGGACATTACCTCTGCGACCAAACCGCGCCAACCCGTGAGAGTTATTGCACCGGCCAAAACAAGCCCGGGCACAGTCTTGGCGATTCTGGTCCAGAACACAGACTTTTGAAGTGGAACAAACATCAGGAGCAAACGGTTGAAAAAATCGTGGTTTCAGTCAAGCCTCGGCGCAGAATTCACCTGCACCATCGTGCTGTATTGGAGAATCTGCGCAGGGATATTGCGAGTCTGGCACTTTATTCACATGCCGTGCTTGCTGCAGTGCCCGGATCGGCGGTAAAAGACCCGCTGAACATGGTGCCGTCGGGACCATTGCGGATCGTCACATTCCACCTGAACCAGGTGGGCGACCTTCTTTTCTCACTGCCCGGCCTGGCGTCTCTGCGAGCCGGGTTCCCGGGGGCGCAAATCACAGCCGTTGTTCGCCCTTCGCTTACCAGCTTGCTCAGGTCGAGCGACCTTGTTGATTCCACCATTGAAAGGGTCCGGGGCGGGCTGCTGGCGAAAATGCGATTGATCCGGCAGTTGCGTCGCGAAAAGTTCCACATCGCAGTTTCTTTTTCACAAGCCGAGGAGTGCGTTTTGTTGTCTCGATTCTCGGGAGCGGCAGTGCGTGCCGGGTTCAGTGGCGGGCATTTCGCAAGCGTGTTTACGATTCAAGCGGAAAAGGTCGGGCCGCCCTCTACCGTGAACAATCTCCGCCTGGTTGGCGCTCTGGGTTGTCCGGTTGTTCAAGACACATACGTTGGGCTGGTCAAACTGAATCAGGACGATCTGAACGACGCTCTGGAGTTGCTCCGCAAGGCCGGTGTCAGCCTTGATCGTCCGCTGGTTGTTCTTGGGCCGGGGACTTCGCGTCGCCGGACCATCAAGGAATGGCCTTCCGAAAGGTTTTCCGCCGTAGCCCACCACTTCGCCACCAAGAAGGGCGCGCAGGTTGCGATCCTCGGAGCAGAATCTGATCCGCAGATTCACGCGGCCACCCGGGCGCATGTGGTTGATTTGTCCGGGCGCACGACATTGCGGCAGGCAGCAGCCATCCTCGAACGCGCCACGATGTTTGTCGGTGTCGATTCAGGTCTCATGCACCTTGCTGCGGCGATGGCGACTCCTTGCGTGGCAATATTCGGTCCCTCCGATCCGAACTTGACCGGTCCGCAAGGGCAAGGCCATGCCATCGTCCGGTTGGGTTTAAACTGCAGCCCGTGTTACAGGAAGACGTGCCCGTTCAACCGCGAATGTCTGGAGAACCTCACAACCGAAGCGGTCATCGAAGCCGCAGAGGACATTTGGGGTGCCCGCGTCGGTGGACGACAATGATAAGTGTCATGTAACAAACAAGACAGGCCGTCTTGGAGTGGGACATCCTTTTGAACCGATGATTTCTTTTGATGCGCTCTTTGGGGAGCTCGGTTGATATTCTCATATCATTGGTAATTAAGCACTTACGTAGTTTAGGTGGGTTTTGGTGGAGTTGACGCGGACTCTGGCATACTAATTGCTATGGGACCGGTTAAGGAGACATTAAAAGACATGGGCTGGCTGGTGAACTGCGTTATCAAAGACCTGTGCGGTGAACCGGGCTTTGTCCAGAAATAAAAGCTAGAACAAGGAGGAAACATGAAAGAGTTCGTTACTGCGATAGCTGTTGTCGGCATGCTGCCGCAACTAAGCGGCCAGGCGTTGTTCACGTACGATTTTGCTGGTGCGGACCCGGCAGGGGACGCGTTGGTGCCGTCAGTGCAGCACCTGACATTAAGCCCGTTTACGAGGGTTAACGTGGGTGCAGTCAGTCAGTCCGATATGTTCTCGAGTTCGCACTGGAACACGGGGGTGGGGTGTGATTTTTCTGAATACGTCTCATTCACGATCAAGCCTGAGACCGGCTACAGCCTGCGCATCGAGAGTCTTCAATATGACGTCTCACGCAGCACCAGTGGTCCTCAATCGGGTCGAGTGTCACTCCTGAAGGACGGCAGCGTTATCGAGAGCAGCGTGGATTATACGATCGACACAACCATGGCTGGCCGCACGTTCGACTTTTCTGATGTCACGGTCCGAGATTGGGAGACACTCGAATTCAGGTTCTATGGCTGGAACGCGGCCAGCACGGGCAACCTGCGTCTCGACAACGTCTCGGGTTTTGGCCAGGTGACCGCCGTGCCGGAACCGAGCGCGTTTGCCGGTACCACAACGGGTGGGCTGCTGGCATTGGCGATTCACCGGAGAATCAGATGCTCTCGTAGATGAATTTCGTTCAACCAACCTCACTTGTGCCCGAATAGGATCTTCCAGGGCGGCCCTTCGATCATCCCTCCAAAGTCGCCACACACAAGAACAACGTGCTGTGCCTGTTGCAGGGCCGCCCTTCCCCCCTTTAAAAAAAGCGGTCTGAAAGAGGAGCTCGAGGCCGGGTCAAGCAGTCGTGTGGCGGTGTCGGAGCGCCGAGCAGCCGCAACCGAATGATCGCGGCGAGGCACAGGCGCAGCGCTTAAACGCTTGACACTCGAACCGGTTGGCTTGACGCTTGGGTTTTATTGGGTCGGACAAAGGCGGCGGTCTCGAGCGTTTGAGAAAGCCGTGGGGAATGCCGTTTGTCGTGGGGCGGGCTGGTACGACTCGGTATAGCTGTGCACCGTCCTTCCTGACCTTGAGTATGAAGAGAGCTGAACAGATTACAACCAGATCAGAGCACCCTAACGGTGGTTCTGACGACGGAGATTTGCCTCGAGCAACGGTCTCGCCCGCAGGTGAGACCAAATGTTCTGGTGCCAGGTCAGACCGGACCGGGGATTCATTGCCGTCGTTGTTGGACAAGACCCGTAATTTCCGAAGCGCGACGCAGGTGAGAGCCATGGGGCTCTACCCATATTTCCGAACGATCTCGACCGCGCAGGACACGGAGGTGACGATAAATGACAAGCGGGTGTTGATGTTGGGGTCCAACAGCTATCTCGGCCTGACAAACCATCCCAAAATCAAAGAAGCGGCCAAGGCTGCCATCGAAAAATACGGGACCGGTTGTGCCGGTTCGAGGTTTTTGAACGGGACCCTGGACATTCACCTCGAACTTGAACAGGCGCTGGCACGATTGGTTGGGAAAGAAGCGGTCCTTCTCTACAGCACCGGGTTCCAGGTAAATCTGGGTGTCATCAGCGCTCTTGTTGGGAAAGGCGAGTACGTGATTGCCGACAAGAGCGATCATGCCAGCATTGTGGAGGGATGCCTCTTGGCGCAAGGGAAGTTCCTGAGGTTTGCCCACCGTGACATGGCGGCGCTCGAGAATCGGTTGCAAATGATTGACCGGGATGCTGGCAAACTGGTTGTAGTTGATGGTGTCTTCAGCATGGAGGGGGACATAATCCAATTGCCGGAACTTTGCAGGCTTGCGCACGAGCACAAAGCAGTCGTCATGGTCGATGACGCACACGCAATAGGCGTTCTTGGCAAGAACGGTTCCGGGACCAGTGACCATTTTGGGCTGACCGACAGGGTGCATTTGATAATGGGCACATTCAGCAAGTCACTGGCGAGCCTGGGAGGGTTCATTGCGTCGGACCATGCCACGATCGATTATCTCAAGCATCACTCGAAACCTTTGATTTTCAGCGCCAGCATGAGCCCTGCCAATGCCGCTGCGGCTCTTGCCGCCTTGAAAATCATGCAAAATGAGCCCGACCGCATCCAAAGGCTGTGGCGCAACACCGAACGCATGAAAAGCGGGCTGATGTCACTGGGGTTTGATCTTGGCGCGTCCCAGACGCCAATTCTGCCGGTGTATTGTCGGGATTTGCTGGTGACCTTCAAGTTCTGCAAGCGGCTTGAAGAGGAAGGCGTTTTCGTAAACCCCGTCGTCTCCCCCGGCGTGCCTCCCGGACAGGAGCTATTGCGGGTGAGCCTGATGGCAACGCATACAGACGCCCAGATCGATTTCGCCCTGGACAAGTTTGCGAAGGTGGGGCGCCAGCTCGGCGTCATCTGAGGTTTTCCGAGGACACGTCAGATGAAGGTGTTGCTCACGGGCGCAAGCGGGTTTGTGGGCAGTCATATTCTCGATGTGCTGTGCGAGCGTGAAGTGCCGACCGTGTTGCTGCTGAGAAACTCGAGCAGCAGGCGTTTCATTGAACCCCATCTGCCGCGGGTCGAGTTGCGCTTCGGATCATTGGAAGACAGTGCGAGCCTGAAAAACGCCCTGGCGGGTGTTACTCATGTCGTTCATTGCGCGGGGATTATAAAGGCGCGGCATCGAAGTGAGTTTGACCGTATCAATGTCGGTGGGACACGCCGGATTGTCGAAGCGGTCAACGCACACCGGCCAAGTGTGCGCAGGTTGGTGTACATTTCGAGTGTGGCTGCGGGTGGGCCCGGGACTTCCTCGGCGCCCATGCTGGAAAGGAACGAACCCCGGCCCGTTTCTGCCTACGGCAGAAGCAAGCTCGCCTCAGAGCTGGAAGTATCCCGGGCGTGCAGTGCGGAATACGTCATTGTTCGTCCGGCGGCTGTATATGGTCCGCGCGACACCTCTTTTCTGTCGCTTTTCAAAGCTGTGAACCGCGGTTTTGCGCCAAGATTCGGTCGGCACAGACAGGAGTTGAATCTTGTATATGTGCGCGACCTTGCGGAGATTGTTGTGACACTGCTTTCGCATGATGGGGCGGGCGGTTTAACAGTTAACGTGGCATGTCCCGAGGTTGTGACCGGCGATCAGTTGTGTGATTCGATTGCTGCGGTTCTTGGTGTGCGCATTCGGGAGCTGACCATTCCCTTGGGCGTGGTCAGGCTTGTTTGTTGGATTGCGACTGCAGCATCGGCAGTCACAAGAAGTCCCAGTATCATTGGGTTGGACAAGTACCGGGAACTCACCGCCCCGGGGTGGGTATGCGACACCACACGGCTCACACGGGAACTCCGATTGGAATGTCCAACGCGCTTGCAAGACGGAATACAGGCAACGGCAAAATGGTACCGTGAACATGGATGGGTTTGAGGGCGTTTCGGCGCAGCCGGCACCGGCATGAAACACCACCTTTTCATTGATTATGCCACGCAAGGGTACATGGCCGTGGTGGCCGTTGTGATACTGCTTTTTCACAATCAGACCACGCCGTGGTGGCCGTGGCTTCTTTTGGCCAACGTGGCTGGCATCGTGTTTGTGCACTTCCTGATTCAGGCGCACAGCAGGAAACCAAGGGTGCGTTGGCTGGATTTCCTCAGGCATTATTACCCCATCCCGATGTACATCGGGTTTTACAGAGAGACAGGCCTGTTAAACCGGTTGTTTTTCCCGGATTATCTCGACGCCTTCTTTATCCAGTTGGACGAGCGGATATTCGGCTTTCAGCCCTGTCTCGAGTTCATGTACGCCCTGCCTCATCTTTGGGTGAGCGAGATATTCTATGGAGCCTATTTCACCTACTACATAATGATTTCCGGGATAGGACTGGCATTGTACCTGCGCGACAAACGCCAGTTTTTCCATTACGTCTCGGTTGTTTCATTCGTCTTCTACATTTGCTATCTGATTTATATTTGTCTGCCGGTGATGGGGCCGCGCGCGTTTTTCCGCGAAATCGACGGGTTTCGACTGCCCGATGAGATTCAGGCGTATGCAGGAGCGCCGTTCTATCCTCCGGCAGTGCAAAGCGGCATTTTTTTCCAGGTCATGGCGTGGATTTATCGCAATTTCGAAGGACCGGGCGCCGCATTTCCCAGCAGCCACGTAGCCATAGCACTTTGCACGCTCTGGTTTTCGTTCCGGTACCTGCCGAAAATCCGGTATATTCACTTGATCGACGTGATCTTGCTTTGTCTATCGACCGTGTACTGCCGGTACCATTACGCTGTTGACGTGGCTGGCGGGGCGGTGGCAGCAGCAATCCTGGTTCCTCTTGCCAACCGACTCTACTGGGCGTTCAGCGGACTCGGCGCCAACCGAGAACCTCCGCCCGCTGTACAACTGCGAAGCCACGCAGGTATTGAGGTTCCATCCTCAGGAAGTTCGGATCCCCCTGGCTAACCCGGGAATATAGGTTATCCGAAGTTAGCCATCGGCGGGACAGTGGCCCGCCCGGAAACCCCCGCCGCACCGACAATGATCTCACCGGTTTACTGACCAAACACACTCAAAGCGCTATTCCAGCCAGAGGCCCCTGAGCCCGCGGTTTCACCAGTCGCCCATACAATTCCAGATACTTCGCGCCCACGCTCGAGGAACATCTTTCGCGGACGGACTCGCGCAAAGCCTTGCCACCGCCGAATTCGACCTGATTTCGCAACACACGTTTGAAGCACTCTGCCAGCGACACAGCGCTCTCAGGCTCGAAAAGCAGCCCGGTTCGCTCTGCATAAACAATATCCACATTACCGCCACTGGCCGAGGCAATCGCAGGCACCCCCATTGCCAACGCTTCGATCAGCGCAACCGAGCACGGCTCATTGGTCGATGGAATGACAAAGCAATCTGCTCCGCTCAACGCTTTTTCCACGTCTTGCAATTGGCCGTGAAATCTGCACTGTTCCCCCAGACCGAGCTTTCGGACTGTTTCATCGAGCTCGCTCCTATACAGTTGTGAGTCCGCATCGGATGGCACCGGTCCCCAGTGATGGAACTCAAATCGCGCCCGGTCCGTTTTGTCCAGCAATCCAAGAGCTTCAAGCACGAGGTGCCAGTTCTTCCACCGCACTATGTTTCCAATGCCAACAAGCCGAACCACAGGAGGATCTCCGGCAGCAGCTCTTCGCTCAACCAAAGGCAACTCAAAGAATCGATCCGCACAACACGCCGAAATAATATGAAGCCGATCCGAATCAAGCGCCATTCCATAGTGCCGGGCCATGTTCGGTGTCAGGCAAACCATGTGAAAATGCCGTAGCCGGAGCGCCTTCCTGTACATGCCTGTCCTTCGCGCATAAGCGTGGTTGGTGAAAACGACACTGCGCCCGCTCATCGCCAGCAAACAGGCCAGTGGAAACGCCCCGCGCGAATGCGCATGCACGACATCAACCGGCTCACGCTTGAGGAGCCTCAACAGACCCGGAATTGTGGCCATTGCTCGCGCGAACAAAGCAAAGTGACTTGGTGATTCCGCCAACAGATATCTGCTGTGCCTGTATGACAAAGAGGGTTTGCGCGTCTCCTTGTAGGAGCTGTTGACCAAAACAGCGTGGGTGCACCCCTGCCCAGCAGTTGAATTCTGAAGGTTACGGATCACCGACAGGATGCCGCCGGTGTCTTCATCCGCTCCAAGCAAATGCAGAACGGTCATGCCGTCGCCGCGGATTCGACTCGTTTGCGCAACAGATGATGACAAAGCAGGATTGCACCCGCCTGCAACGAGAACGTTCTCATGGCAAACTCACTGTCCCCGTGAAGGAACAGAAACGCCAAAACGTTCGCCATCCAAAGCCCGGCTACCACGCTGCAAAGGCGCGAGAATACATCTTCGCACCCGTAGGTGCGAAGGTGCTGCATGATTTGCCATGCCTTGCGCGAGCCAAGGAACAAGAAGGACAACATTGCCACCGTCCCAAAGATGCCGGTGTTCACCATCAAACCAATGAAACCGTTGTAGAATGCGCCCTGGTTCACGTGGAAAGTCACCACCGTCGGGTCCCAATACGCCGAGTATTCGTCAAGGAACCGCGCAAAACCGCGTCCAATCCAGAAGTAGTCCGGTATGAGGCCCAGCCCGATCTTGAACAGGACACGCCGCATGTACATCGTGTTTTCAGCATCGAGGCGAGCCTGATGATCGAGCTTGATGCCGGGCAGATTTGACACCGCCCGCTGAAAGGCCTGCGGCATCCGGTCCGCAAACCCGTAAGTCAACGCCAAAAGAATCACTGCAAGCCCGGAGCTCAACAGCATGTTTCGCAGGTTGTAGAACCTTTGCGCGTAAGCTACAAAGATGACCGTGATGCCCACAATCGCTATTACCCAGCGATGACCGCTCAGCAGGCTCACCGCAAACACCCCCAGCGTAACAGGCAGGACAATCAACCCGCGCCGTGAAATCAAGTCTTTCAGCCCGTAATACATCAGCACCAAATAAATGAACGCCTGACCAAAATACGACAGTGATTGAAATCGGCGAATGCCAAATTGCATGCTTTGAATCTCGAAATTCAAAGCGTCATTCGGGATTTCAAGGAAATACAAGAGCCCAACCAGCGGTTGAGGAGCAAACGCAAACACGAAGTCCGAAATCAGGTACGTGGCCGAAAGCAAATACTGCAATGTGAATAATCGCACCACCGTCCGCTCGTCAACACGGACCATGATCATCAGCAGCGGGAATATGGCGCACAACAGTTGTTGAATATACAGGCGACCTCCAACCTGACCCGATCCAAGCACCCGCAAACCAAATCCGCGTACCAGCATTGTAATAATCAACACGATGCAGTACGCGAACGATGCCACAAAAAGAGCCCTGTTTTCCCTCAACAGCCGGGGAAACTCCGGTCTGTACCGCCGCAGCCACATCATTATCACAACGCCGGTCCACGCCAATACCGCCGCGAATTCCCAAAAATAAGGGCGACCCGGTATGAACGGCAATATGAGCGCCGAGCTGAAGGTGCTGAGCGCAAGGAAAAAAGAAACTTGGGCGTGATACGGCAAAAGCACCAGCCACGCAAGCCCTGTAACCATAAAAGCCACAAAAAAAGGGCTTGCCGCAAGAAAGAACGCCAGAAATAAAACCGCCAGCGCCATCACCCCATACCACAAAAACAGGTGAAAGCGCAGTCTAACGTCAACAACACTACCGTTCATCGCTTATCGTGAAACCAACTCTCGCGGCAAAACAGAATGCATTCGCCATAAACAAACCGCCCACAACAAAACTGGCGGAGAGAGGGAGATTCGAACTCCCGGTGGGGTATTAGCCCACTCACGCTCTCCAGGCGTGCGCATTAAACCACTCTGCCATCTCTCCGCGCGGCCAAATCCGCGCCCATACTTTGCAGCATCATGCCCGGTTCGGCAACTACGAAATCTGCCTTGCTATTGTCGAACCCAGGCACGATGTTGGTCTTGGTTTGGCGACAGCAAGAGCGGTCGGTTGCGTCCGGGCCGTGGTGTCCGATGAATAGTTGCGTCAGCCCCCATGTCAATATGGGTGGAACGGTCAGGTCGTGAGCCACCAGCCCCGCCCGGACCGCTCAAGAAAAAACTCGAACAAAGAGATTTTATGAAAACTGCATGTCAAAGGGGCTTATGGGGCGCCACGCTCGGATTCGCACTTGCCGCCTTGCCAATGTGCCGGGGCGACAACACCACACCTGCCACTGCGACAAACGCGCCTGCAGCACTTCCCACTGCAACCGACGCAGCGACTGGCAATTCGGAAGAAGCCTCAGAACCAAAGGCCAAAATCCCGCTCCAGCCGCCGCAGCTTTCACCCGGAGTCGCAGACATCGTCGAGCTCGCCCAAAAGGGCGTTGGGGATACCGTCCTCATCGAGTACGTGAAGAAATCCGCCCATGTCTTTGACCTCAGTGCCGACGAAATCGTTTATCTTAAGGACATTGGTGTGTCCGAGGAAGTGATCGCCGAAATGCTCAAGCACAAGAGCACAATCGCACAGGAGTCCAACAAAACCGAGACCGTAGCCACCCAGGTTCCAGAGAAGCCAACGTCCGCCGGGCCAACCTCTTCTGCAGCTTCTGCTACTCCACCTGCAGCGCCTGATGCGGCTTCGGCCACCACGCCCCCAGCGCCCGAACCTCCAAGGCCGGTCGAACCCGCCCAATCAACAGCCGCAAGCCAACCTCAGCCTCCTGTTGCAACGCCTCCTCAGGTGTACACTGAGCCTGTCACGCAGGTGAACAATTATTTCTATTCAAGTTTGGCACCTTACGGCACGTGGATCGAGCTCCCGCCTTACGGTTGGGTATGGCAACCTGCTTGCGCTGTGGTAGTAGCTGACTGGCAACCTTATTGCCACGGCGGCTACTGGGTTTACACCGACGCCGGATGGTACTGGCAGTCGATGTACTCATGGGGTTGGGCACCGTTCCATTACGGGCGCTGGTACCGACATCATCGCGTCGGCTGGGTTTGGGTTCCGGGATATGAATGGGCACCAGCATGGGTGACGTGGCGATACTCGGACATGTACTGCGGTTGGGCGCCACTGCCTCCGGGGTGCGGATGGTCGGCTGGCATCGGCCTTACATGGTACGGCAGCCGTGTCAGCTTCGGGTTCAGTTTCGGTCTCGGCTGGGATTGCTTCACATTCGTCAGTTATCACCATTTTTGCGACCGACATGTGCACCACCACCGTCTGCCAAGACACGAAACCACCGTCGTTTACAACAATTCCACCGTCATCAACAATTACGTCGTCGGAAACAACAATACCATCGTAAACGGAGGTATCCCGCCAAAGCGCATCAGCGCGGTAACACGCCGCGAAATCCCAAAAGTCCAACTCCGCGATGTCACATCCGCGCCTGACGGAATGCAGCGCGCGGGTCGTTTCGAGCCCAGAGACAAGCAACTCGCAGTGTACAAACCAAAAGCTGCTCCAGACGCCGTGCCACCGCAACCGCGACCCATCAGAACCAGTACCGTCACCCGTACATCGTCCGCGGTATCTCTGCCGACAACCGCCGGTTTCGCCGAGCGACGCTCTCCATCCAGCACATTGAAGGGTCAACCCACCCGCTCCGGTGCCGCCAACGTTTCGCCCACCAAGCCAGTGACCGAACGCTCCACAACCACAACACAAAAGCCAGTGCGAACTTCAATGGAACCGCCTGTTGGCAGTTCACGGTCCGGCTTGACTTCGCCAACTGCGAAACCCGGCGTGCTCGCGCCACGCCAGGCAAGTGATGGGTCTGCCGCACCCACCATCCCGCCGACAACCCAACGCTCGACTGTCGTTCGATCCGAAAGCACCCCACTTACACGCAAGCCCGCTGGTGAATCGGTCGGAACTCCCAAGGCGCCGGTCACAAGAACCGAACCCCGCAGAACAGGAACATCTTCGCCTGCGCCGGTCCCAACACCTGCCCAAACGGACAACCGCGTTTCTGTTCCTGGATCAACAGTTAAGCCCTCTTCAATCCAAACTGCGCCGAGGCCGGCACCGCCGGCTCCCGTCAGCAGGCCGTTCGACCAAAGCTCGATCGCAGCTCCTGCCAGTTCACCGAGTGTTATCTCGAGGCCCAAGACTTCCGCTACTTCAACGCTGGTGCCGGCCTCGTCAATACAACCAACAAGTCGTTCTTCAGCCCCGTCTGTCACAATGCCCGGACCAACCAGTGCCCAGCCGCCCGTCACTCGCGTCTATTCGCAGCCGGTATCGGTTCCTCAGCCAAGCGCACCCCGTGTTTCATCGCCAATGATTGCAGGCTCGATGCCGCAGGTTACCGTGCCGTCTGTTTCAGTGCCGCGCGCGCCATCCTCGGCGATGTCCGGAACATCGCAGACGGTTGGTTCGCAGCCACAATTCACACCCGCAGCTCCGGCTGTACCTTCGAGCCCGGGCAATGGCCCTACCAGGTCTGGTCCCAGCAGCAGCCATGGGCGATCCAAACCACAGTGACTCAGCGCAGCGCAGGCGCAATCGAATGATCCTGGCGAGATAGAGGCGTTCATCGCAGGTTTGGCGCTCTGCGGCACCGCACTAACTGGGGCGAATTAGTGGCCCTTGGGAGGAGAGAACGAGGTCGGGATCAGTGTTTGAACAGCTTGCCCGCAAAAGGCTCGAACAATCTGGTAACTTGCAATAAGTGCGCAGATTTTCCGATAAATCAGTGCGAAAGTGTGCTTGTCAATTATGCGGCGTCGTGTCAGAACTTTGGAAATCACTTTGTGTTTGTTTGCCTTGGTGCTCTTAACCACAACGTCCATGTCCCAATCCAAAACACCGCCAATCTGGCAAAAGTGGCTCGAAGCCGCTCCACGCATACCCGATTTTCAGCCCGCTGACACGCTCGACGAATGGCTCAAACAACGCGAGCAAGTCCGCGCAAAACTCTGGGACCTTCTCGGCAAACTGCCGCCACGCCCCAACCCGGTCAGCGTTTGCGTCGTCTCCCGCACCGAACACGCCGATTACACCCTTGAAAAACTTGAGCTCGACAATGGCGCTGGTGATCTGGTCCCTTGCTATCTGTTGTTGCCGAAGAACGGCCGGGAGAAATCACCGGCCATACTCTACTGCCATTGGCACGGCGGCCACTACGACGTCGGCAAAGAAGAGCTGTTCGGTACAAACGCGACACCTGTTGCCCCGGGACCTGCACTCGCAAAACTCGGCTTCGCAGTCATCGCCGTTGACGCCTGCTGCTTCGGCGAAAGGAACGGCAAAGGCCCGGGCGGCCCACGGGAAAAAGGCGGCGCGGGTGAAATGTCCGCCAGCAAGTTCAACCTGTGGATCGGTCGCACCTTGTGGGGCATGATGCTCCGTGACGATTTGCTCGCTCTGGATTACCTGCGTTCGCGGCCGGAGATCGACGGCAACCGCATCGGCGTCACAGGCATCAGCATGGGTGCGACAAGAACATGGTGGCTTATGGCTCTGGACGACCGCCTGAAAGTTGGCGCCGCCGTCTGTTGCCTCACCCGGTATCAGAACTTGATTGCCTCGGAGGCCCTTCGCGAGCACGGCATCTATTACTTCGTCCCGGGCATCTTGAACCACTTTGACACAGAAGCAGTGGTGGCCATGGCAGCGCCCCGGCCGTTGCTCTTCCAAAGCGGAGAAAAAGACCCCGGATCGCCCGTGGACGGAATCCATATAATCGAGTCAAAGGTCACCAAACTCTACAAATTGTTCGGCGCGCCCGACAATTTCCAGAGCATCATTTACCCCAACGTGGGACATGTCTATACCCCCGAGATGTGGAGCAAGACAACCAATTGGTTGACCAAGCACCTGTCGTTGCGCTGAACCGGAGTGCAATTGTCGAGCCTGGACCGACATGTTGGTCCCGGTTGGCCATCACAAACCAGAGCAAGTTTGAAATGCACACACAGGTAACCGAATTCCGCAGAACGGCTCTGACAGCCCTGCTCGACAGAGTCGTCTGGAACACACCGGTAATCGACATCCACACCCACCTGTACGATCCGCTCATGGGCGGACTATTGTTGTGGGGAATCGACGAGTTGCTGGTCTATCATTATCTCGTTGCCGAAGCGTTCCGCCGCATTGAAACGCCATACGAAGATTTCTGGCGCCTCACCAAAACCGAACAGGCAGACCTTGTTTGGAATCAACTCTTCGTCAAACACTCACCCATTTCCGAGGCGTGCCGCGGAGTTCTAACCACCTTGCACAAGCTCGGGCTCGATCCCAGACAACGCGACCTCGCTTCACTACGCAATTGGTTCGCGCAATGGGACCCAGAACGCTACGTCAATCGTTGCCTTGAACTGGCGAACGTCCAAACCCTGTACATGACGAACTCGCCTTTCGATGAAACAGAACATGCTGTATGGCAGAAAGGATTCCTGCGCGACGAGCGTTTCGTGGCCGCGCTCCGCGTGGATCCAATCCTCGTCAATTGGCCCGAGGCCGGATCGAAATTGCGCCAGTGGGGATACGAGGTCAGCGAGGGTTTCTCAAGACATACAATCAGTGAAATTCGCCGGTTCCTCGCCGACTGGTCACACCGCATCAAGGCCCGGTACCTGATGGTCTCTCTCCCGCCGGAATTCACCTGCGATGAAACCTCAGACTGCGCCTCGCTGATTCGCGGCGCCGTGCTCCCACACTGCCGTGACTTCAACATGCCATTCGCACTCATGCTCGGCGTCAAACGCGCCGTCAACCCGAACCTCCAACTCGCAGGCGACGCCTTGGGACACAGCGATCTTTCAACGCTTGCACACCTATGCGCCAACTACCCCGAAAACCGGTTCCTCGTCACCGTCCTCTCGCGCGAGAACCAGCACGAACTCTGCGTGCTTGCCCGGAAGTTTCGCAATCTCCATGTTTTCGGCTGTTGGTGGTTCACAAATGTGCCCGTGCTGATCGAAGAAATCACCCGCATGCGGCTCGAACTAATTGGCACAAGCTTTACCGCACAACATTCCGACGCACGCGTTATTGATCAATTGATCTACAAGTGGGAACACAGCCGAAAGGTTCTTGCCAAAGTCCTGCTGGACAAGTACGCCGATATGGCCGCTGCTGGCTGGGAACCAACCGCAACAGAAGTCGAGCGCGATGTGAAACAACTCCTTGGCGGTGCGTTCGAGGAATTCCTCACCCGGAAATCTCACGAACCAACGCCCCCACATACGCCCTGACCTTCGTCCGCTGATCCCACTCCCATCCCCCCTCAAGCCGACGAAGTCGCCCCTTTCAGCGCGGCGCGACACAGCGGTATTCCTGCAACCAGCGCAGTTGTTAAGCCTCGCGCATCTGCCTCCAGTGCGCCACGCTCAATACTCATGTTGAGAAATCGATCATATTTGCGAAGATTCTCAGACTGCAAGTTTACTGAGTTTGTCAGTTTCTGCTTCTGTGGTAGCGAGCAGTGCGGTCACCACAGTGCGGCCTTCGAACTGTTACGTTGGATAATCTGCGCAGGACCAAATATGGGGACAGACACGGAGTTTCTGCGACCGGACTCTTGGCCCGGTGGACCTGTCCGAGCGCCGGCGGACGGTCCAGGCCGGCTGCAACGCCCAGATATGGGGACAGACACAATTTTCGATATACCAGTCAGGAACGTTCAACGTCCAACGCTCAACTCTCAACTTTCAATGGGGTGACCGAAAGGGCGCATGGAAGCCGCGACATGGGGACAGACACGATGTCCAGTATACCGATCAGGAACGTTCAACGAACAACATTCAACTCTCAACTTTCAACGGGGTAACCGAAAGGGCGCACGGTGGTCGGGATCTGGGGACAGACACGATGTTTGGGCGGTCGGCGGTGCAAATAGAGGGACAGGCACGATATTTGGCTCGGGCGGCCGGATTTTTGACACATCGGAACTGACCCAGCGGCCGGTCGGCCGGTCCAATCGGGCTGCGGCGCCCACATACGGGGACAGGCACGATGTTCGATATACAGATCAGGAACGTTCAACGTCCAACGTTCAACTCTCAACTTTCAAAGGGGTGACCGAAAGGGCGCATGGTGGCCGAGATATGGGGACAGACACGGTATTTTGCCTGACGGGATGCCGGCGCGCTGAACAAGCCGGATTGATCGGGAAGTCAGCTAAGGTTTCATTTGGGCAATGAAGCAGACATTGAAGTTGCCAGTGTATCCCGGCAAGAAGGCCGGTTTTACTGAGGCCTGCTTTTGCTGAGATCTGAGATGGTAGTACAGAAAACAAACCATGGGCCAATGACTAATGGGCCGTGAATTAGGCTCAGGTCTCCTGAGGCCGTGGAATTAGTCTGACCCCGTTCCCGTAAACCACCAAGCGATCGATTCCGCGTGTAACCCGTTGATGTCCAAGGCTGCTACAGGCGCGGTGGTATCAGGAAAATTCCACGGCAGTTGAAGTCACAGGCTCGAGGGTCAGGAGGTCTGAGGCTGGAGACCGGAACCAGAAGCCATCGGACGGATCGGTTTCCGGCTTGTTCAATGCCAGCGAAGCTGAAAGCCCTGCGGTGCGGTGAGACTCCCAAACTCTGAAGCGCCGCTCGGTATCGCGGCGTCGAAACCGGAAAGCACGACGACGCGTCAACATAGCAAAGGTTTTTTTGCCTGACTTTAGGCTTGGAATACCACCGGAAGAAACGTAGGTTCAACCCATGCCTCAACCCAAAGGCAGTAGAAAACGACGCGCGATATTGCTCGGGGTTGGTCTTGACTCCGACGGCCACAAGCGAATTACCACCGGCCCCAACTTCGCTCTCATCGGCGGTTCGGAGGAAACGCACCAGGAAATGACCGAGAAAGCCATCAAGATAAACGAGCATCTTAACGCGCGCGGCAAAGCACTCGAAGATGTCAGCAGCGAAGAATTCGAGGAAATAGCGCATAAAGTCGGACTCAAACGATATCCTCAGGATTCAAATTGACCGGGGCATGAGATGAAACCGAAGACACCAACTAACCGCGCTCTTAGCAGGCGCAAGTTTCTCGCCACCGCGTGTTCCACGGCTTTTACCCTCACCGTTTTGCCAAGAAACGTGCTGGGCGGCGCTCGATTCGTGCCCCCAAGCGAAACGGTGAACATCGCAGTAGTCGGATGTGGTGGCCAGGGACGGACAAATGTCCGAGCCCTTTTCAATGAGCCGGACGTCCGGATCATTGCCGTGGCTGACCCGATCGAACACCACAATCTAGACCGGTTCTATTACAAAGGTGTGGCGGGGCGAAAACCTGTGAAAGCCGAGATCGAGAAACGTTATTCTTCTACCAATCCCGGCTACAAGTGCGCCGAATACGAAGATTTCCGGGTCATGTTCGACAAGGAAAAGGCGATCGACGCCGTCCTTTGCGCGACTCCGGATCATTTGCACGTTTGCGTGTGTGTCAGGGCGATGCGGCTTGGCAAACATGTTTATTGCGAAAAACCCCTCGCACATTGTGTCGAAGAGGTGAGGCTCATGGCCCGCGTGGCGCGCGAGACAGGCGTTGCCACCCAAATGGGCAACCAAGGTCACTCTGGCGAGGGCATTCGTGCAACGGTGGAATGGATTCGTGCCGGCGCAATCGGCCCGGTACGCGAGGTTCATGCGTGGGCGGGCGCCGGTTTGTGGGGCACTCAATTGCGTGGTCGGCCGCCAGAAGCCCCGGTGCCATCGGGGGTAAACTGGGATCTCTGGATCGGCCCTCGAGACCCAAGACCTTACAGCCCCGCTTACACGCCGGTCACATGGCGCGATTTCTGGGCTTTCGGCACTGCGCCGATTGGCGACATGGCATGCCACAACCTCGATCCGGCGTTTTGGGCGCTCGACCTTGCTGCTCCTGCGACGATCGAAGCCACCGCCGCCGGTGGCGTCGATTCCGAGGTCGTCCCGGTTGGCTCGCTTTACACCTACCGGTATCCGGCGCGCGGTGACATGCCCCCGGTTACTGTGAAATGGTACGATGGTGGTTTGCGCCCCCCGCGCCCCGAAGACCTCGACCCGGATGTTCAATTCGGCGGAGGCGCCAACGGCATATTGTTCATTGGCGACAAAGGCAAGATCATGTGCCCCGGTTGGGGCGGAGACCCGACGCTGGTGCCGCTTACTTTGATGGATTCTTACGAGCGCCCCCCGAAAACAATCCCGCGCGTAAAAGGGCATCATCGCGACTGGATCGACGCATGCAAAGGCGGCAAGCCCGCCAGCGCCAACTTCGAATATGGCGCAAAGTTGACCGAGGTTGTGCTGCTGGGAACCGTCGCTTTGCGAGTTGGCAAACCGGTCAATTGGGATTCTGCCGCAATGAAAGCCACCAACGCGCCTGAAGCAGATCGGTTCTTGCGGAATACATACCGTGCCGGCTGGGAACCGGCCTGAACTTGACGCAGCGCGGTCGCAACCAACTTCAAACCCGCCGATTCGCCTTTACAATGCAGCGCCGGCAGGAGTACGGATTTGTCATGTTCGAGCGTTTCCGGATCTGTCTTTTCGGGCTTTTATTGGCTGTGTTGGCGGGTGGCTGCACAACCACGATCACAAATCTAACCCCCAATGCAACTCATCGCAGTCCGAACGGTCTGTACACAATCGAGGTCAGGTGGGACACCAACCAGCGGGCCGTGATCTGGGATTCACTGGAACCGTACATCATCGTCGATGGTAAACTGATCCCCATGCAAAAATCGGACGTTTCGCCCAACCAGTGGCGCGCAACCATCGCGGTTTCCCAGCCGAAAAGCTTTGTAACCTACCAATTCAAATTCAACTATTTGAAGCAGGGATTCGGAAGCAAACTACCCGACAGCCGCATGTCTCGGACATACCAGTTGCGGATAGTCGAGTAACCTTCGTTATGAAAACAATCAACAGACGTGCATTCGGAAAGCAAATGGCTGTTCTCTCAGCCACGGCAGCCTTTGGCTCGACGCGCGTTCTGGGGGCGAACGACCGCGTGCGACTTGGATTCATTGGCGTGGGCAATCGCGGCGACCAACTCATGGACGCGTTCCTGAAACAGCCGGATGCAGAAATCGTTGCGGTGTGTGACATACACGAGCCCTACTGCGATTTCGCCTCGAGCAAAGCGGGATCAAACCCAAAGAAATTCAAGGATTATCGACGGCTGCTCGAGATGCGTGATTTGGATGCAGTGGTAATCGGAACACCGGATCATTGGCACGCGCTGCAAACCGTTCATGCATGTGAAGCGGGCAAGGACGTTTACGTGGAAAAACCGCTTTCCCTGTGCGTTGCCGAGGGGCGCTCAATGGTCAATGCTGTTAGACACCACAAGCGCATTTGCCAGGTGGGCATCCACAGGCGGTCAGTGCCGTTTTGCCGCGAAGCAGCCGAACTTGTTCGGTCCGGCGGCATTGGCAAGGTCGTTGCCGCACGCGCATTTCACATCCAAAACGAATGGCCAAAAGGCATCGGCAACCCGCCCGACTCCGAACCGCCGCCGGGGTTTGACTGGGAAGCATGGCTGGGGCCCGCGCCGCGGGTGAAGTACAACAAGAATCGCACCTTTTACAGGTTCAGGTGGTTTTACAATTACTCAGGCGGGCAGTTAACCAACTTTGGGGTCCATTACATTGATTTCATTCATCATGCCACCGGCAAAGACGCGCCACTAGCCGTCACAGCCATCGGCGGCAGATTTGCAGGGATCGAAGACAATCGCGAAATCCCAGACACGCTCGAAGTCGTGTGGGAATATCCCTCCGGCATCCTGGTAACCTTCACACAGATAAACGCAAACGCCGGTGTTTGGAGCCTGCCGGGTTGCGAAGTCGAATTGCGCGGAACCAAAGGTACGTTGTTCTTGTTCGGCAACAGATACGAAGTCGTGCCGGACCAAATCACCCCAAACGAGTTCCCGGCCCGCACGCCGCTCGACAGAACAATGGAACGGCGCTGGCGGGAAGGACAACAACCGTTGATCGAGCCGAGAAAAGCTGTTGGCGATGGCGACACGGCGTATCACGCGCGCAATTTTCTCGACTGCGTCAAAAGCCGAAAACCATGCAACTGCGATATCGAAATCGGACATCGCAGCACCGCCGCAACCCTCATTGGCAACATCGCGCTCAAGACGCGCGCGTTGCTCGAGTGGAACGCAGCCGCGGAACAGTTCACCAACCACACCGCCGCAAATCGATATCTGAAATGCGAGTACCGTCCGCCCTACAAATTCCCCGAGTACTGAATTCGGAAACTGCGAAATATGCAGACCGCCGGAAGTCCCGCCGGAATGGAGCTTTGGGTGGATTTGGCCGGAGTGCCGGTGAGATTTCCGGCCTTGCCTCGGCAGTGGCGGCAGTTGTTTTTCTGATTTTGTGCGCGCCAGAGTCAATCCTCTGGTCCGTGCGTGGCGTCGAGTGCTGTCCGTGGCCCGCAGTTGACGCGCTCGGGCGTGTCGTGCCCACCACTGAATCGACAGGAGCACCGAAAAAGGATCGGTTTGTTGGGATTTTCTATTTCGTGTGGCATGAGCACGCCAACACCAAAAGACACAATGGGGATGGCCCATACGATGTCTCAAAGATACTCGCAGCCGATCCGGATGCCCTGGACAAACCAGACTCGCCATTGTGGGGTCCGATCGGCGCGTATCATTACTGGGCGGAACCGCTCTTCGGATATTACCAGAGCGACGATCCATGGGTCCTGCGGCGCCACGTCATGATGCTATCCGACGCCGGCATCGACGTGCTGATCATCGACGCAACCAATGCGCTGACGTACCGCGACAAGTACGAAGCGCTTTGCGCGGTGATGCAAAAAGTCCGCGCCACCGGCGGTCAAACGCCGCAGATCGCGTTCATGCTCAATACGCACGCACGTCAGACCGCACGAAAACTCTTCGATGACCTGTACAAGCCCGGGCGGTACCGTGAGAGTTGGTTTTTCTGGCAGGGCAAACCGCTCATGATCTGCGATCCCGAGCAGGTCGAGCCGGAATTGCGAGAGTTTTTCACCCTGCGGCGCGCGCACTGGCCCTTTGAAATGGTCAACACCCGCAATGCATGGCATTGGGAGGCGACATACCCGCAACCGTACGGTTACACCAATGACCCGGCTGTGCCCGAGCAGGTGAACGTGTCTGTTGCCCAAAACCTGAGCCAGGCCGACGGCAAAGTCACAAACATGAGCAGCGGCCAAGCGCGAGGCCGCAGCTTTCACGACGGCCGCCAGGACACTTCAAAAGACGCCGTTTTGTGGGGACACAATTTCAACGAACAATGGCGACGCGCCTTTGACCTCGCCCCGCCATTCGTCATGGTGACAGGTTGGAACGAGTGGATTGCAGGCCGTTGGGGCCAACCGGGCGGCCCGATCGTTTTTGTTGACCAATACGATCAGGAGTTCAGCCGCGATATCGAGCCGATGAAAAACGGTCACGCCGACAATTATTACTATCAATTGGTAGCCAACGTGCGGAAGTTCAAGGGCACCCCGCCAATCCCTCAGGCCAGCCCGCCCGTCCGAATCGCAATCAGTGCCGGTTTCGAACAATGGGCCGGTATCGAGCCGGTTTACAAAGATCATGTGGGCGAAACTGAACCGCGCGATCACGCCGGCGCCGCAGGTCTCCAGTATGTCAACCGCACCGGCCGGAACGATATCGTGTTTGCGCAAGTGGCAAGAGACGATGCCAACATCTATTTCAGAGTGCATACCCGCGAGCCAGTTTCACCGCCAAACAACAAAAACTGGATGTGGCTGCTCATTGACACCGACCATAACAAGTCCACCGGCTGGGAAGGGTATGATTTCATCGTGAACAGAACGATCGAGCCCGGCGCGACATGGCTCGAGCGCAACACTGGCGCATGGAATTGGACACGCATCCAGAAATTGCCGTTTCGAGTTGACGGACCCGATCTCCACATTGCAATCCCGCGAGCAGCAATCGGTCTCGCCGACCGCACCTCCGGGGTGACCATTGACTTCAAGTGGGTGGACAATTCCCAGCGACCGGGTGAGATAATGGACTTCTACCTTGGCGGGGATGTTGCCCCAGAAGGGCGATTCGCTTTTCGGTATTCTTTTTGATCAGCTTTTTCCGCGCAACGTCCCTCAGCGCGGCGCAGCCGCAACCGAATGATCGCCGCGAGGTATGGGCATTCTTTCCATGTTCGGCACTCTGACGCGGGTTAATTCTCGCAGCCGCCCACGTAGCCGCCGACGTGAGTCAGCGGCAAGCTTTCCCGCGGACTGACCCCCGCGGCTACGCGACTTTGTCGCCCACGGGGCAGATGAGATTGGGATCAATGGCCGAAAAGCTTGAACACGAAACTTCCGAACGATCCGCTGATCTGCGATGTCTGCGCAGGTTTTCCAAGATTGTACTACAGAAACACCAGGCTGGAATCCTCTTGACGGACTCGTCGGTCGTGCAATCCTCGAGAAGGATTGGTCAAGAGGTTTGTATGATAATCAGACTGGCAACAGTTTCGTTAACAGTTTCGTTGGTTGCAGTGATATCTTTGAAGGTTTGCGCGGCTATACCAACAGCCGCCACTTCACAACAACTCAAGCCTATGAACATCAAAGTCACCAGTTCCGCCTTTGCTGAGGGCGGCATGATCCCGAAACAGTACACCTGCGACGGCAAGGACGTATCCCCGCCGTTGGCATGGGAAGGCGTGCCGGCAACGGCAAAAACCATCGCCGTAATTTGTGATGATCCCGATGCGCCAATGGGCACGTGGGTGCACTGGGTCTTGTTCAATCTTCCCGCGAGCACAAAGGAACTCGCCGAAAACGTTCCCACGAAAAAGGTGCTGCCCAACGGCGCCAAACAGGGAACAAACGATTTCGGTCGGATCGGCTACGGCGGCCCATGTCCGCCCGGCGGCACTCATCGGTACTACTTCAAAGTCTATGCTCTTGATTGTGAGCTGAAACTGGACGCGGGCGCAACCAAGGCACAGTTGCTCAAGGCAATGGAAGGGCATGTCCTTGCCGAGGGCCAATTGATGGGCAAGTACAAAAGATAGCCACGGCTTCCCGGCAGGTCATCCGCCGAACCACCGCGCGAGATCGAAATTGAAGGCCAATTGCGCGCCCGTCAGGAAGGTCAGTAGATAAATAAACTTGAGAAATCCTTCCTCGGAGAATTTTCGGTTCAACCAGACGCCCAGCCAGACGCCGACCGGAACTGCCGGGAGCAAACGGAGGCTCGATAACAGTGTGTGACGATTGATTATCGCCTCGGGAGGAACCCACGACCAGTCAACAATGTGGCGGTCCAGACAGTAAAACGGGACCTTTATCCAGTTTATCCAAGTGAAGATCAACACCGTGGTCCCAACATAGACGACCTTGGACAAACGCTGCGGGATCAGGAACATGCTCACAAGTGGTCCTGCGCCGTGCGCAAAAGTCGAGGTTACCCCCGCACCAAGCCCGAACGGTAGCCCGATCCACCCGTTCGGCTTGAATGTGCCCTCGGCTCGAAAAATCACCTCCTTGCCCACTTGGAACACCACAAAGAACATCGCAAGCGAACCGATCGCGACGTTCAATTCGCGCGCCGAGAACCTGCCGATCAGTTGCACGCCGATCACCACTCCCACCACAACGCCGGGCAACAGATAAACCAGATTCTTCCGTTCCCATTTTCCCCAGTAGTGCCACAGCGAAAACACATCGCCCGCGCACAGTAACGGCAACAGGATGCCGATTGCATCTCGTGGGCCAAAAGCCAGCACGCACAGCGGTGTGCTCAGCAATCCAAGCCCACCACCAAACCCGGCCTTGGAAATGCCGATGAACAGCGCGGCAAGCAAGCCAACTGCCAAATCAGTTATGTTCTGCACCCGGCTGATTTACGTGGCGCGCTCGAACCTGTCCAGATTTCCTTGCTGCTGTGACGCCACGGTTATTCGGTTGCGGCTGCGCCGCGCTGAGCTGAAGTTCAGATCGCAGTGAGCGGGCCTTTATCGCCCAGAACGGCTCGCAACATCGGCGCTCTGTCGCGCCGCGCTGAGGCGTCTCGGCCCCAAACGAGGGGACAGGCTCGGTATCTGGAAAGGGTGGACTTCCAGCGTGCAACTCGGAACGTGATATCGTGCCAGGCACGATATCTCGCAGTGCGAACTTCTTCGATCAGAAGCTTGTGTCCGCGCAGGCTGAGGTCTATGGTGTGCGCGATGGTTTCAAGACTGGGCGTTTGCCTGTTGGCGGGAAACTTCGCATGACATCCTTTTTTCAGCGCTGGATAGTGACGACACTGGCGGTTTTGGTCGCTGCGAATATTGTGCCGGGAATTTGGTACGATACGTTTGCCGGTGTAGCGGTCGCATCTCTGTTGCTCGGGCTGCTGAATGCGTTTGTGCGGCCAATAATGCTCCTTATTTCCCTGCCGCTGGTCGTTTACACTTTCGGGCTGTTTGTTCTGCTGATCAACGCATCGCTGCTATACGCAGTCGGGAAACTGGTTCGCACGTTTCATGTGGAGACCTTTGGCGCGGCGTTCTGGGGCGGGCTGGTGATCAGCCTTGTTTCAATTGGGGTGAATCTTCTCACCGGAAGGACCCATGGCAGGATCATTTGGCAGAGGCGCGGACGACACGGTCGCCGTGTTGACAGAGATGGGGGGAACGGTCCTGTGATTGACGTTTGAGATGCACTGGTAGGCAAGGCGCCAGACATGTTTGCCTGCAGCCAAAAACTCGCGCTCGAACTCGGTTGTCATATTGGCGAGGTCATCGGGCGTTTCGCATTCCCTGAATTCAGCATTGGTGGCAAACACTGACCGCATTTGTTCGAGATAGTCGGTGTCATCAGTGCGCAAATAAACGCGCCCGCCCGGCACCAAAACGCGCCTTGCAAGAGAAGGGAACCGTTCGTTGACAAGACGTCGGTGCCGATGGCGGCGTTTTGGCCATGGGTCGGGGAAATACACGTGCAGACACTCGACCTTTCCCAGCGGGAGCAAATACTCGAGGCAGTATGCGGCCTCAATTCGAACTCCGCGCAGGTTTGTCAGCCCCAGACGGCGCCCTTTGCGGTCCAGCTTGCGGAGTCGGCCCAGCAATCTCTCAACGCCGACAAAGTTTCGATCCGGATTCAACCTCGCGCGCTCGACTATGAACCCTGAATCACCGCTGCCGAGCTCGACTTCCACCGGTTGGTCTTTGGGAAACCAGGACCTGAAATCGAACCTTTCGACGAGCGACTTCAGCTCGAAGATCAAGCTTTCCGCGTTGGATTGGCTGGAATGAACCTGGTCGTTCACTGCTGCGCAAACAATGCAATTGAAGCGCTGTACCCGTGCAAACAGGCACGGCCGCTGACCGGACCTATTTCTCCGTTGCAGAAGAATCCTGTGAGCGCGACAGGCCCAAGGTGTTGCTGAACGAGGCTGGCGTCGTGGTTGCCGACCCCGAAAAACTCGCTGCCACGCCCGGCACAACTGCAAAGGCACGCGCCGTAAACTTTAGTTTCACCCAACCGATGCCGGGCGCGTTGCAACAGAGCGTTCATGTCCGCGCTTGCTGCCACCGGATCACGACACTGGAACTGCAATGATTGCCCCGGTCGCACTCTGGCGCCCACAGCAATCACGCCCGATTGTGGGTCGCCCCCGAGCAGGTTCCGGATGAGGAAATCGCCCCGGCAGTATTCGTCCTTGTATTCATCGGCGACAAACCCGACCAGCAGGTTGCCCTCGGCCAGCTTTTTTTGTTCGCGCGGCAGCGCATTGAAAGTCTCGACAAGCACCTGATACGCCGGACGATTGGCAATCTGAAGGATGTAATTGCCGTCCGCCTTGGTGATTGTCCATGGCTGGCCAATGGGCGTACATGCTTGAGATATGAGAGCCTCGACCCGCACTCCGCCGCCCACCGAAACCGCAACGCCTCCTTCCTCGTACACTGTCCCGTTCAAATACACTTGCGTGCCCGTTTGCTGATCTCCACCGCTCGCGAGCCCCCCAACGGTCGGCACGGGAAAAAACGCCCTGTTCCATTGTGCGAGCCATGTCTCGGAATCCACAGTGAACGGGTCCGCAAACACCAGCCAACCGTTCGTTTCGTCGGGCTCAACGCCTGTTTGCTTCTGCCAGTAATCCTCGCTTTCGCATTCTTCAACCTGGCCCTGGACAAACCGGCACGCCTTCAATTCGCCTCCTGGCAGATCATGGAGCCCAACAACCACACCCGGTTTGCCTTCGATTTCTTCCGAGCCCGAGATGAGCCTTGTGCCCGAGCATCCGACCAGAAGCCGGACGTGCCCGTGGACGCGAAGGATTTCCAGAACCGCGGCAGCGTGCCTGCGATAGGCCGTGCTCATGAACACCAAACCAAGGTCCACCGCGGGCTGATTGAGATGCTCCCGCAATCCTTCCACCCAATATTGAAATCCGTTCTCGTCGAACGCTCCGTCCCAATGCCCCGCCACGGCGTGGTCATAGACCTCTGTGTGCATGGACCAAACCTAGCCAATATGGCGGTGATTGCAAATCGAACCGGACAAAATGCCGGGTTTGACGTTGGGCTTGCCATGCCCGAATCAAAGCCAGAATCATGGCCGAAGCTCGGGCCAACAGTTGAGCGTTATCAACAGGACCACATGATCAGGATCCAGATTGCGAACGTCCAACGTCCACCGCTCAACCTTCAACTTTCAACTGGGTGGCTGAAAGGGCGCATGGTGGGCTGGATGACAAATAGAGTGCCAGGCTCGATATCAGAGGTTTCGTCCCAACGACGGGTCTCCCTTTGAGCGTTGCACGTTGAGCGTTGCACGTTGAGCGTTATCAACAGGACAACCTGACCGGTATACCGATCAGGAACGTTCAACGCACAACGTTCAACTCTCAACTTTCAATGGGGTGACCGAAAGCGGGCATGGTGGGCGGGATGTGGGGACAGACACGGTGTTTGGGCAACTCCTGCCCTGTATTTGGAAGTTTGCGTTTCCTCGCCGGGTCGGTAAGACTTGCGCGCGATGAGCAAGTCCTTCTACATCACAACAGCCATCGATTACGTGAACGGCCAGCCGCACCTCGGCCACGCCTACGAGAAGGTGATCACCGACGTAATCGCCCGGGCGCACCGTGCCCTTGGCGAAGACACATTTTATCTGACCGGCCTCGACGAGCACGGCCAGAAAGTCCAGCAAGCCGCCGAGGCGGAAGGCAAATCGCCCCAAGCCTACTGCGATGAACTCGCCGTCAGTTGGAAGGCGTTTGCGCAGTCGCTTGACCTTTCGAACAACGACTTCATCCGCACCACCGAAAGCCGACACAAGAGATTCGTCAGAGCCATTCTGTCCAAACTCCACGCCGAGGGCCATTTCTATCGCGCCACTTACAAAGGATTTTACTCGCTCAAGGAAGAAACATTTCTGACTGAGAAAGACCGACGACCTGACGGCACGTTTGACCCGGTCTGGGGCGAAGTGGTCGAGTTGTCAGAGGACAATTATTACTTCAGATTGGGCGCGCACCAGAATTGGCTCGTCAAGCACATTGAAGAAAATCCTGACTTCGTCCAGCCAGACTACCGGCGAAATGAAGTGCTGGGATTTCTGCGAAGCGAACCGCTGCAGGATTTGTGCATAACGCGGCCAATCAAGCGGTTGAATTGGGGAATTCCACTCCCATTTGACGAGGAATTCGTGACCTACGTGTGGTTCGATGCTCTGTCCAACTACGTGACCGTGCCGGCGTCGCTTGGCGACCCGGAGGTGCTGTCGGTTCTTGCGAGCTGGGCGGGAGAACCAGCCTCTGATTCGGCAACACAAGCACAGGCTTGCTGCCTTTGGCCTGCGGACATCCACGTAATCGGAAAAGACATCATCAAGTTCCATGCGGTGTACTGGCCCATAATGCTGAAAGCCGCCGGGTTGCCGTTGCCGAAACAGGTGCTGGTTCACGGCTGGTGGCAAAAGGACGGCCAGAAAATGAGCAAAAGCACCGGCAACGTCGTCGATCCTGTCGCTGTGGTCCGCGAGTGGGGCGTCGATGCGTTCAGGTATTACGTCGTGCGTGAACTGGACATTGGTCCTGACGGCAACTGGACCGACGCTGGGTTTGCCGCGCGTTATCACGCCGAGCTCGCTAACGGTCTTGGGAATTTGGTCAACAGATCTCTCTCGATGCTTAAACGGTATCGGCAGGGCAGAGTTCCGCCGGTCTCCGGCGAATTGGCGCTCGAGACAGAGGCAATATCAAAGCGCGTGATCGACAATCTTCGTGCGCACAGGTTGCAAGCTGCTTTGATCGCCATTTGGGACCTCGTCGCGCGAGCCAATCAGTATGTTGATCACACTGCGCCGTTCAAACTGGCCAAAGACCGCGCACAGGCATGCAGGCTCGATGAAGTACTCTACAACCTCGTCGAAATCTGCCGGGTGCTGGCGGTTCTCCTTGTGCCATTTCTGCCATCGACTGCTGCGAAAATGTTCCGGCAGCTCGGATTAAAGGAAAGCCCGGACAGGCTCGCAGCTTGTGCATGGGGCGGATTGGCAGAAGGACATCTCATTGGCCAACCCGAACCGCTGTTCCCGCGGCGCGACTAATGGCCTCAGGCAAGCCGATGTCAACGCTGGAAATTGAGATTCTCTCCGCCGGGCGCAAGTCGAATTAAGACTTCGGGTGTTGCGGGCTGGTGCGCCGACAGCTGAGGTGGTCCGTTCAAGGTTTTTTTTGAAAATTTCATTCTTGATCGTAGACTGCGTTTGGGCTTTTCCTGCGGTGCAATTGGCGGAGGTACTTTGGCTCGTCGTAAATGGTGT
>Ga0315298_1002585_pt1 | contig 30505 bp, 23 predicted proteins | sample WHS_1_MG_FD_203077 | JGI IMG/M metagenome (GOLD analysis project Ga0315298, IMG submission 203077) | Extremophilic microbial mat communities from Washburn Hot Springs, YNP, Wyoming, USA - WHS_1_MG | ecosystem: Environmental > Aquatic > Thermal springs > Hot (42-90C) | place: USA: Wyoming... | reverse complement strand
TGTGGCTGAAACACAAGCGCACATCGCCGGGGAATTCGTAGATGACGCTGTAGTTGTCCATGGTGGTGCGCCCCGGGGGAAGGTCGTGATACAGGTTGATGCCGCCTGATCCGTAGGCGCGCAGGGGATGGGAGCCCGCGGCCCAAACCATGAGGTCGAGAATGTGGCAGGCCTGCTCGACGATGTTATCGCCGGAGCGCGTGCGGTCGAAGTACCACGAGGTTTGCCGGGGCAGGTCGCCGGTGTGGCGATATCCCTGCAAGAAGAGCACCTTGCCGGCGCCGTCCTGCTGGATGAAGCGCATGGCGGCGGCGCGCGCCGGGTCGTGCCGGAGCTGAAAGCCGGCCTGGAAGATGCCCTTTGCGGCGGCGGCCGCGCCGGCGACCAGGCGGCAGTCTTCCGGGGTCAGCGCCATGGGCTTTTCGCAGTAGACGCTCTTGCCCAACTCGAGGGCGGCGATGGCCATCTCCTTGTGCAGATCCACGGGGGTGGCAATGACCACGGCGTCGATGTCCTTGCGGTCCAGCAGCCGGCGGTATTCGGTGTAGGGCTCGTAGGCGTCTCCGGCGACCGCCTTCAGCGTCTCCGGGTTGATGTCGCACACCGCGACGATCTTCACGCCGGGCGCCTTGGTCATGTGGCGGAGCAGGTAGGATCCCCGGTTGCCCACGCCGATGAAGGCGACTCGCAGCGTGTCGTTGGGCGATTGAGCCGGCAACAGAGCTGCGCCGCCGAGGGCGGCTGCCGGCGTGGCCAGGAAATGACGGCGGGATAAATTCGATGTTTCCATGCTTGTCTCCAGACTTCGGATTGTCCCACGATTCTAAGCGCGGGCCGGTAGAGGAGGCGCCCGGCGGATCTGTTCGATGGGTCCGGCGCTGGCCAGCAGGGCTGCGGCCAGCAGGAACAGCACCCCGCAGCCGACGAACCCCGGGCCGTATCCGGAGGTGTCCACCAGGCGGCCCACCAGGGGCTGGGTGAGGGCGCTGAAACCCGTCCCCACCGCGCCCGTCAGGCCGTAGAGCACGGCCACATGGCGCCGGGGGACGATTTCGGTGATGACGGTCTGGATGTTGGATGACCAGGCCAGATGCCCGAACAGCGCCAGGCTCACCAGCCCGAGCGCCAGCCAGTAACTTTCGGCGAAGTAAGCCGTCGAACCGATGGCCGAGAGCAGGCATGCGGGCAGCAGCACAGCTTTGCGGCTTACGCTGAGCGAGAAACCGCGCTGGATCAGGCCGCTTGACAGCCAGGCGCCGCCGAGGGCGCCGATGTCGGCGGCAAAGTACGGGATCCAGAGGGTGCGTCCCACCAGCCCGAGATCGAAGCCCCGGACTTCCTGAAAGTAGCCGGGCAGCCAGAAGAGGTAGAAGAACCACACGGCGTCGGTGACCGCGCGCGCGAACAGGATGAACCAGTACTTGCGGCGTCGCAGCACTTCGGAGACGGTCATGCCGCTGGACGCCGGGGAGTCCGCGGCCTCGGCGGCGGCCTGCGCCGGGGCCGGATCGGGGGTTCCGTAGGCCCGATGGATGCGGCTGTGCAGCCATAGCCACACGGGCACCAGGACCAGCGCCGGGGCGGTGGTGATGAGAAACGCCGCCCGCCAGCCCGAATACAGGGTGATCCAGGCCACCAGGGGCGGCGTGATCAGCGTCCCCACGCTCAGCCCGCAAATGAAAAGGCCCACCGCCTTGGCGCGGTTTTCGGGCGGAAACCACTCGGCGGCGCCGCGCATGGCCGCGGGATAGTACCCGCCCTCGCCCACTCCCAGCAGGGCGCGGAAGATCGAAAGGCTGAGCAAGCCGCGGGAAAACGCATGCAGCATCTTTGCGACCGCCCACACCAGCACGCTCACCAAAAATGCCCGCCGGCACCCGATCCGGTCCGCCAGGCGCCCGCCCAGGATGTAAAAAACCATGTAGGCGATCAGGAAAGCGTTTACCGCCAAACCATAGCCGGTGTTGCTCAGCAGCAGGTCTTTTTTCACCTGGGGCATTACCACGCTGAGCACGGCGCGGTCCATGTAATTGACGATGGAACCGGCGCACAGCACCAGGACCACGGCCCAGGCAAAGCGTCTCTGTTGTTCGGCGCTCACCGTCATCGGAGTCAGCGGCTATGCTATCACGGACGGCCGCCTCGTCCCGCGGTGGTAGCATGGGGGTGGTGGCGCAGTATGGCAAGGCAGGCATCGAGCATCCTCGCCGCGGTTTTGCTGGCTTTACCGGCCGCGGCCTCTCAAGGCGACGCGCTGGCCATCTCGCAGAACATCCAGACGCGTCATCTGCCCTACGGGACGATTCTGGATCCCGTCTTCGCTTCCCCTGAGAGCGCGGAGATCACCGGCTACTCCCGGTGCGGCGATTCCGCCATCTGGACGGGGCACTACCTGGCGGCTGAGGCGTTCCGGTTCCAGGTGACGGGGAGCGGCGAAGCTCTGGAAAACAGCCGGCGTGCCGTGGCCGGCATCCGCTCACTGGTGGATGTTACCGGCGTGGACGTCCCGGCGCGCTGCGCCGTCCCCATGGATTCGCCCTATGCGCCGGCCATCGCCGCCGAAGAGCAGCACAACGGGGTGTTCTCCGGCAGCCTGAATCAGACCGCCTGGCTCTGGGTGGGCAACACCTCGCGCGACCAGTACCTGGGCGTGTTTTTCGGATTGGCCGCGGCGTACGATATGGTTGACGACGCCGGGATGCGCGGTGAAATCCGCTCGCTGATCACGCGCCTGTTGGACCGCCTGCTCAGCAAGGGCTGGCTGGTGGTGATGCCCGGCGGCGCTGTCAGCACCACCTTCGCCGGGCGTCCCGATCAGCAACTGGCGCTGCTGGCCATCGGACGCCACGTCAATTCCGGGCGGTTCGGGTGGCGCTATTCCTGGGACCGCTTCTTTCTGGCCCAGGGCGTGATTCTGCCGGTTTCCCTGGAAGTGCTGGACGCGCACAACTCTTACTTCAAGTTCAACCTCGACTATCTGAGCTTCTACCATCTCATCCGGCTGGAGACGAACTCGTACTACCGGTCTGTGTACCGGCGCGCCTATGACGTGCTGCGGCGCACCACCGACGACCACGGCAACGCGCATTTCAACATGATCGACCGGGCACTGAAGGGCCCCGACGAGCGGCGCGACAGGGAGACCGCGCGTCTGCTCGAGGAGTGGCTCTTGCGTCCCCGCCGCGACGGCTACGTGGACCTGCGCGGCAAATACCCATCCTGCGGAGAGGACCGTGCCTGCGAGCCGGTCCCGGTTCCGGAACGCGTGCGTACCGATTTCCTATGGCAGCGCAGCCCGTTTCTGCTGTACGGCGGGGGAGAGGGCCGCATTGAAGGCGCCGGCATCGACTACATCCTGCCCTACTGGATGGCACGGTTCTACCAGGTTTTGTCCGAATAAGAGCGCTTTTGCCGCGGCCTCGGACTCGGCGCCGGAGGGGCAGACCGCGGAGGCCGTGGCCGCGGTTTCGAGGGGTGTGGCGGTGCGCGGATCAAACAGGTGCGAGTACACCCGGCCCGCGGCGCGAAAACTTCGCCCGTAGGCGCCTGAAGTTGAGAGGGCGGTGAAGGGCGCCAGTTCCACCACTCGGGAGGGACGCGCTTGCGCGTCCAGCACGGCGACGGGCCATGATGCGCGCCCGGGCGGCGGGCCGAGCGCGAACAGCGAGCTTTCACCGAGGCTGACAATGGCGCGCTCGACGCCCGCACCGGCCAGGACACGGGCGGCTCTTTCCGCCGCGTAGCCTTTGGCAATTCCGCCCAGGTCGATCTCCATGCCGGGTTTCAGGAACCGCACCGTACGCCGGGATGGGTCCAGTTTCAGGCCCTCGATGCCGACGCGCCGCCGGATGCTCTCCTGCTCGGCCGCCGCGGGAACCCGGAACGGTCCCCCGAGGAATCCCCAGGCGCGCACCGCAGGCCCAAGGGTCACGTCGAAGGCGCCCGCATAGCGGCGCGCAAAGCGGGCCGCCATCTCCAGCAGGCCGAACATTTCGCCGGAGACCGGCACGGGCTCCGCGGCGGCGCGACGGTTGAGACGGGTCAATTCCGATTCGCGATAGGTGGTGAATCGGTCGTCCAGCCGGCGCATTTCGGCGAATGCCAGCCAGGCCGCTGCGGCGTCGCGGGCGCACAACTTCACGGTGGCGAGGGTTCCCATGACGTAGCTCGCCCGGGTGACCACCCGGAGGTAGAAGTGGTCCACCAGCGCGACAGCCTTCTTCACCCCGCGGGCCAGCGCCTCGGACGACAGCGTTGCGCCGCTGTAGTTCAGGATGTCCTGGTTGATGCGGATCGGGTCCTGGAGCCGCTTGCCCCGGAATTGGCGCGTGAAACGGGGCTCGCGGACTTCTCCGCCCCGGCTCTCGCGGAACTCCATCACCGCGACTTCGCCCACTTTGCCGTCTGAGTCCACTCCCACCATGAAGGTGATCGGTTCGCTCTTCCCGATCTCACGCATCACCACGGCGTAGCCTGCGATCCGGCCTTTCCGTTTTCCGGTGAAGAAAACGTAGCGCTGGGCGGGGAAGCGCAGTCCGGCGGCCTTTTCGAGTGCCGCGCGGTTTTCGGGCGTGAGGGTTCGCTCTTCCCGCTCGATGGACTCCGAACCGCGGAGCACCGTCCGGGCGGCTTCGGTCTCGCTCAGGTACACCTCGCCACACGCGGCCATGACGATCAGGACGGTGAGCAATGCGGGGCGCATCAGAAAGAGAACACCAGGCCGCCGACCAGGCCGGCGGCGGTACGCGCATCCACACGCGGGAAGATCAGTTGCGCGCCGTTGAGCCGGCGATTCCGCTCCAGCGCGAGTTGCAGCCCGAAACTGCGCAAGGGGCGGTAGCTGAGGCCCAGGGATACGCGGTCCTGCTCGAAGTCGGCGGTTTCCAGGGCCGTGACGGCGCCGTTGGCGAAGGCCAGTTCCTCCAGGCGGCGGTTCAGCCACACGCGCTCGTAACGGAGGATGGGTATCAGCACGGGATCGTCGAAGGGGCGTCCCAGAAATGTGCGCTTGAGCCACCGCGGGCGCCAGTAGTACTTGATGTCGGTCCAGAAGCCGTAGCGGGTCCGCGCCAGTCCGCCCAGTTCGAATTCGATTTCCGATTCGAGCTGCCGGGCTTCCGGGGTCGAAGTCTCGGCGGCGGAGCGAAAGGCGGTTGCGGCGAATGCGTCGATCACCCGCCGGACGCGGCCGAACGAGGTGTAAACCGCCTCGCCCTCCAGCGCAAGGGGCCCGCGGCGCCACTGGTAGTCGAAGGCCAGAGAGTTCACCGGCTCGCCGGCGCTCAGGTAAGAAGGAGTGTAGCGGCCGTGGTACCCGGAAAGAGCAAACTCGCCGGCCAGCGCCGGGCTGAAGGCCGCGCGCCAGGCAATGGCTCGCGCGCCTTGAGAGCCGTCGAACGCGCCGCTGGTCAGAGCGAACTCGCCTTCCAGGGCGAGCTTGTTGCGGCGCGGGTCGCGGGTCTGCGCCACCGATTCCAGGTTGAAGTCCAGGGTGGCGCCGTTCAACACATAGAACTGATAATCGAGTTTCGCCGGTCCGACTTGAAAACCTCCCACCAGGCCCGCTCCCAACTCGCGCCAGGCGGTCTTGACGGGGGTCACGGAGGCGTCGCGGTCCACCAGGGTACGCCGGGGCAGGTCCCAGTAGTCGTCGTCGTGCAGGATATTGAAGCGGCCGAGTGGCACCAGTACGACCCCGGCGCGCAGCCCGTGACCCCCGGCAAAGTCATATTGGCCCCAGGCTTGCTCAATGGCGATCTCACCGCCGTTGTTGCCCTCCAGCGCCTGCTTCAACTGGAGACCGCCCGCGGTGGCGGTGGCGGTTTTCTCGGCCTCGAGGCCGAACAGGCGCTCGAACTCCGTTTCCGTGTGCATCCGGATCCGGGGCGCCGGCGTGGCGTCGGTGGTGAGCACGAAGCGCCGGAACGTGAAGCCCCTGGCTGCGCCGGGCGCCCCGCCGGCTTCGAAGCGCACCGACCCGTAGCCGCCGAGCCGCACGTGATCGGCCAGCCAGTTCCGCTCCGCCTTTCCTGGCGGCGGCGCGGCAACCTGAGCCGGCGCCGGCTGTTGCGGCTCCCCAGCGGGAGACGCCTTCTTCTCCAGGCGTTCCAACAGCGCGGCCTGTTCGGCCTTCAACGCGGCCAGTTCTCTCTCCTGAGCCGCGATGCGCTCCAGCAGCGCGCGGGCTTGCGCCTTCGCCGCATCAAGGTCATCCGCCGCCGCTCCAGTATGGATCGAGGCCGCCAGGCACACGGCCATCGTCAAGGCGCACCACGGGCGCCGCAAATTTGCGTTCAAGTTCGACTCCTTAGTTTATGAATTGCGCCTTGAGCGGCGCCGGCCGGCCACGCGCAGGGCGTAGCCGCTACCCATCATTGCGATCCAGGCCAGCGCAACCCCATCCACGAGGAGCGGGCCGCGCGGACCCAGCAAGCGCCCCGAATGCAGGTCGGTGAGCACAATATCAGCCCGCACCCGGTCGTCCGGATCCTGCGGGCGATATCCCGGGGGCAGCCACTGCCGGCTGACAGTCCGGCGCTCGAGATTGAAGCGCTCGCGGTGCTGCACCAGCAGACCGGTCGCGATCAGCGTCAGGAATCCGGCCGTAGACAGCAGCCCGATCCACCAGTGCATGGTCCGGAGGACCCGCGCGGCCCTGACCGGTTTGCAACTGACTTGCATCTCAGAAATGAACATTAAGTTGGCAGTATATTGTAGTTGCAATTGAGTGTCAAGAAGAAATCGGAACGGAGGGGTGGATGCGGGACAGACGGATTCCCGGATGCGGCGTGAGAGGAAAGAGGCCGTCTCAGCGGCTGGCTGGGCCGCCGCTCAGACCCGCACCACTTCTCTTCTCATCGAGTACAGGACGAAGAGCACTTCCATCTGCTCCTGCTGCCCCACTTTGTTCTTTTCCAGGGCGATGAGCGCATCGTCCAGCACCGCCATGAACTCCTGCTCGCTGATGTTCATGCCCCGGTGCGCTTCGAGCATGTTCTTGCCTTCGTAGCGCTCATTGCCGCCGCTGCCCGCGCAGAAGAACAGCGCCGCGGCCTGTTTCAACCTGGCCGGGTCCGACTTCGCGAAGCGCGCCTGAATGATGGGATTCGCAAGGTGAAGTTCCACCAGGTCGTTGGCAATCGCCGCGATTCCCTGGTATCCGCCCAGCCTTTCATAAAGTGTTGCCGGCACGTTTTCCCCCTCTCCGAACGGATGTCTGCTCTGGGGCCCTTGTGTGTCTCTGCCAGAGTGCTGTCAATTTTAAGCTGACCGGTTCGTGGCTGCAATAGAAAAGCACCGTATGACACCGGATGAGGGGCACACTCCCGGCCCGGACGCCGCCCGAGTGCCAGGATATCGAGGGCGCCCGCGCCGGGGCATTGGCCTCCGCCGTCAATTTGCCGGCACGAGGGCGCCCAGGATCTCCATTGTGGTTTCGAAGGCTTCCAGGTGATTGAACGAACCGTTTAGCAGGTTGGTGTACACCCGCTTGATATCCAGCCTGGTTGTAGCTTGCAGTGCGGCTTCAAGATCCGCGATGTCAGCCTTCTCGATGAGCACTCCCACCTCGAGGGCGTCGTTTTGGGACCGCGTGCCTTTGGCCATCAGTTCGTTGTACAAGGCAGTCAGCCTGGAATCCGAGTACACGCCCGCCGGGTTATTTTGAGCGGGATCCGGCACGCCGCAGCGGGAGAGCAGCGTCCCAACCGAACTGTAGTGCCGTTCTTCGCTCGCTGCGATGTTCCGGAAGATGCTCAGGTTCCACTTCTCGAACAGTTGCTGGTAGACGTCGCGGGCGAGCTTCTCTTCTTCCCGCATCCAGGTAAGCCACTTGGCCTCCTCCGCAGTGATTGGCTGAGCGGTTACTGTGGTCCCGGGACCCGGGCCGTTGCCACGATATCCGCCCTGCGCCATCACCGGGGCGGCCAGCGCGAGCAGGAACGCTGTGGGCGCGAATTTGGAAACGAGTTGTCTGCGGTTGAACGATTGAGTCTTCATGATCGGCTCCTTTGCCTGTATGGGTTTCGATTTCGCCATCGTCAGGCTATGCGGCAACTGTAGAGCCAGAGTGTTGTCCGCAGGGCGCCGCCGGGAGAACTCGTTGCAAGCACAAGAGTTCGGTCTTTCCCCCGAGCATTACGACAGACTGTGTGTTCCTGGTCCGAGCGCAGAAGCTGCGGGCCGGACAGGGGTCGCCTGCACGTTTTGCACAACCTCCGGCGCGAAGCGGGAGGCTACGGGCGGCGATATTGATATTGAGGTGCGGGAATCGAAGCGGGCAATCTGGAGAGCTGGCTTGCCGGCAGCGTATAAAACTCGTAAGTGATTTTCCACCTGGTTTCGCCGCCGGGGCCGGCCTGAATGGCGATGTATGGCTCCGGGCACAGGGTGGTGCGGATCGACCAGTAGACGAGCCTCTTGAGCGGCCGGTCGCCGGTGATCCGCACGCCCGCGCCGGCTTTGCGGTTTTCGATCCGGAAGTCGTAGTCTTTGGCGGTGTCGCCAAAGCCCGTCAGTTGGGTGAAAACGCTTTCCCCTTTCTGAAGCTCGCGCAGGTAGACCAGCTCGCGGCCGCGCACCTGAGCCTTATCTTGCAGATCGAGGGTGGCGCGGGCTTCGAAGGGGAACTTCACCACGAAATCCGGACCCGTGGGCTGTTTGTCGATGACGAAGAAGTTGTGGTTGTACTGGGCCGTGCTGATCTCGCGGCGGCCGGTGTTCCTGAGCGTGTGCTCGATGACGAGCTCCGGTTTGTTCCTGGTGAGCCGCAGGGTCTTGCGGTAGACGTAGGCAAGGCCCGTGCCGTCCTTCAGCTCGTGGGTGAACTCGACACGGTCCTTCGCCTTGCGGATTTTCCATTTGCCGGGATCCACGATCTCGTAGGTGTGGAAAGCGTTGAAGCGCCGCTCGTCGGGGCGGCGCACTACGCCCACGCCGAAGCGGACGAACGTGCCGCCGGGCTTGGCCTCGTTGTAGAACAGGTCACCTTCCTGGGTGGATTCCACCGGGCCGGTGATGGCGTCGTGAATCTTCGGGTCGTAGCGTTCGAACCACACGCCGAAGTACTCGTGGCCTTGGTATTGCAAGCTGGAGACGATTCCGGACCATTCGAAGCGGGTCCCCTGGTAATAACCGCGCACCGGGTCGGGCAGATAGAGCCTGGCTTGAATCAGGCCGTTGGAGATGGCGGCCTCCGGGAAATCCGCGGCCGGCGCCAGGAACGCCAGGGCAAGCGCCAGCAAGAGAGTAATCCGTTTTGTGTGCACCGTATGACCTTTCCCGCAGAGGATTCACGATACCACAGGCCCGGCCGCGGCGAGGGGGGACGGCCGGGCCCGCGGCGCTACACTGGAGGGAAACACGGGAGCCATATGGGCGAGTACGATACCGAACTGGCGCGAATCGTCGCCGAGTTGAACCGTGCGGCGCCGCGCACGCGGCCCAGGGAGCCGCCGGCCGGCCGGCCCGGCGAGGCTTCGCTGGAACTGGATTCCCTGCTCGAGTTTGCGGCTCGCAACCACGCCTCCGATCTGCTGCTGATTGCCGGCGCCGGTGTGATTCTGCGCCTGAATGGCGCGCTCGCCCCGCCCTTCGGGCTGCCGCTCGACCCCGAGCGGATCCATAGCCTCCTGGCCCCGCTGCTCACCGCCAGGCAGCTTCAGGAACTGGAGCGCAACCGGTCGCTGGATTTCTGTTTCGTGCGCGGTGCGCTTGGCCGCTTCCGGACCAACATTCATTACCAGCGCGGCTCGCTTGCGGCCAGCATCCGCCTGTTGCCCGCGCACATTCCCTCGCTCGAGTCGCTGCACCTGCCCGCCAGCCTGGCCAAACTGGCGGAGCGGCGCCAGGGCCTGATCCTGATCACCGGCGCCACGGGGTGCGGCAAGACATCCACCCTGGCCGCTCTCATCGACCTGATCAACTCCAACCGCTGCGCCCACATTGTTACCATCGAGGACCCGGTTGAGTACCAGCATGCCAACCGCAGTGCGGTGATCGAGCAGATCGAAGTGGGACGGGACACGCCTGATTTTGTGTGCGCCCTGCGCAGCATCTTGCGGCAGACCCCTGACGTCATCCTGGTGGGCGAAATGCGCGACAACGAGGCCATGCGGACGGTGCTCACCGCCGCCGAAACCGGGCATCTGGTGCTCTCGACCTTGCACACCAACGACGCCGTCCAGGCCATCTCCCGGATTCTCGACTCGTTCCCCACGGCCAACCAGCCCCAGATCCGGCAGCAGTTGTCGCTGGCCCTCAACGCCGTCATCGCCCAACAACTGGTGCCCGGCCTTGAGGAGGGTTCCCGCTATCCGGCGGTCGAGATTCTGATCGCCACCGACGCGGTCCGCAACCTGATCCGCCGCGGCGAGGATCACCAGTTGCGGTCGCAGATCTCCATTGGCAGGGCTGCGGGCATGATGACCATGGAGCAATCTCTGGCCGAGCTGGTTCGCGCCGGGCGCATCACCCGCGAAACGGCGTTCGCCCACTGTTTCCGCAGGGACGATCTCCAGCACTATTTGTGATCCACGCTGAATTCGGCGGGCAGGTTGGGCGGCCTGTAGCCGGGGACGGTCTGCCGGCGCTGGAGAACGGTTTCGTGGATGACGGAGCCCGGAGGAATCTGTCTGGGCCGGCCTCTCGGAATCCTCCAGCGGGTGGTGAATCCGCCGGTTTCCGACGGCGCCGTGTAGCGTTTCGGCCAGAACTCGAGCAGCCACCAGAAACCGTGCAGCGAACGGTGCATCAGGGCGCCGGGATCGGGCGGCGCAAATCCCCCGCCGGCGGCGCCCAGCACGCGCTCGAGCTTCGATTCGTTCACCAGCAGGCCGGCCGCGCGGGCCTCGCGGACCATCCACTCGAGGGTGATCTTCGAGAGCCCGCTTTCCGGCTCCGGATACCCGCCGCCGATATCCGAGTGGACGCCGGCGAACCAGACCTGCCGCACATCCTGGCCGGGCGCGGCGGCGCCCCACAGATTCTGGCGGTAGAAACACCGCCGCTCGTCGATGGCGACGGCGTGGCGTCCCACGGCGATGTCCGGATTGTGGGCCGTGTAGGGGAGTTTCAGCGGATCGTAGATCCAGCCCACGGAGCTGACCGTGTCCCACACGCCGATGAAGTGCGGCTTGCAGGGGCGCGAGAAGGCCGCCTTGAACTCGGCGGCGATCCGGAACGTCTCCTGGTTGCGGCGCCGGAACAGGCGGGCCGCGTAGGGAATCAGCCCGTCGTTTCCTTTAGCGATGAGCCCGAACATGTGGAGCATCGCGGCCAGTGCGCGGACGGTGTAAGCGCCGCGGCTGAAGCCGAACAGGAACACGCGGTCCCCGGGCTCATACGCATTCATGAGGAAGCGATAGGCGTCGCCGAGGTTGCCCATCAGGCCGTATCCGAAGGCCATTCCGAGCATTCGCGTCCACCCCTGCGCCAGGCGGGTGAGCGCTCCGGGCGCGCCCATGGTTCCCAGTCCGGGGTGATAGTAGGTGGTCTGCCTGGCCGGGTCATTCACCAGGACGCTGTAGAGCTTCACCACGTTTGAGTTCACCGTTCCAAACTGGTTGCCGGTGCCGTCGCAGCAGATCACAATGTTCTTCGGCATAGCGTCTTCACTTCCCTGATTTGCCGCCATTGTACTGAAGGCGCAGCCGGGGGCGCGCCGGGACCGTTTGGTATGCTGGATAGGCCATGACAAGACGATCGTTTTTGCCCGCAATGGCCGGCCCCGGTCTCGGGCTGGCCGGTGGTCATACCCTGACTGCCGCCCCGCTGAAAGGGCGTCTCAAACAGGCGGCCACGCGCGGTTGCTTCGGCCGGGGAGTGTCGCTCGAAGACGCCTGCCGTGAGGCCGCGCGGCTGGGCCTGAAGGGTATCGATCTGGTGGGCCCCAAGGATTTCCCGATTCTGAAAAAATACGGACTGATTCCCACCATGGTGCCCGGCGGCGCCTCGATCGCCGACGGCATCAACCGCACGGAAAACCACGCCGCGATCGAGCAGCGCCTGAAGGAGGCCATTGACGCGGCCGCCGCCAACGGAGCGCCCAACGTCATCATGCTCTCCGGGAACCGGCGCGGCATGTCCGACGAGCAGGGCGCCGACAACTGCGTCGCCTTCTTCAACCGGGTGAAATCGTACGCCGAGGACAAAGGGGTCACCATCTGTCTCGAGTTGCTCAACAGCAAGGTGGACCACCCCGACTACATGTGCGATCACACCGCCTGGGGCGCCGGAGTCTGCCAGCGGGTGAACTCGCCCCGCGTGAAGCTGCTGTACGACATCTATCACATGCAGATCATGGAGGGCGACATCATCCGCACCATCCGCAAGAACATCCAGTGGATCGGGCACTTCCACACGGCGGGCAATCCGGGGCGGCACGAGTTCGACGACACCCAGGAACTCAACTACCGGCCCATCTGCCAGGCCATCGTGGACGCCGGTTTCACCGGGTATCTCGCCCACGAGTACAGCCCGCTCAAGGACCCGGTGAAATCCCTGGAAGAGGCCGTTCGGATCTGCGACGTTTAGGCCCCGGCCGGCAGGGTAGCTGCGGAGGCAACCTCATGTTAGCATTGGCTCGATGGCTCCGCGCACGGTCTTTCAGGTCTTAGAGGAAGCGGCGGCGCAGTACGGGGACGCGCCCGCGCTCTACCAGCCCTGTACCCAGGGCGGCCAGCGCACCTACCGGGTCTGGAGCTGGAAGGAGTACAAGCAGGCGGCCGAGGAAATCGCCGCGGGTTTGCGCCGGCTGGGAATCGGGAAGGGGGATGTCGTCGCCATCGATTCGGAAACCCGCGCCGAACTGTATCTGGCGGACCTGGGGATCATGGCGAACGGGTCGATCTCCGCGGTCCTGTACCCCAGCTATCCCGCGCAGGAACTGATTCGGACCCTCGCCGCCTGCAACGCCAAAGCGGTTTTCGTGGAAGACCCGGCCACGTACCGTGCGCTGCGCGACGCGCCTGCCGCTCGCTGGATTCTGCTCACCGGGGAGGCTGAGGGCGCGCTGACGCTGGATGAACTGCGGGCGCTGGGACGCCAGGCCGCCGGCAACGATCCGGAACTGATCTCCCGGCTTCGCGCGGAGGTGACCCCCTGGGACCACGCCATCCTGTACCTGACCTCGGGCGCCACGGGCGAGCCCAAGATGGTGCTGGTGACCCACCACGCGGTGGTCAGCAACATTGACATGGGCCCGGTGGCGCTGCCGCTAGGCCCCGAGGACACGACAGTGGCCTACCTGCCCTCGGCCCACATTGCGCAACGGATCGTGATCGGACTCCTGCCGATCCGCTCGGGCATGCCGGTCTGGTTTGCGGAGAGCCTGATGAAGCTGCCGCAGGAGATCCGGCAGGTGAGGCCCACGTTGTTTCTGGCGCCGCCGCGGTTTTGGGAACGCATCTACAGCACCATTTGCGCCGAGGTCCGCCGCCGGCCGGCGCCGGTGCGCAAGCTCTTCTATGGCGCTCTGGGCCTGGGCCTGGAGGCCGCCCGCCTGCGCCGCGAGGGCAAGCGCGTGCCGCCGCAGGTGGCGATTCCGCTGAAACTCGGGGACCGCGTGTTCTTCCGCAAGATCCGCGCGAAATTCGGCGGCCGCCTGCGCGTGGCCGCCTCCGGCGCTGCGCCTCTCAGCAAGGAACTGGCGGAGTTTTACGAAGCCATCGGGATGCCGCTGACGGAAGGCTACGGCATCACCGAGGGAGGTATCGTCGCCTTTAATCCCATCGGGCGCGCCAAGCCCGGGAGCATCGGCGTGACCCTTCCCGGTGTGGAAGTGAAGCTGGCTGAGGACGGGGAACTGCTGGTCCGCAGCAGTTGCCTGATGTCCGGCTATTACAACGACCCCGGCGCCACCGCCGAAGTGCTGCGCGACGGATGGCTTTCGACGGGAGACGTTGCCCACATCGACGAAGAGGGCTACATCTTCATCACCGGGCGCAAGAAGGAAGTGATCGTCTCCTCGACCGGGAAAAAGATCTACCCCGCGCGCATCGAGAACCTGTTCAAGTTGGAGCCGCTCATCAGCCAGGTGCTGCTGATCGGCGACCGCCTGCCCCACCTCACCGCTCTGTTCACGCTGAACCGTCCGGTCGCGGAGACTCTGAAAGGGATGGAGAACGCCAAGGTCCAGTCCGATGCGGAAATCGCCTGCGCCGCCCCGGTGGTTGCCGCGGTCCAGAAAGCGGTTGCGCGCGTGAACCGGCAACTGGCTCCTTTTGAGCAGATCCGCAAGTACCGTATTCTCCAGCGTGATTTCACCATCGAAGACGGCGAACTCACCGCCACCATGAAGGTCCGGCGCGCCCGCGTGATGGAGAATTTTCAGAAAGACATCGAGGAGTTGTACGCCCGGTAAGCGCGCGGGCTAATGCAGCCGGCCGATCTTGTCGAGAGGCCAGTAGACAAACACCGCCTTGCCGTAGATGTTCTCGCGTCCCACATTGCCCCATGCGCGGCTGTCGTTGGAAGAGCTGCGATGGTCGCCGAGCACGAAGTAGCTGTCCGGCGGAATCACCCGCGGTCCCATGGATTGCCGGTCGCGGTATTCCTCGGGCACGTAAGGCTCGCGGAGCGGCTTGCCGTTTACAATCACGGTGCCCCGGTCGATCTCGACCGTGTCCCCGGGCAGCCCGATCACGCGCTTGATGTAAGACTTGCTCTGGTCTTGCGGGAACGAGAAGACCACCATGTCGCCGCGCTCGATCGCTCCGAGACCGAACCGGTAGGTGAACTTGTTAATGAAGATCCGCTCCTGGTCGGTGAGGGCGGGCATCATGCTGGTCCCCTCCACCTTCACGGGCTGGTAGATGAACACGATGAGGACGAAGGCAATGAGCAGCGAAATCACCAGGTCACGGAGCCAGAAGGCGGTGGTGCGCCAATGGGAGTGCTCCTTCGGTGGGTTTGGGTCGGTGGTCTCAGGCATCCGGCTTTTTCTTCATGCAGTATGCATCAAACCCGCCCGCGGCGGCTAATCCTACTAGATGCGCGTCAGCGGCGATTGGTTCCGGGTCCGTCCGCGGGCCGCCCGCCCAGCAGCAGCGACAGGGTGGGAAGCGGCACGGCGCCCTCGCTCAACGCGCGAGTGTGGAATTCGCCGAGCTGAAACGCCGGTCCCTTCGCCTGCCTGTACTGATCGCGTACGCGGATCCAGCCGCGCCAGCCTGCCAGGGCGGCGGGCATCCGGCAGGAGGAGAGTTTGGCGCGCTCGAGCTCCGCCGCGGCTTCCCCCGCTTCCTGGAAAGCCTCCTTCCGTAACAGGTCCAGCGCCTGCTGATCCGCCATCCCACTGGTGTGGAGGCGGATGTCGAGGATAGCGCCGGCCAGCAGACGCAGTTCCTCGTTGAGGTAGCTAAGGCGCAGCTCCGGGGAGCCGTCGAGAAAGCCCTCCTCCAGCATCACCTGGGTGATGTACCGGGGCCAACCCTCGAGGCAGGGGCTGTTGCCATAGACCGATCGCAGCAGGCCGCGCCAGCCGGGCTGCACGGCGGCGGCGTACTGGGACTGCACGTAGCGCCCCGGTATGGCTTCCTGCATCACCAGCAGTTTCCGTTTGTAAGAGTTGAGCTCTTTGGATGGTGTGATCCACCGGATTGCGGCGAGCTCTGGTTGCCGGTTGTCCGCAGGCGGCAGCCTTACGATGTTCCGGGCGCGCACGAACCGGCTGGCTTCCTCCAGATCCTGTTTGGCCTGGTCGAGGTCCGCCGCAGGCTTCGCCTGCCGGGCTGCGATCTTGCGCAGAGCCTGCGAGATCACGGCGCTCTGGTTGCCCTTTGCCTCGGGCGCCAGCGCCCGGGCAATGGCGAACATGCGCGCCTGCACCTCCCCCATGCCGGCTTCAGCGGATTCGAGCACTTGCCGGGGCGAGAGGCCGCTGTCCACCACGCAGGCGAACTTTCGCTGGTACTTGTCCGCTCCCAGGCGCCAATCGGCCTCCGTGTCCCGGGTGGCCAGGTCGCTGACCAGATAATGGTTGAACGAGCGCAACGCATCCAGGGCCTCGGAGGCTGCCCGGTCGTAGCCGGGGCGCAGTTCCTCAGGGACACCGGAGTGGATGGTGTTCTCGATCAGGCTGATGTTGCCGTCGTTCTTCTCGAGGGCGGCCTGAATCCAGACCTCCGGCGAGTCCACCAGGTTCGTGCGCGCCTGATCGAGCAGCGCCGGAATCTTCTCCATGCGCCGGATGATGTGGCGCACACGTTCCGGCCCGGGCGCGTATTCGAGCACCCAGGGGCTGGACAGCGCATTGCCGATCAGCTCCACGTAGACCAAGGGATTGTGCCGGTAGGCCCGGATCACGTCGAATTCGAGCAGGCTGAGCGCAATCTGCGCGGAAATGATGTCGTAGTCGGCGCGGTCCTCGGCCGGAAGCCGGCTTGGGTCCACCGACCGCCCGAGGCGGCGGCGAAAGTGCAGGCAGAACTGGCGCTGCCGCTCGATGCCGCCCGGGCTGTAATCGTCCAGCATCTCATCCAGCTTCAGGTTCCCGTGCCGGTGATAGCCCGCCTGCGTGGCGCTCACCGGAGTGAATGACAGGGCGGTGTGGACGAACTCGGCGGAAAGCGCGGCCATGGGATCCGGGGCGGGTTTGGGGCTGCAAGCGGAGAGCAGCAGCAGGGCGCAAACGATGCTCAGACACGGCTTGGCGGGCATGAAACTTCGATTCTACCCTCCGGCGTGTGCTTCACAGGAAATCTCTGGAATTCCGCCCGCCGTTGCGGTAAAAACAGGATAGCGGCAAGTTGTTTTTGCCTGTTGAAGCCCCTGTGGAAGGCTGTGGAAAGCCGGCGTGCGAATCGCCGGGTCCGCCTGGAATCAGCGGTTTGCGGCGGACAGGCTTCCACAGGCCCGTGTGGCCGGTTTGGCACAGGGTAAGCCACACAAAACAGGAGGCGAATTTCTTGCTGTCGCCGGCGCAAAAAGCGTTGTAAGGTAGGACATTCAATCCGATGGCTGCCTCTGATATTGCCCTGGAAAAAGGCCTTCCGTCGAGCCTGGATGCCGAGCGGTTCGTCCTCGGCTCCATACTGCTGGACAGCGAACTGTTCCTCCAGGCGGCCGGCGCGCTGGAGCCCGGCGACTTCAGCCTGGAGAGCCACCGGCGCATCTTCGCGCGCATGAACGAATTGCAGGAGCGCGGGGAGAAGATCGACCGGGTGACGGTGGCGAATGAACTGTTGCGCCACAACCAGCTCGAGTCCTGCGGCGGTTTGAGCTACCTGGTCTCGCTTGACGACGGGCTGCCTCAGCTCCCCAACCTGGACAGTTACATCCGGATCGTCAAGGAAAAATCGGTGCTGCGCCGGATTATTATGGCGTCGCAGCAGTTGATGGACAAGGCGCTGATCGGCGACGAGTCTCCCGACGAGATCCTGGCCACGGCCGAAGAGACCCTGCTGCGGCTGGGCGAGGTCCAGATCAAGCCCGGGCTGGTGCGCCCGCGCCAGATCATCGACGAGTACCAGGGCGGGATCAACGCTTTTCTCGATCCGAGCAAGCGGATCAAGGGCATCTCCACCAGCTATACGAAATTCGATGAGATGACCGGCGGGTTGCACCGGGGCGAGTTGATCATTCTCGCGGCGCGCCCTTCCATGGGAAAGACGGCGCTGGCCCTGAACATCGCCCAGCACGTGGCGGTGAAACTCGGCCAGGCCGTGGCTATATTCTCGCTGGAAATGTCGAAGGAGTCGCTGCTCACCCGCATGTTGTGCGCCCTGGCTCGCGTTGACGGCCAGCGTTTCCGCGTGGGATATCTCGATGCCGAAGAGCGCCGCAGGCTCCAGACGGCGGCCACGGACCTGGTGGAAGCGCCGCTGTACATCGATGACACCGCCGGTTCCAACCTGATGGACATCCACGCCAAAGTCCGGCGCTTGCAGAAATCGGAAAAGCGCCTCGGCCTGGTGGTGGTGGACTACCTCCAACTGATGAGCGGCCGGGGACGCTATGAGAACCGTAACCAGGAGATCAGTTCCATCTCGCGCGGGCTGAAGCTGCTGGCCAAGGAACTCGATGTGCCCATGCTGGTGCTCTCCCAGTTGAGCCGCGCGCCGGAGACCCGCCAGGGCGACCACCGCCCGCAATTGAGCGATCTGCGCGAGAGCGGATCCATCGAGCAGGACGCCGACGTGGTGGGTTTCATCTTCCGCCCCGAGGTGTACAAGCGCGACGACGAAAGCCTGCGCGGACTGGCCGAGCTGATTGTGGCCAAGCAGCGCAACGGGCCCACGGGCAAAGTGAACCTGATGTTCCTGCACCAGTACACCAAGTTTGAAAACCGGGTCGAGGACCTGGGAGAAGAACCCGCCGAATAGCCGGCTTTAGTACAATCGGACTCCGATGCGCAGAGTCCTTCTTTTCTCCTTGATCGCGGTCTGGTCCGCCGCAGGTGTAGAGATCCAGGTTTCCCCCAGAGGTCCGGTACGGACGCTCGAACAGGCCCGGGACGCCGCCCGGGCCGCCCGGCCGAAAGGTCCGGTGAGCGTGGTGATCCGCGGCGGCGACTACCGGCTGAACCAGACCCTCGAATTGAACGAACAGGACAGCGGGATCACCTTCCGGGCCGAGCCCGGCGCGCGGGTGCGGCTGTTGGGCGGGGTGGTGCTGAAGAAATTTCACCGCGTCCGCGACCGCTCCGTTCTCAGCCGGCTGGACACGGAGGCGCGCAAGCACGTGCTGGAGTGCGACTTGAGAGCTGCCGGCATCACCGATTACGGCCGGCTCGCCTCGCGCGGCTTCGGGCGCAAGCGCACTCCCGCCCACATGGAGCTGTTCTTCGGCGGGCGGCGCATGACCCTGGCGCAGTGGCCCAACAACGGCTTCACCAAGATTGCGGCCATCGCCGGGGAGCCCGCGGACGACGAACACGGCGGAGCCTTGGGCAAGCTGGAGGCGGGCTTCCATTACGAAGGCGACAGGCCCGCGCGCTGGAAGAGCTTCGACGATATCTGGGTGCACGGATACTGGGCCTGGGACTGGGCCAACACCTATGAACAGGTGGCCCGCATCGATCAGGCGCAGCATCTCATCGTCACCCGCCCGCCCTACGGAATGTACGGTTTTCGCAAGGGCCAGCGCTTCTATTTTTTGAACGTGCTCGAGGAACTGGACTCGCCCGGCGAATACTATGTGGACCGCGCCGCGGGTAAGCTGTACTTCTGGCCGCCGGCGCCGGTCGCTTCGGCCGAAGCCGCAGTGTCGGTCTTCGACGGTCCGGCGATACGCGTTCAGGGCGCCAGCGACGTGACGCTGGCTGGTTTCACGGTCGAGTATCTGCGCGGCGACGGGGTCGAGGTCCAGGGTGGCAGCGGCGTGCGCATCATGGACGTCACCCTGCGCAACCTGGGCAACACGGCCGCCATTATCGAGGGCGGCGCGCGCCACAGCATCACGGGGAGCAAGGTCTATCACACCGGGGATGCCGGCATCTACCTGATTGGCGGCGACCGCAAGACCCTGGAGCCGGCCGGCCACGAGGCGCGCAACAACGACATCCACCACATCGGGCAATGGTCGCGAACCTACCAGCCCGCCATCCAGGTCAGCGGCGTCGGCAACCGGGTGGTGCACAACGCGATTCACGACGGTCCCCACGCCGGCATTCTGCTTTCCGGCAACGAGCACCTCATCGAATTCAACGAGATTCATCACCTGGCTCTGGAGACCGGCGACGTGGGCGCCTTCTACATGGGTCGTGACTACACCATGCGGGGCAACGTGATCCGCTACAACTTCTTCCACCACACCGGCGGTGTCGGCATGGGCGCGATGGGCGTGTACATGGACGACTGCTCGGGCGGATCCACGATTTTCGGCAACGTGTTCTACAAGCAGTCGCGCGCCGTCTTTATCGGCGGCGGGCGCGACAACCGGATTGAGAACAACATCTTCGTGGAGTGTGATCCGGCGGTGCAGATCGACGCGCGCGGTCTGGACCCGCGCCCGGTGTGGCATAACATGGTGTACAAGACCATGAAAGCCAGCCTGGAGGCGATGAAGCCCCACGAGCCGCCTTACTCGACGCGCTATCCGGAACTGGCCCAGCTCGACAAGTACTACGCCGCCGGCACGGGCGTGCCGCCCGAAGGCAACTGCGTTATCCGCAACATCTGCGTGGGAAAGTGGCTCGACATCCGCTGGCGGGCCGACCCGAAGCTGATTGAGGTTCGTGACAACCTGACGGACCAGGATCCCCTGTTTGTGGATTCCGCCAAAATGAACTTCCAGCTTCGCGACGATTCGCCGGCATTTAAACTGGGATTCCAGCGGATTCCGTTCGAGAAGATCGGTCTCGAGAAGCCGTAGGAGCGTTGCGGGGAAGTGTGGCCCTGCGAACGCTCGCGCCGCAGCGGGCTCGATTGGTTCCCGGACGCCGGGGCAGAAGGCCGGTGCGTCTTTCCCCCCATTTGGGTCAATTGTCTCACCCACCCGCCTCGCGGATGGGACGGCGCCTGCTTTGAATCCGCCAGCCAATCTGCGCCGTTATCTGGTGTTCGCGATCATCCGGTCTCGAACTCTTCAACCGGCCCGGCGTGGTGTTCGAATTGCTAGGACGACGGACAGGCCGTAACGTTCGGGCTAGCACAGCCGGGTCCGGCGCCGCGGCACACAACGGGGATCCGTAGGACGGCTTGGTTGAGAGCACTCCGGGGATGTGGGGCTCCAGGCTGATTTCGCGCGTTCCGCAGACTTCCGTTGGGATCATCGTTTCTCGTGGAGGATTTGAAGTGCGCTTTCCAAACCGGTTTCGCCCCCCAAACCGTTGGGTGTGGGCCTCGATGCTGCTGGTTTTCCTGGCGCCGGCGCGCGGCGCGGATCGCGCCGTCCTGGCCCTCTCGACGGCCCGAACCGAGTACCGGCCGGGTGACACCATCGAACTTACCATTAACACCAAGGCAGGCGGCCCCTATGACATCTATTGGCGGGTTAGCGGGCCGAAAGGAGTTTTGTGGGCGGACCCGGGCCTCCAGTTCCAGCGGCGGCGGGTCGCCGCGGCCACGAACCTGGTGCTCACCGGCGGTGAGGTGAAGGCGCTCGTCTCGCTAGCGCGCAAGGAACTGGTGCAACCCGGGGCCTATACGTTCGAGGCGATTGTGGTGCCGCCCGGCGCGGATCCGCTCACCGAGCCCTCGTTGCCTACGGAACGGTCTACCATCTACGTGCCGGCTTTCCCGGGCATCAATTTTGTGGCGATGCACAACCCGGAGTCTTCCCGTTATCGCGGCGACTGCGGCACCTGCCATTTGGACAAGATCCGGAACACGAGCCTGGCGCCCGACATCAAGTCGTTCCACGCGATGAAGGTCGAGTTGTTCCTCGGCAACGAGCATCCCGAACTGGCTTGCCGGGTTTGCCATAAGGGCGCCGATCTCATCGAGTTCTCGCAGGCGGCCACGAGAAAGCAGTCCTCACCCGACACCTGCGCCTTGTGTCACAGCCGCTTTGGGCCCGGGAGAAGGTTGTACGCCCGGTAAGGAGATCAGATCATGCGAGAGATTCTTGGAACCATTACCGACAAACGCGTCCAGAACGCCAGGTTGGACCGGCGCAGTTTTCTCCGCTTCAGCGCCACGCTGGCCGGGGCCTGCTCGGCGGGTCCGCTGTTCATGCCGGCGCCTGCCAAGGCCTTGACTACCGGAGCGAATCCGCCGGGCCCGCTCGAGACCGACCCCGCCGTGCGAATTCGGTACACGGTTTGTCTGATGTGCAACTCCAATTGCGGGCTGCGGGTGAAGGTGCACAACGGCGTCATCGCCAAGATCGACGGGAATCCGTACCACCCGAACAACATGGAAGCTTACGAGCGGATTCCGTACACGACAGCGCCCCAGGACGCTCTCACCGCCATAGGCCGCGTGTGCGTGAAGCCGCAAGCTTACGCCGAGACGGTTTACAGCCCCTACCGGCTGCGGACGCCGTTGAAGCGGGCGGGCAAGCGGGGTGAAGGCAAGTGGGAGGCGATCAGTTGGGATCAGGCCCTGGACGAGATCGCCGCCAAACTGAGCCAGTACCGCAGCTTCGACCCGATTGATCCGTCCTTGCCGGAACTCGGCCCGAAGGTGAACCAGATTCTGTTTGCGCCGGGCCGCATTCAGGACGGCCGCAAAGATTTTACCGACCGGTGGTTCGGCAAGTGTCTCGGCACGGTTAATTTCCGCCAGGATCACACCAGTATCTGCGAGGAGAGCCACCACGTCGCGGGATTCTTGGCAACCGAGTACCGCAAGAATCATTTCAAGCCCGATATCGCGCGGGCCGAATACCTGATCTGGTTCGGCACCAATCCGCTGGAAGCCAATTTCCCCACCCAGACGCTCGGCCGGAAGCTGATGGACTTCAAGAAACGCGGGGGAAAGATGGCCGTTGTGGATCCGCGCTTCTCCAAGACCGCGTCGAAGGCCGATTTGTGGATTCCGGCGCGGCCGGGCACTGACGCGGCCGTCGCCATGGGGATGGCGCGGTGGATGGTGGATAACGGCAAGGTGGACCTGGGATTCCTGACCGCGCCGAACAAAGCGGCGGCGGCCAAGCGCGGTGAAACCACCTGGACGGACTCGACCTTCCTGGTGAACCAGACCACGCGCCGGTTCGTCCGGCCCGCCGATGTCGGCCTGGCCGGAGACGCCACCGACTATGTGGTCAGCGTGAACGGCAACTTCGCCCTGGCCTCCGCCGTGGATTCCGCCGATCCGAATGTGACCACCCTGGTGGGAAAGGACGCCGCCAAGAGCGTCTTTCAAATGGTGGTGGAGCGGCTCCGCGAGCGGACCGTGGCGCAGTATGCCGCCATAGCGGGGGTCGACGAGTCGCTGCTGGTGCGAGCGGCGCAGGAATTCGCGGCGCACGGCAAACGCTCGGTGGCGAACATGTATCGCGGCACCTGCGCCAGCACGCATGGAAGCTATGCGGTGCTCGCCGTGTACGTATTGAACATGCTGGCCGGCAATTTCGACCACGCCGGCGGCAATGCCGGCGGCGGCGGAGCTTTCAACTTTATCAAGGGAAGCGGCAAACCGGGACAGGTGGACGCCAGCGTGGTTCCCAACGGGGTCACTCCCAAAGGCATCCCCCTGACCCGCTGGGGCAAGAAGTACGAGATCGACGCCCCCAATCTCTTCGCGCGCGACGGCTATCCGGCCAAGCGCCCCTGGTTCCCCTTCGCCACCCTCGGCAACTACCAGGAGGTGATGCCGAGCGTCTTCGACGGTTACCCCTATCCGCTGAAAGCGCTCTTCACCTATTGGAACGCATGGCCTTATTCCACACCCGGCCAGCGGGAGATCTTCGAGAAGACGGTCGCCGACGAGAACAAGCTGCCTCTGTTTGTCGCCATCGACATCGAAATGGGTGAAACCAGCGCGTGGGCGGACTACATTCTGCCTGACACGACCGTGCTGGAACGGTGGTCGACGCCGACTGTGGCGCCCGCGATTTTGACCCGCACCAACGGCTGGCGGCAACCGGTGATCGGCTCGTTCGACGACAAACCGTGGGACGCCCCGTTCGACCCGGCCGCCACGAACAATTACCGCCCCATCATCCCCGGCGCCCGCATGTTGGAGGACATTTTGCTCGACCTGGGCCGGCGCATGGGGCTGCCGGGTCATGGCGCCGGCGCGTTTGCCGATGGGAGCGCGCTGAACAATGCCTGGGACTGGTACCGGAAGCTGTTCACGAATGTGGCGATCGAAGCCGGCATTACCGTCGAGGACGGCATCGCCCGGGGCGGCTACTTTGATCCGGTCACCAAGGAAACCGGCGCCGACGGCCTGCTGGCCTCCCGGTATGGCAATCTGATCCGCTTCTACCAGGAGAACCTGGCCACAACCAAGGATTCGATGACCGGCAAACTCTTCGACGGCATGTTTAACTGGTATCCGTCACGGGACGTCATGGACCGGGTGGTGGACGACTCGAAAGACTTCCCGCTGCAACTGGTCACCTATAAGCCGATTTTTCACGCCATGGCGCGGACGGCCATGAATCCGAGCCTGATGGCGCTGCGGCCCACCAATTTCGTCGAGATGAACACCGCCGACGGACGCGCCATGGGCCTGGAAACCGGCGACATGGTGCGGGTCATTTCGCCCAGCGGATCGATTGGCGAGAAGGCGATTGTGCAATTGACCGAGGGGATCCGGCCGGGCGTCGTCGCCATTGCCCACAGCTATGGCAACTGGCAACTCAGCTCAGAGCCTTACTTCGTCGACGGCCGGAGGACATCCTACGATCCGACCCGGCGGTCGGGCATCGCCGTCAATCCGATTATGAGGCTGGACCCGTACTTGAAGAACGTCACGCTGCAAGACAAGATCGGCTGTAACCCCTCTTACCAGGAAACGCGCGTGCGAATCGAAAGAATCGAGGGCTGAAAAGGAGCAAATCATGGGACAAGTCGGCTGGATCATTGATTTAACCCGTTGCATTGGTTGTCACACGTGCGCAGTTTCCTGTCAGGCCGAGAACAATACGCTGGAATTGCAAACCGGCAAGGCGGATCTGGCCTACCGTCACGTCGTCGAGGTCCGGGGCGGGCAATACCCGCACCCGTTTACGATGTTTGTGACCATGGCATGCCATCATTGCGAGAAGCCGGCCTGCATGCGAGCCTGCCCGGTCAACGCGATTACTAAGCGGGCTGAAGACGGGATTGTGCTCATCGATCAGGATCTGTGTATCGGCTGCGGCTACTGCGGGCCGGCCTGCCCGTATGGAGCCCCGCGCCTGAATGTGAATACCAATAAGTATGAGAAGTGCACCTTCTGTGTGCACCGGACATCGCAGGGGCTCGCGCCCGCCTGCGTCCCAACCTGCGTCGGGGGCGCTCTGCAATTCGTGCGCGACGGCAAAGCCGGCAACTGGGGGGAAGTGCCCGCGAGCTTTGCCGATCCTGAACTGACCCGGCCGGTGGTGACGTTCCTGCGCTGAAAGCTACGGGGATGCACATGCCGTCAGGCGGGAACGAAGAATGTGTGGCGCCGGAGCTGTCCCGGATGCGCGCCAACGTGTTTCGCATGCTTAGCGGGCTGTTTCTGGCCGAGCCGGCTGAGGAACTGCTGGAGAAGCTGGCTCTCGAAGAGACCTGGGAGATCATCGGCTGGTTCGCGGGACCCGGGAGCTGCCAGCCGTTGCGGGATCTGGCGCAAAGCGGGCGGCTGAGCGCCGCGGAGCTGCGGGCGGCTTTCCACGCCCTGTTCCATGTGCCGCTGGGGGCGTTTGTCTTTCCCTTCGAATCCTGCTACCGGGTGGCTTCGCCTCCGGGTCCTCTAATGGGTCCGCCGGCCATTGAGGTGCAGTCGGCGTATGCCGCGGCCGGCTTCGCGACCGTCCCGGAACTGGCTGAGCCGCCCGATCATGCCGGCGTGGAGCTGGCTTTTGTGGCTGCGCTGTTGGATGAGCAGGCTGCGGCTCAGGAAGCGGGCGATGAGGAAAAGGCCGCGGCGGCGGCCGGGAGGATTCAGGCGTTCTGCCGCGACCACCTGGGCCGCTGGTTGCCGGCCTTGCGGGACAGGATTCGCAGCACCGGGGTCTCGGCGTTCTATACGGAGGTCGCCGCGCTGGCCGCCGGTGTTGTCGAGCAAGCGGCCCAAACAGCGGAGGCGGTTCCCGGGTAACTCCCCTGCCGTTCGCGCCTGGCGGTGGGGCGCTCAAGCCGGACGGCGGCCGATCATGAGTCCCGCCGGACCGGCCAGCCGGTTGTGCCGGACGTCTTCAAAACCGGTCTCGCGCATCCAGGCGGCGTATTCCTCCACGCTGTAGCTGGCGCCGCCCTTGGTGCCCACCAGCATATTGAGCGAGAACAGGGCGGCCATTTTGGGCGCCGTCTTGTCCGGTTCCAGGATGAAGTCCTGGATCACCAGCCGTCCGCCGGGCGTCAGGGCGCCGTAACACTTTCTCAGCAGCGCACGGTTCTCATCCGGGTCCAGCATGTGGCAGATGGCCGAAACGTAAACCAGGTCGAATCCCGTGCCCAGAGGGTCGGCGAGGAAGTCGCCGGCGCGCGTGGTGACGCGGTCTTCCAGGCCCGCCGCCGCGATGTGTCTTTGCGCGATCCGGATGACTCGCGGCAGATCAAAGACCTCGGCGTGAAGCGCTGGCGCCGCCTGGGCAAAAGCGATCGAATAGGCGCCCGAGCCGCCCCCCACGTCCAGCAGACGGCGCACGCCCTCGACGCCGATGGTATGGACCACCTGGGGCGCGCGCTCGGAGGCGTTGCGGTGCATGGCGGCGATGAAGGCTTCGGTCCATTCCTCGCTGCGGTTCTTGAGCTGATCCCGAAGGACGGAGGTCCCCGCGCGCACGCAGTCGGTCAGCGTCGACCAGCGGGTCCACAAGGCCACGCTGTGCATGGTGGCCAGCCGGATGCTGTCGGCGGACGCATCATCCAGGTAACGGGCCGCGAACGGCGCATTGTGGAAGGCTCCATTCCGCTTCTCCAGCAGGCCCACGGCCGCCAGCGCATGCAGCAGCATCTCGACGCCGCGGCGGTCGGCCTGGATGCGCGCGGCCACCTCGGAGGCCGTCGCGCCCGGTCCGATCGCGGTGAAGACATTCAGCTCCACTCCGGTCAGGATCGCGCGGCTCTCCTGAAATGCCCGGACCGTTTCGAGGAATTGTTCCATCTCCATGCGTCTAGTCCTCATCCGGCTGGGCGGCCAGCCGGGTGATTACGCCCAGATCTTCGAGCGTGGTCACGTCGCCGGCGACCGAATGAGTGGTGACGATTTCGCGCAGCAGGCGGCGCATGATTTTGCCGCTGCGCGTCTTGGGCAGCGCCTCGGTGAAGCGGATCTGTTCGGGTTTGGCGAAGCTGCCGATTTCATGGGCCACCCACTGGCGCAGTTCCGCGGCGAGCTTGGCGTGGTCCCACTGCCCGCTCTTGAGGGTGACGAAGGCCACCACGGCCTGGCCCGTGATCTCGTGCGGCTTGGCCACCACGGCGGCCTCGGCCACGCTGGGATGCCGCACCAGGGCGGACTCCAGCTCCATCGTGCTCAGGCGGTGTCCGCTCACGTTCATCACGTCGTCGATGCGGCCCAGGATGGTGAAATAGCCCTCACCGTCGCGCCGCGCGGCGTCGCCCGCCAGGTATACGCCGGGCATTCTGCGCCAGTACTGATCCTCGTAGCGGCGCGGATCGCCCCAAAGCGTGCGCAGCATGCTGGGCCACGGGCGGCGAATGATGAGGAAGCCCTCCTGGTGATCGCCCACCGGCTTCCCGCTGAAGTCCACGATGTCGGCGATCACGCCCGGCAGCGGCAGGGTGGCCATTCCCGGCTTGGCCGGGACCGCTCCGGGCATGGGTGAAATCATGATGGCGCCGGTTTCGGTCTGCCACCAGGTGTCCACGATGGGGCACCGCTGTTTGCCAATCACCCGGTAGTACCATTCCCAGGCCGCCGGGTTGATCGGCTCGCCCACCGAACCCAGCAGGCGCAGGCTCGACATGTCGTGCGCGTTCGGCCAGTCGTCGCCCTGGCGGATGAATGAGCGAATCGCGGTCGGCGAGGTGTAGAAGATGTTGACGCGGTACTTCTCGACCAGCCGCCAGAAGCGGTCGGGCTTGGGATAGTCGGGCGCGCCCTCGTACATCATGGTCGTGGCTCCCGCCGCCAGCGGGCCGTAGACGATGTAGCTATGTCCGGTGACCCAGCCGATGTCGGCCGTGCACCAGTAGATGTCCTCCTCGTGCAGGTCGAAGACCCACTTCATCGTCATGAGGGTCTGGAGCAGGTAGCCGGCGGTGGAGTGAACAATCCCCTTCGGTTTGCCGGTGGTGCCCGAGGTGTACAAGACAAATAGGGGATGTTCGGAATCGAGCGGCACGGCGGGGCACACCTCGCTGGCGCCCTCGTCCAGTTCGTGCCACCAGAAATCGCGGTCCGCTTTCATCGCGACGGCGCTGCCGGTCCGGCGATACACCACCACCTCGCGCACGGAGGGACACTCGGCGAGCGCCTCATCCACGACGGCCTTGAGGTGGATCTCCTTGCCGCGCCGCCATCCGCCATCCGCCGTGATGACGAGCTGGGCCTCCAGGTCCTGCACGCGGGTCTTGAGAGCTTCCGCCGAAAAGCCCGCGAAGACGACACTGTGGATGATGCCCAGCCGGGCGCAGGCCAGCATGGCCACCGCCGACTCCGGGACCATGGGCATGTAAATGACGGCTCGGTCCCCGGCCTGAAAGCCGCGGGCCTTCAGAACGCTGGCAAAGCGCGAGACCAGGCGGTGTAATTCCTGGTAGCTGATCATGCGCTGGTCGCCGGGTTCGCCCTCCCAGAGGATCGCCACTTTATTCCTGCGGGGCGTCTCCAGGTGGCGGTCCAGGCAGTTGTACGAAGCATTGATCTTGCCGCCAACGAACCATCTGGCAAAGGGCGGCTCCCACTCGAATACGTGAGACCACTTTTCGAACCAGGACAACTCCCGTCCGGCCAGTTCTCCCCAAAACTCCTCGGGCTTCTCCTCGGCGCGCCGGTACAGCGCGCGGTACTCCTCGATGCCCTTCACGTGAGCACGCTTCACAAACTCCGGACTCGGTGGGTAGGTCACATCCTCCGCCATGACGCTCATCTTAGCAGATGGAGCATGCCGGCTTCGATGAAAGCTGGTAAGTTAGCGGTTGATGAAGATCACGCGGATTTCAACGGCGGTGCTGGAGGCCAACTTCGACTGGAATTTGGTCAAAGTGGAAACCGACGAACACATCACCGGGTATGGCGAGGCGTTCGTAGGACCGGGTTTGACGGCGGTGATCCGGCAATTCGCCGGGGTGCTGGTGGGCGAAGATCCCACCTCGTTTGACCGCCTGCTGCGGCGGCTGCGCAGCCGGTGCGTGCACGCATCCCCCGGGCTTACTCTGCACGCCATTGCGGGCATCGAGTCGGCGCTGCTGGATGTGGTGGGCAAGAAGTACAAGCTCCCGGTCTGGCAGATTCTGGGCGGGAAGTATCGCGACCGGGTGGCGATCTACGCGGATTGTCACGCCGGCGACGCCCTGGAGAGCATCGACCCGCTGCTGACGCCGCGCACCCCCGAGTGGATGCGGACCGCGGGCGGCGACGCGGACCGCAAGGCCGCGGTCAGCCTGAAGCACCACGGCTGGGACGCTTCGGAAACGGACGCGCTTTCGCCCGAGGCCTACGGCCGGCGCGCCCGGGAAATGGCCGGGCGCGGCTTCCGCATTCTGAAATTCGACGTGGACGTGCCCACTCCCTACGAAACCGACGAGTATAACCGCGATCTGAGCCAGCCCGAGATCGAACACATGGCTCTGCTGGTGGCCGCCACTCGCGAAGCGGTCGGAAAAGAAATCGGCCTGGCCATCGATTGTCACTGGAACTACACGCCCCAGGCGGCCATCGACCTGGGCCGCGCCATCGACCGGTACAAGCTGATGTGGTTCGAGGATCCCGTGCCGCCGGAAAACATCCGCGCCATCGGCGTGGTGCAGCGCAACATGCGCACGCCCGTGGCCACCGGCGAAAACCACTACTACCGGCTTGATTTCGAGCGCCTGATTCTCGAAGCCGGGCTGCGGGTGCTGGCTCCCGACGTGCAGAAGCTGGGCATCTGGGAAGGGCGCAAGCTGGCCGACCTGGCCGAGATGCACCACGTCAACCTGACGTGGCACAACATCAGCGGGCCGATCGGGACCATGGGCGGTGCGCACCTCTGCGCCGCTACCCCCAACGTGATCGCGCTGGAATGGCATGCGGCCAGCGTGCCTTTCTTCGATGCGCTGGTGAAGAATGCGCGCGGCCCCATGATTCGGGACGGCAAGATCGAGGTCCCGGATGCCCCGGGCCTCGGAATCGAACTCGACGAAGACGAAGCCTCCAAGTACCGCAAGCCCGGCGAGGGATTCTTCGAATAACAGCCGGCGAAGGCGGAGGCGGGCCGCCCTTATGGTTTCACCAGCGAGCCGTCCATGCCGCGCACCGTGGTCCAGTTGTTGGCGCCCGGAGGGATGGCGAGCGGATACTTTGCCGCCATGGCTTCGTTGATGTCGATACCCAGTCCGGGGCCGTCGCTGCCGTAGAGATACCCGCCTTTGAGCTGGGCCGTGCCGGGCATCATTTCGTGGACCAGGGGCGGGAAGTGGTTCTCCTCCTGGATGCCGAAACTCGAAATCGAGAGGTCCACGTGATAGCTGGCCAGTTGGTTGATGGGGTCGTTGTCCCCGCCTTCCTGCCATGCGGTACGCACCCCGAACGCTTCGCATAGCGCCGCGGTCTTCTTTGCGGCGGTGATGCCGCCGGTCTGGGACACGCGGTTGCGGATGAAGTCGATCAGCCGTTCGGAGATGAGCGGCACCCACTCGCGCGGGCTGGTGAACAGCTCTCCCATGGCCAGTGGGGTCGTGGTGACCTTTTTCGCATGGCGGAACCAGTCGATCTGTTCGGGGGGGAGCAGGTCTTCCAGGAAGAAGAGGCGGTACGGCTCCATGCGTTTGGCGAACTCAATGGCGGCGGTCGGGGTGAGGTGCTCGTGCACGTCG
>Ga0315298_1002582_pt1 | contig 30511 bp, 31 predicted proteins | sample WHS_1_MG_FD_203077 | JGI IMG/M metagenome (GOLD analysis project Ga0315298, IMG submission 203077) | Extremophilic microbial mat communities from Washburn Hot Springs, YNP, Wyoming, USA - WHS_1_MG | ecosystem: Environmental > Aquatic > Thermal springs > Hot (42-90C) | place: USA: Wyoming... | reverse complement strand
AAAAGAGCATAAGTGATAAAACGTGCCACCACAGAAGCTTTAGAAAACAGGCGCTGAAACCCCTATGAATGCTGGGGCGGCGTTACGAAATTGACGATTTTTGCCAGCGAACTGTCGAACTCGGGAGCGCCATGCTGCCCTGGTCTTTCTGCGTTTTGGCCCAGTCTGATTCCAGCGTGCTTTTTTTGATGCGAGCGAGGACGCGCATATCGCCCAGCGTGAATCCAAGCTCAGAGTACCCAAGCGCGTTCATGGTGGTGGTGTTGCGGGCGCTGGCTGGCAGGCTCTTCCATGTGTCATGAGCCTTCAGCATGGCGTGATAGGCCATGGTCGCGGTGTCGCCGTGGATCTGCCCGGTGATGCTTTTCAGGAACGGCTGATCCGTCAGCGTGTTCTTCGCATTGGCGATGTCTTGCAACATCCCAGCCGGGTTGCCGACGCGCATAAAGTTGGCTTCAAATGACGCAGCCATGCCTGTGGCCACGCCCAGGCTGCGGGCACGGCGTTGGCGATTCATAGCATCCCCAGCTAGGTCGGCCATGCCGAACCCACCCAGTGCCGTACCGATTCCGCCCATGACGATACCGCCCGCCAGGAACTTGCCGATACCAAAGAGCGTCTTGCCCAGGTCGTGCGCCGCGCCCTTCATGGCGTTGAGGCCCTTCAAGCTGTGTCGGGTACCCGCCGCAAAGCTGGACTGCGCATGAGCAGCGGTATGCAGATGGCTAGCCAAATCATCAGCGCTCGCAGCAGCAGCAGCAAGAGCCACCCAAGCGCCTTCTGCGGTGCCTTCCAGCCCCTTGCCTGCGCTGCCCATAGCCTCGCCCAGCTTGTTCCACTTGCTGGGAGCGTCGTCTAGTGAGTCGTTCCACTCTTGGAATGCTTCAAGGAATGAGCGGAATTTCTCGTCGTTGATGTCGATGTCAATTATGGCCTTGTTGCTCATGCTACACCTCTGTTTCGTGAGTTGGTGGGGGTAATGCGATTCTGCTTAGAGCCGGTCATGGCTGGTGATGATGCGCGGCGCTGTTCTTCCAGTTCAGCAGGACTCCGCGTGAACAGTCGCGCCCAGGCATCAAGATACCCGCTCGGGATGGTGGCTGATTTCGTTTTACGCTTCATGCCACCCCCTCCTCGTACCACGCGCCGGGTGCCGATTCCGCGAAGCTGTCAGGAAGCGTCATGCAAATGCTGAACCCCGCCAGTGCAATGCAATCTGCCAGAGAACCCATATCGCCGGTATCCAATGCCGCCTGTGCTGATTTAAGGTGGCTGAAAACGTCCTGCAAAAGGCTGTCGTGAAGTTCCTTGTCAGCCAGTCGTTTCATTGCTGCGGTATCTCCTCTTTTAACAGGGCTATCAGTGCATCGCGGTGTTCTGCAATATATTCGCGGTCGTAAGGCCACAACATGCGATCCGGGCCTATGCGGAGTTGGTCGCCGCTGGTCAGCCTCACCCGTAACCCGACGCGGCGCATGACGGTGAGTAGGGTTCTGGCTTCGGCCAAGGGGTCAGTGAACTTCGGTTCCTGGTCATGGACTATTCTTGCCGGGGGTAAATGGCCGGAATCAATGTTCACCATGTTCACCAAGTTCACCTTTTGCAGTTCGGCCAGCACATCGGCCTTGTGTTTGCGGAGTAAATCGCGGTCGGCATCGGTGAGGCGTGATCTGGGTGTAATGCTGATCGTGCCGTGGTCCGTAGGGGCCAGTTGCACCCCTTTGGCGGCGAAGTCGCGGATTATGGTTGCAGCATCCATCAGATTTCCTCCTGTATGCCGTCATCGTCTGGGTTATCCCAGCAGAGTGGGCATCCTGAACCGGAGCATTGCGGGCAGATTTCCGCTGTTTGGTGGTCCGGTTTCTGGACCTGGTGAACTTGGTGAACTTGGTGAACTTGGTGAACTTCATTTCCCGGTACTTGGGGCTGGCAAGAATAGTCCATCACCTGTTTCACAAGTTCACAGTGGATCCCATCCTTTCGCCGGGCGTTGTCCACGCGGGCCTTGATGCCCATTTGACGAAGCGCCGGGGAATATCGCCGCATGGCATCGGCAAGCCCTTTAGGACTACGGGGCCAGTATTCGTCTCGCTCATGGTCCGGCTTGTGCTCGGTGAGTATTTCCAGCAATCCCTTGACGGTGCCCGCGTACCGATTGCCGCGATCCACATAATCCACCATCGCCGCCGCTACGGGTGAGGCATCAATCGTCCGGCCAATCGCCGCCCGCCGGTGATCGGTATAGAGGGCGAGGAAGTGGCCTTCCGTGTATCCCTGCACTCGGGCAATCGCTTCGCCCAGCATCGCAAAATCGGCCATACGGGGCCGCTGCTCGGGGGGGATGACTACCGATGGCATGACGGCCATTGCATTGCTGAACAGGTCCAGCAGAGCGCCCATGATTCCAGGCGCTGCCGCTTCGGTGGCCTCCCTGATTTCATCGTCGGTTTTCCGTACCGTGATCTCGGGCAGGGTTATCGACACAGAGCGGTCCAGCAAATCAGGGCGGAGCACTACCGGGGAAATACCGTTCAGGGCTACGGGGCAATGCGCCGTTAAAACAGATTCTTCGCCGTTGGTGTAGAGTTGCCGCGCCGCATAACCGCCCCCGGTGCAGCAGGTGCAAAGCGCGTCCGACTGATCGTTCGATAACCCGCTGAGATTTTCGTAACTGAGCAAATGCGAGTTGGCCGCTGCCACATATATATCTTCAGTGGTTTTGGGTTTCCCGCGTAGCTCCACCTGGTTGGGGTCAACGAAGCGCCGGAATATGCGCTGTGCTGTGGACTTCGCCGCGCCTTGCTCGCCCGTGAGTTCCAGCAGGGCGTAGGGGGTGTCTGACCGGAAGCACTCGATGATCCATGCCAGCACCAGCGGTCTTTCCGGCTCCGGCACATTCACCAGATTCCAGAGAGCATCCACGCTGCCCCCAGATACCGGCTCAGGGAGTGGCCTGGTGGCTTTGGTCCGTATGAATCGCACGGGCGGATCGTTCATGATGCGCCAGCCGGTCGCGGTTATCAGAATCGCCCGCCAGTGGGCATCTCCAATGTCCGGCCAGTACCCGGAAGCGTCCTTCGCTACGCGCCGCCGAGGTTCGAGCTCGCCGCCGTCGAACTTGGCTTGACCGGCCAGGGCGTTGCAGGCGCTTTTGATCGTTTCCGCGGAAGGTGCGGTTCCCATTTCGGAATGGGCGATCCACGACAGCCAATCCCGGAAGCCGGTGGAATCAATACGCCAGTGCTCGCGGTGATCGTCGCCGGTAAGGGTGGCAAAGCCGTTCCCGTCTTCATCGTGCCAGAGTTCACAATGGGCTGCCGCCAGTTCAACTAATTCGGTGGCCTGACTGCCGCCATCACCACCCCCGGACGGGCTGATAAAATCATCCAGCGTTCCAATATTGATCTTGTTGCAGGCCGTTTTGACCTCCGCCCTCCATGCCTGGTACTCGCCGGGGTCGTCATCCATAAGTGACTTGATGGCGTTGGCCCTGGTCTTCAGTGCCCGCCAAAATGTCGGGGCATCGCCAGCGCGGGCGATGGTCAGCAATTCGGCCAGGGCGTTCTGCTCTTCGGCATCAACCTGTGTGTCAATCTCTTCGGCGCTTATCATTTCGCACCCCCTGCGCCTGCAAGGGCGTCGCTAATGCGCTCCTCGGCCAGCGCCAGACGGTTGACCGCCGATTCGTCCAGCGTTTCTCCGCGTTGCAATGCACCTGCTATGACCCGGATCGTGATTGCTTCAGTGCTGATCCCGGTCAGTGCATCCCGATAATCGAACGGGCGGCGCATGGGGCCAGTGCCGTGGTCGGCCAGACTGCGCCGGTCGCCGGGGAACAGGTCGGCCAATGATAGGCCAAGGGCTTCGGTGATGGCTTGGGCAGAACATCCACTCCAGCACTTGAACAAGACTTTTCCATCGTCGGCCTGCTTAACACTCAGGCTTGGCCGCTTGTCATCATGGGCAGGACAACGAGCGATCCACTTATCAGGGCCAGTTTTCTTGACGCCATCCAGCGCGGACAACACCTTGTCGATTGGTGCGCGATTGTCAGCATTGGGCTGGTAGGTCTTGCGAAATCGTGAGTTTTTATCCATATCGCGCACCAATTCCGACAATGCGGCGGATTTCTGCGCGGAGTGCAAGATGGATTTCAGCGATTAAAACTTGCTCTTGTTCGTTTGTGGCGGTGATCTTCTGAAGGTTGGCGATGCCCGCAAGCATGTGTCTCAGTGCGCGGATTGTGTTATGATTTATGGGCTGATTGTTCGGGGTCACTTCTGTCGCGGTGGTGGCCCTTTTCATGCCGCGCCCCCCATCCCATCAATCCATTTATCAAGATCAACACGATCCCAAATTGTGACGCCGACGCTCGGCTTCTTCGGTCGTGGTGCGATACCCTTCGCTACTAAATCTAAGAACTTGCTGCGGGACATGCCGGAATAACCTGCCGCCACTGGTGCCCGCATTCCACGGGGTTGAAAATTGTCATCTTTCATAATCAGGCATCCTTTCTCGTGAACCTGATTAATCACCATCTACAGTGAAAAAATATCTGTCAACACATCCCATAAAACCGCATTGGACAGGATAATCGCCAGACAGATAAGCAATAAAAAACCGGCGCTTAGGCCGGTTACGTGCTAAATACAGAAATAATTGCTATTTTTGGAATAAATGGGCTACCGGACTTCTTTCCACATTTGCGGCTTCTTCATTCTCGTGGATTTCCGTTTCTGTTTAAGGCCTAGCGCCCTTTGGATTGGAGTGATACCAAAGGTTTTCAGCCAGGTTGCCGCACTGGTAGCGGAGCCGGGGAACGTCACTTCGCTTAGCCGTACCAGCTCCTCGATCATACTGTCTGGATTTATCTCCACCCCTTGCGCCTGCAATTCTCGGGCTATTTCAATCTGGCGATCAACGCCACCATAATAGGCGTACGCCTTTTGCTTGGCGTTGTTGGGAGGCCTGCCAGGGCGTATCGGCTCCCTGCATTGGATCGTCATGGGCTGGCCGGGTTGGTCAGGGTCGTCCACCACTGCGGCCGCACCGCATGGGGCCGTGGCATCCATAATGAGCTGTAGCCAGTTGGAACGGCCTGCGGGCTTATTGCTCTTTATCCACTTTGCAAAATCGCTGAGCCGCACAACGGCCCTTTCTATGGTCTGGCCTGTCGGTCTGGGTACACGCACATTCATGCGCCCTGCATACATGGGTATGTCGCCCGCCATGAGCGAGTCGTAAAGCAGGCTCTTTGCTTCTTGGTAGGTATCCGCCTGCTCTCGCGTGAAGCAGTCTCCCCATAGCTGGTCAAGGTAATCGTCTACAGGCTCATAGACGGTAATTGGCTGTTCGCCCAGGAACACCTTCTTTGTCGGCTTCATGGTGACTGCCCTGAAACGGTGGCCTTCCCCCCGCGCATAGGTGTCCATCGCCACTTCCATAAAATCCTGAACCGACAATACTGTTTCTTGCTTGCCCATCTTCTGCGTCCCTTCTAAACGCCTTCATAAATTAGGTGCCATGCCCAAGCCGGTGAAGGTTCCGGCCTTTCGGGGATCAGCCTAGAGCATGGCGGTACAACTCAAATTGTTATGCTACCTGTGCCTCCCGGATCACGTCCGGGTGCTTGGCCGCGATGCGTAGCAGTGTCATCGCCGCGCCGGAAGGATTGCGCCGCCCCTGTTCCCAATCCTGAAGGGTACGGATAGACACCCCCATCAGCGCGGCAAACTGTGACTGCGACAACCCGGCACTGACACGGGCCCGCACTACCTCCGGCACGTCGATCTTGTGGACAGCACCTTTCTTCCCGGCCTTCATCTGCCGGACGGATTCCAGAAGTTCCGCGCCAATATCGCGCTTGGCGTCCCGTTCCAATAATTCCTGCTCAGTCATCGGCATCATCAATCTCCTTGCGTAATTGCTGCAGCACATGCGCCGGTACATTCTCCTGCACGTTCTTGGCGTAGATCAGCAGTAGCCATATCTCGCCGTCCTCACGTTGCAGGTAGTAGATCACCCGAACGCCACCACGCTTCCCCATCCCCGCCCGGCTCCATCGGACTTTACGACACCCTCCACTACGGGGGATCACGTCGCCTGCGTCCGGTTGCAGCGCCAGCCATGAACAGAATTGGCCGCGTTCTTCTTCGGTCCAGTAATCCGGCCATAGGCTCGTAAACAGCGGTGTCTCGATCAAGGTAAGCATACAAGCATATCATACGGCATGGCCGGACTATTGGAAAGCGTGAAGATGGCCGCGATGAACATGATGAACTTCATGAACATTGTTTCCCGGTACTACAGCCGGGCAAGAATAGTGTGTGAAAGCATCAATCCCCCGCCACCAATGCGATACCCTTTGCCTGCGCCCGTAGGTTGGTCAGGTGCCGTCCCCATTTTGCCCAGGCATCGGCCATCTCTTTTGCGTAGTCGTACCGCTGATAAATCTGGGTGACGCCTTTGCTCTCTTTGTGATTCAGGACTGCGTCAATGACAGCAGGCATCACGCCAAGCCCCTGCATCCCACTGGCACAAGTCCTGCGGAGGTCATGGGCAGTCCAGTGCCCACCCTCCAGCACCAGCGATCCGGTAGCAGCGGTACGCCCTTGCCGCTGCGCTGCTTCCGTCTGGCGATCATACAGAGCAGCCCCTACGGACATACGTGTCTGATGGCTTCCTATCTTCTTGGGCGATGGCATACACCACTTGCCTTCTCGCGCCGTCTGTAGCGTCCTGAATAGCCCCTGCGCGAATGGGGACAAGGTGATCTTGTGCTCTTTGCCGTTCTTGGCAGGGATAACCCATGTAGTGTCTGTAACGTGTGCCCACTCTGCCGCGCATATTTCACCAATTCGGCAGCCAGTCGCCAGGCTTATCAGTAGCGCCGTCTGTACCAATGGAGATAACCCGCACTCCGGCAATTTGCGGAACATATTCACGATCTCGGCATCGGACAGAACGCGGTCACGGCTTGGCAATTTTCCGCCTACGTCAGCAGCACGCACCGGGCCAAGGGGATCAGCGCTCACGATCTCACGAAGCTGCGCCCACCCATAGAATGTCTTGAGCACATTCAGCAGTACGTTCGCCATGCGGGGCGATCCTCTGGACGTGACGGCATCGAGACACTTCATCAGATCCGCGCGAGTAACAGCGCCTATCTCTTTTTCACCAAGGTTAGGCAATATGTCCTTGCGGATAGCGCGGAGCAGGTTTTCCCCATCCTTGCGCTTAGATAGCTTTGTGGAGTTCCATTCTGTGAATACATCAGAGAAGGTCTTACGGGCGGCCTGTTCCATCTTGGCGATGCGCTCTGCCTCAATCGTGGCTTGTGCTTGTTCTGCCTCGTGGACCTTGGGGTCAGTACCGGCATCTAACAGTTTGTGAGCATCATCTGCTTTGATTCTCGCGCCCGCCAAAGAGAGAGCCGGATATTCGCCCAAGCGCATGATGCGTCTTGTGGTGCCGAACTGATACCGAAGCTGCCAGATTTTACCGCCGGACGGGTAGACGCGGAGTTCCAGGCCATCGCCGTCTCTGTGGATGCGTTCCACCGTATCGGGTTTGATGTCTCTCACTGTTATTGCGTTGAGCAGCTTGCTTGCCATGTCGTTCTCCTGAGCGCCTGTTCAGATTTACCGGTTACACTCCCTGTTACCCTTGGACAGGGACAGTATAGGACGGAATAGGACCGATGTAAACGACAAGTACCTGTTTTTTATAGATACAGTTGTTGCAGAAAAACAGCATCGGACCCCATAAAACCGCATATTTCTTGCTTTGGGAGCAGGATGTCGTAGGTTCGAATCCTATCGCCCCGACCAATCAATCAACAGCTTAGGCCACTTCTTTGAGGTGGCCTTTTCTACAACCCGCTTTCTTTCTACAACTCCGCCGAGAGGCTTGACGGTCTGCGTGTCTCTGGCGCGCACATAGACCTCTGTCATCGACCCGTCAGCATGGCCCGCAAGCGCTTGCGCATAGTCACGCCCAGCGGGTCTATTCGCGGCAGTGAGCGATTTGGCTCGGATATCATGGAAGTGGGCATCCTCCACACTAGCCCTGACACAAAGACGCTTCCAGGCCCATAGAGAACCATTTTCGCTGTATGGCTGCAGAGCTTCGACACACTGGACGACGCGTAGCCGATGAGCGACGAGGAACCCATCAGTCGTTATATCCTGCATAATCCTTCGGGTAGGGGTGTCAAGTTATTGTTATAATTCAGTATATTGAACGACTTAAGCCAGCCTGGCACCTCACCAGCAGGCATAGGTTTAGAGAAGAGATAGCCCTGCATGGCATGACAATCCAGTGTCTTCAGCAGCTGTAAATGGCCGACGGTTTCCACTCCCTCCGCGACCACTTCGAGACCCAGCATATTGGCCGTTGTTGTAATACCGGCAACAATAGCGAAGTCCCGCGGATCATTGAGGATATCCCGCACGAAGCTCTGATCCACCTTGATCGTTTGAGCTGGCAGTTTCTGCAAGTAGCTCAGAGAGGCACTACCGGTGCCAAAGTCATCCAAAGCAATGCGCAGACCCAAGTTATTGCAGGCTCGCAGGGTCTCCTGCGCCGTGGGGAAATCCAGCATGGGGGCAGTTTCCGTGACTTCGATCTCGCACATCTCAGGCGCGAGGTCAGGGTGCGCTGCCAGGGCAGCACGCATATCATTTAGAAACTCCGGATCCAGTAGATGGCGAGCACTGATGTTCATAGACATCCGTAATGGAAACCCATCGCGATGCCACTGTTCTCCCTGAGTAAGCACAGCATCAAGTACAAAACAGCCAATGCGCCGGGCCAGACGCGGATGATCCAGGGCGTTCGCAAATGCAGCAGGGCCAAGAATCCCGCGCTGCGGATGCACCATACGGATCAAGGCTTCAAAGCCGATCACTCCCTGGCGGGGCGCAATCCCTTGGCCGGGTGCCGACCCGTCGCGGGTCGACACCACCGGCTGGTAGTACATTATCAGCCGCTGCTCTTCGAATACCTCCTGGGTCATCGTAGCCTCCTCCATGAGTTGTTCCTGTTGGGCATCCATGGTTTTTTCATAGAATTGGTACTGGTTACGCTCACCATTCTTGGCAGCATAAAGCGCCATATCGGCATGTCGCAACACACTCTGTTGATCACCGTCATCCCAAGCTACCCGAAATGGTTACGCTGTTTCCATCCAAAAGCATCGGTTCGGCAATTGCCTGGAGCAAATGATTCGCCAACTGTTGCGCCCCTTCCATATGATGGATTTCGGGAAGCACCAAACCAAATTCGTCGCCACCAAGTCGGGCTATCGTATCCTCCGTCCGCAATGCCTCCCGCGTTCGGCGCGCCACCTCTCGCAGAAGAATGTCCCCCATATCGTGACCCAGGCGGTCATTCACCTGCTTAAACCCGTCCAGGTCCAGGATGCCCACTAGCAGAAGGGCTTCCTGTCGAGTAACCGCGCGAACCGCATGTTGCAGGCGATCCAAAAACAAGGCACGATTCGGTAACCCTGTGAGCAGGTCATGGGTGGCCTGATAGGCGAAATCTGCCGTGAGTTGACGTTTCTCCGTCACATCATGAAAAACCAGCACGCCCCCCAGAAGGGTGCCATCCCGTGCACGGATAGGGGCGGCTGAATCTTTTATGGCGCGTTCTTCTCCCTGTGCGGTAATAAGTATGGTGTGATTGGCCAGTCCGATAATTTTGCCTTCCTGCAATACTTGTTGAACGGGATTCGCCGCCGGGCATGGTCTCCTTCCCGGACAATCTTAAAAACCGTATCCAGTGGTTTCCCCAACATTTCAGTACGCGAATAACCCATCAGGGACTCGGCAACGGAGTTAATGTCTGTCACCCGCCCGGAGACATCTGTAGTGACAACCGCATCACCGATGGAGTGCAGGGTAACTTCCGCCCGTTCCTTGGCTTCCCAGAGTAATGACCCCGCAGCAGCTTTTTCCTCTATTCTTTCACGAGCCATACGCCGGACTGTCAGGTAACCCACGGCCGAAAGCAGCAGAAGAGTGAGCATGGCGGCCCGGTCATACGGTTCCACCTGGCAGCCACCAAAACAGTTAGCTAGTACAGAAACGCAGAGTCTGCCACGTTTGGTTCACCTGAACCGGGAATGGCGTACTCCCGCCTGATCTGCTGGCCAGATATCAATCCCGGTCAAACAGCATCCGCAGTTCACGCCCGCCAGCGACAGCCCCATATAGCTCGCAATTCCAGACAACTGTACCGCGGTGGTGGTCCAGCCGGAAGGTAGGCGTTTTAGCCTTCTACAACACCTTTATACCCTATTTACAATACAATTGGTTATACTCAATGCCTTGCCGAATTGTAGAAACAGAAAATACCTGATATCTTCCCTCTATCCAAGTGCTTGCGCCACTTTGGCCCAGTGCTTTGGGAGCAGGATATCGTAGGTTCGAATCCTATCGCCCCGACCAATCAAAGCAAAGTGAGCCATGTCTGAGTCCAGGGAAGTGGAAGCGGCCTTTTGGCGACAACCTTTGCCAAACCTTTTTCATGCGCTCGATAGCAGCCCTCATGGCTTGACAACAGAAGAAGCCGCTTCGCGGTTGGCGTCTTTCGGCCCGAACGCGCTGCGACACGCGCGGCGCGGCACGCTCCTCCGGCTGTTTCTCTCCCGTTTTCGCAATCCCCTGGTCATTATCCTTCTGGTCGCCAGCGCGATTTCTGCCGTGACGGGCGACAGGGCCAGTTTCCTGATCATTAGCGCCATGGTGTTGATGAGCGTGGCGCTGGACACCGTGCAGGAATACCGCGCTGGGCAAGCAGCCGAGCGACTCAAGCGATCCGTCGCCGTGCGCGCCACGGTCCTGCGTGATGGTCGCCAGTGTGACATTCCGATTTTCGAGGTGGTGCCAGGGGATGCGGTGCTGCTGGCCGCAGGCGATTCGGTCCCCGCAGACGGGCGGCTAATCGAGGCACGGGATTTTTTTGTCAACCAGGCGCTCCTCACCGGCGAGCCGTACCCGGTGGAAAAACATGCGATTGAGCTTTCCGGGGAAGCGGATCTGGACACTGCCGACAATGCGGCCTTCATGGGCACCTCCGTAATCAGCGGCAAGGCGACTATCCTGGTCTGCCGCACCGGCCTAGGCACCACCCTCGGCGAGATCGCCGACAGCCTGGCCAGCAAGCCACCCCCTACTTCCTTCGAACGGGGCACACGCCAATTCGGCATGCTGATCATGCGCCTGACGGTTTTGCTGGCGTTATTCGCGCTTTTCGTCAACACCGCGTTTCACCGCCCCCTGCTGGAGTCCTTTCTGTTCGCCGTCGCCCTGGCCGTAGGTCTCACGCCAGAACTTCTACCGATGATCGTTTCGGTTACCCTCGCGCGCGGGGCCATCCGGATGGCCAGGAAAAAGGTGATCGTGAAACGCCTGGCGTCGGTGCAGAATCTGGGGTCGATGGACGTGCTCTGCACGGACAAGACGGGAACGCTCACCGAGGCGCACATCCGGCTCGAGCGCCACGTGGATCCCATGGGGCGGGAGAGCGAAGGGGTGCTGGAATTAGCTTATCTCAATAGCCACTTCGAGACCGGGCTGAAAAGCCCTCTGGACGATGCCATTCTCGCCCATCAGGAAATCAACGTCAGCGCCTGGCGAAAAATTGATGAAGTACCCTTCGACTTCGAGCGGCGGCGGGTCTCTGTGCTGGTGGAAAAAAACGATAGCCGGCTTCTGGTAGTGAAGGGTGCTCCCGAGGACGTACTTCGACTTGCCGTGGCATATGAGGCGGACGGGGCCCAAATGCCATTCGACGCACTGGCGCGGGGTCGGGCAGGGGCGTTGTGCGACGAATTGGGACAGAGGGGCTTCCGGGTGCTGGGTATCGCCTGGCGACATGTGCCGCTTGACCATCCCCACGCAGTGGTGGGCGATGAAACCGAGTTGGTATTTGCCGGCTTTGCCGCTTTCCTGGATCCCCCAAAGGAAACAGCCGAGCGTGCGGTTCGCGATTTGACCCAAAGCGGTGTGACGGTGAAGATTGTTACCGGTGACAATGATCTGGTCACCCGCCACGTCTGCGCGCAGATCGGCCTGCCAGTGAGCAGGGTCCTGACCGGCGCCGAGATCCAGAAGATGGACGACTTCGCCCTGCAAGCGGTGGTGGAAGAAGCGAACCTATTTTGCCGTGTTACTCCTGCGCAGAAAAACCGCGTCATCCTAGCCCTCAAAGCACGCCACCACGTCGTGGGCTTTCTCGGCGACGGCATCAACGACGCTCCCTCGCTCCATTCCGCAGATGTGGGGATCTCCGTGGACGGCGCGGTGGACGTAGCCAAGGATGCAGCAGACATGATCCTGCTCGAACGCGACCTCGATGTGTTGTATGAAGGCATTCGAGAAGGGCGACGCACCTTCGGTAACGTATTGAAGTACATCATGATGGGCACCAGCTCCAATTTTGGGAACATGTTCAGCATGGCCGGTGCCACCCTGATCATCCCGTTTTTGCCCATGCTGCCGGTACAGATCCTGCTCAACAACTTCCTTTACGACCTCTCGGAGGTTCCGATCCCGCTGGACAATGTGGACGAAAGCTATTTATCGCACCCTCACGAGTGGGATATGGCCTTCATTCGCAACTTCATGATGGTAATCGGCCCGGTCAGTTCGCTCTTCGACTTCCTCACTTTTTATGTCATGTTGCATGTTTTCCATGCCGGCGAGAAGATGTTCCACACCGGCTGGTTCATCGAATCCATCGCCACCCAGGTTCTGGTAATATTCGTCATTCGTACCCGCTTTAATCCCTTGACCAGCCGTCCACACCCTTTGCTGGCGGGAACCTCATTAGCCGTGGTTGCCGTAGCAGCCCTACTGCCTTTGACCCCGATAGGCGCCACGCTGGGATTTGTGGCACTGCCGTTGGATTTCTTCGCGATACTTATGGCCATGGTCGTCGTGTACCTGATGGCGGTGGAAGGGGTGAAGAGATGGTTTTACCGACGCCTGGCGTAGCGCCCTGCTGAGGTTGGGCGCAAAGAAGAGAAAATAATAGCGACCTAAGCATGGTATGCCTGTGCATCAACCACGGCGGCAAGTTGATCGGGAGCGGCGTTTGCCCAAAGATGGAAAAGTCCAAAGCGGCTCGCGAGTTTCTGCACCATAGCAGGGAGCCGCGGCGCCTGTTCGGGCGGTAGAGCTTGCGCACCCATCATGCACAGCAGCACCGGTGGCGTCAGGCGCAGGGCGATCAATAGGAATGGATACCACCCACCAGCATCCTGTAAGGGATTTCCGTACCGCCGAAGATCCAACGATAGCCCTATCAGCAGCCACCTGGCGGTGGCCAGGAGGGCAGACCCATGCCTCTGCCCTACCGCAAAAATCCCCTTGTGGCTTCGGATCAGCAGGGATCTCGCTGGATGTCCCACGGGTCATCCTCGTCGACCCTGGGACCTTTGCGAATTGGCTGCGCTCCCACGACAGACTGGGCGCTCAGGATAAGGTAACGCGGGTGATCAATGACTAGGCATTTCTTGCGGATTTGAAACGCCATGTGTTGGTAGTCCCGGGAAATTTATTTTTAGGATTATGACTTCTTACCCATATACACGTCCACCAGTTCGCCGGGAAACAGGTTTATGTGTTCCGGAATCTTAAATTTGAAGAGAATTGGCAGCACCCTTACGTCCACTTTTTCCGTCCTTTGGTTGGACAGCTCGATCTTCGGCACCACATAGGGTTGTATCCGCACAAACTGCAACGGTACGCTGACATTGTTGAGACCTCGAATGAACATTTTCGCGGTAATATCTGCGGGCGCCGGCAGCCTTGGAACCAATATCTCATCCAAATAAGCACGGACCTGCATGTAGGCGGTCTTCTTGCCCATCACCACGACCGGATCCATCCCCTGCGTATAGGTGCCGTAGACGCCTTGGGGGGATGCGTAACTGCCGATGGCGGTGCTGATGCGCAGGATATCGCCGGTGACCGGCGCCCGCACGACATATTCCTGCAACAGGGCACTATTGGACGCGTAAGTCTTCCGCGCCGCATGATAGATGGCTTGTTGATTCCGAATATCGTAACTCCAGGCGCCGGCCTTGGTCAGCGCATACTGCGCCTGCGCCACTTTGAGATTGTTCTCGGCAATCAGGACAGAGTTTTGCACATTCTCCAGGGCAAGTTTGCTCACCGTCTGGGGATTGATGGCCATTTCCTTTTTGGTGATTTCCAGTTGTGCCTGCTGGTATTTCAGGCTGGCTCGGGCATATTCGACTTGCTTTTTGGCAATGGTCAGGGTTTCTTTGCGGGGCTCCGCTTTTAATTCCTGCAACAGGGCCAGGGCGGCCTGGGCCTGGGCCTTGTTCTGGGCCACCACTTCCTTTTGCACGGAGTCATCGATGGCGAAGAGCGGCGTCCCCTTCGCCACCGTCTGCCCCTCCTGGACGAAGATGCCGGTCACCCTTCCGGACACCTGAGGGTAGATGTTGATGTTTTCGCCATTGGCCGCATAACTCTCGATGATGCCGTTGGCGAATATTCCGTTAACGTAAGGGTTGTGGTTGGTGGCCAGAGGGGGTTGCGGCGGCGTTTGCCGGCTATATATGTAGGCGCTGACCAGGCCGATGAGGATCCCGACGATGGCCAGCCCGAAAAGTATCTTATTTCTCATGGTCCGCTCCGGTTCCGGGGACAATCCCGCCATCTTCCATGCGAATGATCCGCGTCGCATATTCGTAAATTCTGCTGTCGTGGGTCACGATGATAATCGCACGCTGCGCATTCAAAATATGCTCCTTGACGAAGGCGACGATTTTCCTGCCGGTGTCCCCATCCAGGGAAGCGGTAGGCTCATCGAAAATCAGCAGGTCCGGTTGGGCAACGATGGCGCGGGCGATGGCGACCCGCTGTTGCTCGCCGCCGCTCAGTTTGTAGGGCGGCAAGCTTTCTTTTTCTGCCAGACCGACGACCTGCAACGTTTTGCGCGCCTCCGTTAGACTCTTGTCCCAGGGCTCACGCCGGAGAATCAGGGGAATGGCCACATTTTCCAGGGTGGTCAGGCGAGGAAAGAGATGGTAGTCCTGAAAAACGAAACCGATGGTCTGCAGACGAAAGCCGGCCAGGGCGTCACTGCCCAGCTTCCAGATGTCCACGTCTTTGACCACCACGTCGCCGTCATCGGGGCGCAAGATGCCGGAAATGATGCTCAACAGCGTGGTTTTGCCGGAGCCGGAGGGACCGACGATATAGAGCATCTCGCCGAAGTCCACTGCGAAGCTGACCTCGCGCAGTGCGTAGGTCTGGTTCGTCACTTCGCCAAAGGACTTCGAGATCTTCGTCGCAGTCAGGATCACGCTAACCCCGGAACACGTCAAAGGGGTCGATGCGGATGACTTTTCGAATGCCGATATAGCTCGAAAAGGCGGATATGATCAGGACCATGATGAGGGCCAGAAACAGGTTCTCGTAGGTGACCATGGCGGCGTAGTTGGCGATCTTCAGCTTGGCAATGGCGATCATGGTGGAGGACAGGAGCACGCCGAAGCCAAAACCCAGAAAGCCCACGACCAGCGACTGAAACACGATCATCTGAATCAGCTCGCCGCTTTTGGCGCCAATGGCCTTGAGGGCGCCGAAGTGCTCCAGATTGTCCAGGACGAACATGTAAAAGGTTTCTCCAGCGATGGACAGGCCGACGAGAAAGCTGATCAGGGTCATGATCAGGATATTGGTGCCCATCCCGGTCTGAAATTCATAGAACCGGTCGTTACGGGTGATGAATTGCTGATCGGTCAAGGCCAGATAGCCCAGTTGCTTTACCTGCTGCTCAATGGCGGCGATATTCTGGGTGCTTTTCGGCTGCACCAGGATGTAGGAAATCAGATAGCGGGTGGAGGGCAGGTCCTGGGTGGCGCGGTTATAGGTGGTATAGAGGGTCGGCAAGCCGAACAGGCCGGGCACCGGGGTGTGGGCCAGGGCCACGACAACCGCGCGATGATCATTGATCTCAAAGCTGGTGCCTATTTTTGGGCTGCCCAGCTTGGCGTAGTTGGCATCCTTGACCATGATGAAGGCATTGTTCTGGTAAATATCCATGATGCTGCCGGAAATAATCGTCGGCCGACCGAAGAGGCTGGCATCATCCAGACCGATGATGGTGGCGGACTGATAGGTGCCGTCATTGAGCTTGACGAGGCCCGCGCCCACATAAAATGGAACCGCAAACTTTACGCCGGGTATGCTGCGCACCGCATCCAGCACATAGTTGGGCATGGGGATGCTGTTTTGCGGGGTTTGGACCGCGGGGTCCATCACCCACATCCTGGCGCCGACATTCACGATGTTGGCCGCGGATTGATAGAGTATCCCGGAAAACATGGAGGTCATCTGCATCATCAGAAACACGGAGAAGGTGATGCCGATGACCAGCGTAGCGAATTTGCCCTTGTCATTGAGCAGCAGTTTCAAGGCAATGCGGAGCAGGCCGTTCATGGCTGTCTGCCTTTTGGTGCGCTGCCCTGGCGCCTGGCGAACGCCTGCCCGGAGCCGTTTTTGTGTGTGATGCTGACGGTCTTATGATTGCAAAACAGCCTGTTGGCAATGACCGCACCCATATTTCCCCAACCTCCGCCTGATTCCAGATAACCCTCGATCCTGTCGGCCCGCCAGGTAGAGATTGCGCTTCCTTGCAGACATCGTGTAACGATATGCGATCTTCTCGCGTAAAGAAGGATAGGGGCGCGCTATGGGATGTGCAAGGTTCATCGGTGACGGTCGCCCGCGCATCGGTTCGGCGGCGGGGATTTGAAGCCGCCCCCACGGGGGTCTACACTGAAAGCGTCCTCGCCACACCCTGTTTCCGGCGGCGCGGGCGTTTCCGGAGCGAGGGCCAACCCCGATGAAGGAATATCCGCAGGAAAATGAAAAATCGGCCGCCGCTTCTGTCCTTGGCCCCGGCGCCGTGCCCATTGTCCTCCGGGTCAATGGCGAAGCCCATCCCTTGCTGGTCGAGCCGCGCACCACCCTCGCCGAAGCCCTGCGCGGCCCCCTTGGCCTTACGGGCACGAAGATCGCCTGCAACCAAGGGGCCTGCTCGGCCTGCACCGTCTGGCTCGACGACCTTGTGGTCGCCTCCTGCAGCGTCCTCGCCATCGAGGTGGGGGAACGGCGGGTCACCACCATCGAAGGGCTGGCCGCGGGCGAGCGACTGCATCCCGTCCAGGAGGCCTTCATCGCCCACGACGCCGTGCAATGCGGCTTTTGCACGCCCGGTTTGGTGATGAGCTGCGCCGCCCTGCTGGCAGGGAACCCCCACCCGGGCGAGGCAGAGATCCTGACCGCCATCAGCGGTCATCTCTGCCGCTGCGGAACCTATCCCCATGTCCTCCAGGCCATTCTGGCCCTGGCCGAGGCGGAAGGAGATTGAGCATGAATGACGAATTTCCGCGGCGTCGGGAGAAATTCCCCTTCGGCCTCGCCCATCTGGGGCTTGATGAGGTGGAACGGGAGATCCCTGCCGACGAGCCGCCGCCATTGGCGCCCAATGCCGCGCTGACGCAGATCGGCAAGGATATACGCCGTTGGGATGCCCGGGCCAAGGTCACAGGAGCAGCACGTTACACGGTGGACGTGCATCTGCCGGGGATGCTCCATGCAGCGCTCCTGCGCTCGCCGTTGCCCCACGCCCGCATCCGTTCCCTGGATCTCTCCCCGGCCGCCTCTGCCCCCGGGGTACATGCGGTACTGAGCGTGGTGGGGCCTGCGACCGATGGCCGCCCCGCAGTGCTGCGCTATGTCGGCCAACCCGTCGCCGCTCTGGCGGCGGAGACACCGGCACTAGCGGAAGCGGCACTGCGCCTGATTCGGGTGGAGTACGAGCCCTTGCCTTTCGTCGTGGACTTCGAAGGGGCCAGACAGGCGGATGCCGCCGTTGTTTACTCGGATGGCGGACTGGAGGATATGCCCTCGGCCGGACTGCCCGCCGCGGCCGGTGATCTTCCTGTCACCGGCAATATCCGGGGGCCGGAGAGCCGGGGCAGCCGCGGCGACATCGATGCCGGCTTCGCGGCCGCCGAGGTTGTGGTAGAGGGGACCTATCATACCCAAGTGCAGACCCATTGCTGCCTGGAGCCCCATGCCGTCGTCGCGGCCTGGCATGAGGGCGGTCTCGACGTCTGGATGTCCACCCAGTTCACCGCCGGGGTGCGCGCGCAGTTGGCCCGCCATTTCCAGTTGCCCCTTTCCCGCGTGCGGGTACGGGCCGAGGCCGTTGGCGGGGGGTTCGGCTCCAAGTCGCAGATTGGACTTTACGGGCGCACGGCGGTAGCCCTTTCCCGGCTGGCGGGGGCGCCGGTGCGTCTGGTCCATCGCCGTGACGAGGAACACATGGACACTGGCAACCGCCCTTCCAGCGAACAGCATCTGCGCATCGGGGCCCGGCGGGATGGCACCCTGACGGCGCTTTCCCTGCATTCCTACGGCAACGCCGGTGTCGCCTTCGGCGCCGGTGTGGGCAATGTGGCCACCGCCCTGTATCACTGCCCCCATGTGGAATCCCTGCAGTACGACGTTTTCACCCATACCGGCCCTAGTTGCGCTATGCGCGGCCCCGGCAACACCCAGGGTGCCTTTGCCCTAGAACAGTGTGTTGATGAACTGGCGGAGAAACTCGCGATGGACCCTGTCGCCCTGCGGGATATCATCGACCCCAGCCTCGTGCGCCGCGAGGAACGCCGTATCGGCGCCGAAAAAATCGGCTGGACGCGGCGCGGGACGCCAGGGGCGGATCAGGGGCCGGTCAAGCGTGGCATCGGCATGGCGCAATCCCTGTGGTCCGCCAATGTTCAGACCAACGCCGCCTGCGAATTGCGCCTGTGGCGGGACGGCCGCGTCGAAGTGCTTTCCAGCGTGCAGGACATCGGCACCGGAGCCGGTACGGTCCTGTCCCAGGTGGTGGCCGAAGAACTGGGTCTACAGCCGGAAGATATCCAGGTGCGCATGGGGGATACCGAATTTCCCTCGGGACCACCGTCCTACGGCAGTCGTACCACCGCCTCCATCACCCCCCCTGCCCGCACCGCCGCCTGGCGGATCAAAGAGGCCCTTTTCCGCTCCGTCGCCTCGACCTGGCGGGTGGACCCGCAACGGTTGACCGTGCAGGACGGCTGGATCCATTTGCGCGATGCGCCGCAGCAGCGCCTTTCCTGGCGGGAGGCCGCCGCCGCCCTGCGCACCGACCGCATCAGCGCCTTTGCCGGGCGGAGCGATGACTATCCCGGTTTCCGCAGCCTTTCGGGCGATGGGGCCATGGCGCTGAACGACCTGGGTGGGGTCCAGTTCGCCGCAGTGGCCGTCGATACGGAGACCGGCGTCATCCGCGTGGAACGGGTGGTGGCGGTTCACGACTGTGGCCGTCCCATCAACCCTCTGCAGATTGAAAGCCAGGTGCAAGGAGGTGTGCTCATGGGCGTTGCTTATGCGCTGCTGGAGGAACGGGTCCTGGATATCCACACCGGTTGGATGCTCAATCCCAATCTGGTCGATTATAAATTGACGGGAGCGGGGGACACCCCCCGGATCGAGGTGGCGCTGCTGGAGAACTACCAGGGCTTTAGCGCTACCGATGCCTACGGCGTTGCCGAACCGGCCAACATTGCCACCGCCGCCGCCATCGCCAACGCTGTCCACAACGCCATCGGCGTGCGCTTGCGCTCCTTGCCCATGACGCCCGCAAAGGTACTCCATGCCCTCGGTGCCGTAGGCGGAGAGCCGCGCTGATGGAAGCCTTCCAATGGCAACAGGCCCGGTCGCCGGAGGAAGCCGCCACCCTCGTTACCCAGACCACGGCCGAAGCGATGCTCACGCTGCAAGGCACGCCGAGCGCACAACAAGCTGTTCTGGTGAAAGCCGGCGGGGTGGACCTGCTGGATCTCATGAAGGAAGGCCTGGTCAACCCCAGGTGCCTGATGGACATCAGCCAGTTGGCGGAACTGCAGGGCATCTCCCACGGAGACGACGGCAGCTTGCGCATCGGCGCCCTGACAACCCTGGCCCAGATCGCCACACACCCCGGTCTCCGGCAGAGCCATGCCGCGTTGGCACAGGCGGCCGCCATGGCAGCCAGCCCGCAAATCCGCAACCGCGCCACCCTGGGCGGAAATCTACTGCAACGACCGCGCTGCTGGTACCTGCGCTCCACCGCCCATCACTGCCTGCGCAAGGGCGGCGGACACTGCTTCGCCTTTGCGGGCGACAATCGCTACCACGCCGTTTTTGCCAACCACGGCTGCGCCATTGTCCATCCCTCTACCCCAGCCACCGCGCTCCTGGCTTTTCACGCGCAGGTGGAACTTCTCCAGCCCCAGGGCCAGCGACGTATGCTTCCTTTGGAGGATTTTTTCGTTTTGCCGGAAACGGATATGCACCGGGAAAACATTCTTGCGGCCGAAGAAATCCTGACGGCGGTATGGCTGCCGCCCCAGACACAGACCAATCGCTCCATTTATCTCCAAGTTGCTGAACGGGAAGCCTTCGATTGGCCCCTTGCGGCCGTGGCAGTGGTGCTGGATATCGACGCGGCCGACCTTTGCCGGCAGGCGAGTATTGTGCTCGGCGCAGCGGCGCCGGCTCCGTGGCGGGTGCGACAGGCCGAAGCCTTGCTGACGGGGGTGAAGATCAGCGGGAAAACGGCGGAAGCAGCAGGAGAGGCGGCGCTGGCGGGGGCAATATCCTTAACGCAGAATGCCTACAAATTACCCTTGCTCGCAACGCTGGTGCGCCGCGCTGTACTGGTGGGTGCCGCCACCTTGCCGCAGGATCAATTCTGAAATTGGCGTAGAGTCGCTGCCGTAACCTCGAAGAGCGACCTTTCAATTATTATGTTTGTAACATTCCCACAGGGCGCCCTGCAGAAGACTTCAGGCCGCGCATCGTGCCGCAGCATTCAGATTCTTGTACCGATGAGGGTATGCCGGAGATATAACGGTTATCTCCGAGTTTCATACCGCTGAAGACGGCATAGATTTCTCACGCCCGGCATCTGTAACGCCCATTTTGATTGCGTTTAAGTCGATGTCAGCATAAGATTTTTACAAGGCAAATTGCCTTATCTAAAAATGCATGGAAGGGAATCAGTCATGGCAACAGGTACGGTAAAGTGGTTCAACGATAGCAAAGGGTTTGGCTTCATCACGCCGGATGATGGTAAGGAGGACGTGTTTGTGCATCACTCCGCTATTCAGGGTAGCGGTTTCAAGTCGCTGGCGGAAGGTCAGAAGGTTTCATTCACTACCACGCGCGGTCCCAAGGGCCTGCAGGCTGAAGACGTTCGCCCAGCCTAACGTGTTGGTCTAACCCTGAAGTCTGGGGGGAGGCACCCTGCCTCAGGCGGGCCTGACGCAGCGGGTTCACAGTTCAAGATCGCACAAATCCAGCAGCGGCTGGTAGTCGTGAGCCTCTGCGGCACAAAGCGCCGCAATATCGGCGCGCCTGGCGCTGCTGGGCATCCACCCAGCGGGGGAGTGGTCGACTTCCGTACTCGCGGTTACGCCACGCTCCACGAACTGCCCCCCTGAACACTCCTTTTTACCGCCCACTTCATTCTGTGCCTTGGCATAACGCAGCTCGGCTGCGGGGAATCACACCTTTCCCGGATTACAGAGGTTCCCCGACCATCCCACCCACCTCACCCCACACCGATCCGCAGCACGGGCTTGATGGTGTGGCCATTTCTGGCATCGGCGATGGCCTGATTGATATCGCCGAAGTCGTAGAATTTCTCCAGGCGGTCGAAGGGAAATCTCCCTGCCCGATAGAGCCCGATCAGCTTCGGAATGAAATCTTGCGGTATGGCGTCGCCCTGGATGATGCCGAGGGTTTTCCGTCCCCCGGGCAGCGCATGGGCGTCATCCGGGCTGGCGATGAGTGCCATAGCGCCACCCGGATTCAATATATCGATGGCAAGCTGATGTAGCTTCGCGTCGCCAGTGATCTCCAGTACATAGTCGACACCGCTGCCGGTGATCTCACCGATACGGGCGGAGATGTCCTCATGGCGATTGTCGATCACGTGGGTTGCGCCCAACTCCAGAGCAAGGGCGAGCCGCGCGGGGAGGATGTCAACGCCGATGATCGGATTCGCACCAACAAGGCGAGCGGCCATGACCGCAGCCAGGCCTACAGCCCCCGTGCCAAAAACGACGATGCTCGCCCCCTCGGGGACCTGCAGCGAATTCATCACCGTGCCCGCTCCGGTCTGCATTCCGCACCCCAGCGGCGCCAGCATCTCCAGGGGCAAATCCTCGGGAACCTGGACGAGATTGCGCTCGGTCGCCAGGGCGTGGGTGGCGAACGAAGACTGGCCGAAAAAATGCCCGCGAACACCGCTGCGATGCAGCGCGTTGCTGCCGTCTAGGCGCTGGAATCCAAAGTTCAGCAGGTAAAAGTGCACACAGTGGGCGGGGCGCCCCTCTCGGCAGTGCTGGCAGCGGCCACAGGACTGGTAGGAGAGCACGACATGGTCGCCGCGCTCGACGCTCTTCACGCCCTTGCCGACCTCCTCCACCACCCCCGCACCCTCATGGCCCAGCACCACCGGAGTGGCGCTCCCGTCCCAGTCATCGCAGATGTCGATGTCGGTGTGGCAGATGCCGGTGGCGACGATGCGCACCAGCACTTCGTCGTCCCGCGGGCCTTCCAGCTCAAGGGTTTCGATCCTCAGGGGACGGCCCTGCTCGCGCAGAACGGCCGCCCTGATTTCATGCAATTGCGTGTTGGAATGAGGCATGGTATGGACGCCGGCGCTCCCGGAAAATTTGGATTATCTTACCGCGACCCCTTTTTCACCCTAAAATTATAGGATAAAGACGTGCCGCCACAGCCACCAGCACCGCCAGGACAATGCTCAGAACGGCTAAGTCCGTGCCCAGTCCCAAAGTGCTCTGCCAGCCCACAAGCATCAAGGCCCGCAAGGCGTCGACCAGATAGGTCAGGGGGTTGAGGCGGGCGATGGCGGCGAGCCACGAGGGCATTAGCGCCACAGGGTAGCATTGCTCGCGAAGAAAAGCGGCATAGTCAGCAATTGGCCAACGCCCATGAAGCGCTCGCGGGTCTTGACCAGGCAGGCGATCACCAGGGAAAAGGTGGCGAAGACGGCCGATCCCAGCAGCGTGAATACCAGCAACCCAATGATCGCCGCAGGTTCAAAACGCAGATGAACTCCGAGGAGCACGGCCAGCACGAAGATGACCACGGCTTGCGAAAGGCTGCGCACCCGCGGCAGACTGGGCGGTCAGAATAAGGTACCGCGGGTGATCAATGATCAGACACTTCTTGCGGATTTGAAACGCCATGTGTTGGCAGTCCAGGGAAATTAATTTTTAGGGTGACAATCGCCTTCGGCCCGAGTCAGAGGCCGGGATCTAAAGCCGCCCCCATGGGGGTCTACACTGCAAGCCTTCGCCGCACCATATTCCCGGCGGCGCGAGCATTTCCAGAGCGAGGCTGACCCCGATGAAAGCATATCCGCAGGAGAATGAAAAAATCGGCCGCTGCTTCCGTCCTTGGTCCCGACGCCGTGCCCGTTGTCCTCCGGGTCAATGGCGAATGCTAGGGCGTGGGTGCCGTCACTCCCGGAATCCCTACAGACGCCTTCCATTGCTGCATTTTACTGATCAGTGGCGATTCCGCACATTGCTGTGAGGTGAGGGCGCCGCAAGCACTGGCCCATTCCCCGGTTACTTCAAAAAACTTTGCTGCAGACTGCATCTGCTGAGCCTGGGCGCCCGTTGCCTGGGTACCAAGAGATTGGTAGTGCGCCGCCCGCTTCTGCGCCCAGGTGGAGACGCCCTGCCAGCACGCCGTCTGTGCAGCAGACGACATCGCCGCACACTGGGCACTGTCCTGACGCGCTTTGGTCATATCCGCCTGCCACTCGCCGGGAAAGGATGTTTTAGCGCTGCTCAGGGTCTGCGCAACAGAAGGCACTGCCGGAATGCTGGGTACGGCCGGAGTAGTCGGTACCGCGGTAAGGGGAGCCAGCGGTAAGGGCGTGGACGAGAAAGCCACTGGCGGAGGGACTACGGGTGATGCAGCCTGCGATAAAGCAGCGGGCGCGCGGCGTACCGACGGCAATGGCCTGGTCGGGGCAGGCGGCAGAGGGGACGGGGCAAGTGCCGGGTAGTTACTCGCCATATCTTGCGGCGGTGGTGCCATGCCGTTCGTCGTGGTCGTCGCACATGCTGTCAGCACCAACATGCCGCCCGCTGCCAGCACAGACCATTGCATCCAACCCATAAAGCACTCCTTCCGCGAATTATAAAAATAATGGCCAAACCTATCATTAAAACACGACTACTCAATAAGTTATCTCTACCAACGCTTCCGGGAGCACTCGCGTCAAACGACCGCACCATCGTGCCACACAACGATGGTGCGTTGACCACTTCCCTTCCGGTCCCTAGAATAGACGATATCTACGTGGGAGGGGACCCCCTCCCTTTTTTGCATCCTCTTGTTGGCGAGGTGGGGCGTGCAGGCGGTCCTGGCATTAGCAGACGGCAACATCTATCGCGGTAAAGGCTTTGGTGCCACCGGATTGGCAGTGGGTGAAATCTGTTTCAACACCGCCATGAGTGGTTACCAGGAGATTCTTTCTGATCCTTCTTACCGAGGGCAGATTGTCACGCTCACCTATCCGCATATCGGCAATACGGGCGTCAATCCGGAGGATATGGAAGGTGCCCGGATATTCTGTTCTGCCCTGGTCGTACGCAACCGGCCGCGCACGCCCAGCAGTTGGCGCAGCACGCAAGGCTTATTTGACTTTTTAAAAACCCATCAGATTCCAGGCATCGCCGAAATAGATACCCGCGCCCTGACCCGCAGACTACGGGATAGCGGCGCACAGAATGCCGCCGTCCTCGTCGGAGACGCGGTCAGCGATGACGACGCCCTGGCCGCGGCGCGTGCCTTCCCCGGCCTCATCGGTCGTGATCTGGTGCAGGATGTGAGCTGCCGGGAGACATACGCCTGGAATCTCGCCAGCGGCGCTCCCGATCAGGGCTATCACGCACAGCCCGCCACCCGGACGCAACGCCATGTGGTGGTTTACGACTTTGGCACCAAACAGAACATCCTGCGACTGCTGGCTGATCGTGCCTGCCGGGTCACGGTCGTGCCAGCCCGCACTGCGGCTGCTGAGGTGATTGCCCTGCTCCCGGACGGCGTGCTCTTCTCCAACGGCCCCGGCGATCCTGCGGCCCTCGACTATGCCGGAGAGGCCATGCGTCAAATCATCGCCGCAGGCATTCCCACCTTCGGGCTCTGCCTGGGACATCAGTTACTGGGGCTAGCCCTGGGTGCCAAAACCATCAAGATGAAGTTCGGACACCACGGAGCCAACCATCCGGTCAAAGACCTGCGCAGTGGCCGGGTGCTGATCACCAGCCAGAATCACGGTTTTGCGGTGGATGCGGATACCCTGCCGGATTGTCTGATTGCGACGCACACCTCTCTATTTGACGGTAGTTTGCAGGGTATGGCACATCGAGACCTGCCCGTCTTTTCCTTTCAGGGACACCCTGAGGCCGGACCCGGCCCCCATGACGCCAGTGTGATTTTTGACGATTTTGTTCACGCCATGAACCAGCACGGAGGCCGTCACCATGCCTAAGTATCAGGATATCAAAAGCGTCCTCCTCATCGGCGCTGGCCCCATCATTATCGGCCAGGCCTGTGAATTCGATTACTCCGGCGTCCAGGCCTGCAAGGCGCTGCGGGAAGAGGGTTGCCGCGTCATTCTGGTCAACTCCAACCCGGCTACCATCATGACCGATGCGCAGACGGCGGACGCCACCTACATCGAACCCGTCGAATGGCAAACGGTCGCACGTATCATCGCCATGGAACGCCCAGACGCCATCCTCCCCACCATGGGTGGTCAGACTGCGCTGAACTGTGCCCTGGACCTGCACCGGGAGGGAATACTGGAGCAGTATGGTGTCAAACTGATCGGTGCGTCCGTGGAGGCCATCCGTGAAGCCGAAGATCGCGGCCTGTTCAAAAAGGCTATGGAAGAGATCGGCCTGGAAGTAGCACGCTCCGCCTTCGGTCATGACATGGAAGGCGCACGCCAGATCGCGGAAGACATCGGCTTCCCGGTTATCATCCGGCCCTCCTTCACGCTGGGTGGCACCGGCGGCGGCATTGCCTATAATCGCGAGGAGTTTGAGGACATCGCCGCACGCGGCCTGGAGGCCAGCCCCACCCACGAAATTCTCATCGAAGAATCCATCATCGGCTGGAAAGAGTTCGAGATGGAGGTAGTCCGCGACCGGGCGGATAACTGCATCATTGTCTGTTCTATCGAGAATCTTGATCCCATGGGTATTCACACCGGGGACTCCATCACCGTGGCCCCCGCCCAGACCCTTACCGACCGCGAATACCAGCGCATGCGTGATGCCTCCATTGCGGTGTTGCGCCGCATCGGGGTAGACACTGGTGGTTCCAATGTGCAGTTTGCTGTCAACCCCGAAGATGGGCGGTTAATCGTCATTGAGATGAACCCGCGGGTATCGCGCTCCTCGGCGCTGGCCTCCAAGGCCACCGGGTTTCCCATTGCCAAAATTGCCGCCAAGTTGGCGCTGGGCTACACCCTGGATGAACTGCGCAATGACATCACCCAGGCGACACCGGCGAGCTTCGAGCCGACCATCGATTACGTGGTCACCAAAATTCCCCGCTTCGCCTTCGAGAAATTTCCGGAGGCCGATGCCCATCTGACCACTCAGATGAAGTCGGTTGGTGAGGTGATGGCCATTGGCCGCAGCTTCCAGGAGTCGCTGCAAAAGGCGCTGCGCGGCCTGGAGACGGGCGTGGATGGTCTTGATGAGAAACTTATCGGCAATGATCCGGACACCCTGCAAAAGCTGGAGCAGGAGTTACGAGTTCCCGGTGCCGATCGCCTCTGGTATCTGGCGGACGCCATACGGCGCGGCTGGGATCAGGGCAGCCTGCAGCGTACCACCCACATTGACCCCTGGTTCCTGGAGCAGATTTTCGAGATCGTCCAAACGGAGGAGAGTTTGCGCGGTCTCGCTCTGGCGGGTCTCGATGGCACCAGGCTCCGCACGCTCAAAGGCATGGGCTTCTCGGACCGGCGCCTGGCCCGCCTGTTAGGTTGCCGCGAGCAACTATTGCGCGAGCACCGCCAGAGGCTGGGCATCCGCCCGGTCTATAAGCGGGTGGATACCTGCGCCGCCGAGTTCCGCTCACCGACGCCTTATCTTTACTCCACCTATGAGATGGAATGCGAGGCGGAGCCCAGTGACAAACCCAAGATCATGATTCTCGGCGGCGGTCCCAACCGGATCGGGCAGGGTATTGAGTTTGACTATTGCTGCGTACATGCGGCCATGGCCCTGCACGAGGACGGTTTTGAGACCATCATGGTCAACTGTAACCCGGAGACGGTGTCCACCGACTATGACACCTCCGATCGCCTGTATTTCGAGCCGCTCACTCTGGAAGATGTCCTCGAAATCGTCGCTGTCGAAAAACCCCAGGGCGTGATCGTCCAATTCGGTGGTCAAACGCCGCTGAAGCTCGCCAATGATCTGGAAGCCGCCGGTGTACCCATCGTCGGCACCACTCCGGATTCCATCGATCTGGCTGAAGACCGCGAGCGCTTCCAGCAACTTTTGCAGCGCCTTAACCTGCGGCAGCCGGAAAACGCCATTGCGCGGAGCGCCCCGGAGGCCCTGAACAAGGCCCGCGCACTGGGCTACCCGCTGGTAGTGCGTCCTTCTTATGTACTGGGCGGTCGCGCGATGCGTATCGTCTACGGCGAAGATGACCTCGAACGTTATATGGTGGAGGCTGTGCGTATCTCCAATGACCAGCCCATTCTCCTGGATCGTTTCCTGAATGACGCCCTGGAGGTGGACGTTGATGCCGTCGCCGATAGCGAGCAACAAGTGATCGTGGCGGGGATCATGGAGCACATTGAGCAGGCAGGCGTTCACAGTGGCGACTCCGCCTGTTGTCTACCGCCCTACTCCCTGTCCCCAGCCATTCAGGACGAAATCCGGCGGCAGACCGTGGAACTGGCTCTGGCGCTCGGTGTGGTGGGTCTGATGAACTGTCAGTTCGCGGTCCAGGAAGAGCGCATCTATGTTCTGGAGGTGAACCCGCGCGCCTCACGGACGGTGCCTTTCGTCTCCAAGGCCACCGGCTGGCCTCTGGCCAAAATTGCCTCCCGCTGCATGACCGGGAAGTCACTAGCGGCACAGGGCATTCCGCAGATTCCCAATCCGCCCCATTTCAGCGTTAAGGAAGCGGTATTCCCCTTCATCAAATTCCCCGGCGTGGATGTACTGCTGGGGCCGGAAATGAAGTCTACCGGCGAGGTGATGGGCATCGGTGCCAGTTTCGGCGAGGCTTTCCTCAAAGCACAGATCGGCGCCGGTGAACACTTCCCGCGCTCCGGCACCGTTTTTCTCAGCGTCCGCGATGCAGATAAGAAGGGCCTTATCCCAGCGGCACGGACGCTGTCCGAACTCGGCTTTAAGCTGATCGCCACCAAGGGTACTGCCGCTTTTCTGCATGGGGACGGCCTGGAAGTCACCGCAGTCAACAAGGTGACTGAAGGCCGCCCCCACATCGTCGATGCGATCAAAAACGGTAAGGTGCAGATCATCATCAACACCGTGGATGAACGGCAATCGGTGCGCGACTCTTTTAGCATCCGTCGTGCAGCGCTACAAATGGGATTGACCTACTATACCACTCTGGCGGGCGCTATCGCGGGCGCCGCTGCCATTCACGCCCTGATGACGGAGGAACGCAGCGTCCTCCGGCTGCAGGATCTGAACCAGACAAACACCAGCACGAGGTAGATATGAGCGACAAAATTCCCATGACTGTTATTGGTGCCCAGCGCCTGCGCGATGAGTTACATCGCCTCAAATCCGTGGACCGGCCCACCGTCATTGAAGCGATCGCCGAGGCCCGAGCCAAGGGTGATCTTTCGGAAAATGCCGAATACGACGCGGCAAAAGAACAGCAGGCCTTTATTGAGGGACGCATTCGCGAGGTGGAAGATCATCTGTCCCGTGCCCAGGTCATTGATCCCAAGACCTTGAATACGGGTGGTAGAATTGTCTTTGCGGCTACCGTGGAGCTGGAAGATGCAGAGGGTAACGAGGTGACTTACCAGATCGTCGGTGATGCCGAGGCGGACCTCAAGGAAAATAAGATATCCATTAGCTCCCCCATTGCGCGTGCGCTTATCGGTAAGCACGAAGGCGATCTGGTTGAAGTGCGCGCTCCTGGTGGAACGCGGGAGTACACCATTCTCGCTGTGCGCTACATATAGAAGGAAAGGGCTTGTCACATCATATCTACCTACTATTCCTGGCCATGCTGCAAGGCGTTACGGAATTATTTCCCATCTCCAGTCTTGGGCACATTATCCTGGTACCCGCGCTTCTGCATTGGCCCATCAACCGCGACGCGGAGTGGTTTTTACCCTTTGTGGTCGTGCTCCACCTCGCCACAGCCGCGGCATTACTCTTGTTCTTCTGGCGCGACTGGGCAGCGCTGCTGGGTGGTTTCATTCGTGCGCGTGGACGTCCCAGCAATCCCCAATCACGGCTGCTATGGATCCTCTTCATCGCATCCATTCCTGCCGGTTTACTGGGCCTTGCCCTCGCCCATAAAATCAAAGACCTGTTCGGCGGTTTCACCTTTGCTGCGGTGGCACTGATGATTAACGGCATCATGCTCATCTGGGGAGATCGCTTGCGCGCGCGGCAACCCAGCCATTCACTGGACAACCTGAGCTGGCCGCGCGCTATTGGCATAGGATTCGCCCAATCCCTCGCATTGATTCCCGGATTTTCGCGTTCTGGTGCTACGTTAGTGGCTGGTATTGGTGTAGGATTGGACTATGAAAATTCCGCAAAATTTTCCTTTCTACTCGCCACCCCGATTATTGCAGCGGCCGGCATGCTGGAAGTGCCCAAGCTCTTTCACGCACATATGCCGGCCGAATTACTCGGTACCATTTTTCTTGCAGGTCTTTTATCGGGAGTCTGTGCCTGGGCTTCCGTCTGGTTTCTGATGCACTACTTTCATAAGCATGAAATCAAAGCGCTACGGCCCTTTGGTATCTATTGCATTGCCTTTGGCGCGCTAGCGCTCATTATTGGCGGCTGAAAATATCCGGCTAAAAACCGGGTTCAACGGCTACTGACCGTCCCGAGCACGCGCGCGACGTAAATGAAGCTCAGGCCGCTCACTGCCCGCTTTTCGAGCGGGTTCATGGGCGGGCCTTTGCCGCGGGGAGGCTTCTTAGAAGAAGCCATAACTCATCACCAGTTTACCCAGGATCAGGGCGGTATAGAGCAGGAAGAGGTAGGAGATGGAGTAGGCGAACATCCGCCGGGCATACTGGTCCATCTCTTTGCCTTCCGGCAGGGCTTTGAGGTGCAGGGCCATGCCCACAAACCAGGCACCGG
>Ga0315298_1002581_pt1 | contig 30514 bp, 25 predicted proteins | sample WHS_1_MG_FD_203077 | JGI IMG/M metagenome (GOLD analysis project Ga0315298, IMG submission 203077) | Extremophilic microbial mat communities from Washburn Hot Springs, YNP, Wyoming, USA - WHS_1_MG | ecosystem: Environmental > Aquatic > Thermal springs > Hot (42-90C) | place: USA: Wyoming... | reverse complement strand
CTAAAGGCTGAAAGCTAAAGGCTAAGGGCTAAAGGCTAGAGGCTGAAGGCTGAAAGCTAAAGGCTAAAGGTTAAAGGTTGGAGGTTAGAGGTTAAAGGCTGAAGGCTGAAAACTAAAGGCTAAAGGTTAAAGGTTGGAGGTTGGAGGTTAGAGGTTAAAGGCTGAAGGCTGAAAACTAAAGGCTAAGGGCTAAAGGCTAGAGGCTGAAGGTTAGAGGCTAGAGGCTGAAGGTTAGAGGTTAAAGGCTAAAGGCTGAAAGCTAAAGGCTAAGGGTTAAAGGCTGGAGGTTGGAGGTTGGAGGCTGAAGGCTGAAGGCTGAAGGCTGAAAGCTAAAGGCTAAAGGTTAAAGGTTGGAGGTTAGAGGTTAAAGGCTGAAGGCTGAAAGCTAAAGGCTAAAGGATAAAGGCTGGAGGTTGGAGGTTAAAGGTTAAAGGCTGAAAGCTGAAAACTAAAGGCTAAAGGCTAGAGGCTGAAGGTTGGAGGCTAAAGGCTAGAGGCTGAAGGTTGGAGGCTAAAGGCTGAAAGCTGTAGGCTGAAGGCTGAAAGCTGTAGGCTAAAAACAGGTTTTGTGCCCCTTGACCAAGCCCTCCTACAGCCACAGATTTTCATGGTTCAAGGGGGCTCCCCTTTTTCCCTCATTGAAAAGGGGGATTAAAAATCATAGAATTCGTGGGTGATGTCCATCCCCGTCGTTTTGCTTGAAAACAGAAAGATCCCGAGGGTCATTCTTTCGATCCCGATTGAAGGGGCCTCGTTACGGGAGGAAGGATCGAACCTTCTTCGAGAGGCCTACGTATTGGGGTTCACCCATTTCGACCTTCCAACTTCTCAGCATCTTGAAGCCTTCCGGGCATGGCGAGCTCTCTCGGAGGATGAGAACCTCACGGGCTGGTTTCGCTTGGACGCCAAGATGGGAGTTTCCTTCCTGGGCCGTCCCCTTCACAGCTTTGAATCGAAGTTGATCGCAACCCTCGGGAAGAGCCTCTCTGCCGAGCTCAGCCGACGCCTCCTTCCAACCGTTTCAACCGCTGAGGTCTTCACTCAGAAGGAGATCGACCGATTCGCCTTTGATCGTTCCCGTTTCGAAGGCGCCCTCTCAGCGCTCCGGCCGGAAGAAACCCCCTTTCTCATCATAGGGGAAAGGTATGGGGATTGGCTTTTGGCTCTGGGCCGCATCGATCTTCTCCAGGAAATGACGCACGTTGCCCGGGAGCGCAACTTCGTTCCCATCTTTTCGGGTCAGTGGCCCGCCTTCAGCTTGCCCAAAGCGAAATCCCTCGACGTCGCAGCTTATGCTGTACCCATCAGGCAGAAAGAAGTCGCTTCTCAAGGGAGCCATACCGCAGAACTCATCAAGCGGTTTGACAAACCTTTGATCGCTCTCAACCCCCTTCGTTCCCGTCGGATTTGGAACAACCCGACCCTCGCCTTTCGGTTTCTTTTCGAGGAGCTGAAGATTTATGCCGCCTTTCCCGAGCCCGCATCGAGCGAGGAGGTGAGAAAGATTTTGGAGGGTCTCGCTTCTATCCCCTCCTTCATCCCCCCACGAAGAGCATAATCCCCCCTGCAACAAGGGGAATGGTGAGATTGTCGTCGAGGCCAACGGGAAGAAGCTCCACCAGCGTTCCTCCTACTGCTCCCCAGAAGCCTCCCCAACGATGGACTCCAGGACAGAGCAAAACAATAAGGAGGGCGGATAAGAAAAAGGCGAGGGTTCCTTCAAGGGTCTTCTCACCGATTCGAACACGGCCCATCCCCTTTCCCACCAAAGCCGCACACGTATCGGATAGGATGAGGATGAGAAGGCTTGCGATGGCGATGGGCTTCGGAAAGAGAAGAAGGCTCAGAATGGACGAAAAAAGGAAATAGGTGGACCCCATCAGGGTCTTTTTCTCCCTTTCTCGAAGGACCTTTCCAAAAAAAAACCTTTCAAAGAGAGCAGCGACACCTCGATGGTAGTGACGAAGAAGATCCACCGAGAGAAAGCCTAAAAAAAGGGGGATCAAAACCCAGAGGGCCGTCTCCTTCGAGGTAAGACTGTAACCGATGGGAATGCTGAGGGTCAGGAGGTGAACGACCTTGCGGGTGATCTCCACACGATTCAACATGCTACGAACACCGTTTCCGAAAACCCCGCCGAAAGGACGAAACGAACGTGGGATGATGTACTGTTGAATTTCACGCTTCCTTTTCTGTTACGTCTTCGCCTCCCAAATTCCTTAACGCTTCCACCTCTTCAGCGGTGAGAAATCGAAACTCGCCGGGAGCGAGACCTCCCAGATGAAGAGGACCCAGCTCGACTCGCTTCAATTTCACGACAGGATGGCGAATGGCCAAAAACATCCTCTTAATGAGATGATTCCTTCCCTCTGTCACCTTCACGCGAAGCCAAACATTCTTTTTCCCTCGACCCACGGGATAAACCGAAACCGCCCTGGCCATTCCATCCTCCAGCCTCACCCCTTTACGGAGTCGCTGGAGATCCTTTTCATCAGGCTCCCCTTCAACCTTGACGTCATAGACCCTGGGAACCGAAAATTTTGGATGGGAAAGGCGGTAGGCAAGGTCCCCGTCGTTTGTGAGGAGCAGAAGGCCTTCGGCGTCGAAGTCGAGACGTCCAACAGGATAGACCCGACCCCGCACCTTCCGCAGGAGGTCCATCACCGTAGGTCTCCCAAGGGGATCGCTCACCGTCGAAAGATAGTTCTTGGGTTTATTTAACATCAGCGTAACCGGGGGCTCCGCCTTGGCGATGAGCTTTCCATCGACCCGGATGTGATCCTTCGAAAGGTCTGCCCGAAAGCCGAGAGTATCGACCACCTTGCCGTTGACCATGACCCTCCCCTCGAGGATCATCTTCTCGGCCTCCCTCCTTGAGGCAACACCAGCCCGGGCCAAGATCTTCTGGATTCGTTCTAAACCCATAAGGCCCTCGCAGTCATAAAAAGCACGAAAATCACGTCTAGATCAATCGATGCCCCATGGCCGAAAACCGCACTCGAGCTACAAAAAGGAACCCTTGTCTCAACCCTCCATGCTTTTCCCATCGCGACGAAACGGATTTCATCCCTCCCCTTCCCCTGCGGACTTCTCCGTAGCGTCTGAACCGACGGCCGCAGGAACCTCTTGCTCCGTCCCGATTCTTTCCGGAGGGTTTTGATCCGGTTCACTCCTCTGAAGCCCCTCCAAGGCTTGGCGGTACCTTTCTCCTTCGTCCTTCCCAAGGGGACTTGGGATTTCCCCTTCGTCCCTGTCCTTTTCGATCTCCTCGAGGACCTCTGCGATCTCCGATGCTTCTTCTGTGACGGCAGGCTTTCGACCGCCCCCTTTTCTCATCCGGGCCATTTCTTCTTGCGGGATCTCAGCAGGCGGCTCAACCTCTTTCAGGGGTGGCAGGTCGGAAAGGGAGTTGAGGCCAAAGAGCTCGAGAAAGGCCTTCGTCGTTCCATAGAGGATGGGTCTACCTGGTATCTCCTTTCTTCCTACAATCCTCACCAAACCCTTCTCCATGAGGCTCCGAATGACCCATCCGGAATCCACCCCCCTGATTTGGTCGATCTCGGGCCGGATTACAGGTTGCCGGTAGGCAATGATGGCGAGGGTCTCAAGGGCCGAACGGCTGAGCTTGGACGGTTTCGCTTTTTTGAGTCGGTTGATCCACTCGACCCACCTTGGCTTCGTGCGAAACTGATATCCTCCAGCCACCTCCACAAGCTCTACGCCTCGACAATCCTCGGAGCAATCGATCTGTATTTGCTGAAGGGCCTCCCTAAGCGTCTCCTTGCTCCATTCAGGAAGGATCTCCGCAAGGGTGTCAAGACGGAGGGGATTTTCCGAAACGAAGAGGAGGCTCTCCAAGATGGGCCTCACCTCGATTGTGTCCATGAATCCATCCTCATCATCATCGTGGTTTCGGGATGCCATCCTATGGGTTCATCACGACGGGCCGCTCACTTTTCGATGGGCTCCAATTTCTTACCCGCTGAGATGGCTGAGATCGCATGTTTGTAGACCAATCGATCTCCTCCATCGCGCAAAATGAGGCTAAAATTGTCGAATCCCACGATCTCCCCCTCGAGCTTTCCCCCCGTGACCAGCTCGATGCCCACGCGAATCCGCTCGCGCCGGACACGGTTGAGAAACTGATCTTGGACCTGAACTGGCGTACTACCTTGGTTCTTTGCCATCCTCTCCTCCCCCCGCCTTCAAAAATAAGGCGACTTCTTTTTCAATGGTCCCTCGATCCCGATCCGTGTCAAGCCACCGAATCTCAGGATCGGCCCTGAACCACGTCATCTGCCGTTTAGCATAACGCCGCGTATCCCTCTTGATCTGTCTGATCGCCTCCTCCCACCCGATTCGGCCATGAAGGAACTCCGTCAGATGCTTATAACCGAGGCTTTGCATCGGTTTCAACTGGGGGCCATAGCCCATCTCAAGAAGGTTCTTCACCTCATGGAGAAACCCCCTCTCGATCATCTCTTCCACTCTTTGATCGATCCGTTGGTATAACGAGTCGCGATCCCTGGTGAGGCCTATCTTGAGAGTACGGTAAGGCCTCTCCCGAAAGGCATGCTCCCTGCGATAGACTGAAATGGGTATGCCCGTTGATTCGTAAACCTCAAGGGCTCGAACGATTCGAAATCGATCGTTCGGATGAAGTTGAGAGGCTGTCTCAGGGTCGACCTTCCACAGACGTTCAAGAAGATAGGCTCCTCCCTTCGCTTCCCCTTCCTCTTTGAGCCGTTGCCGAATCGCAGGATCAACCTCCGGCCCCTGGAAGATCCCCTGAGTCAAAGCCTTCACATAGAGCCCTGAACCTCCCACAACCCATGCGGACTTCCCTTGCCGCGCCAGCCGTTCAATCACCTCCCTCCCGAGCCTCCTGTAAAGGCCAGCATGAAACGGCTCGTCGGGAAAAACGACATCGATCAGATGATGGGGGAACCTTTCTCGTTCGAGACGCGAGGGCTTGGCGGTTCCGATATCCATGAGGCGGTATACTTGCATGGAGTCTGCACTCACGATCTCGCCACCAAAGCGCTCGACCAGCTCCATGGCCAGCTTCGACTTGCCCACACCCGTCGGCCCTACAAGGAGCACGACTGTCGGCCGATGACCTCCGTTGATCTTATCCATGGCAAGAAAATTCTAAATGGATCTCGCAGGCAGCCGCAACACGCCACCCCTCCCAAGCCCCGATTATTGACAAATCTGAATGCTTGTTCTAAAATTGAACATAATGTCACATTTTGAAGGGTCTATCAAGATTGAGGGCCCAGAAAAGTGAAAGGTTAGAGGTTTAAGGTTTAAGGTTTAAGGCTAAAGGCTTAAGGATAAAGGCTTAAGGATAAAGGCTCAAGGTTTAAGGTTGGAGGTTTAGGGTTTAGGGTTCAAGGTTAAGGGTCTAAAGTTTAGGGTTCACGGTTTAGGGTTTAGCGTTTAAGGTTAGAAGCTTAAGGTTGGAGGCAAAAGGCGAAAGACTAAGAGGATCAAGGCTAAGGGATAAAGGCTAAAGGACAAGGGTTTTACAGTCCAACGTTCAAGGTTCAAGGTTCAAAGTTCACGGTTTAAGGTTCAACATTCAGCGTTCATGGTTCAAGGTCCAGAGTTCACAGTTCAGCGTTCAGGGTTCAAGGTTCACAGTTCAGCGTTCAGGGTTCAGGGTTCACGGTTCAAGGTTCAGCGATCAGGGTTCAAAATGAAAGATGAGCTTCCCAGGCTTCCTCGCCGCGAAAGGGAAAAGATCGCCTACAGAAAGGAGATCCTCTCCGCTGCTCTGAGCCTTTTCTCCGAGAAGGGCTATCACAACGTTTCGATGCATGAAATCGCCAAGAGGGCCGAGTTCTCGGTAGGAACCCTCTACCACTTTTTCAAGAACAAGGAAGACCTCTACAAAGCTCTGATCATGGAGAACGCCCTCCAGTACCATCACACCCTCAACGCGATCCTCGCCAGAGAGGATGACTTTCTCGTCATTCTTGACCAATACATTTCGACAAAGGCAAGGATCTTTGCTGAAAACCTTCCGACCGTTCGTCTCTACTTCGGCGAGACCCACGGTGTGGCCTTCAGCGTCAAGGCGGGCCTTGATCAAGAGATTCGAAAGCTCTACGATGAAACCGTAAACCATCTCTCTTCCGTAATTGAAAAGGGGATCCGACAGAACGTAATTCGCGATCTCAATCCCCATTATCTGGCCACCGCCCTCGAGGGGCTCATCAATACCTTCCTCCTCTACTATTTTGAAAATCCCGATCCGGTCACTTACAATGATACCCTTGCTTTCGTCAAGGAGCTGTTTCTCCGGGGTTGTCTATCGCCTGAGCAAAAAGGTTAGAGGTTAGAGGCTAAAGGTCAGAGGCTAAAGCTAAGAATTTAAGGGATAAAGGCAAATGCCGAAGAATCAAGGCCAGCCCTGCTGCAGCGGCTGGAGAGACTGGAATTGAAGTGGAACTATTTTCATGGTTCGGGGGTGCCCCGTGGGCATGAAGCATTACGGAGAAATCATCAGGAGGAGTTCTATGGATGTTCCGTATCGAAACCGGTTCATCATCACGGCGGTTCTGACGATCGCCCTGAGCCTCGGTGCGTGTGGAAAGCCCAGAGAGGGAGGTGCTCCTCCTTTTGGAGCGGTCCCAGAGGTTTCCTTCATCACGGTCCAAACAGAAACAATTGCTCTCACCGAGGAATTGCCCGGGCGAACGTATGCCTTCCTTGTCGCAGAGGTGAGACCCCAGGTGAGCGGCATCATTCAGAAACGCCTTTTCACCGAGGGCTCCGAGGTGAAAGCAGGTGACGTCCTCTACCAGATCGATCCTACCCTTTTTCAAGCAGCCTACGACAACGCGGCGGCCAATCTTGCCGTTGCACGGAAGGCCGCCGATCGGGCTCGGGCCGGGCTCCAAACAACCCTGGCCCAGGTAGCACGGCAGCAGGCCACCGTTGAGCTCGCGCGGACGAACCGGAGCCGCTTTGAGGATCTGGTCAAAGAGGGCGCCGTCTCGGCAAGCGAGCGGGACCAGGCCGTTACGGAGGCTCAAGTTGCCGAGGCCACCCTCAAGGCTGTGGAGGCCCAGGCCAAAAGCGATCAGGAGGCCGTAGCCGCTGCTGAAGCAGCCATTAAGCAGGCCGAAGCCGTCCTTCAGACAGCCCGGGTCAACCTCGGTTATACGCGCATTACGGCACCGATCGGCGGACGGATCGGAAAATCGAACGTGACGGTGGGCGCTCTGGTCACGGCTCACCAGCCCAACCCTCTTGCTGTCATCCAAAAGCTCGATCCAATCTATGTCGATGCCACGCAATCGAGCGCAAACCTCCTTCGTCTCAAGCGAAACATAGAGGCTGGATGGATCAAGGGAGGAGCCCGTGGACAGGCCCGGGTCAAGTTGTTCCTCGAGGACGGTACCCCCTATCCCCTCGAGGGAACGCTGAAATTCTCGGACGTAACCGTAGATCCCAGTACCGGGTCTTTCACCGTGAGGATGGTCTTTCCGAACCCGAAGCAGATCCTTCTGCCTGGGATGTACGTTCGTGCTCTTGTCCAAGAAGGAGTTGTTGATCGTGCCATCCTGATTCCTCAGCAGGCTGTTTCCCGAGACCTCAAAGGAAATCCTCTGGCCCTCGTCGTCAACGGTTCAGGAAAGGTCGAACCTCGAATGCTCGTCCTGGATCGCGCCATCGGGGATCGGTGGCTTGTCTCCTCCGGCCTCGCTCCCGGCGATCGGGTGATCGTTGAAGGGATCCAAAAGGTACGGCCTGGAGTCTCGGTGAAAGCGATTCCTTTCGGCTCCGGTCAAAAGGAGGTTTCCCAACCTCCAACGAAACCGGAACCGCCTGCAAAAGCAAAGTGAACGGAGGTATCGGATGCTATCACGATTCTTTCTCGATCGCCCTGTCTTTGCCTGGGTCATTGCCATCATCATCATGGCGGCAGGGGGCTTGGCCATCTATAGCCTTCCTATATCCCAATATCCTCCTATCGCTCCACCGTCCATCTACATTCAGGCCTTCTATCCTGGCGCATCCGCTGAGACCGTCGAGAACAGCGTCACCCAGATCATCGAGCAGAAGATGACGGGCCTCGATAAGATGATCTATATGTCTGCCACCAGCGACTCTGCCGGAGCCTCCCGGATTGAGCTGACCTTCGAACCCGGGACCGATCCCGACCTCGCTTGGGCCAAGGTCCAAAACAAGCTTCAGCTCGCCATGCCGAGTCTACCCGAGGTGGTCCAACGGACCGGCATCTCCGTTGGCAAGGCGACGAGAAACTATTTGATGATGGTGGGTCTTATCTCACCTGATGGTTCCCTCGACGGCAACGACTTACGGGACTACGCTCAGTCGAATCTCGAAAAGGTGTTGGCCCGAATACCCGGCGTGGGCGAGGTAGAGGTCTTCGGGTTCCAGTATGCCATGCGCATCTGGCTCAATCCTGAAAAGCTCGTCGATTACCATCTGACCGTAGAAGACGTTATTGCCGCTTTGAGGACCTATAACGTGGAGGTCTCGGCTGGGCAGTTCGGAGGAGCTCCTGCTGTCAAAGGACAGCGCCTCAACGCTTCCATTATCGTTCAAAGCCTTCTCAAAACTCCGGACGAATTCGCAGCTGTGCCACTTCGGATTAACCCGGACGGATCGATCGTCCGTATCCGGGATGTGGGCCGAACGGAGCTGGGAACGGACTTCTACGATGTGGAGGCCTTTTACAATGGGAAGCCCGCCGCTGGGCTGGCGATCCGGATGGCCGCAGGCGCAAACGCCCTCGATACAGCCCGCAGGGTTAAAGAAAAGATGAAGGAGATGAGCCGCTTCTTCCCTCCTGGAATGCAGGTGGTTTACCCTTACGACACAACTCCTTTTGTAAAGGTGGCGATCGAGGAGGTGGTCCAAACCCTCTTCGAGGCGATCCTTCTGGTCTTCCTTGTCATGTGGCTTTTCATGGGAAACCTCCGGGCTACCCTGATTCCCACCATTGCCGTACCCGTCGTTCTGCTGGGCACCTTTGCCGTTCTCGGCCTCTTTGGTTTTTCCATCAATATGTTGACCATGTTCGCCATGGTGCTGGCCATCGGCCTTCTGGTTGACGATGCGATCGTGGTCGTGGAAAACGTAGAACGGATCATGAGCGAAGAAGGCCTCTCGCCCAGAGAAGCCACGGCCAAATCGATGGACCAAATCACAAGTGCCCTGATCGGCATCGGCCTTGTCCTTTCTGCGGTCTTCGGTCCCATGGCCTTTTTCGGCGGATCGACAGGGGTGATTTACCGTCAGTTTTCGATCACGATCGTTTCGGCCATGTTGCTCTCGGTTATTGTCGCCTTGATCCTCACCCCGGTTCTTTGTGCCACGTTCCTCAAACCGGTCAGAGCGGGACACGAACCGGCTGAAGATGCGATCCCGTTGCTCCGGCCCTTTTTCTTGAGGTTCGACCGCCTCTTTTTCCGCATCCGAGATCTCTACGTCAAGATCGTGGAACGTTCCTTCTCGAGGGTCCTCCGCTACCTTGTCGTTTACGTGCTCATCGTGGCGGCCGTGGGCATCGTTCTTCTCCGTCTACCGACGGCCTACATCCCTGAGGAAGACCAGGGTATTTTGCTTACCCAGGTCTTGATGCCAACAGGCTCCACCCTCGAACAGACCCAAGAGGTCCTCGACGAAGTGCGACACCATTTCCTTGAGAGGGAGAAGGAGGCGGTCGAATCCTGTATGACCATATCGGGAATGGGCTTCTCGGGAAGGGCTCAGAACAACGGAATGGTTTTTGTAAAGCTGAAGGACTGGAAACTGCGAAAACGCTCCGATCTGCGGGTTCAAGCCCTTGCAGAGCGGGCCATGGCTGTTTTTTCTCGGATGCGCCATGCCATGGTCTTTGCCTTTCCTCCGCCTTCGGTCATCGAACTTGGCAATGCTACGGGTTTCGATTTCCAACTCCTCGATCGGGGCGGCCTCGGCCACGAGAAGCTGATGATGGCCCGAAACCAACTCCTCTATATGGCCTCCCAAGATCGCAGGCTGGCGAAAGTCCGTCCCAACGGCATGGAGGACGTCCCGGAATACCGACTCGATATCGACTGGGAAAAAGCAGGCGCCCTTGGCGTTCCTCTCTCCTCGATCCACAACACCGTCTCCACCGCCTTCGGAAGCGCCTATGTCAACGATTTCATCCAAGGGGGCCGCGTCAAGCGGGTCTACGTCCAGGCCGATGCTCCGTACCGTATGCTTCCCAAAGACATCGAAAGACTCTATGTGCGGAATACCTCGGGCAAGATGGTCCCCTTCTCGTCCTTTTCCGCTGACCGCTGGACGATGGGGTCTCCAAGGTTGGAGCGTTACAACGGTTTCCCATCCTTGAACATATGGGGAGAACCTGCGCCCGGAAGAAGCTCTGGAGAAGCCATGAATGCGATGGAGGAGATGATCTCCAAGCTCCCTCAGGGCATTGGCTTCGATTGGACAGGCCTCTCCTACCAGGAGCGGATGGCGAGTTCCCAGGCGCCCATCCTCTATGCCTTCTCCGTTTTCGTCATCTTCCTCTGTGTGGCCGCCCTTTACGAAAGCTGGGCCATTCCGATTGCCAACCTTTTGATGCTCCCCCTCGGTGTCTTCGGCGCCCTCATGGCGACCTGGATACGAGGTCTTCACAACGACGTCTTTTTCCAGATCGGATTTCTCACGACCCTCGGCCTTTCCACAAAGAACGCCATCCTGATCATCCAGTTCGCCAAGGAACGGATGGCCCGCGGGCAAGGGCTGATCGAGGCCACCCTTGGAGCCGTCCGCGTGCGGTTCCGGCCGGTCATCATGACCTCTCTCGCCTTCTTCTTCGGTGTCCTTCCCCTCGCGATCGCAACGGGCGCGGGCGCCGGCGCCATGAAGGCCATCGGGACCGCGGTTACAGGCGGGATGCTCTCGGCTACCTTCATCGACCTTCTCTATATCCCGCTTTTCTTCGTTCTCGTCTCGAGACTCTTCAAGGGAAACCTGAAAGGAAAGGTTCCCAATGCCTCGCTGGATTCCGTGAATTCTCGGGAGGGGGTGCGTTCATGACGGACAGAAAGACATGGCTGGGTCTGGCGATCTCTCTCTTCCTCTGTGGCTGCACACTCGCTCCAAAATATACCAAGCCTGAAGCGCCTGTTCCCGCCTCCTGGCCTACGGGCCCGGCCTACCAAGAGGTGAAGCCCGGACCTCGGGCCGATGAGCTCCATTGGGAGACCTTCTTTACCGATGAACGTATGAAGAAAATCATCGCCATGGCCCTCAGCCAAAACCGTGATCTACGACTCGCGAGCCTTCGTGTGGAAGAAGCTCGGGCCCTCTATGGTATCCAGCGAGCGGAACTTTGGCCAACCGTCGACGCCATCGGTCGTGGAAGTCGAGAAGGGGTTCCAGCCGACCTTTCGGAGACCCGAAAAAGGATGATCCGAGAGCGCTACAGCGTCGATCTGGGCCTCCTCGCCTGGGAGATCGATTTCTTTGGGCGTATTCGGAGCCTCAAAGACCGGGCTCTCGAGGAATACCTCGCCACCGAAGAGGCTCGGCGAAGCGCGGAGCTCTCGCTCCGCGGGGCCGTTGCCAATACCTATCTTGCCCTCGCGGCAGACGGCGAGATCCTGAAGCTTGCCCAATCGACCCTCCAAATCCAGGAGGCTATGTACAAGTTGATCGAACGCCGTTTCCAAGTTGGACTGGCCTCCGAACTGGATCTTCACCGGGCCCAGACCCAGGTGGACACGGCAAAACGGGACGTCGCCCGTTATACGGAACAGGTCGCTCAAGACCAGAATGCGCTCCATCTCCTCGTGGGCTCGCCCGTTCCAAACGAGCTTCTGCCGACTCGCCTCGACGACGTGGGGCCACCGATGGAGGTCTCTGCCGGCCTCTCCTCTGAAATCCTTCTCAGCCGACCCGACATCCTTGCGGCGGAGCATCAACTCAAAGCGGTCAATGCCCATATCGGCGCTGCTCGGGCTGCCTTCTTCCCTAGCATTTCCTTGACCACCACACTGGGAACCGCAAGCAAAGAGCTATCGGGCCTCTTCAAAGGCGGATCCCGGGCCTGGAGCTTCGTTCCTCAAATCGTCATGCCCATCTTCGACACCCGTACCTGGCTGGCCCTCAAGGCGATCAAGGTGGAGCGAGAGATCGCTCTCGCCCAGTATGAAAAGGCCATTCAATCCGCCTTCAGAGAAGTGGCGGACGCCCTTGCCGAGAGAGGAACCATCAAGGATCAGATTGCGGCTCAGGAATCCCTCGTTCATTCCCTTGAAGAAGCCCACCGCCTCTCGACCCTCCGTTACACCAAGGGCATCGATAGCTACCTCGGTGTCCTCGACGCCCAGCGATCCCTCTACGGCGCTCAGCAGGGGCTTATTGCCCTTCGGCTCGCTGATTTGTCGAGCCGCGTGACCCTCTACAAGGTGCTGGGGGGTGGTGACCGGGTGGCGGGTGAAGAGAAAAAGGAAGCTCAGAGGGACGGAGGGGACCCATCCAGATGATCCTCCTCCCTCAGCCAGTATTTCAAACGAGAAGGCCAGTGTCGTGGGTTTTGTAGACAACGAAGGGCCGCTCTGAGCTCGACCCGCCGCCCGTGGGAAAGGGGAAAGCCCCCATAGACCTCCTGGTGGAACTCCGTGACAATCAGGTCGATCTCTCGTCTCAAAGATGGGAATCGGCTCTTGAGACGGCGACCGTATTCAAGAGCTGTTTCGCTTTGCAGGCGTCCGGTCCTGCTCCGCCGCCCCCAGACCAAAAGATCTTGAAAGAAGTGAATCGCTCCCGCTGGACCCCTCCTACCCTGGAAAACCCTCCTTCGAAGGCGAGCGAAAAAAGCCTTTAACCAGGCCCATCCGGATGGAATGAACCTCCAGAGAGCATCCTTCTTCGGACTTGGAGAAGTCTTCGAGAGCAGAAACCGGATGACAAAGTAAAGGCCGACCCCGAGTGCCGCGACAAGGGCCATCCCCAAGAGACCGACCAATCCCCATCCGATCACCTTCTCGAGAAGTTCAAACCACGCCCCCGTTTCGGGGGTAGAGATCGACGGGCCCGGGGCTCCTTCTTGAGGCAGTGGAAGGGCCTCTTCAGGACGATGGATTCCCCGAAAGAACATCCAACGCAAGACCGAGACAAGAACCCATCCCATTGGTCTTGCTACCATCTGGACGCCTTGGTAAGCCCCTTCGGCCAACGTGCTCAAATAAGGTCTGAAAAAAAGGATCAACCCTGAACCCACAAGGAGGATCGTGAGGGTGAAGCTCAAAATCATCCCTAAGCCCTTGAAGGAGGGAAGAAAATCCTTTCGCTCCTCACTCGGATTCCGGGCCATTGCGAGACCCAGGAGGCCGAACAACAGAAAGGAGAAAACCATAAAAAGAGACACGTCCTCTTCCATCATGAACCCGCCCTTGACCTTCACGAGCAGTTTCGTGAAGAAAAGAAGAAAAAAGGCAGCCAACCCCAGGTCAAATCGCGACGTCAGGGTTCGATAGCGGAAAGGTTTTCTGACGAGTCCGACCCCCCGGACCCAGAGAAACAGGCACCAGAAGGCGACAAAGAAAAGGATCACCCATTCCAATGGGGATCTGGACTTGTTCAGGAATTGGGCCAACCAGGCAGGATTTGTGAAGGGATGGGAAGGATCTCCAAAAAAAACGTAGACCATCCTAAGCCCCGCCAGCACAAAACCAGAGAAATGAAGCCCCGCGATCTCGATGACCCGCCACCCTCTTCCTTGAGGAAGTGCCGTCAATACCGAAGCCAAGAGGAACATACCCAGCGTCTCGGGAAAAGGAAAGGAGCGATGGAGAAAAGAGAGGGTAAGATATGTCGCCCAGGCATAGATCCAGCTCAGTTCCATCCCAGCGCTAAGCAAGAAAAGCGTCATGGGCTTCTCTTCTTTCATCGCACGAAAACCTCATGGAGCGAATAGCGCGTTTCATGAGAAGGGGTTCGCCTTTTCTCTCGGGACCGCGAGGGGTTGGATAAAAAAAGGATGACCGACCTCCTGAGCGCCTCGAAGTTCGAAAGAACCTCACGAACCGACAAATCCTCCTCATAGGCGAAGGAAACGACGCTCGTATTCCCTTTAAGGTCCGCCTGATTTCTTAGGAGATGAAGCAAATCCCCTCGGGACTCCATTTGGAGTCTCGCCAAGATCTCAAAGAGGGTCGAGAGTTGCTCGCGGTGCCGTCTCACGGGTACGGAAGGTTCCCTCCCATTTTGCATCATCCCGTCGGTGATCAGTCCTAAGGCGTATCCTTCCTGGTGAAAACGAAAGGCCAAAGAGGCCACTCCTTCAAGGGCCCGCTCAAATTCTTCCTTGGCGTCATGTCTCACGAAGGATTCGACATGAACCACGAACAACACCTTTTCGTGGGCCGAGGGTTCGAACACTTTGGTTTGGAGATGGTTGTGCCGGGCGCTTGCCTTCCAATGGATAAATCTCGAGGGTTGCCACGGCTGGTAATCATTCGTGCCCAAGATATGGACGGGATCTTGCACAGCGCATTGGGTCCTGCACATCCCGAAGAGATCGCGGCTGGGAACCCTGACCGATTTGACGGGAACGATTCGCGGGTAGACCACCACGGAAATGCCTCCTTCGATCGTTTTCGCCTGGGAAAAGAAACCGAAAGGGTCCCCTGCTTTCAGGTGAAGGGGCCCCATCTCGTAGACCCCTCTTTTTTGAGCCACAAGCTCCCACTCGAAACGAACCTTCTGGTACCAGAGCAACCCGCTTTCCTTGACCCATGCCTTCTCCGAAAAAGAATCGGACTCAAAACCTTCAACGGAGAGCCTCGTTTGGAGCCAGACCGGCAGAAATTTTTCGTTGGCCACCTCAATCGTCACATGGATCCGTTCCCCGGGAAACACCCGATCTCGGTCAACCAGGATCGATGTCTTGACTTTTGAAAGACTGGCCCGTGCCCAGAGCCTGGCTCCAACAGCCATCCCCAAGAGGAAAAGGCACAAGAGGGCAAGCTCCGTTTCTCCATGGAGCAAACCGATGGTCAGGGCGATCAGAATGAGAAAAGAGACAACAGGGACGACAAAAAGGCTGGATACCCCGTCCTGATCCTCCATCACGAGCTCCCTTCGGTCGGTACGGGAGCAGGGGTTTCACGAAGGATCTCCATGACGACCCTTTCGCAACGCTCACCCCGCAGCCGCTCCTCCTCTTTCAAAATGAGCCGATGGCTCAGAACAGGGATCGCCAGGGCTTTGACATCGTCGGGTAGCACAAACGTTCGTCCCCGAAGGGCTGCCAGAGCCTGTGCCGCCCTCATGAGGCTCAGGGCCCCTCTGGGACTCGCCCCAAATCGCAGGCTCGTATGAGAGCGTGTAGCCCTCACGAGATCGGCCACATACCTTCGTACGGGAGGGGATACGTAGATAGCCCTTCGGCTCTCTTGGAGCTTGCAAACCTCTTCGGGACGGGTGACAGCGTCGAGACGAGCCAAGGGCTCGTCGCTTTGAAAACGTTCCAAAATGGCCACCTCTTCATCCCGATCCGGGTAGCCGAGTTTGAGCTTCAGAAGAAACCGATCGAGTTGTGCCTCGGGCAGAGGGAACGTTCCTTCCAGTTCGATCGGGTTCTGGGTTGCCATGACAAAGAAAGGCCGAGGAAGCATGTAAGTCTTCCCATCCACGGTCACTTGCCGTTCCTCCATGCTTTCGAGAAGAGCGGACTGGGTACGGGGAATGGTTCGATTGATCTCGTCAGCTAACAGAATATGACTCATCACCGGACCTGGTTGGAAGACAAACTGACCCGTAGTCTGGTGATAGACATTGAACCCGGTGATATCGGCGGGCAGAAGATCGGGTGTAAACTGGACACGCTTGAAGGTTCCGCCGATTGTTCTGGCAAGCGTTTTCGCGAGGAGCGTCTTGCCCAGCCCTGGAACGTCTTCAATGAGAACATGCCCCTCCGCCAACAAGGCCACCAGGAGAAGCTCGATCGCATCCTTCTTCCCTACGATGACCCGCGAGATATTCTCAACAATGGTCTGACAGAGAACCCGATCCAAGGACACCTCTCCTTTGGTTCGCTGGCACCTCGAATCCTACGCTAAATTCCCCTCTTGGAATGAATCCATTGGGAGAGTTTCTGTAGGTCCGGATCTCTTTTGAACAAGGGATCTTTCCTCTCCCGATAGACCTGGAGCGTTTCTTCGAAGGTGGGTTTGGGGTTGAGGTAGAAGATGCCGAGGGGAAGTTTTTCTGTCTCAAAGGCCCTTCGAAGGGCCTCCATTCGGTCGTAGGGATCGTGAGAGGCTTCGAGATAGGTGGTGTTCTCCTTAAACCAGGCATAGGTGTTCAGTCTATTGTAGGTCACGCACGGCTGGAGCACATCCACCAAGGCGTATCCCCGATGGGAGATCGCCTTTTTCATGATCTCTTTCGTTTGGGAGACATCGCCGGCAAAGGCCCTCGCAACGAAGGAGGCTCCCAGGCTGATCGCAACGACCAAGGGATTGAAAGGCGTATGAAAAACGCCCTCTCTTTGGACGAGGGTCCGAAACCCCTGGAAGCTCGTGGGAGAAGCCTGCCCCTTCGTTAACCCGTAGACCATGTTGTTGTGGACGATGTTCGTGATATCGGGATTTCGCCGAATCGCATGGATGAAGTGGTTTCCTCCCTCCCCATACATGCACCCGTCTCCACTCTCATCGATGACGACCAGGCCGGGATTCGAAGCCTTGATAGCTGTTGCCACGGGCAGGCTTCGTCCATGGAGCCCATTGAAAAGGTTGCATCTGTAATAGTGGGGAGCTTTAGCGGCCTGACCAATGCCTGAAACGACAACGAGTCTTTCGGGGGCGATTTCGAGCTCTGCCAAGGCCTCTTTCAGGGCTCTGAGCATCGCATAGTTTCCACACCCCGGACACCAGGCGATATCGATCTTGCCCATGTCGAAACGCAACGGATCCATTCCCTTTGCCTCCTATCCCAAAACCGATCTCAACCTTCTCTCCAGTACGTCGACAGAAAAGGGAAGGCCGTTGTATTGGAGGATTTCCCGGTCCATCTCGAATCCGGTCTCGAATCGAAGAAGTTTCGCAAACTGGGCCGTACCGTTGTTTTCGACGATCACCCTTCTCTTGGCCTTTTCCAAGTATCTCCGCGTGTCGGAATGAAGCGGATAGACCTGCCGAAAGTGAAGAAAGGCGACATCGTCCCGCTCGAGCCTCCGAACGGCCTCCTTCACCGCGTGGTAGGTCGACCCCCACCCCACCACCAATGTTTCATAATTGGCAGGACCCACGAGTTCGGGAGGGATGCTCTCTTTCTTGATCAGCTCCAACTTTCGAAGTCGCTTCTCGACCATCCTTGTCCGAAGGAGGAGATCCTCGGTGATGTGGCCTTCCTCGTCGTGTTCGTCGCTGTCCACCACGACAAGGCCATCCCCGAAACCGGGGATACCTCGAGGGGAAAGGCCGCTCTCGTTGAGAGCAAAACGTTTGTAGTCTTCTTTCGTTTCGACGAAATGCCGCCTAAGGGAAATCTGCGTAGGATCGAGGGAGGGTAGGTTATAGTGAGATTCCAAGAGGTACTGATCCGTTAAGATCAAAACGGGAACCTGGTATCGGTCCGCGAGGTCAAAGGCTTTTTGAGTAAGGAAGAAACAGTCTTCGATCGTTCCCGGCGAAAGGAGAATTCTCGGAAACTCTCCATGGCCTGCGTAGAGGGCAAAAAGAAGTTCTCCTTGCTCGGTCCTTGTAGGGAGGCCTGTCGCGGGCCCCGGACGCTGAGCGAGGTGAACGACCATGGGCGACTCGATCATTCCTGCAAGGCTCAGGCCCTCGACCATGAGGGCAAACCCCCCTCCCGAAGTGGAGGCAAGGGCCCTCGCTCCCGCGTACCAGGCTCCGATTCCCATATTCATGGCGCTGATCTCATCTTCGGCCTGTTCCACAAGGATTCCAAAATCCTTCGAACGCTCGGCGAGCATCACTGCGAGGGCCGTCGAGGGAGACATGGGATAGAAGGAAAGGAAATTGCAGCCTCCAGCCACGGCACCCATAGCCATGGCCTCCACGCCATCGACCAGGATTTCGTCCTTGATCTTGTTGTCCTGAGGCAAGTCGATTTGAAATCGTCCTTCGCGAAGCAATCGGTCGCTCAGCTCGGTCCCCTTCCTTGCCGCATCCATGTTCTTCTGAATCGTGCCCTCATCCTTTCGTGAAAAATGGGACCGGAGGTAACGACCGAGGACATCCCGATCCACCTTCAAGAGTCCAGCGAGCAAACCCACGGCGATCGTATTCGTGTAGATTCGGCCCCCGACCTCCTGAGCCATCTCGGAGAAGGGAAGATCGATTCCTCTCTCCCCCTGGTATTCGTCCGCAAAGAGCTTTCTCTCTCCCAAGACAACCGTTTCCGATGAGATCCTCTTTTCGACGTGGCGGACCGATCCCGGACCGAAGGGAACAAGGAAGTCGATCCGATCTACCGGGGCGGCCACCCTTCGGGAAGAGACACGAACCAAGGTGGAGTTTTGCCCGCCCCGGATGCGAGACATGTATTCCTGGCAGGAAAAGACGTGGTAGCCCGATAGCTTCAGCGTTTGCGTGAGAATATGTTCAACCGTTTGAATCCCTTGCCCTGCCTCTCCGCAGAGCACGATCGAGACCTCTTGATCGAATGTCAACACCGCCTCCTTCACCTTCGATCCCGATCCCCATGATTTCGGGACTAATAGTTCTCCGCGAGGATTTCAAAAAAGGCCCGGGCGTGCTTACAAACAGGGCATTGATCCGGAACTTCTCTGCCCTCGAAGACATAGCCGCAGTTTCGACAGTGCCATTTCACCGCGCTGTCTCTCTTGAAGACTTTCCCTTCCTCGACGGCCTTCAAAAGGGCTCGGTAACGAGCTTCATGAAACTTCTCGACCTTGGCCACCTGAGAGAAGGTTTCGTAGGCCTCCATGAACCCTTCCCCTTTGGCCGTGTTGGCAAAGTCCTGGTAAAGCTGGGTCCATTCGAGATTTTCCCCCTCGGCTGCCGCTTTCAGGTTGGTTGCTGTACTGCCGATGACCCCGGCCGGATAGGTGGCCACAATTTCGGCCTCTCCTCCTTTCAGGAGATTGAAAAAGAGCTTGGCATGTTCCTTCTCGTTGTCCGCAGTCTCCAGGAAGATCGAGGCGATCTGCTCACAGCCCTCTTTTCGCGCCGCACTGGCAAAGAACGTATAACGATTCCTCGCTTGAGACTCCCCCGCAAAAGCCGCCAAAAGATTCTTCTCCGTTTTGCTCCCCTTAAGTTCCATCGTCGCTCCTCCCCCATCTTTGAATAAAACGAAAAGAATAGGCACGGGTCAACCTCCGCGCGCCACGGTCGAGGCTCGGCTGGTACGCAACCCGTCCCCATACGATTCGTGGTCAGAAGGCCTTTGGGCTGGCCCTTTTCCCCTGCGCCGCGTTGAGGCGAGGCTATCGATCGTTTACGGTTTGAGCGGCGGAAATTCCCGCGAATAAACAGGCTGCTTCAGAAACTCCTCGGGCTTGTATTTCCAGAACTGGGAGACTTCTGGATAAGTATAGATCACCGTGTTCTGAAGCTCGTTTCCAACCCTCTCGACCTTTCGAATGTAAACGTTCTGGACCGGGTTTCCGTATTCGTCCAATCTGAAATCGCCCCGGGGCACATCCTTGAGATGCACCTTTCTCAAGGCGTCCATGAACTTAGGCCTGTTCTCCACATCTCCACCGATCGCCTTGATGGCCTCGACAATCCATCGGGCGCCGGTGTAACAGCCCTCCGAATAGTAAGAAGCGGCCTTCTTCGCTTTTGCCCGAAAGGCTTTCACAAACCTCTTGTTCGCGGGGTTGTCGAGGGCCTCGCTATAGTGGAGGGCCGTAAGAATTCCTATGGCCTCTTCCCCCATAGAAGGAAGGACATGTTCATCCGTGGTCGTCCCGCCTCCGATCAATGGGACTTTCCCTTTGAGACCAAATTCCTTGTACTGTTTGGTGAACTGCATCGCCGTGCGGCCTGTGAACATGGCATAAACCGCATCGACATCCTTCGGAATCTGGGCAAGGTAAGGACTGAAATCGGTCACGGTCAAAGGAGTCCAGATCTTCTGAACGATCTTCCCCCCAGCCTCTTCAAAAGTCTTCTGGAACCCACCGACGTTTTCCCATCCGAAGGCATAATCCAGAGCGATGACAGCGATCTTTTTAAATTTGAGCACGTGATAAGCGTACTCACCAAAAGGATGATTGGGTTGACTGCTATTCCATCCCGTCCGGACAATCCACTTGGCCCTCTTTCTCTGGGTGAGATCGTCGGGAGCCATGATCGGGTACGTCATGGGAATCTCCTTGGCATCGATGTACGGAGCAAGGGCGTACCCGGTCGAGGCCATCAACCCGCCACTCATCACATGGACTCCATCGCTCTCGACCAACTTTCTTGTCTTCGTCAAACTGACAGCCGGATTGGCCTCGTCATCCTCCACGAGGAGTTCGATCTTACGCCCTGCTACCTGGTATCCGACCTCCTCAAGATAGAGCTCAAACCCTGCCAACATGTCCTTTCCGTTGGCCGCCATGCCTCCTGAAAGAGGAGTAATGAACCCGATTTTGATCGGTCCCTTCGCCTGGGCCCACCCGGCGGAGGAACCCAAAACCCCAAGTCCAACCATCACCGCCAGCACAAGGGTTGTCAGAAGAAAAACCTTTTTCATCCCTCTTTCCCTCCTTTAACGGTTGTCTAACCCGCGCACTCTCTCTTGCAGATATGAAAGCTTTCCAGTTGGTCTGGGTGCCGTGCGGTTCAACTTCTTTTCCGAAATGATTCACACTTCTTATACAATCCCGAGGCATCGGTGTCAAGAAAAAAGCGAATCGCTGAACAATGTCTCGAAAGCTCCGAAAAATCAAAAATGCCGCTACAAGCCTTCTCTGTCCCCCCCGAGGGGTCCTTGGGCAGGGTTTATTGCAACGTTACGGTCAACAGGGAGTGCTTTTTTGTGAGGTAAAAGGGGATAATAGCCCGCGGACGTTAAAGGTTGGAGGTTGAAGGTTAGAGGCAAAAGGATCAAGGTAAAAGGGAAAAGGAAGAACCCTTTTTCCCTGCCGACCCTTCACGGCAAGCCACAAGGGCTTGCCCAAGGTTCGTATGAAAAAAGGAGCTTAAGAATCGTTGGTGAACAATTATCCATTGAGGATACCTTGGGCAACCCGTCTGGTGGCTAATGTATTGCATATTTGCAATACGAAAAAACCAAAAGTAGGAGAAATAGAGAATGGGCGCTATTTACCCACTCAGATATCATTTCGAACAACGAACTTAACCTATCGAAACAAGGGCATAATTCGAATTCCCTTTAAAAACCTACCTGCGGGCACAGAAATTGCTGCTCTGCACTGTTAAGTTGATCCTCAGGCAAAACCAATAAAGCCATCGTGTAGCGGAAAAAGCAACAATGATCGCCGGCATCGGGCCCCTACATAATACCGTGGAATCCACTTGTTGGCCAAAAGAATCACTTTTTGCGAGCTGTCCGCTTTAAATCGAAAGGGAGGTGGAGAGATATGTGTAGAGGGAGTATCGGCCGCTGGGTGGTGGTTTGTCTGCAGTTCGTGTGTGGACTGACTTTGATGAACTTCGGCACGAGCTTTGCCGGAGTTGGGGGTTCGGATGTTCCAACGGTAAAAGAACCGGTTCAGGTCGGAGGAGGGCCTTACGATTGGTCATTCACCATCACGAACACCCCCACTTTCCCTAATCAAGATAATCCTGTGATACTTTTTGCCACTGATGCTGGAATCTTTTTTACAACAGCCTGTGGCGTTCCAGATCCAACCGGTAAGTGTCCTGACGGTCAGAAAGAGGCGAAAAAAACAATTACCATAAACAGCTTAACCGCAACAGGAGATTTAGCATGTGGGGGGAAATTTTTTACCGTCTTGGAAACGGACAACCCTAACGAGTACAGGTTTATACCGAACACGGACATTGAACTCCCGCCCTTTGTCCCATGCCAAGTAAATTTCACAGTGACCATTAACGTCAATCCAGTTCACGATTCCTCGGAACTGCCAGGGCTGCAGACTTCACAATTGGCGAGGGTGGATGTCTTAACGGATAAAAAAACCCACGAAACAGGTTCTGCTGCGGGTACAAGTACCGTGAAGGTGCTCCTCAGGCCAACGATCACAACAGTTCCAGATCCCACAGAAGGAAAAGTTGGAGATACCCTTAACGACAAGGCCACCCTTTCGAATGGTTGGTATCCAACCGGATCCATCACCTTCAAGCTCTTCGATGTAGCGGACCCGACCTGTACCGGGAACCCGATCTTCCCCCCCAATATCGTTTCCGTAAACGGAAACGGCACCTACGAAACCTTATCAGGGTTTTCTGCTTCCGAACCCGGCACATACCACTGGACCGCAGAATACAGCGGTGATTCAAACAATCTTCCCGCAAGCAGCAGATGCTCCGACGAGCCCGTGGTCATCAAGTGCCCGACCAAAATCGTTACAGAACCAAACCCAAGTAATGGAAAGGTCGGCGAGTTCCTTAAAGACAAAGCCACCCTTTCAGAAGGATGTAGCCCCACAGGCACCATCACATTCAAACTCTTCAATGTAACGGACCCGAGCTGTAGCGGAGCCCAGATCTTCACCAATACCGTTTCCGTAAACGGAAACGGCACCTACGAAACCTCACCAGGGTTTTCTGCTTCCGAACCCGGCACATACCACTGGACCGCAGAATACAGCGGTGATTCAAACAATTTTTCCGCAAGCAGTCAATGCTCCGACGAGCCCGTGTTCATCAAGTGCGAACCCAGAATCGTTACAGAGCCAAAACCAAGTGGAGGAAGGTGCGGGGAAAAGTACAAGGACACGGCCATCCTTTCAGAAGGGTGTAACCCCACCGGAACCATTACCTTCAAGCTCTTCCAAGAGAAAGGATCGGAATGTGCCGGAATTGAAATGTTTACAGAATGGGTATTTGTAGACCGCGGGAATAATGTCTACGAATCACCGAGCAGAAGAATAAATGCACCAGGAATATATCACTGGGTTGCCGAATACAGCGGTGATTCAAACAATCTTCCGGCAATGAGTGTCTGCGAGGACGAGACCGTCGTGGTAACAACACCATGCGTACCAGACGAACGGTGTAACCCGGTCACCTGTCTGGGGGAGTGTCCCTATGTTGGAATCGTTGGCAATGACATAGATTCCAATCCTTTCTACTTTGGCTGCGCCTACGAGCAATTTCTTCGTGATCAAACCGATTTATCTGTTCCCGTGTGTTGGGAATCCTTCCCTCCTTTGACGGCACAAACACGGGTTGGAGGGGCGGGTTGCGAGCAGTTTCGTTCGAATAAACCGACAGATCAGCCTGAGGTGTGTGACATTACCGGTACAGTCCATAAACCCGGGGAGTACACCTATCGTGGCGAACCCAACGCGGTCATCACAAAGCAAAATTCAGGCTACTTCGAATGGTATGTACGCCTTCCGGTAAAACCCGCTGGAGAGATCAATCTGGTTTTCCAGTGCGGGGTTCTCAAACCTAACGCGTTTGCATTCGAAGGGTTTGATTCGGTTTTCCTCTGTGCTGCTGAAACAGGGGAGAGGATTGGAAAAGGCTTTTGCACTCATGACCAGGTCCCCCCGAACGTAAACCCGATCATCAATTCCGCCCTTCCCAGGATTACAGCCATCGCTTACCCAGGTCCCTACTCCCCCGGGTTTAAACCCTTCCATCTTACCGCTTATAAGAACCCAGGGGCTTATGATCTTACCCAAACAACAGGGTCCACTATCATGTCCAACAGTGCTTCCCTGTACGTACTTGACGGCAGCACCAATGCGAGGATCCTCCTGAAATCATGCATGGACAAGACTGTTGTGGCCAAGATTCCCGTCACAGGTCAGAGGAACGTCATGGGGGAATTCGAGCACGACCTGGAGGCAGGAGATTTGATCTATGTCCGGATGTATATTCCAAATACCAATACCGTGGACATCTATTGTAATTCCCAGTCCCTAAGGGTATCGGGCATCGGAGAAGGGAGTTTTTGATCCAGCGGGACGACCGTTGCGTTAGAACTACATTAGAGATTTAAGGCTGGAGGTTAGAGGCAAAAGGATATAAAGAAAAAGGATGGAGCGCTTCTACGATCCTCGGAGAAGTTGGATCCTTCTGAGGTAGCATTCTTTCCCTCGCTCGATCCTGACGCGAAAAGAACCGCATCGAGGGCACGAAAGGGGGGCAAGGATATCACGAGGGTCACCCCTGACCCTGCTTCTTCGGCCGCAATCGTCGCAGCCTACCACGCCTTTGACCCGTTTCACCCGTATCCTTGCTCCCTCAGCCACCGTGCCCTTCAGCAGTTCCTGAACCCAAAAGGTTACCTGTTCGTCGTTGAGAACGGCCAGTTCGCCTACTTCGAGGTCCAAGGAAAGAACTCTACCGCCTCTGTTTTGTTGCGCTGTTTCCAGGACGTTTTGGACGATTTCCGAGGCGATGGCAAATTCGTGCATGATGGAAAATCCGCGCCGAGCGAAGGTTCCCTAACCCTCGAGCCCGAGGGAATCGATCACCTTGCCAATTCCTCTTCCACGGAGAGCATTCGTCCGGATGACGGGAGCGTAGGGGTTCACTCTTTTCGCATCCCTCTCTATGTCCCTCGCGTTGACCCTCATCGCCCTGGCCATATCGACCTTGTTGAGAATGATCACATCCGCCTCCCTGAAGATAAAGGGATGCTTCATTAATGTATACGGACCCTCTGTGACCGAGACGACCACAAGCCTCTTATGGGCTCCAAGAGGAAATTCTCCCGGACAGATCAGATTTCCGACGTTTTCGATGAAAAGGATCCTCACACCGTCGAGATTCATCTTTTCAATGGCCTGGCCCACCAGATGGGCATCCAGATGACACTCCTTTCCCGTGTTGACCTGAATGACTCGGGCTCCCTCCTCGGCTATTCTTTCCGCATCGATCGTGGTCGTCAGATCTCCTGCGATGACCGCGGCCCTTTCTCCCAGGGCAAGCTTTCTCAGAATTCCCTTGATGAGGGAGGTCTTTCCCGATCCCACCGAACCCATGACATCGATGGCGAGGATTCCCAGCCGATCGAACCTCCGACGATTCTCCTTTGCAAGGCTTCTGTTCTTCTGAAGAAGATCCTTTTCCAGCTCAATATCAAGGATCACCGCTCCTTTTGGTTTGACAACCTTCATCGTTTCGTGCCTCCTCATTTTGCGTCTTGCTCTACGATCCACTGGGCCGCATCATAAAGATCCTCCGCCACATAAGCGGGTTTCACCTTCCATCGATCCCTCAGGTATTCCCACTCTCCCCTTCCGTATCCAGTCAGAACAAGAACACCCATTACACCCACCGCCTGAGCGAATTCCATGTCCATCCCTCGATCACCGACCACATAGCTTCCTCGGAGATCAAGGTCGAGCATCCGAACGGCCTCTTCCACCAGGCCTGTCGCCGGCTTGCGGCAACGACATCGCTGCCGATAGGGAGGCTCTCCTTCATGAGGGTGGTGAGGACAGTAATAGATGCCGTCAAGGTGGGCTCCCTCTCTCTCTAAGAGGTCCACCATCTTTTTGTGAACCGCCTGAACCAGCGATTCGGGAAAATACCCTCTCGCGACCCCCGATTGATTTGTGACCACTACGGTCTTGTAACGGTGCTCGTTGAGGAGCCGAATGGCCTTGGCGGATCGAGGCAGGAGGTAGAAGCGGTCGAGATGGTTGACGTATCCGACCTCTTCGTTAATCGTTCCATCACGGTCAAGAAATACGGCTCGGTGTGCCATCCGAAACCTCTCCATCTCTTGAGCTACTCGAAGAAGAAGCAAGAGGGCGTCATCCTCCTATCTCGAGGCTTCCTCTTCAAACCGGCAAAGGGCAAACGTCTCGGGAGGCGAGAAGCGCAGGTAGGATCGATGAACCATCCAGTCTCCCAAATTGAAGTAGAGGCAACGCCTTTCGCCCACCTCTTCAGAGAGGGCCTCGGGGTAATGAGAATGAGCCAGGATTACCACGTCAAACCCTTCCTCGAACTTCCGCCGCGCGAACTGCCTAAAGACCTCAAGCCCGCTCTCCCGATGAGGTTGATGATAGTGAAGTCGGCTTTTTTCGCTCATCCTTCCTGCCACCCTCTGGCAAACCCGCGGCCCCGCCCACCGCATGAGCCCATAGGTCAAGGGATTCTTCAGGGCTTTCCGAAAGAGCCGGTAGCGCCACTGCCGAGGGTTCGAAAGATCTCCATGGGCCAAAAAAACCTTCCGGTTTCCCAGTTTTTCTTCCCACCCTTTCGGATGAACCTCCACTTTCATTCGGAGTTGATCGCGAAAGAAGGTGCTCAGACAAAAATCGTGGTTTCCTTCACCATAGGTAATCCCGATGTTTGACTCCTCGAGGCTCTTTAGCTTTTCAAAAACAGGAAGATAATCGGAAAACGGAAAGGCCCTCTCCTCCAGAGATCGATCCCTTCGGGACAAGCCGATCTTGAAGTCGAACAGAAATTCAAAGAGGTCACCCAAAATGACAAGGTGAGCAAGGCTCGGTTTTTCCAGATCGAGAAACCGAAGGAAGGCCCCTATCCCTTCCTGGTCCTGCCCTGTAAAATGGGCATCGGAGACAAAAATCCAGTCTTTCCCCTCACGGGTCAACCTTCCCCCCTCATCTTCCCACGCCGCAATAAACAAAGCCAAGGCGCCGCATTTGCTCCGGGTCGTACACGTTTCGAAGGTCGATGAAAATCGGCTTTCCCATCACCGAACGGAGCCGACCCAAATCGAGGCGGCGGAACTGATTCCATTCCGTAGCCAGGACCAAAGCATCGACCCCTTGAGCCACATCGTAGGCATCTCGACCGAATTCGATCTCCGGAAGTGCCTTTCTTGCCTCCTCCATGGCGGCAGGATCAAAGGCTCTCACCTTGGCCCCCTCCTCAAGAAGCTTCTTGATGATGGCAATCGACGGAGATTCCCGTATGTCGTTCGTGTTCGGCTTGAAAGAGAGCCCAAGGACGCCTATCGTTTTGCCCCGAAGCTCTCCCATCTTCTCTCGGATCTTGGCCACCATCCGCTCACGCTGTCGCTCGTTGACCTCGATCACCGAATCCACGAGTTGAAAGGTGTAGCCCTTGTCCCGGGCCAGCCTCGAAAGGGCCCGTGTATCCTTGGGAAAGCACGACCCGCCGAAACCGGGACCGGGGTGAAGGAATTTCCGCCCGATCCTTCCATCGAGGCCCATCGCCCTTGCCACGTGGTGAACGTCCGCACCTACCAATTCACAGAGATTTGCCACCTCGTTTATGAAGGTGATCTTGGTCGCCAAGAAGGCGTTCGAGGCATACTTGATCATCTCCGCCGTCTCCAGGGTCGTGATCACAAAGGGGGTTTCAATCAGATAGAGCGCACTGTAGATGTCCTTCATGATGGCGACCGCCTGTTCGCTCTCGGCTCCGATGGTCACTCGATCGGGCCGCATGAAGTCCTCAATGGCTGACCCTTCCCGCTGAAACTCGGGATTTGAGACCATATCGAAGGGGATGGGGTGGGGTTGGGCTTCTTCGATCAGCTTTTTCAGCCGCCGACACGTACCCACGGGCACCGTCGACTTCATGACGACCACCTTGTAGCCGTCCATGGAGCGGCCGATTTCCGTCGCCACCTCCTCAACGGCTCCAAGATCCGCAGACCCGTCCTCGTTCGAAGGGGTCCCCACGGCGATAAAGATCACGAGACTCGACGTCACGCCCTCCCGGATGCTCGTCGAAAACCGAAGGCGGCCCTCCTTCATATTCTTCTGGACAAGTTCTTCAAGCCCCGGTTCGTAGAAATGAGGTTTCCCCTGTTTGAGGCCTTCGATCTTCTGAAGGTCGTTGTCCACGCAGATGAGGTTTAGACCGAACTCAGCCAAACAGGCTCCTGTCACCAACCCAACATACCCCGTTCCGATCACGCAGATGTTCATAGACTCTTTCCTTCTCCTCCGGAGAGACGAGGCGATTCCCCATCCTCTTTCGTAGCGCTTGGCTCGGATGCCAGCCGGCCCACCGACCGGAGATAGTCCCGAAGCGCATCCTGCCAAGGTCTCAAGGCCATCCCTGTTTCTCGCCTCAACCGTTCTCCGCTCAAGGCAGAGTAAAGAGGCCTTCGAGCAGGTCGATTCAGCTCTTGAGTCGTGATGGGCACCACGCGAACCTCCGATCGACCCGACCATTTCAGAACCGCCTCGCCAAAGGCATACCAGGAGCAAACGCCACTGTTGGTCACATGAAAAATGCCGGTGGCTCGATGGCGGATCAGGGCTGAAATCGCTCTGGAGAGATCAACTGTGTAGGTGGGTGAGCCGACCTGGTCATGCACGATGGACAAGACCCTTTTCTCCTCGGCCTGGCGGAGAACCGAATCCACAAAGTTCTTCCCGTACCTTCCGTAGAGCCACTGGGTTCGAATGATGAGCCCGTCCTCGGCCAGCGTCTCAACGTAACGCTCGCCTTGAAGCTTCGACAAACCATAGACATTGAGGGGACGAGGCGGATCGGTTTCGAGATAGGGCTCGGACTTCGAACCGTCAAAGACATAGTCCGTGCTCAAATAAACCACTTTGGCCCGGATCTTGCGGGCTCCCAAGGCCAGATGTTTCATCCCTTCGGCGTTGACCGAAAAGGCCTTCTCTTGCTCCGTCTCACATCCGTCAACATCCGTGTAGGCCGCCACGTTGACGAGCACCTGGGGTTTCACCTTCTCGATGGCCTCGATCGTCCGTCTCTCATCCCGGATGTCGATCTCCTCGATGTCCCAGCCGATGATCTCCCAGGCCGGATCGGGCTTGGCCTCCCAGGAGGAGCGGAGCTCTTCGACCAAGTCCCTTCCCAACATCCCCCGGGCCCCAATCACCAAGATCCGTTCCATGCTTCTCTTGCCCACTTCCCCTTTTGGTTTTCAGCGGTTTTCGTACATGCTCCGATAATATTCAAGATACGCTCCGGACTTGATCTTCCTCCACCAGGGCTCGTGGGTGACATACCACTCCACGGTGCGCGCAATCCCCTGCTCAAAGGTACGGAGGGGCTCCCAGCCCAGTTCGCGCCGGATCTTGGAGAAGTCAATGGCATAACGCCGATCGTGGCCCGGACGATCGGTAACAAAACGGATGAGCGATCGGGGTTTCCCCAGAAGGTCGAGAATCGCATGAGCGACGGAGAGGTTGGTTCGCTCGCTTTGCCCTCCGATGTTATAGACCTCTCCATCTCTCCCCTCTCGCAAAACGAGATCGAGGGCCCGGCAATGATCTTCCACATAGATCCAGTCGCGAATATGGAGGCCGTCGCCGTAAAGGGGAAGCTCCTTGTCCTCCAAGGCATTGGAGATCATGAGAGGAATCAGCTTTTCGGGAAACTGATAGGGTCCGTAGTTGTTTGAACACCGCGTGATGAGGACAGGCAAACCATAGGTCCGATGATAGGCCCTGACCATCACATCCGCTGCCGTTTTACTGGCAGAGTAAGGACTGTTGGGAGCAAGGGGCGTCTCTTCCGTGAATGCCCCCCTTTCGCCCAGCGACCCGTAAACCTCATCTGTGGAAATGTGGAGAAACCGAATGGGTTTCTTTGGAAAGAGCTTACGGATTCCTTCGAGAAGGACATACGTGCCGTTGATATTGGTTCGGATGAAGGCGCTCGGGTCCTGGATCGATCGATCCACATGGGACTCCGCTGCAAAGTTCACCACGGCATCGATACCTTCTTTCAGGAGGGCTTCCATCCGGGGAGCATCCGAAATATCGGCCCACACGAAACGGTAGCGAGGAGAATCGGCGAGATCGGAGAGATTCTCAGGATTCCCCGCATAGGTCAGCTTATCCACATTGAGAATCGAATCCTCTTGGTGCGTCTCCAAGACAAATCGAATAAAGTTGCTCCCGATGAAACCGCAACCTCCTGTCACCAGAATGTTCATCGCTCACCCCACCGAAAGTTTTTCCTGATGTTTCAAAAATCCCCCTCGCGAAGGGCCCCGCTGAGGGCGGCCGAGAGACCTTGTAGCGGCACCCTAAGGAAGCGAAATACCCACTTCGGCCAACCCTGCTAAATCCCTTCTTGTGAAGCCTGTGATAACCTCACAAAGGTCAAAAAAATCCCCTTGACAAGGCCTCCGGTCCGTCCTCTCCGGGGTTCCGAAACGCACCGGACGAGCTATGAGTCTTCTCAAAATAGAAATGACAGACATCTCCCTCTCCCGCCTTGGCGGGAGAGGGCTGGGGTGAGGGTGTTCCCTTGGAATTGCCCCCTCACCTCAATCCTCTCCCCCAAGGGAGAGGAAGATTTATTTTCCCTTTGCTTGTCCAGACTCATATGAGCATACTATTGACTTCCGCATAAGTAATGCAATATAATAGAGACATCCTAAAAGGGGGTGTCTCTATGCGTCCTCACGGATCTCCTCAATTCTTGGAAGAACGTAGACGCCGTGTGGTTACGTTCCTGAAGCA
>Ga0315298_1002579_pt1 | contig 30523 bp, 27 predicted proteins | sample WHS_1_MG_FD_203077 | JGI IMG/M metagenome (GOLD analysis project Ga0315298, IMG submission 203077) | Extremophilic microbial mat communities from Washburn Hot Springs, YNP, Wyoming, USA - WHS_1_MG | ecosystem: Environmental > Aquatic > Thermal springs > Hot (42-90C) | place: USA: Wyoming... | reverse complement strand
CACTCTCCCAAGCGCTACGGAGGGCAGGGACCACTTCCCTCTGATACCGGTGATTAGGTCCTCGTCTGCCACCGCTGGTCGCTTTCCTCTGACCGCATGGCGGACTCTTCAAGAGACGAATAGCCGATCTGCGATGATAACCGGTAGCCATCACGAATTCATCCAGAATCCTCGTCCGCTCCTTTCGGTTACCTCTCTCGTAGCGGTCCCGTATCGCCGCTGCATACTCGTGTATGCAGCCGCATGACATTTCTCCTACCCCAGTCTCCTCGGGCAACAGTATTTGTCAGGCAACGATACACTACTCGGTAACTCTTATGATGATGCAATTCGCAGACTTGTTGCCGAAGTGAGGAGGTGCTACAATGAAACACGAACTCCTGAAGCACGAAGAACTGCGCAAAGCGATGGACGAAGCCCAGCGGGGCAACAAGCCCTTGAGCAAGGTGCCGATGAATCGGTGGACAGCGCTGTCCCTCTGGGTGCTGCGCCTGTACATCTTGGTGACGCTGGGGCTCATTGGTTTTAAGTTCGTCCAGATGGCTGGATTCGTGGGATAGGCAAGGGGCGTAGAAGGTGCATCAGGCCGAACAGCTCGATGCACCTTGCGGTGATGATGATAATGTAATAATGTAAACGGGAAGGCTACTCGCATACAAGGCCAGATAGAGTGGGGAGGAGAACGATGCTAGAGGGATTGATGCAGCCGTGGCACCTGATCGTGATCTTGGTTATTGTGCTCATCATGTTCGGTCCCGGTAAGCTTCCGGAGTTGGGAGGAGCACTGGGCAAGAGCATCCGCGAGTTCAGGCGAGGGACTTCGGACATACCGGAAGCGGATCACCGGCAAGTGACGACAACAAAATCATTGCCAGCCGCAGCGGTACCGAGTATCTGCCCGGCCTGCCATAGCGAAAACGCCCCAGACAACAAGTTCTGCGGGAAGTGCGGCGAGAGACTGGGCTAGAGCACCCGAAGGGTGAATCCTAAGATAACCTATAGGGCCCCTAGTTCGAGGAGTCCATTGGCCCTTTCGAATTCCCGTTCCGAGGCCAAAAGGTCTTGGCCACAAGCGCCATTGCCGACAAACGGAACCGGCTGCACTTGGGGCTAGATCGGGCAAAGCCAGCGATCGTTGCCTGAGTTGGGCAGCCGATGACGGCTGTGAGATGTTGATCACCAACCGGAAAGGAGGCTTTCATGCCCTCGGCACGCCTTCATCCTTATCGTAAGCCGAGTGAGATTCGGCACACTGTGAATCGCCTGCAAGAAGAGGTCTCGCCGTTAGTCCATCCTCAGGAGATATTGGAAAGCCTTAGACGTGAGGAAGCTTCTATCAGCCGCTTTAACGGTTGGCTCGCCGACCATATCGTCGGTCTGGCAGGCACAATGGGCTTCTTCTACTTCCTCTGCCTCCTGATGGGCAGTTGGGCCTTCTGGCAGAGTCATGTGCTCGGCAACAAAGGATTTGACCCGTTTCCCTACGCATTCTTATTCTTTGTGCTGGGCGGGATCATGCAATCGCTCTTCGTTCCGACGATGCTCACAGCTAGCAATCGTGCGGCCTTACGCGATCGCATCAAGGATGAGGCCGATCACCGCGCGTGGGCCCATCTTTACGAGGTGAACGACGAACAACTCAAGCTACTCCAAAACCTCACGTCACGCCTCCTTGAAGCGGAGTTGGGCAAGGAAACGATTGGCGGCACGAAACGATGACTCCCCCGCTCGCTTTGAGTACAGCGGCAAGGGTCCCCGTGCTTGGCACGAGGCTCAAGTGCTTAGCAGCTACAAGCTGACCTGCCTCGTACCCTCTTGCTAAGCTGCTGATGATGTTTGATGACAGGTACGGCGCCAAGCATAGTGACGCCTATAAGACGGCCCTACCTTCCTCGGTGTTCTCGCCAACCGAGGCTTCTTTTCCGGGTTCGTTGTTGGTTTCTGGTTCCTCGGTCCCCAGCGCGCTCACTGGCCCTTGTGGGTCACTCTGCTCGACCCCTTGCTGGGGCGACACCATCTCTTCGCCGGGCACCACAAGGTGTCCGTCATCCCTGCCCATTTCTGGAGATGAGACGGCATGCGATAGGTTGGCCACGGCGGAACGAGAGACCGCCGAGTCGTCTAGCTTTGCCGGCTCCTCCAGTTGGATTACCGACCCGATTTCTTTTGTGAACTCGCCGGTGATATCGTTGGTCAGCTCTCTAATCTGCCGGACAAAACGAGCAACCTTGACTGCGATCCCGGGCAGTTCATCTGGTCCGAAGATGATTAGGGCGACCAAGAGAACCACCAGCACTTCTACGGGCCCCACGCCAAAGAAATCCATTTGTTCACCTAAGGTGCGAGACTGGGGACTTTTTCAGGCGTCCTCCGCGGCCTTACTATACACCGAAGTGTTCGCCTTGGCAATTGGCCCGTCCAATGAGCTCAGGCCTTTCTCATGTTACCGAGCAAGCGGGGTCGTGGGGTTCATTTTGGGGTGGGAAAGGGTAAAGGACGATAGTGGCCGCTCTCGGAATTATCTGGGCGTTGGTGGTCTGGCCAAGCTATCCGGGGAGGACAAGCCTTGCGCCATTGCCGACTGGGTCCAGAATCGGGACCCATTGCTGCGGGAAGCGCTATAGTGGTCTTGGAAGAAACCCGACTACAACACCGAGAGCCGGATGTTGCTGGTTGTGGTCAATCCGGAGGAACTGCACCGGGTGCTGGGCGAGCATCGAGGCAGCGCACCCCGTGTTTCGCAGAGCGTCCTGACCGGTATCGACGCCAACACGGTGCAGGGGACTGTCGACCTAGGAAATTCACACGCCGAGCACCTCCTTGCCGCCCATCTCCTGAATCAGGGGTCGCGAACGGGCTGCATTGCCGGTTGGATGTCCCTTCCACGAGGACTGGACGCGGCTGACGAAGGGCAACACGGGACGGGTGATGGCCACCCTCAACGACCTGGCCATCAATCTGCCTCGTCACGCCGGCGCGAACAATGTCGCCGCCGCTAGACGATGGTGCGCAGCCAGTCTCACCATCAGCCTATCGTCCGGTAGCTTGGTAACCTGAGAAAGCCCTGCCTATGGTGTGGGTATCTCTAGCGCAATACGCCTGATTGGTTTATACTAACGTGCCGTGGAGGCTATGAATGGTTGCTTTGATTGCCAGTGCTCAAGTCGGTCCTGACCATGCTGTTCTGGAGTATGAGGAAGAGGACGACTGCTGGTCCCTGTCCTTTCGAGAGGATGGTGGTAAGGCATGAAGGGCTCGATTCGTAAGCGTGGCGCGTCCAGTTGGGAATTGACGATTGACCTCGCCTACGATGCTCAGGGCCGCAGGCAACGCAAGTTCGTTACCGTGCGGGGCACGAAGCGGCAGGGCAACGCCAAGCTGCGGGAATTCCTCGCTGAGCATGACAAGGGCAAGCCCTTAGAGACCAGCAACCGTATGGTGCGTCAGTTCATCGCGCGCTGGCTTCAGGAGTATGTAGCCGTGCAGGTGAAGGCCTCTACTGCCACTCACTATGAGCAGACCATGCGTTCTCACATCTTGCCGGCCCTCGGAGAGATTCCCCTCGCCAAGCTCCAACCACAGGACACTAGCGCCATGCTCGGCGCGGCCCGCCAGAAAGGTCTGGCGGACTCCACGGTGCGCCTGGTCTACATCATCAATGAGGCGCTTAACTGCGCGGTCAAGTGGGGAATACTCTACCGCAATCCGGCTACCCTCCTCGATCCACCTAGAGTACCGCGTCATTCGATCAAGGCGATGGACCTGGAGCAGGCTCGCGCCTTTCTGGCGGCGACGAAGGGGAGCCCCTACGAGGCTCTTTTCCATTTCATCGCGTATACTGGCTGTCGGCGTGGGGAGGCTCTGGCGCTGCGCTGGCAGGATATCGATATGCAGAATGGGCTGATCTCCTTCGTCCAGAACGTCTACCGGGTGGGCCGACGAGGACTGATCGTCCAACCGGTGAAGACCAATGCCTCTGCCGCTAGCTTGGACATGGACGAGGAATTGGCCAGCCTACTGCGTGCTCATCGCATCCAGCAGCTAGAGCACCGTTTGCGGGTGGGTGACGCCTACGATGATCACGATCTGGTCTTCTCGAACGACCTGGGCGGGTACCGCGATCCTCCTAGCGTTAGCCAGGCCTTTGCCCGCTTTGCCAGGCGGGCCGGCGTTGAGGGCTTCACCCTGCACGGTCTGCGGCACTTTCGTGCCGCCGTCCTGATCAAGGCTGGGCTGCACCCCAAGATCATCCAGGAGAGGCTCAGGCATGACAATATCGGCATCACCCTCGACATCTATGGGCACCTCATGCCCGGTCTCCAGAAGGAGGCCGCCAAGGCCTTCACCGCCATCATGCGCGAGGCCGGTGTGGTACATTCTGGCACATCCTGAGACAGTAAATTGCCGTTTACTAGAATTAGGTCGGCAAAATGCCGGCAACCAGTAAAGTGTACAGTAGACCCAGCAAGCCATTTCCCGCACGAAACAGGGAGTTTGCCCAGTGGAAATGGCCCCTGACACCAGAGCGGAGGTATGGTGCGTGTCCTCTTTGCGAACTTACCGGTACATGGACCTGATCATGGCCGCCTTCGTTGCGGTGCTGATCGTCTCCAACATCGCCTCGACGAAGATCCTGCTTCTGGGCCCCTTTACGTTTGATGGTGGCACAGTGCTGTTCCCGCTGGCCTATATCTTCGGCGACGTTCTGACCGAAGTCTATGGCTACAGCCGGTCAAGGCGGGTAATTTGGACCGGCTTCTTCTGGCTGCTGCTTGCGGCGGCGATCCTCTCCCTGGTCGACTGGCTCCCACCGGCCCCTGATTGGAACCTGCAGAACAGCTTCCACGCGGTCCTCGGGCAAACGCCCCGGATCGTCGTCGGCAGCCTGTGCGCTTATGCTGCGGGCGAGTTCGCCAACAGCTTCGTGCTGGCGAAGATGAAGTTGCTCACCAAGGGACGCTGGCTCTGGACACGGACAATTGGGTCTACCTTGGTCGGCGAAGGACTTGACACCGGCATCTTCCTGACCGTTGCCTTCCTTGGTACGTTGCCCACCTCGCTGCTCTGGGCCGTCTTCCTCTCGAACTTCGTGTTTAAGGTTGGCGTGGAGACGCTGTTCACGCCCGTAACCTACTATGTGGTCAATTCGCTGAAGCGGCTCGAAGCGGAGGACTACTTCGATTGGAAGACGAATTTCAACCCCTTCGCGCTAGGTGGCTCTAGCGGGTGAAAGGCTGAGCCAAACGGTGGCGATTGGTCGCTGTTTGTCCGTTTTCGGCTACCCGTAGTCAGTGCCTAATCCGTATGCCAACCTGGGGCGGGCCCCTATTTGACAACGGACCATGATAAGCAGCGACTACATAGTAGCTTGGGACGCACGGCTACCGGTTGATCAGGTGCGGCTCGCGCGAGGTGTGTCCGGCTAAGTAACACCCAGCAGTAGTTACCGATCTCGCGGCGCCCATGAGCGCTCTGAGCTGGGAAATGGAGATGCTACCTCTCAGCAGTCTCCGCCATTGCGCCCGAACCTGCTCGAAGAGCATGCGCGACATGGAGTAGGAGGACCGATAGAGCGCTGCTAGTTCCGTGTAGAACTCAGGCAAGGGAAGTTGGGTTGGCAGCACCGCATGCAGGAAATCGAAGAGCTCATAATCGCCGGTCTGCAACCGCTCCCGGACTTGCCGGTAGAGGACTGTCCCGGGCAGGGGAGTCAATACCGAGAAACTAGGCACCTCGATGCGGTGCATCCTAACGTAGCGGCGGAGGGCCTCGAAATCTTTCCGTTCCCAGCTAGGGTCCACGATAAAGGAGCCGGTCACTCCCACGCCTTCTCGATGCAGCACTTCCAGAGCCCGGTCGTTGCTGTCGACCGAATTTGCCTTGTTGACCTTCAGCAACTCGGCCTGATCGATCTTTTCCAGTCCGACGAACACGGCATCGAGGCCGATTTGGCGCCAAAGGCTGATCAGGTCCGGGTGCGCGACGATCGAATCACTGCGGGCTTGGAAAGTATACCGGTGACGTACGCCACGAGCTTTCAGGAGGATAGCGATCTGACGGGCACGCTCGGGTTCGGCCAGAAAGTTGTCGTCGGTGAGAAGGATGTAGGGCTCCTCCACGGAGGCAATCTCATCCGCTACTCTAGTGGGACTCTTGGCCCGGTACCGACCACGATAGAACTGCCAGACGCTGCAGAAGTTGCAGCGGTACGGGCAGCCCCTGGCTGTTTCCAGCACGGCCAAGGGCCAGCTTCCGCCGATATAGTAACGCTTGCGGTTGCGCCTCGTTAGCTCGCGCGCCGGCATGGGCAGACTGTCGAGGTTCTGAGTCAGCGGGCGCACGCCAGTTCGTATCTGCCTGCTCTCTGTGTTCAGGACCAGACCACGTACCGTTCGCACCTCCCGACCACGCTCCAAGCACTCCACCAATTCCGCGAGGGTCCACTCACCCTCGCCGATGACCACAGCGTCCACAGCGCGATGGTGGAAATGTGTCGGGTTGAGCGAGGCGTGGTGGCCGCCGATAACCACAAAGGGCCGCGATTCCTCACCACTCTCCTTCACGATCTGCGCCACCTCGAGGGCCCGATAGGTGTCGACGGTGAATGAACAGCTAATGCCGCAAAGTTGCGGATGGAAGTGTTCAAGCTCCTCCTCTAAATTATCCTCGATTCGCAGATCGACAAGGTGAACATCATGTCCCCTTAGTCCTCCGGCAACCGCCTCCAACCCAAGAGGCTCCACCCGGCCTAAGTAACGGGATAGTACTCCTTTGCCTTCGCCAGGTTGCACAAGTAGGATACGCACAGGCTTGACCTCCCTTCGTTGCAAGAAATGGTTAGAGACAAGTCAACCGACGAGCGTGTTGAGGTCACGGCTAATTATAAGGAACTAGGCAAGCATGCAGCAAGTTTCGTGCCGTGGATTCGGGGAAAACCGCGATCATCGCTCCGTTCTCATCCAAGTTTACTATGAAAAGAGCAGTCTGTCCATACTTCAGGGCTTTCTTGGGTTACCGAATGACCCGGCATCGAACTCGACGACCATCGCTCGCTCGGCAACCTGAGAAGGCCACGCTTCGTTCTCCCTCGGTGACTGGCGGGCCTGCAAGATCTGATCTATACTGAAGGCGATCGGCAGATAGCCACGCAAGCGGCCAGGGAAGGGCCTCCAGAGCCATGCGAAGGCTATACAGCAGCGCGCCGGTGCTTAGGGATCGTCCAGACAGGGTAAAGAGAGATAGATCAAAGGTGATCGCCAGATGAAAGTAACCTATTCACTTCGCCCCGAGGATATCTGGGAAGCCCAGAAACTCGTGTCGCGGCGAAGAATTGGCGTCCTCGTTCGGGGCTATTTGGCCAGTTATCTAGCACTTGTCGTCCTCGCGTTGATCGTCGGCGGTCGCTTTACCAACGGCGAGAAGCAGACCTGGATGATGGCGGCGGTGGTGGGCCTCGCCGGCCCACCACTTCTTTACTTGTGGCAGAACGTAATCCGCCAGCAGAGCGCCAAGAAACGGGCTGCCGCCATGGCGGGACCGCTTACAAAGCGGACAGTGAGCATCGACGCAGAAGGGGTACGCGCCAAAGATCGCTCCGGCGAGGACTTCACGCCCTGGAGCGAGGTAGACCGCGTCTTAGACCAAGGGAGCTACTGCTTCATCATGAAGTCGCCGATCCATGCCATCATTATCCCCAAACGGGCCTTCTTCAAGGAAGAAGATGCCCAGAAATTCGCAGCCATGGCCACAACCTACTGGCGGGACGCCCAGGCGACGAACCGCGGCAGCCAACAGTAGTTCCACTTGCCCTTCATCCACTGGCGGCGTAGAAGTCTGCTTCCGAATCCTCTCCCGACAGGCGCCAGTCATTAGCCAGCCAAGGCGCCACGCTTGGCCAAATCGGCAACCACCTCGTCCAAGCCCAAAGCCCGGAGCTTGGCCTCGGTCTGCAGCCCGGTCTTAGGATCCCACTCCCTAAGGGAGTAGTACTCGGTCTTGATCTCCTCGAACTTCTCGCGGTCGACGACCGTGCCCGTCTTCTGGAACGGCTGGCCGTCTTTGCCGGGTGCCCAACACTCGGGATTGAAGGTAGCTGACTTCAGCGGGTACTTGAAGAATACTTCTGGCAGGCGGTCGCCTTCTCGACCGAGGTGGCCTTCCCTGGCAAGGATTGCTCGCTGCAGATTGAAGATCCGCTCGCCGAGCAGGTTAAGCCCCTCCTCGTCGGTCTCCCGACCGGTGGCCGCGGAATAGACCTGACTCTCAAGCGTCGGATCGCCCATGTGATCCTCGGTAGTATCGGCCTCGGTAATTGGCCAAGAGAAATCACAAAGGATCAGGCTTTCCTTGGCATACTGGCGATCCTGAACCTTCTTTGCTGCCAAGGCCTTTCCTGCATAGGTGGAAAGGTCGGTCGCTTCTTCGCTGCCCCAAAACCGCTTGCCGAGTTGCCGGAGCATCTCGCTGGTCATATACGCATTTCGCCCCCCGCGATGCCAGTTCACCCACTTCAGCAGCGGCCTGCTCACTTCATGGAGCTGTTGGATGGGCTGGCGAGGTTCCATGGCGTAAAGAAGCCCGGTGGTGATGTACATCCGGGGCCCATACGATGTGCCCTGGTCAGCCTTGGCAATATAGTCGGTGATCAAGTCTGCCGACCCCTGACCGACAATCGCCGCCGCCCTGGTCGGGCCATGCGCGAGGACGTCGCCAAATCCTTCACGGAAAGCAACCTGCTTTACGAAGGCCTCGATGAACTCCAAACTGCCCATCTTGGACAACGGCAAACCAGTGTTCTCGTCGTTCAGAATGCCGGCCTTCGCACACTGGGTGAGCCACCTTAATGTCGTATCAACCACCATAGTGTCCAGCCCGTAGGCGTCACAAAGCCGGTTGGCGAAGAAGAAGGTCTCTGTTCTTTCCCCATAGAACTGCTGCGCCCGCCCCCCGTAGAACGTCCCCGATTGGCACATCATCTTGCCTCGTGTGCCATCGTCAGCCTGATAGAAGATTCTCCCGGCGCAGGTGCCGATGCAGCCGAAACAGGCCTCCCTCTTCATCTTCGATCCCTTAGGCGCTACCCTCTCGAAGGTTCCGGCTGGCGGCTGCTTGAGCCGGCGCACGATCTCCACAAGGCTACGCAATCGCTCCGGATCGGCAGCTTGTATCTTGCCTGTACCACGAATGGCAATGGCCTTCAGCTTCTTGGACCCCATCACCGCGCCCATACCGCTCGAGCCGCTGGCATCGTTGTCGGCCAGGAGGCTAGCAAAGGTGACAAGGTTATCTCCGGCCGGGCCGGGGGCTACCACTCTCGTGTCACGCCCAAGCTCGCCCTTTATCGTTTCGCGCACTTCCACGGCGGTCTTCTGCCAGAGGTGAGACGCGTCCTTAATTTGGACGTCATCATCCCTGATCACGAGATACACCGGCTTATCGGCGGCACCCTCCACGACGATCCCGTCGTAGCCGGCGAACTTGAGCTGAGCGCCCCAGTGGCCTCCGAGGTTACAGTAGCAGAAGTGCTCGGGATTAGGGGCCGGGGACTTGGCTAATACCTGCCAGCGGGAGCCGGCCAGCCCTGGGAACCCGGCCACAGGCCCATTGACGAAGATCAGGCAGTTGCCGGGGTCCAAAGCCCCAACGTCTGGTGGCACTAGGTCCCAATAGATCCTCGCCGCGACGCCGCGACCGCCGATAAACCGATCGGCATACAGACCAGTCGGAAGGTGACTAACCAGCCCAGACGAGAGATTCACTCGTAGGATCTTCCCGGCGTAGCCATATTCGTTCTGCATAACACGGTCTCCTCAATTCCTTCGAACTGTCAGCGATCAGCCATGAGCTTTCGGCTTTGCACTAACGGCTGGTAGCTACGAATTAGCCCTCTTCCGGGCCTTCTCCTCGGCATTGAGAATTACCTGAACAGTCCACAGCGCGACCTTGCCGGCCACGACTGGACATTTGTCCCGGTGGCCTCCCGCCTCTTCAAATGCCTGGTAGTCCTTGCGATCCCACAAGTTGTACGACCGGCCAAATAGGCCCGTCTGCACACCCGCGCAAATCGGGCTGCCGAACTCGGTGACGAACTTGTCCTGCAGTTCCTTTGCTACCTTGAAAGCAGTGCTGTATGTGCCAGCCCCGAAATTCTCTCGTTCGCGTCCGTACTTGGCGCTGATCGCCAGCATGCCGCCGGCTAGAGCGCCGCAAGTACCATGTGAACTGAGACAGCCGCCTCCGGCAAGAGCGTAGGAAGCCTTGAAGGTCGCATCGTCGCCGATGCCGAGAACGTCTTGGACGGCGGCGAGAACACACTGCGGGCAACTGCCGTACTTCTGTTCATACTCGTAGGCCAACCTATAGGCCTTGTCGGCAAGCTCCTGGGCGATGTTTGGATCTGCAGTAGTCATCGGTTTTCCTCCTTGCCATTCCCTCCGGACATGCTCGCAGTCAGCCGAGGCTCAATCTGAGATCGCCGCCTGATTTCGGCGTACTTCACTAAGGCATACATTGCTCTGGCGCATTCCTCTGGTGTGCTATAGCCCGGAATCTTACCACCCGAGAGGATGTCGCCGATCATGCCGGACACGCCATCTCTAGAAGAGATGGTAATCACCGGCTTGCCATACTTGCCCGGAATGTTGGCAATTATCTCGGCCGCGTTGATCGCCGCCTTTGCCAGTTCGGCATTCTTGTACCGGCCCGGTGAACTCCAAGGAGGCTGAACAATCAGTCCGTCGATGTAGTCTAGCGAGGCGACCCTGTCAGCGAGCAGCGAGATGGTCATCGGCCGCCAGTCTCCAGCGGTGTCGATCGGGTTCACCGGATCCGGAGCATGAGGCCAAAGATACTTCCGGAGGTCGGCCTGCGTCTCGGGATCGATATCGGGCACCTGCAAACCAGCAAGGGCGCAGGCGTCACCCATGGTGACGGTATGTCCACCACCGTTGATAATGATCGCCACCCGCGGCCCGGCCGGCAAAGGCTGGCTGGCGATCGCTTCCACCATGTCGAAAGGATGCATCGCTTCATAGCCACGCAGAATGCCCGCCTGTCGGCAGACCGCTTCGAAGATGGCATCCACGCCAGCGAGTGAGCCGGTGTGCGACATTGTGGCCTTCATGCCTACCGAAGTACGGCCTCCCTTGTAGACGATCACGGGCTTTTCCCTAGTCACCCGCTTTGCCACCTCCAGGAACCGCCGGCCCTCGGGAACGCCCTCAAGGTAGAGGACAATGCCTCCCGTATCCGGGTCTTGGCCAAGATACTCGAGATAGTCTGCCACATTCAGGTCAGCTTGGTTGCCGCTGCTGATGAATTTGGAAAAGCCATAGCCCTTGGTCAAGGCCGCCTGGAAGAGGTAACCCCCAAGCGTACCGCTCTGCGACACAAAGGCGATCGGACCATGAGGAGGCATTCCCCCGAATGCCAGGTTGATCTTGGAAACCGAGCTGAAAATGCCCATGCAGTTGGGCCCCACAAACCGGATGCCTCCATCGCGCGCGATCTGCACGATTTCCTGTTGCAGTCGTCGCCCTTCGGGCCCAGTTTCGGCGAACCCTGCGCTGATCACCACGGCACCTCTTACGCCGGCTTCTACGCAGTCTCGCATCACACCAGGAACGAATCGTGCCGGTACCACGATCACCGCCAGGTCTACCTGATCCGGGACGTCCTTGATCGACGGATACGCGCGGAACCCCTGCACTGTTTCTTGTTCACGGTTGACCGGGTAGACCGGCCCACGGAACCCTGTACTATGCGCCTTCTCGAAGGTAGCGTGGCCCCACTTCTCCCGGTCGTCGGAGGCGCCCACCACGGCCACTGACCGCGGCTTGAAGATGGGGTCGAGTTGACTGACAATGTCCCCTGCCAAGCGAAAGACCTCCTTCATTCGCTAGCTACGAGCGTGGTACCACGCCCTGGATGGAGAGAAACCGCGAGCCAGTTCTTCCGGGTCGCTTTGGTCTTTGTTTCTTCCCCAAAATCGTATTCTAAGGACCCACCGGATTGGCGTCAAGGGTTGGGGACCCATGTTGACTTCCAAATGGGCTTACGGTAGCATACGGCCATTCTTTAGCGCTATTTGGATGTAGGAGCTCGCCGAGCCTTTCGGCGCTATTCGCTTAAGGAAGTGGAGATCAACATGTTATTCGACGGGGCGAAGATCGGGAAGCTGAACCTAAAAAACCGGATCGTCTTTCCACCGATGGCCACCAGCTTTGCCGCCGAAGGCGGGTTTGTGTCCGATCAGCAGATTGAATACTACGCGCGCCGTGCCGCGGGTGGTGCTGGACTAATCATCGTGGAGTACTGCGCCGTAGACCCGGTCGGGGTCGCCATACCCCGCCAATTGCGCATCTTCGACGACGGATATATCCCTGGTCTGGCGAGGCTGGCCAGGGGGATCCAGGCTGAAGGCGCCAAGGCGGCGATTCAGCTTCACCATGGCGGCCGGCAGACCTCAATCGCAGTCTCTGGCCATCAACCGGTTGCCCCTTCCCCAATCCCCTGCCCCCAGTTGGGTGGCCAGCCCCGTGAGCTAGCTACCGAAGAGGTGCGTTTTCTGGTAGAGCAATACGCAGAGGGTGCTCGGCGGGCCAAAGAGGCTGGATTCGACGCTGTCGAGTTCCACGGGGCACACGGCTACCTGATCTGCCAGTTCTTTTCCGCGCGGTCCAACCGGCGCACTGACGAGTACGGCGGAGACGTTGCCCGCCGAGCCAGGTTTGGCATCGAGATTCTGCAGCGGACTAGAGAGAAAGTCGGGCCCGACTTCCCGCTGCTTTTCCGGATCAGCGCCGACGAGCACCTCGAAGGAGGCTTGACGACGGCGGAGACGACCGTCATCGCCAAACTGCTGCAGGAGGCCGGCGCCGACGCCATCGACGTTTCCGCGGGGGCCTATGGATCGGCAGAATGGACTAGCCAGCCGATGCTCATGCCTCTCGCCTGCCTCGCGCCTCATGCCGCCGAGATCAAACGAGCGGTAAGCGTGCCGGTGATCGTCGCCGGCCGGATCAACTCGGCGAAGGTGGCCGAGCGGGTTCTCGCCGAGGGTAGCGCCGATTTCATCGCCATGGGCCGCGCCTTGCTCGCCGACCCAGATCTGCCTATCAAATCGGCAGCCGGTCGGGAGCAGGCAATCAGCCGCTGCCTGGCCTGCAACACCTGCATGGACCTCGTGTTCAAGATGCTGCCAATCGATTGCATTCTGAATCCCGAGGTACAGGGCCGGGGCATGGTCATGCAGCAAGCGAGGATGGAAAAGAAGGTGCTGATCATCGGGGCGAATCCGGCCGGCTTCGAGGCGGCGCGGGTGGCGAAGTTGCGTGGGCATGATGTGACGCTTTACGACGAGAACCAGCAGGTCGGAGCGAGGTGGGCATGGCGGATTCAAGGCTACGTCCACCAGCAGCTCAAGGTGCTCAAAGAGCTGGGCGTGACTGTGGAACTGGGCGTGAAAGTGGACCCAGCATCGATCGCTCGTTTTCATCCAGACGTGGTGCTTGCCACCCCGCCGAGTCGGCCTATAATCCCTCTGTTTGCCCAGCACGCGCGTGGACTGAGGGTGAAGACGGTCGACGACGCCCTCGACCAACCGCGTGCGCTCGGACCACAGGTTGTCGTCCTCGGCGGGAGCAACCTCGCCTGCGAAGCGGCGGAGACGCTGGTCCGGCAGGGGAAGAAGGTGACCATTATCGACCGGAGCCGGATTATCGGCTATGGTCTGGAGCCGATAGTTCGCGGCGTCGTGACCACCAGCCTCCGAAAGCGCGGCGTGGAAATGATCACCAAAGCGGAAGTGCTGGGGCTCGACGAAGGGGCCGTGCTCTACCAGGATATTAACGGACAGGACCGTCGCACGCAGGCTGACGCAGTGGTGCTTGCCCTGGGCTATGAGCCGGATGAAGAAAGCATCACCCGCCTTCGCGAGGCGGGCGTCGACGTCCAAACGCTGCCGACCTGCCATTCGCCCCGGTTCGTGATCGACGCTATACGGGAGGGTGCGGCGATAGCCAGGGAGATCTGATTTTCGACACCGAGGACCTGTTGTGGCCGAACTAGCCAAAATCGGCATCATCGGGGACTTTGGCTCTGCTACTCTTGCAACTGCGTGCTGAATTTCGCGCATTCGAAAACAATCGAGGTCAGCGGCCTGCAGTGTATCGAGTTGGACGAAATGGCTGATGGACCGCGGGGCCAGGCGGGCGAAGCAGCAGCGGAGGGCCGGCTGTTAGCACGACCTGAACGGCCAAGGACGAAAGGGCACACCGGCTTGCAGCGGCTCGCCCTTCCTGGCGGGTGTGGTGGCACGCTGTTTGTGCCCCCTCGCTACGAAGAAGCGCAACCGGCGCCGCTGATGATTGCCCTCCATGGTGCCAGGGGCACTGGTTTCTCCGCCGCACGTTCGCTCGCGCCACTAGCGAACGAGGCCGGGTTTATTCTTCTGGCACCGGATGCCCGTGACCGGACCTGGGACATGATCCATGGCGCCTATGGCCCTGACATCGTCTGCATCGACCAGGCATTGCAGCACGTTTTCGACCGTTATGCGGTAGATCCAGACAGAGTGGCCGCCGAGGGTTTCTCGGATGGCGCTTCGTATGCCCTCTCTGTGGGCATCACTAATGGCGACCTGTTCACTCATATTGTTGCCTTTTCGCCCGGATTCCTTGCCCCTGCCGGCCAGCGGGGAGCTCCCCGCATCTTCATTTCGCATGGCACTCAGGACCCAATGCTACGCATCGACTTCTGTAGCCGGCGGATTGTCCCGGCACTACGGCGTGCCGGCTACGACGTGCGCTACCAGGAATTCGAAGGCGGCCACACGGTACCTCCGGAGATCGCGAAAGAGGCGATCACCTGGTTTGTGGAAAGTTGAACACGCTGTCGGGCTATTAGGAGGTTGTTTCTTAAGCCCTCCTCTTGGTTGCAGTGGGCGTTCCATGTTCTGGCGGAGCAGGGTTCTTTGGCAGCGTAACGACAAACTTAGTTCCACCGTCAGGGCTGCTGAAGGCTTCGACTGTTCCTCCATGGGCTTGGACGATCTCCTTCACGATCGCCAGCCCAAGCCCGGTGCCCCGGGCATCACGCGCGGCGGAACGGCCCACCTGATAGAAGCGTTCGAACACTCTCGGTAAATCCTGGGGGGGAATGGTCGATCCGGTGTTATGAATTGAAACCACCACGGCATCTGTTGCCGGTTCAAGGTGAGGGGACCGACCGTCCTTGATGTCTTGTGACTGGACGGTAATGCGTCCACCAGGTGGCGTGTGATTGATGGCGTTGAAGATCAGGTTGTCGAAGACCTGCTCCAGGCGGTGCATGTCGCCAGTGATGGCTCCGTTTTCACCGGCGTCTAGCGTGATCTCCACCTCGGCCTGGTTGGCCTGCGGTCGCCAGTGCCGAATACACGCCCGCAGCAAATCTGCTAGGTCGAGTGCTTGCCGTTCCATAGACTCTTGGCCAGATTCCACCTTGGAGAGATAGAGCAAGTCCTCTACGAGACGCGCCATGCGCTCTGCCTCCTCGTTGATGATCCGGCCGGCGTCGACGTATTCCGCCGACTCCTTAAGCGTACCATCCACCATCGCCTGAGAGAAGCCTCTAATCGAGGTCAGAGGCGTCTTAAGTTCGTGCGATACATCGGCGAGAAAATCGCGCAGCGTACGGTGGGAATTTGCCACCTCTCGCGCCATAGCGTTGAAGGTCGAGGCCAGCCGCCCGACCTCGTCTCGGCTGCGAACATTAATGGTTTGATCATAGTTGCCTGCCGCCATGGCTTCGGAGGCCCGGGTAATCTGAGCCAGAGGACCAGAAATAGAACGTGAGAGGAAAAGCGCCACGACGATCGATACTAGGAGCGAGATGGCCGCCGCAATGGAGAGACTAGGGGCAAGCTCCAGCCACGTAGCAGTCACACTCTGCTGGGGCACGGCCAGGATGGCCGAGTATGCCGACTGCGGATACCCCGCCGCAAGTCCTCTATCCCGGAGATCGAATGTGGACGTCGAAACCAGGTAGAAGGTCTGTTGTGCAGCGTCGGTGTAGGTACCAAACAAGGCCGGGCTGAACGAAGATGAGAACCGCCGATCTGGCCGATGGATGCGTTGCCCCACCAAGGAACCGCCGGTATCTGCCACCACTTGCGCATCCTGATCCACCACCAGGATGCGCGCAGCCAGACTACTCGCCTGGTCCTTCAGCTGATACTGCATTTGTTCTGGTGGAACGCCCGCACGATCCAACAGGCGAACCTGTAACGAGACCGGGATCGAGATATCGGCCAGCCTCTCGAGCGCCGCGCGGGTCTGATAGCCTCGCAACAAGAAGATAAACGAGGTCCCGGCTAGGAACAGGCAAAGAAAGATGACCAGGACAAAGGCCGCGATAAGCTTAGAGCTGAGACGGCTAAACATCCTCGGTTTCGGTGACCACCAGTTTGTATCCAACGCCGCGAACAGACTGGATTTGGGCGGTCCCGCCGGCTAGGCTCTGCCGCAGCCAGGTTATCCGGACGTCCACGGCACGGCTATCGCCAAAGAAATCGTAGCCCCACACCGTGCTGAGTAGTTGCTCTCGGCTGTATACCACGCCGGGGTTCGTGGCAAAGGTCACCAGTAAGTCAAACTCTTTGGGACGCAACGCCACGGGCCGCCCGGCCACTGTTACTTCGCGTCTTTCGCGGTCGATTCGGATATTCCCCACCTCCAACACCCCGCTGGCACGGCCCCCGGGCGTAGAACGGCGCAACACAGCCTTCACCCGGGCTACCAGTTCCCGCGGGTTGAAAGGCTTGGTGACGTAGTCGTCGGCCCCTAGCTCCAGTCCCACAATCTTGTCCACCGCATCATCACGAGCCGTGAGAATGATGATGGGGATATCGCCTTCCTTGCGCAACTGACGACAGACTTCCCAACCGTCCACCTCTGGCATCATCAAGTCTAGCACTACCAGAGAGGGACGGTTCTGGCGCACCTTCTCCAACGCTTCCCTACCCCCGTAGGCTGTGTCCACTTTGTATCCTTCGTTGGCGAGATAGAGGCGGACAAGCTGGACGATATTCTTCTCGTCGTCGACAACAAGGACGGTCTTGCTCATCTCACACCTACTTCACCCATGATAACATGCGCTCGAAGGCATAATTGTAGTTCACGTCTGCATCACTCAGCTTTCGTTGGTTGCTGCCGTCGGCGCACATGACGTAGATGCGCCATGGTCCCTCGCGATCAGACAGAAAGGCGATCTCTTTCCCATCAGGTGACCACGCCGGTGCGACGTTGTTAGCCGCGTGAGTGAAAGGCGCGAAGTTGGTGAGGAGCTGGAATCCGCTGCCATCGGGGTTGATCACGCCAATTTCCCAGTGGTCATGCTGCCGCCACATGAACGCGATGCGGTCCCCAGTTGGTGACCAAACCGGCGAGACAAAGCGAGTATCGGTCCCAGAAATCAACTGCTGCGACGTGGCGTTGGCTGCTGTAATGTAGAGTCCGCGATCGCCCTTGTAGACAACGGTTTGACCGTCTGGCGACCAAGATGGCGACTGAGAGTACAACATGCAGGGAAGATCCTGGACTTGGCCAGTGTCCACATCGAGCACCGTCAGCTTCCACTGATCGTCTGGTATCCAGCCGGGTCGTCGGGTGGCCGGGTTAAAACCCCATTTTGTTCCGATGTACTTCGAGTAAAAGAGTATCTTGGTCCCATCTGGCGACCACATCGGACCCTGCGGCTTTTCCACTGCCAGCACCTGGGTCGCTCCACTGCCATCAGCATTCATGACGTATATCCCGGCTGGGTTGTCCCACTGGGCATAGGCGACGCGAGTGCCATCGGGGGAGAGCGCTGGATCCATGCCTTGCCCGATGCGTTGCACGTTGCTCCCATCGGCGTTCATTGTGTAGATGCCACCGCCGATCGCTTCCTGAAACACGATCTTACCGGCGCCGCCGCTGAGCACTTTTTCGGCGGTCCCCTGAATGGCGCTCGCCGGCTTGGCCGTCGCACCGAATCCCCCGCCGGCAATCGCCTGCCGCGAGAGTAATTCGTCGCCGAGCAGGCCGAGTTGCACCCGGTAATTCGCCGGGTTATCGGGATGCCATTCCATGCGCGCTCTTTGGAAATACTGGACAGTCAATCCGCCTTCTTGGTGCTCTTCGGAAATAGGATACCCGAAGATGTCCAGGCCGCCGCGCTGCTCCCAGAAATCGCGAAAAGCGCCACGAAGGGTATGTCCCGTCTCGGGAAAGTAACGTCCGTCTGCGCCAGCTGCCGCTGCGTCTACCCTTGGTTCTCCCTTGCCCAACTCCTGTCCCAACAGCCCTAGTTGGACCTGATATGGTGCCGGGTTCTCCGGCCACCATTCAAGACGGGCGCGCTGAAAGTACTGTACCATATGCCCGTCTTGGCTGGTCTCCGTTGTGCGCGGATACCCGAATATGTCCAAGCCACCATGGCTGTCGAAGAAGGCCAAGAAGACACCGCCCACCTGATACCCAGTCTCGGGAAAAGACCGGGAGACTTCGGCCGCCGATGCGCTCTGCAAACCAGAAAGGCTGGCTATAGCACAAAGGAGCAGTAGCCTAAAGACTAACAGCTTCACATCTATCACTCCCGAATTATACAAGATCATCTTCCAAGATGGGGCAGTTCTCTGTATCATCCTCTACTGAGTGGAAGGTAGCCCGGCAAGTACTAGCGTCGCAGCAATTGTTCCATCGCTGCCGGCAGCCCCCACCACTGTCACACTCTGGCCAGCCTGAAGATCGGCTGTTGTTCCGGCAGCCAGCTTGCGGAAGGTAGTGCTGTCAGATACTTGGACCTTTGTCGAACCCCCCTGCGTCCGAAGGGTGATCACGTTGTCGCTAATGCTTTCCACCACCCCTGTAGTGGTATCGCCAAAGGCACTTTGGAGCCAGCCTGTCTGACCTCCGGCCATGGGTGTTCCGCTAGCCTGCGGTCTCATTGCACCTTGTCCTCCAGCTGCAGGTGTCGCGTTGCCCTGACGTCTCGCCAGAGCTTGCCCGAGGGACGCCAGCGAACCAGCCTCGGTTATGGAGGTAGCGGCGATCGTGCCGTTGCTGCCAGCGGTCCCCGTGACCATTAGGGTCTGCCCAACCTGCAAGTCGGCTTTCGCTCCGGCCACTACTTTTTGAATGGTCGTGTTGTCGGACACCTGGACCTTAGTTGTCCCGTTCTGCGTCTTGACGTTGAAGGCATTACCTGCGATGCTATCGATCGTACCAACGGTAATGTTGCTGGCCGCCCCGGCACCCCGGCCCTGACCGAGTGCGATTTGAGCTTGGCCGGCCTGGGTTGCCCCTTGATTGGCTTGGGTTGCCCCTGTCCGACTGTTCTTGCTGGTTCTCGACGAATCAAAAGCATAGCCTAGCGCGGTCCCCAGTCCCAGACCGACTAAGATCACCACGACCAGCATCGGGGTGAATGCACGCTTAATCATATCTAATCCTTTCCCAAAGAGAATTACGGCGCATTACTCGTAGCGCAAGGCATCGATTGGATTCAGCCTTGCCGCGCGGGTCGCCGGGTAGATGCCAAAGAAAACACCAATGGCGCCTGACACAAGAAAGGCTAGCAAGATGGCATCCAAGGATACGGCCGTTCGGATGGTCTGGTTGCTGAATTGAATTCCCGAGACGACCCGCGAGAGGCCCATGCCTGTAAGAATGCCGATCCCGCCGCCCACGAGAGCCACGACTAGAGACTCGATCAGAAATTGCATGAGAATATCGCGCCGCCTAGCGCCCACTGCCTTGCGAATGCCGATCTCACGTGTTCTTTCGGTCACCGAAACTAGCATGATGTTCATGATCCCGATGCCGCCGACGACCAACGAGATCCCGGCGATGCTACCAAGAAGTAGCGTGAAGATGCCTGTAACCTGCTGGAAAGCCTGTTGCATGTCCTCCTGCGACCGAATCGTGAAATCGTCCTGGCTGACGCGGTGTCGTTCCCGCAGGAGATCACCGATTCCTTGTATCGCTGCATCGATATCCTTCTGGTTGTCGACCTGTACGTTGATCGTGGAGACTGTTCTCCCGCCGCGGGCCGTTCTCTGCGCCATAAGGCGGTTCTGCATAGTGGTGATCGGCACCAGCACCAGGTCGTCTTGGTTTCCAGACGCCTGGGATCCCTTGGCCTGCAGGACCCCGATCACACGGAGAGTGACGCGGTTGACCTTGATTTCTTGGCCCACAGGCGACGTATCGGCGAACAACTGCTGTGCCACCGACGCACCAAGGACAGCCACTGAGGAGTGAGAGTCTACCTGCTGAGTGCTAATAAAGTCGCCATCGGCAACCTGGTAGTTGCGTACCTGGGCATAGTCTGCCGTTACCCCGACAAGAGCCGAGTTGACATTCTGTCCGCCGGCGACAATTTGGCCGAAGAACCGTAGCTCCGGTGCCACCGCGACCACTCCTGGCACGGCACCGGGAGCAGCGATAGCCTGGGCATCCTCCAAAGTCAAGGTCTGCGCACTGCCTTGCGCAGTGCGCACGCCGCCTTCCTGGGTACTCCCCGGAGTGACAAACAGTAGGTTGGTTCCCAGCGACGCGATTTGCTGGGTAACTTGGTTCTGGGCGCCACGACCTACCGACACGAGCGTAATCACCGCCGCTACCCCAATGATCATGCCGAGCATCGTCAGCGAAGATCGCAGTTTGTTTGCCGATAGGGCGCGCAACGCGATGCGCAAACTCTCCCAAGTCTTCACGGCTGTGTCACCCCTCTGCCAACGGCCATGCCGTTGACCTTTCCCCAATCCTCTTCGGGGCTAAGACCGGCAAGAACATCGCGGGCGATGATCTGCTCGGCCACCGGCTCGTCGGAGACGATCCTTCCGTCCCTAATGTGGATGATGCGCTTGGTATGCTGACCGATGTCGTGCTCATGCGTAACGAAGACCACAGTGATCCCTTGTTCCCGGTTGAGGGTTTGGAAGATGTCCATGATCTCTTCGCTGCTGTGCGTATCGAGGTTCCCGGTCGGCTCATCGGCGAGGATGATACTCGGCTCAACCACCAGCGCCCTGGCGATAGCTACCCTTTGTTGCTGACCTCCGGAGAGCTCGTTGGGCTTGTGGTGTAACCGCTCGCCCAGCCCCACGCGTTCCAGCGCTTCGACAGCCTTGCGCCGGCGATTCGATGCGCCCGCGTAGATCAGCGGCAACTCGACGTTGTCGAGCGCTGTCGTGCGCGGCAGCAAGTTGAAGGTCTGAAAGACAAAGCCGATCTTCCTATTGCGTACGGCCGCGAGCTCGTCGTCGCTTAAGCCGCTCACCTCTATGCCATCGAGATGATAGGTGCCACTAGTCGGCTGGTCTAAACAGCCAAGGATGTTCATCAGGGTAGACTTGCCCGACCCTGAAGGGCCCATGATCGCCACTAGTTCTCCCTTGCCGATATAGCAGTCGACGCCCCGCAAGGCGCGGACCTCGATATCCCCTATCCGATATGTCTTGAAAAGCTGCTGGATTTTGATCACGCTTGCCTCCCTGGCACGAAGTACCTGAAAACCATACCGCAGCGCAGGGGCGGCCGATCAGCGTCCTCCCATGATTATCGTCCCACCGCCGAAGCCGCCAAAACCGCCACCGGTGCGGGGGGCTGCAGCCGTGGTCGAAGGGATTACCACTTGTTCGCCTTCCTGCAGGCCGCTGGTTATTTCCGTGTAGGTATCATTGGTCATTCCCACCTGCACAGTTCGTTGCTCGGTCTTCCCGTTCACCATCACTTCCACGACGCGATTGCGTCCCACCGCGCGAACCGCGCGACTAGGTACCATCAGCACGTTGTCCTTGCTCTCGGTGACGATGTTCGCGCTCACCGTCATCCCTGCCTTCAACGTGCCATCGTTCGGTTGCGAGGGCGTAATGGACACTACATAGGTGACCACGCCCTGTTGTACGTTGGCGCTACCGGCGATAGCTGTCACTTTGCCCTGCAACCTGAAGCCCGGCAGGGAATCAAGCGTCAAAACTGCGTCTTGACCGACCTTCACCTTGGCGATGTCGGATTCGTCGATGGTCGTGTCGATGCGTACCGTCTTGGGGTCGAGCAAGGTGACAACCACCGTGCTGGTTCCCACCAATTCTCCTACGTTACCCGTCACGCTGGCGACCATTCCGTCGAAAGGCGCCTTCAAGCTAGCGGCGTCAAGGTTTGCCTGCGCCGTATCTACAGCGATCTGTGATTGCTTGACTGTCTCTTGGGCAATGGCGACGTCAGTATCTGACGGCGCTTGTTTGGCGTCCAGCGCCGCTTTGGCACTGGCCACCGCGGCCTCGGCCGACTTGAGTTGATCCGGCGTCGGACCCTGGCTGACCGTCTCCAGCTGCGTCTTAGCCGAAAGGACCGCCGCCTCGGCCGAGCTGAGCTGATCAGGGGTGGCGCCGGCCGCCTTCTGGTTGTAGGCCGCCTGCGCTGCTTGAAAGTCGGCTGTGGCCTGCTGAAGGGCCACGGCCTGCGGGCTGGCCTCGATATCGCCCCGCCAGGCGACCTTGTCGTAGTCGGTTTGCGCTTTCTGCAATGCCGCTCTCGCCTTGTCTAGGGCTGCCTGCACGCTGGCAAGGTCGTCGGCGGTTGGCCCGGCCTTCAGTTGGTTGTACTTACTGACCGCCGCATCATAATTAGCCTTGGCAGCCGCGACAGAATTGGGGTCGGGACCGGCCTGGAGTTGCTGCAGCTTAGCCACGGCCGCGTCGTAGTTTGCCTGCGCCGCGGCGAGATCAGTTGCATTCGATCCATCTTGCAACTGTTGTAGCTTGAGCTGGCTGGTGCGTAACGTCGACTGCGCTTGCTGCAACTTGCGCGTTAGATCAGCAGGGTCCAGTTGCGCAAGGACTTGCCCCTTAGTCACCACGTCACCCACGCTCACCAGGATATTCTGCAATCGTCCGCCTGTGTCGAATGTCAGTCTGGCTTGCTGGCTGGCGACCACGCTCCCCGTCGTCGTCACCGTCGCCGTCAATGTTCCCCGTTGCACCGTCACTACTTGATTTTGCGTCGTCGCCGCCTCTGCTCTGAAGAACCGGCTGTAGCCGAAATAGCCAGCAGCCGTGGACACTAGTAGCGCCACCCCGAGGATGGCCAGTTGTCTAGAAGCCGTTCTCATCGGTCAGAAAGCTCCTTCCCTACCTCGACTCGCACACGATCATGCCCCTGCCGCGTTCTACCGCCAGTTGGCGGCAAAAGGCCGAGGCGAGCGTTCCCTAATTGTCTCCAGTATAGTCGCAGATTGTTTAATGAGTGTTTAAGCAGTGTACAGAAGATGTTAAGCGCGGAGAATCGCCAGACCGACTCGGTTTCCGAAACCGAGTCGGTCTGCGCGCCACGATCGGCGATGGCATCTCAGGAGGTCGTGGCCACGGCCTCTTCTCCCATCTCCAGTTTCAGCGACCGCATTTCGGGGAGGACGGCGGCCCACAATGCCACCAGGATCAGCAGGACGCCGGCGCCGGCAAACAAACCCGGCAGACTGAGGCCGATGACCACGCCGGAGATCGCCTCTGACACTGGTAACAGACCCGCAGACGCAACCATCACCAGGCTCATCAGCCGCCCGAGCATGCTTTTCGCCGTCCGTTTCTGCAGCCAGGTGATCAGGACGATGGAGATGTAGCCGTTGCCGATGCCCATCACCAGCACGAGCATGAATGCCACCGCAGTCGATCCGACAAAGCCGAGTGAGGCGATCCCGATCCCGAAGAGGGCGAATACCGCGGGGATGATGATGTTCAACCGGCGGGCCGAGGGGATGGCTCCCGAGAGGACGAATCCCAAGAGGTTTCCGCCACCGTGAGCGGAGACGATCAACCCGAAGGCGGCGGCACCTTCGGGCAGGCGGCTATCGGCCAGGACCGGGATCCCTACTAAGAACGGTCCGTTCACGAGAAAATTGACCGCCGCGACGAGCACGAACATCGTGCGCAGCGTTGCGTCATTCCACATATAGCTGATGCCGCCTCGGATAGAAGCGAGGACATGCCCCTGCTGCTCAGACGCCTCATCGGGCATGCTACTCGCCATGGTGCCCATCATGCAGAGGGTGACCACAGATACCAGGAAGGTCGCCGTGTCGATCGCGAAGGCGAGACCGATCCCGCCGGTCTCTGGCACCGCACTGCTGACAGTGGAGCCTACGGCGATCAAGATGCCGGCGAGGACCGGCCCGACGAACACGCTGAGTTGCCCCGCGCCGTGAACCAGGGCGTTGCCCGTTTGCAGATCATCCCCGTCGACGATGTGCGGGACAATGCTCGCCGTCGCCGGGGCGAAGAAGCCATCCACCAGCCCGAAGGCCAGGGCAAAGCCATAGATCATCCAGAGGTTCATCCCGCCCGTGAACACCAGCACGGTTAGCAGCGCGGTCATCATCAGGCGCGCGACATCGGAGACGAGCATCACCGTGCGCGCCGAGACCCGATCGGTCACGGCCCCGCCGACGAGCACGAACAGGGCTCGCGGGATCGCCTCCAAGGCCAGCACCGTGCCTAGAGCCAGCGCGCTGCCGGTCACCTGCAGTACCAGCCACGGCAACGCGATCATGTAGAACTGATCGCCCAGCAACGACAGGCTTTGGCCTATCCAGAGGAGGCGGAAATCCCTTACCCGCGACACGCGAAGTATTGGGTGACCCGACTTCCCTCCTCTTCCGGTCATGTCCCTGCTACCTCCACGCCAACAATTTGAAGCTGCCGCTCTGGGTGTAACACTCAGTTCCGCTGATCCTCGATACGCAGATCATGGCCTGCGGCGGCCGGCTCGACGTGAGTGCCATCCAGGCAAACACCTACTAAAGCAATCACAAGGTGAACCCCGCAGACTTGACGTCTGCAACCATGTAGATTCCACCTTGGGATTAGTTTGGCACACCGGAGCCGCTGTTCAGCGCTGGAAGCCGTGGGCGAAGGACAGAGCGACCTGCCTAGGCCCCCTGTTCAAGAAGCGGCCGAGCCTGGCGCGCCAGCCTGCTTCTTCGGCGCCGACAAAGGTGGATTCTGCCTCGGACTCCCCCCTCGGTGGCCCGGACTGCTCGGCGGTGGGACGCTCGGAACCCCCGGCGCTGCCTTCAGTCGTTCCGGTCGGCGCCTGTTCTCCCTTTTCGTAGAGGTCATCATAAAGGATGTGTAGCACTTCGATGGCTTCCATTACCTTCGGTCGGAGCACGCCCCGGAGCCGCTCAAGCTCCTGCCGCCCCTCGTCCGCGATGTGATAGATCCGGCGGGTCCGCTTGTCGGGGTCTTCCCACTGGCTCCGCACTAGTCCCTTCTCTTCCATGAAGCTCAGCAAGGGGTAGATCGCACCCGGATTGCTAGTCCAACTGCCCATGGTGCGCTGCTCGATCTGACGCATGATGTCGTTCCCATGGCGCGGTTGCTCAGCCAACAGATGAAGCACATAGACGGCCAGCAGGCCGGCACCGCGACTGAGGATCGCCGCGACAAAGGGATTGGCTTCTTCCCCCGCGCCACTGGTCCATTGGCGAAAGCGCCGGCCGCCGAAGACCCAGTGGGCCTGACCCTCTTTACCGAAGGTCTTCTCCCATTGTTCTCGCCAGCGCGGCTGCCAGTCCTCCCGTGCGGTCTTGACGACGTCGTCAGCAAAGGAGCGCGCTTCCTCAGCCATTTCCCGCCCGAACGCCGCCGCCGCCTCGACTACGTCCCGCAGGGCTTCATCTAGACCTTCCTCGTACGGAGCGCCGCGCGATTTTGCCCTCTTGCTTTCCTCTTTTGCCCTCTTGAAGGCGTGGCGCATCTCCTCCCTGGCCTGCCGCCAAGCTCTGCGTGCCTCGTCGGCGCGCCTCTGAGCATCTCTCACCTCTTGTTCCCAGTTCTTCTCGTCCATTGCGTTCCCCCTCTTCAGCGGATTGTCTATGCTGACCACATCTAACAGAAGGAGATTCAGCTGAATATCCTCTGGTTAATTATACCTTGCCGCCTCCAATTTGCAACTCGGCAGGACGTCGCACACGGGCACAGGAAGAAGTGTACGGCCGAATATAGCAAAATAGCTCATCTACACTCTCTTCTACTGGCGATTACTCCCGATCTCATGCCCATTCGCGACAGATCCTTCGGGCGAATCATTCCTGGGAAGAATCGACCGGGGGACATTGGATAACAGGTATCAGAAATCCCTTTTGACTTCGTTCATCGTATCCGCTGTAAAAACGCCGCCATCCCTCTACTGGCGTCCCGACAGGGCGGGACTTGGTTAACACGGTGTTGAGCCCTTCTCCTTGGTGTGTTAGAATACGGGCGCTTGATGGGAATGCAGGTTTGTGAGGTAACAGTGATGTCGGCTCATCCACTGGAGGAACTTCTCCATCCGCGGTCCATAGCCGTAGTCGGCGCCTCCGGCAACCCCGAATCGTCGGGCCACCAGTTTACCGACGCTCTCGTGCAACACGGTTTTCGCGGGCCGATCTACCCGGTGAATCCAAAGTACACTGAGATCCTCGGTTTCAAGGCCTATGCCAGAGTGATCGATATCCCCGGGCCCGTCGACTATGTCATCTCCAACGTTCCCGCGCCGCAGGTACCGGCCATGCTAGAAGACTGCGGCCAGAAGGGCGTTAAAGTCGTGCATTTGTTCACGGCTCGCTTCAGCGAAACGGGCAGGCAGGCAGCGATCGAACTCGAGCGGGAGGTACTGAGGTTAGCCAAGAAGAACAACATCCGCCTTATCGGACCGAACTGCATGGGTCTTTACTATCCTAAGGAAGGGATCGCCTTCTCGGATAGCATGTCCAAGAACGCCGGGCCGGTCGGCCTGATCTCCCAGAGTGGGCAAATGGTGGGAGAGATCACCAGGATGGCAGCGCAGAGGGGTGTCTACTTCAGCAAGGCGATCAGTTACGGCAATGCCCTCGACCTTAACGAGTGTGACTTCCTCGAGTACCTCGCACAGGACGTGGACACGAGCGTCATCCTCATGTATGTCGAAGGGTTGCGAGACGGACGCAGATTCGTCGAGTTGTTGCGTCAGACCACTCCTCATAAGCCTGTCGTCATCCTCAAGGGTGGCCGGGGGCAAGCAGGGGCCAGGGCTACGGCCTCCCATACCGCTTCGCTCGCCGGGTCCGCCCAGATGTGGCGCACGGCCCTTGCGCAGGTCGGGGCTGTCTCAGCCGTGAGCCCTGAAGAACTAGTGGACCTTGCGGTTTCCTTCCGCTTCCTGCCGCCCATCGAGGGGTTGCGCGTCGGTGTCGCCGGGGGTGCCGGCGGCGCGAGCGTCATCGCCGCCGATGCCTGTGAGGAGGCCGGCCTCGACGTCGTTCCCCTCTCCGAAGAGTTCCGCGCCGAGCTCAAGCGCAAGGGAGTCTCGATTTGGGACTGGATCGGCAACCCGGCAGACATGTCGATCACCGAGAACCGCGATTTCACCACCGGAGACATGGTGGAAATGATGGCTAGCTGCAATGATTTCGATCTCTTGATCCTGTTGGTCGGCGAGCCTTGGCGGAGGCGGCCGGAAATGACGGCGGCGGAGCATCTCAAGCAGTTCAAGCTGGAGGCACGGCGCTCCAAGCCAATCCTAACCGTGGTGGCCGAACGGGACCCGAACGTCGAGAGCGAGGAAGACTGGTCCTGGGACATCATGCGCGAGGTGAGGAAGCAACTCCTAGAGGACGGCATCCCCTTCTACCGGAATATCGGTCGCGCTGCCAGGGCGGCGCGGAAGCTAGTAGGGTACTACCAGAAGAGGGCATCGTTGGCTACTGCAGCCTCCCGTTAACGCTGTCCTTGGCGCCGACCATCAACGAGTCACTTCACGAATACACGAAGCCTCCGGCATCTGGAAGTGGAAGCTTTCGGCAACGATCTCGGTGCGGCAGCAGGGGGTGTCGCTTCGTGTGTTTGCCTCGGGACATGCTGCGTGTTACAATACGGCCGGTTGGCTGACTCTTGAGCGAGATGTGAGTCTGCTGGCGTCCGGCTCTCCGCGAAAGGATGGCCGCAGCGATCGGAAAGCGGCATCAACAGGTTCCAACGATGATGTTCCGGGACGGATCCCTCAGCAACGGGCGCTCGGTGGCATGATGGAATGAATATTCGTCTGTGAGGTTAAGGCAATGTCGACTCATCCATTGGAGGATCTCTTCCACCCGCGGTCGATCGCCGTGGTGGGGGCCTCTGCTGACGAGCAGCAACGCGGCTCTGGCTTTACGAATGCCCTCTTGCAAGCCGGCTTTCGGGGGAAGATCTACCCGGTGAATCCGAAGTACCCTGTGATCCAGGGCCTGAAGTCCTATCCAAGAGTCACAGATATTCCTGATCCAGTGGACTACGTGATCTCCAGCGTTCCGGCGCACGTAGTGCCCACCATGTTGGAGGACTGTGGCCAGAAGGGAGTCAAAGTCGTCCACCTTTACACCGCTAGGTTCAGCGAAACCGGACGTGAAGGGACGTTAGAGCTTGAACAGGAAGTACTGGGGATAGCCAGAAAACATGGTATGCGCCTCATCGGCCCCAACTGTATGGGCCTCTACTATCCAAAGGAAGGCATCTCCTTCAGGCCGGGGATGCCCAAGCAGTCGGGGCCAGTAGGACTGATTTCACAGAGTGGTCAGATGGTAGGAGAGATTACCACCATGGCCTCGGAGAGGGGCGTCTACTTCAGCAAGGCGATCAGTTACGGCAATGCCCTCGACCTCAACGAGTGTGACTACCTCGAATACCTCGCACAGGACGTAGACACGACCGTCATCCTGATGTATGTCGAAGGGTTGCGGGATGCGCGCCGGTTCCTCAGTATCCTGCGGCAGACTACGCCCCAAAAGCCGGTGATCATCCTGAAAGGTGGCCGTGGTCGTGCGGGGGCTAGGGCCACCGCTTCCCACACTGCCTCACTCGCCGGTTCTATTCAGATGTGGAATACAGCCCTCGCTCAGGCTGGGGCTCTCTCCGCAAGTAGACTCAACGAACTGATCGACCTGGCCGTCTCCTTCCGCTTCTTGCCACCGCTCTACCAGGCACGGGTAGGCGTTGCTGGAGGAGCCGGTGGCGCGAGCGTCATCGCCGCCGACGAATGTGAGGAGGCCGGTTTGGACGTTGCCCCTCTCACACCGGAGTTCCGTGAGGAGCTAAAGAACATGGGGGTCTCGATCTGGGATTGGATCAGCAATCCCGCCGATATGTCTATCACGGAGCGCCCCGGTTTCGACGTTGCCGACATGCTGCAGATGATGGCCAAGAGTGGGCTCTACGACTTCCTAATAACGATGGTGCATGAACACCCTCGCCGCTGGCGACCGTGGACAAATGCCGAAGATCATCTCAAGCAGTTTGGACTAGATGCCAGAGAGTTGAGGCCCGTGCTAGCCATCGTAGGCGAACGATCGCCGAGTATCCATGATACCGAAGAAAATGAGGCAGACTGGCGAACCGGCCGTGAAATCAGACAAAAGCTTGTAGACTATGGCGTGCCCTTCTATCCGACCATCGGCCGGGCAGCGCGAGCGGCCAGGAAGCTGGTGGACTACTATCAGTGGAAGGCCTCGCTTACTTCCGGCCCCCGCACTGGTTGATCTCGACCGTCGTGGGCGAACGATCCACGAATCTAGTTCACGGACATATGAATCGTCAGGGATACCCAACGGGGTTCGTGCATTCGTATTCGGATTCGTGGATGGCCACCCCTCCATCGCCTGCAACCTGCCGGCTGCACCGAGTTGACGTCTAGACGGCCACCATCACAAGCCATGATGTGAATGGGAGCGATCAGCAGCGCGAATTCACCGAGCGGGGTGACTGCCAGCTGCTCGGTGATAGAATAAGTCGTCTTGTTTCCTGCCGATATCTGGTTCCGGTGCATGACAACGTTGGCCGATCATCCTAGCGCCACGTTTATAAGCGTCGGGTGCCGCTGTTTGCTCAGTTGCCCATCATTTCGCACGACCTTCGTCGGCAGCGGTTCGCATTCTCCACGCCGCACGTCTTCAGTCGATGGTCGCCACCTGAGACCAGAGGAGATACGCTGGCCATCCGCTAATTCGGTGCTCCTTCGGTGACGCGGTTCTCTTCATCGGGTCGCCTGCCGCCGACCCCCTAATCCGTGAGTGTAACTGGTGAGACAAGCGTGGGAAGGACTTGGCCAGGAGGGGAACATAGGGTATGATATTCACCCAGAAGGTGTGAGAAGAACGGGGCACGAGGTGAAGATCGGCGATCGCGATAAAGAAGCATCTGGAGATTGATGGCCACAGCCTCATCAACCCGCCTCTTCATCTCCGATTTGCCCGCCAACTGCTCTACCACTCAACCGAGCGAAACCATCATCAAGATCACTCACGGATTAGGGGGACTCCGGCTCGGTTCTATCCTATGTTGGCGAAAATGCGTCGAGCGTGCCGGAGTCCGGCAGGGCGATAGCAGCTCGGTTCTATCTTACGTTGGCGAAAATAGGTAAGTGTTGGAAGGCGAGAGGAGGGGTGGTTGGAGGCCACCATTCCGGCGAGACCCTCGCCAGTCCCTTGTTGTAGCCTTTGCGGTACACCA
>Ga0315298_1002578_pt1 | contig 30528 bp, 27 predicted proteins | sample WHS_1_MG_FD_203077 | JGI IMG/M metagenome (GOLD analysis project Ga0315298, IMG submission 203077) | Extremophilic microbial mat communities from Washburn Hot Springs, YNP, Wyoming, USA - WHS_1_MG | ecosystem: Environmental > Aquatic > Thermal springs > Hot (42-90C) | place: USA: Wyoming... | reverse complement strand
CTGACCAAGAAGAACCGCAAGCGGAAGAGGAACCTTAGAAAATCCACTCTTCTGCATGGATCGAACGAGACCCAAGTCAAGCGGCTGATCCCCGGCGCCTGAACGGGCTTGCGGCCCAAGCCGTGCGGCAGGGATCGAACCGATAGAAGGGAGACGGGAAATGTCTCGTGTCAAAAGAGGAACGGCTGCCCACAAGAGAAAGAAACGTCTGCTCTCCGAGGCCAAGGGGTATTATGGAGCTCGGAGAACCCAAATCCGGAAGGCCCGGGAGACCGTGCTTCGGGCGGGTGCGTTCGCCTACAGGGACCGGAAGACCCGCAAGCGAGTGATCCGAAGCCTGTGGATCACCCGGATCAATGCGGCGGCGAGGCTTTCTGACCTTTCCTACAACCAGTTCATGCATGGTCTGAAGCTGGCTTCCGTCGACCTCGACAGAAAGGTCCTTGCCGACATGGCGGTGCGGGACCAGGATGGTTTCCGCAGGATCGCCGAAATCGCCAAGGCCCATCTGGCGAAAAAGCGGGAGAGGCGGGCCGACTCGGTCGTCCAGGGGACGGGCTGAAGCGGAGGGGCGGCCGGATGCGGGATCGGATCCTTGCTCTCCAGCAAGAGGCCTTGGATGCGCTGGCCAAGGCTTGCTCGGAGCCGGAGATTGAGGAAATCCGGGTTCGATTCCTGGGTCGGAAGGGGCGGCTCACTGAACTGCTGAGGGGCCTGAAGGACCTGCCGAGCTCCGAGAGGCCCGAGGCAGGCAGGATCGCCAACGAAGCCAAGGAAAACATCGCCCGCGCGCTGGAGCAAAACAAGGCCCGCCTGCGGGAAGAGGCGGAGCAGCGCAGGCTGCGATCGGAGCGGGTCGACATTTCCCTGCCGGGCAGAAGTCCTTTTCGGGGCACGTACCATCCTCTGACGCAGATCAACCGAAAGATTCTTGAGATCTTCCAGGGCATGGGATTCGAGGTGGTCGAGGGGCCGGAGGTCGACCTCGATTTCTACAATTTCGAGGCTCTTAACATTCCTCGGGATCATCCGGCTCGGGACATGCAAGATACCTTTTACCTTTCCCCCGAAGTGGTCTTGCGGACCCACACCTCGAACGTTCAGATCCACACCATGATGTCCCGCAAGCCCCCCTTGAGGGTGATTGCGCCCGGAACCGTGTACCGTTGCGATTCGGACACGACCCACTCGCCCATGTTCCATCAGGTGGAAGGGTTTCTGGTGGACCGGGACGTGTCCTTTGCAGAACTCAAAGGCGTCCTGACGGCCTTCGTTCACGCGCTGTTCTCTCCGAATGTGCCTCTTCGCTTTCGGCCCAGCTATTTCCCCTTTACCGAGCCGAGCGCAGAAGTGGACATCGGCTGCTTTCTCTGCGAGGGCAAGGGATGCCGGGTCTGCTCTCAGACCGGGTGGCTGGAGATTCTCGGTTCCGGCATGATCCACCCCGAGGTGTTTCGCATGGTGGGATACGATCCCGATACATTCACGGGCTTCGCCTTCGGCCTGGGCGTGGAGAGAGTGGCCATGCTCAAGCTGGGAACGGACGACATCCGGCTCTTCTTTGAGAACGACGTGAGATTCCTCAGTCAGTTCTGAGGATCCGGGACTGCCGGGTGTGCCCGTTCGGGTCGCCCCCGCGGCCCGGACCGCGCGGCCCAGGCGAACCGGACAGGAGAGGCAAGGTGCGCTTTCCTTTGCGGTGGCTTCGCGAATACGTGGACGTGCCCGAGCCAGCCGAGGAGATTGCGTCCCTTCTGACCCACCAGGGACTCGAAGTCTCTTCCGTGTCGAAGGTCGGGCCCGAATTTTCCGAGGTCCGATCCTGCCGAATTGTCTCGGTCGAACCGCTTCCGGGGAGCGACCGGCTGTGGGTTTGCCGCGTGGACACGGGCCACGCAGAACGGCAGGTGGTTTGCGGGGCGCCGAACGTAGCCACTTCCACAGGCGCCTGCGCAGCCCTGGCCGTTCCTGGGGCCCGGCTGCCGGGGGGCAGAATTGTGGAGGCGACCCACGTGCGAGGGGTCTTCTCCGAAGGGATGCTCTGCTCCGAGGCCGAGCTTGGACTGTCGGAATCCAGCTCCGGGATCTTTCTTCTTCCGGAGGGCATCGGGCCTGGCAGGGACCTGGGAGAGGCGCTCGCCCTGGAGGACGTGGTTCTGGACGTTGAGGTCACGCCAAACCGTCCTGACTGCCTGTGCGTGGTGGGCATCGCCCGAGAGATTGCGGCGGCCAAGGGCCGAAGGGTTCGGCTGCCCGCCCGCCCGGTCCTGGAGGAAGACCCCAAGGCCTCGGAGATCACGTCGGTCGAAATCCGGGCCCCAGAGCTTTGCTTCCGGTATGTGGCCAGGGTTCTGGTCGATCTCCGGATTGGTCCCTCTCCCTTTTGGCTCAGAAGATGGCTGTCCCTCGCAGGGCTTCGGCCGATCAACAACGTCGTGGATGCGACGAACTTCGTCATGTGGGAGCTGGGACAACCGCTGCACGCCTTTGATCTGGACAGACTCGAGGAACGGAGAATCGTGGTTCGCCGGGCCCAGGCCGGAGAGACGCTGACCACGCTCGACGGGGTTCGAAGAAGCCTTGCGAACGAGGACCTTGTGATTTGCGATGCAGTGAGACCCGTGGCCTTGGCCGGGGTCATGGGAGGGCAGGAGAGCGAGATCCAGGAAGGGACGGCCCGCGTCCTGTTGGAGAGCGCCTTCTTCGAGCCGAGGGGGATCCGCCGGACGGCCAAGCGCCACGGTCTTTCCACCGAGGCATCCTACCGGTTTGAGCGGGAGGTGGATCTGGAAGGGACGCTGCGAGCGGCTGACCGGGCCGCAGGATTGATGCGTTCGCTGGCCGGGGGTCGGGTTCTGGCCGGTGCAGTAGACGTGTATCCTCGTCCTTACAGCGCCAAAACGATCCGGTTCTCCGTCAGCCGGGCCAATCGACTGCTCGGCACATCCATTGACCGGAGCGAGATGCAGAGCCTTCTTGAACGGCTTTCGTTCTCGGTCCGGCATCCGGCAGAGGACGATTTTCTCGAGGTTGAGCCCCCTTCCTTCCGACCGGACGTTCGAGAAGCTGCGGACCTGGCCGAGGAGATCGCCCGTCTTTACGGGTACGGGCGGATACCCGTCCGAATGCCCGTTGCCTCCCTGGCTGTTCCGGTCATGGACCCGGAGAAGAGGGCCGAGGAGGCGGCTCGGGACCTCATGGTTTCCAGAGGATTTCAGGAGGCGATTCAATACAGCTTCGTTCCCAGGGATCGAATCGAGCGTATGGGCTTTCCGGAGGGTGACCCGCGCAGCCGGCCCGTGCCGCTCCAGAATCCCCTGAGTGAGGCTCAGGCTGTCCTGAGGACGACCCTTGTGAGTTCTCTGCTGGATCTGATCGCTCGAAACCTCAGAAAGAACAACTGCGATTTGAGGTTGTTCGAGCTACGCAGGGTTTTCCTTCGCCGGGAGGATAGCGACGTCCCGGAACAGAAGAGAATGCTCGCCGCTGTCATGACAGGCAGGCGGTTCCCTCAGCAATGGAATCAACCCGCTGACAGGGTGGATGCCTACGACCTCAAAGGCCTCTTGGAGGCACTTTTCGATGCCTTCGGGGTCTCTGATTGGGACTGGGTGGGGTCGGATGAAAATTCTTATTTACATCCAGGATGTTCCGGTGATATTCTTATACGAAACAGCAGGGTGGGCTTCGCAGGCAGGCTTCACCCCCGTCTTCAGAAAGAACTTGAGATTCAGCAGGATGTCTACCTGTTCGAATTGGAATTTCAACATCTTGTGGCGAGCCGGGGACAAGGGCGATCCTACAGGCCCATCGGCAGATTCCCGGCGATCCAGAGGGATTTGGCCTTTGTCTTGAACGAGGAGATTCCCTATCGCGAAGTGATGGAACAGTTGAGAGCAAGCGCGGCTCCGGAGGCTGTTAAGATCGAGCTTTTCGATGTTTATCGCGGCTCTCCGGTGCCGGAAGGTCGAAAGAGCATGGCCTTCCGCATTACCTATCAGCATCCGGAACGAACCATGACGGACGAAGAGGTCAACGCTCTTCAGGAGCGTCTCCTCGAAAAGGTTTTGCCGAGGCTGAAGGCTCAATTGCGCTGAGGAATCTCCGGCCCGGCTCAAGGACATTTTAAAGGGGGGGGTACGGATTCGCTCGACACGCATTCTTCGGAGGGAGCACGCATGACAAAGGCGGATATCGTCGCAACCATCTACGAGAAAGTGGGGATCTCCAAGACGGAGTCGTCGGACGTTGTCGAGAGCGTATTCGAAATTCTCAAAGAGACGCTGGAGAAACGTGAGAAGGTCAAGATCTCCGGGTTCGGTACCTTCTATGTTAAAGACAAGAACCCAAGGAAAGGCCGAAACCCGCAGACCGGAGATGGAATCACGATTTCAGCCCGACACGTGCTCACCTTCAAGCCCAGCCAGGTTCTAAAGAAGGCGTTGAACGAGGGATCGTAGGCCGGCCCCAGCATGTGCGCCAAGGAGGCAACGATGGGGAACAAGAAAGAAGGGGCCTCGCTTCCGGAAAAAAGAATGGATTCCCTAGAAGAGGGGGAAACCGCGATGAGCGCCTTGGCCAAACCCGCTTCGACAGCCAAAAAATACCCGATTCCTGACAAGCTCTACCTCAAGATCGGCGAGGTGGCGGAGATCACGGGCGTGAAACCCTACGTCCTCCGTTACTGGGAATCGGAATTCAAGATGGTCAATCCTTCCAAGAGTCGCTCCCGCCAGAGACTCTACCGAAAGTCGGATGTGGAGCTGATTTTCAAGATCAAGGAGCTCCTGTACGAGGATCGATACACCATCAACGGGGCCAGAAAGAAGCTGCGCGAAATGGGGTACGGCAAGATCACCCAACCCGAACTCCAGTTCGAAGATCAGGACTCCCGCAAGGTGCTTGACGAGGTTATTCAGGAGCTCAGGGAACTCGAACAGCTCCTTCGGTGACGCTTCCCACGAGCCGGTCATCCCGTAATCGCCTGGGTGCGGATGCTTTCCCCCGTTTTCTCTCGTTGGCTGGTCCGCGGCTTGTCGGCTTTGCCGACCCGTCACCACGGCATCGTTTCTGAGAAGGCCCTGCCGCGGAGAATCGGATGAGCCGGTTCTTCGGTCTTTCCAAGACTCTGCCCTTCCTGCTTTGCCTGTTGGCCGCCGCCACGATCCTCGCCCTTGAGCAAATCGCGCCCTCGGCTTGGAAGACCGTCAAAACCTACCTGCTATCCGATCCTTTCTTCTACCATTCTCTGGCGATCTACCTGATCGCCCTCGTGCTGGCTCTGTTTACGTACCGGAGTCTTTACAACTTCAAGATCCTCCTGGCAGGGGTCTTTTTTCTCATGGCCGGGGTCGTGAGTCTCCTTTACTTTTTGCGCATGCCTGTGCACCTGGGCCGCCCCATTCCTCCCGGCGGGGACGAGAACCTTCGAGTGCTCCTCTACGTGGCTTACAGCCTGGATCTCCTGTTGATTGCCTTGGTCCCATCCTATCTGCCCCAGAGAGTGACTCGATTCCTGCTCCTGTTCCTGCTCTTCGCAGAGGCGGCCCTGTTGGCAGCCTTTGTGCGTTTTCGAGAGCCGATTGTGTCCTTTTTGGCCGGGCTGGCCGGGGCTGCGTGGGACCGGCCCTTCGCGCTCCTCGCTGGCATGAACGGAATGATTGCGGTCCTGGCCCTTGCGGTTTCCGCGCGGCGGAGGGATCCGTACGGTTGGCCCGTTGTCGGGTTTCTTCTTGTCTTCTGCGTGGCCTTTTCTAGAAGGGGCACGGATGCGGAAAAGCTTCTCTTTCTGAGCCTGCCTTTCTTGCTCTCCCTTCTTGTGCTGGTGAACCTGGTCGCAAGTCTCTCCCACAGGGCCAACTACGACCCGCTGATGAACATTTACAGCCGAGGCTACTGCAATCTCCTTTTGCAGGGTCGGGGCAGACCTCTTGGCAGCCGCTTCGCCCTCGCCCTTTTCGACCTGGATCATTTCAAGAAAATCAACGACCGGTACGGCCACGCAGTGGGAGACCAGGTCCTTCACGCGGTGGCCCAGAAGATCCGCGAGATGTCGCTTCCCCGGGGGATCGCCTGCCGCTACGGTGGGGAAGAGATCTTGGTGATTTTCCCGGACACATCCCTTTCCTATGCGGAGAGGGTCGCCCGGGAAATCGTCTCGTCGGTGGCGGGTTTTGACATCCCGATCTCGCGGAACAGGGGCAGGGCGAGACTGCGCGTCACGGTCAGCGCCGGTGTCGCGGCGGCAGAGGCCGCGACTTCGAGCACGGCCGACGTCCTGGAGGAGGCCGACCGCGCCCTGTACCGATCCAAGAGACTTGGAAGGAACCGTGTTACGGCCGCGCAGCGGGCGCCACGCAGGGCTGACGCTTGAGAGGCTGTGGAAATAGGCCCCGCGCGCGTGCCGTTCGCCGTTCAGCCAGGGGCTGGCGGTGCGCTTGCGCGCGCGGCCCATGCCTCGATCCCCGGCCTACTGCGCAGAGTGGGCGGTCCCGCCGAGGGCTGCACATTGTCCGTTTTTCCTGGGTGGAGAACGGCCTTCTATGGGCTTGGGCTGAGTTGAGACAGGGGCTCGCGGTGTTGCGGTGTCCGCTCGCTTCCGTTGCGGAACCGTTGGAGCCGTTCGGGCTCAGCAGAGCCAAATGTAGCGCGCGAGCAAGGCGGCCGCCAAGGCGTACATGCCCCAGTGGACGTCCCGGGCTTTCCCACTGGCAGCTTTGAGCAGAGTGTACGAAATGAAGCCGAACGCAATACCGTCCGTGATGCTGAACGTGACGGGCATGACGATCAAGGTGAGAAAGGCCGGGACCGCCTCGGTCACGTCGCCCCAATGGATGCGGGAGACGCTCTTGGCCATGAGGGAGCCCACGATGATCAGGGCCGGCGCTGCCACCGGGTACAGGCGGAGCGTGACCGGTTGGCCGCGGATGGTCTCCTGCCACTCGATGCCCCCTCCGATCACGGAGATCAGGGGATAGAAGAACAGGGCGGCCAGAAACAGAAGAGCCGTCACCAGGGAGGCCAATCCGGTCCGGGCACCGCTCGACACGCCCGTGGCGCTCTCGATGTAGCTCGTGACCGTGGAGGTGCCGAGGAGGGCGCCTGCCGCTGTGCCCAGCGCGTCGGCGAGGAAGGCCTGCCGGGCCCGGGGGAGCTTTCCGTCTACCATGAGCCCTGCTTCCGTGGCCACGCCGACAAGGGTGCCCACGGTGTCGAAAAGAGCGAGGAAGAGGAATACGAAAACCACCTCGATCATGTGCCGGGATAGGACGCCCTTCAAATCGAGCTGCAAGAAGGTGGGCCTGAGCGACGGAGGCGCTGCCACGAGGCCCTTGAATTCGAGAAGACCCGCTGCGCTGGCGATCGCGCACATGGCCAGCATGCCGAGCAGAATCCCCCCCCTCACACCCCGGGCCATGAGAACCCCGATCAGAACCACCCCTCCGATGGAAAGCAGGACGGGCGCGGAAGAGAGAGAACCGAGCTGAACGTAGGTCGCCCGGGAAGGCACCACGATTCCGCTCCATTCGAGGCCCAAGACCGCGATGAGAAGACCGATGCCCACCGCGATGGCGTGTTGAAGGGAGACCGGAATCACCTCGATGATCCGCTCGCGCACGCCCCAGCGGGACAGGACCGCGAAGAGAACCCCGGCGGTGAACACGGCGGCCAAGGCCGTCTGCCAACTGATCTTCCCCTGGCTGGCCACCACCACGGCGAAGGTGAAGTAGGCGTTGTGGCCCATGGCCGGCGCAACGCCGATGGGATAATTCGCCCAGAGCGCCATGAGAAGGGTGGCCAGGAAACTCGCCAGGCACGTGGCGGTCATGACCGAGCCGAAGTCCATCCCGGCAGCCTGGAGCATGGCCGGCTGGACCGCGACGATATACGACATGGCCATGAAGGTGGTGACGCCCCCGACGATCTCTGAGCGAAGCCGGGAGCCACTCTCTTTTACGCAAAAGCGCTTCTCGAGCCAGCCACCAAGCATCCCTCTTACTCCTTTGGCCGGACGGTCGGGGTGGAGTCGGCAGAACTGCGATGGAGATGCTACCACAATGGGGCCGGCTCGCCTAGCAGGCCCAGAGGTCGCCGGGATGTGAACGTCAAACCACAGGGACGGGGCGAGCATTCTGGGCAGTTCCGGGAACGACGGAAGATCAGGCGGTTCTGTCTCGTTCCGCCCGCCCAGTGGGCCCTGGTGTGTGAAAGGAACGGAGGGAGAGATCGGGGCCGGACCAGTCGAGCCCAAGAGGGCCCCTGGCGGCCTGGAGCTGCTCAAGTGCTTGCCCTTTCCGCCTATTCTCCCTGAGCCTGGCGGTCGCAATCGCCTGGCACGAACCTTGTAAGAGTCGGCCGTCAAGTCCGTTTGAGTGACAAGGGGCATGCACAGGGTGGCGATGAGACCGAGCAGCTACTGCATCTTTGTACCCCTCCCGGATGAAGAGCGATCCCTGCTGTTCCACGGGTATTCGGGAGCCGTGGATCTCGTCAGCCCGCTCGTCGCGGATTTCCTTCGAGACCCCCGGAGGCAACTGGACCCGGCCTCGTCGTCGCTTCCGGAGGAGACCCTGGGCGTATTGCGCAGGCGTGGGTATATCACGGACAAGTCCCTGCAGGAGGAAAGGGAATTCGTCCGGCAGCTCGGCATCCGGGTGCACCGGGTTCATCGGCGTCATGCCTCCGGCGGGTTTCTCGTCCTGCCCACGTACGCCTGCAACCTTCGCTGCGCTTACTGCTACGAGCGAGCCCTACGGGAGAAGGGAAGCCAGTGGCTCGAGAAGCGGATGGACGAAGGAACCGTCGAGGCGGCCTTCCGGGCCATGGATGCGATTGATCCAAACCCCCGCAAGCACAAGGCCCTTGGCTTTTACGGCGGAGAGCCTCTGCAGCGGGAAAACCGGCCCGTGGTCGCGCAGATCTTGGGAGAAGCGGTCCGCAGAGGATTTACGACCTTTTCGGCGATTACGAACGGCGTTGACCTGGACGCCTATGAAGATCTGCTCGGCCCGGAGCTGGGCATCGGTTTCCTCCAGATCACCCTGGACGGCCCGGAGGAAGTTCATGACCGAAGGCGTTGTCGGCCCGACGGGACCGGAACGTTCAGGAGCATCGCCAAGAACGTGACCAGGGCGCTGGGAAAGAACGTGCGGGTGTCCCTTCGGGTCAACCTGGACGGGGAGAACGTAAGGGACCTCGAGAGGCTTGCCTCGTTCGTGGCGGACCAGGGCTGGCACAAGAGCAAGAAGTTCCGTGCCTACGCTTCGCCGGTTCATGGAGCCATGGGGGCGTGCAGGGGCCAGAGCCTGGGCAGGTGTTTTGGCGGCCCTCTGGAGATGAGGCGGGCCGCGCGAGGTGCCGAAGCTCCTTCGGGCGGCGCGATCGAGCTCGACGCCGTAACGACAAGCCTCGCCCGGTATCTGGCGGGCCACTTGGGACACCGGGGCCTGCCCCAGTGGAAGACAGGATTCTGCGGAAGCAACATGGCCATGTATCTGTTCGACCCGCACGGCGACATCTATCCGTGCTGGGAGGTTGTGGGCCATCCAGAGCGCCGCATCGGTACCTATGGCGACGGCGTGCTTCGATTGCGCGAGGACGAAAGAGACAAGTGGCATGGCCGGTCGGTGGTGAGGGTCGAAAAATGTCTGGACTGCGCCCATCTGTTTTTCTGCGGCGGAGGATGCGAGGCCGCGGCCTGGCGAAAGAGGGGCGCCTGGAATGAGCCGGACTGCGGGGACTTCCCAGAGATCTTTCAGGAGGCGGCCAGAGCCGTTTTCCGGGATCATCTGGCGGCCCGGTCCTCCGGGGGCGAGAGCGACTCGGGCCGTCGCTGAAGCGAAAAAAGGAGCGTTCCTTGCGAACCGGAGAGGCTTTTGCCCAGGGCGCTGAGATCTATGAACGGATTCGAGAGGAAGAGGCCCTCCTCAAGAAAGCCCTTCTCCCGCTCGCGGCGTGTCCGGAAAGCGCTGGACACGGCTCAGGCAGCCAAGTCCGGTGGGCACGGAGGTCCCCCGTCCATGCGCAAACCCCTCTCCTTTTCGCCACGGCCTTTCCGTTCATGGAGGAGCAGAAGCTCCTGGAGCTGTGCCGATTGGAGCGTCTGTACACGGAACATCTTCTGGCACTGGACCGCGCGCTCGACCGCGGCGAGAGGCTGAACCCGCTCGACCTTCTCCTGTCTTCCCTTCGACAGGCGGAAAGCCTTCTGGGACTCTACAGCTGGTTTCCTCCCGGGCACCTTTTTTGGACCGACTTCTGGGAGCGGGCGTCCAGGACCTGGCGGGCCGTTCTTTTGGAGCGGATCAGGCACGGCCACAACCTCGAGGAGGCATATTCTTTCGACGCCTATGAGACGGTTGCAAGGGACAAGACGGCGCTGCTGTCGATCTTCGCCCTGGCGCCCACGTATGTTTCGAAGGATGAGGATCTGCGGAGGGTTCTGGGGAGATCGCTCGACGAGCACCACAAGGGCCTGGTGCTGCTCGACGACCTGCAGGACTGGCGGGAGGATTACAGTCGCGGACATTATACCTACCTTCTGACTCGTCTCTTGCTGGAAAACGGTCTTGAAGGGTCTGTCCGGAGCGGCGCCAAGCCGGACCTGTCCACGGTGGGCCGCCTTCTGTACGGGACCGGCGCCGCTGAGGAGCATCTCGGGTTGGCCGAATCGTGCTTCCGCAAAGCCGAGGCGGACCTGGAAGAAGGCCTGTTGCCCCATTGGATCGCCCTGAACCGCAGGTACAGAGCCCTGTGCGTCTGTCTTCGTGAAAGGGTCCGACGTTTTCGGATTGGCAAGGACCGCGGCCAGAAAGATCCAGGGGGACGGCTTGCTGCGGGTGAGCGGCCTGAAAGGACGCGGGCAAGGAGAGACCACACGCCCGCCTTGGAAGTTCAGGACGGAACACATGATTTGTTCGTGGAGGCCGCCCGGGAGGGACTGCTTCTTTGCCGTCCTGTGCTCCAGGAGCCAGAGGCCATCTTCGTCACCCTGGGAAGATGGGACGGCTTGCCGGCCCATTTTCACCTCGTGGAGGGCAGGCGCGTCCGGGTGGGAATCCAGGTTTTCTGCCCTGGAGAGGGGAATTCAAACAGGAGACGGCCCTTGGAAACCGAGACGGTTCTCGCCTGCGTCCGTGCCCAGCGGATTCTTTCTCTCGGTCGGGAACGGACGCTGCTCGAGAGCTGTTTCGTAGCAGGGCTTGCCCTGGGCGCGTGCATGGACCTGCGCAGTCGCCAGGAGCCCTGGCGCTCTTTGGCTTTGGAGGCCGTCGAATGGCAATGGTGCCAGAAGCACGAGTGGCTGCTCTGGGAGATGCTGGAGGAAAAGACGGCAGCAGGGTTTGCCGTGTCAGAGAGAGAGGACGGTTTTTCGGCTCCCTTTCCGGAGTTCGGGGCCCCTGCGCCTCGTGGCGCGGTTCTGTATCTCTCTCTTCGTGTTTTTGAGGAGGCCTCGGCCTGCGCCGTGGTTGAGGACCCCGGCTGGATGCTGGAAAAGTGGAAAGAGGCTGAGATCCGCTCTGCCCTGGGCTTGCCGAGATTCTGGGGACGGTGGGGCGATGGATGAGATCTGTGTTCGGGAGGCTTTCGAGGGATCGAGGGAGAATCCCGGAATCCTCGAGGGTCTGCCGACAGTGGAGATGCTCGAGAAAGAGGCTCGGGAAGTCTCTCGGGCCATGTCGTGCCTTCGATGGGAGCTGTTTCAGCGATTGGATCCAGAAGGCAGGCTGTGGCCTTTACCGCCTCCGGCGGGGGAGGCAGAGGAAAGGGAGAACCAGGAGGGACAGAAGGCTGGCAGGGCCGGAAGAGCCGGGTTCTCGCCGTTTTTCTATTACCCCTTTCTCTTTGTGTCCGCTTTTCCGGACGTGGGGACGGAGCGCCTTCGATCGCTGGCCCGGGCGAACAGGTTTCTCTTGGAGGCGCTCCTGCTGCTGGACAGCCGCATGGACACCGATCGTCCCGTGGATCCCTTGGACCTGTATGTTCTGGATGCCCACTACCACCGGGCGCTGGAAATCCTGGTCCCTCTGCTGCCGCCCGAGTCAGAATTCTGGCCTCAGTGCCGAGACCTGTACGTTCAGTACGGCCGTTCGGTGCTCAGGGAACTGGTGTTCCACCGGTTTCGACTCGGGTCCTACCCGAAGGAGGAATTCCGGTCGATCTCGGCCGGAAAGGCCGCTCTCCTTCAGACGACGGTTCTGGCCTTGTGCACGTGGACGGGGCGGAGGGAGGCTCGGCACGTCCTGGCGGCTTCGCAGGAGGCCTTCCTGTGCGGATTCCAGGCGATCGATGATCTCAAAGACTGGAGGGAAGATTACGCCAGGCAGAACTACACGTACCTCCTTACGGGGGTGTTGAGGCGGGGCGGTTGGGTCCGGGATGTGGAGCGAGGGTGTCCGCCCCCGGTTGAGGACGTGGGCAGGGCGCTGCACTTTCATGGCAGCGCGCAGGAGCAGCTCGAGCTGGCCGAATCGTTCTTCGAAGAAGCTGCGCATGGAGTGGACTCGATCGACGTGCCTCTGTGGAAGGAGATGCTCAGGGCCTATCTGGTCGGGATCCGGGCCATGAAGGCGGACATGGCCGAGATCCGTCGCCGGGAACGGGCTCGAGCGGCCAGGGTGTCCGCCAGCTCCTCTGGGAATGGTTCGGCGGGGATCGCAGACGTTGAAGCGATCGAACGAAGCGTCAGGCACGGGATTCGCTTCCTTGCGGACAGGCAGCATCCTGGAGGCGCCTTCAGCCTCGCTTGCTCCTCCAACGGATATTTGAAGCCCTCGACGATCTTGGGGCCGTCTCAGGCGGCCACGGAACTGGTGAGGCGGTCTCTGGTGGTTCTGGGGAGGAGGATGCCTGAAGCTCTGGCCCTTCAAAGGAGTGCCTCCAGATGGCTCGAATGCGCTGCGGTCCCCGGAGGAGGCCATCTGCCGGACCTCCTCGAAAGAGCCTTCGGCCAAGGTCCTGCTGGAGACTGGAGCCGGGTCGTTCGGGCGTTTCTCAACTCAGGGCGGCTGGAGAGCGTAGAGTTTCCCCTTCCTGAGGAAGCCCTTGCAGCCGAGCTTCTGTATCGAGCGGCCATTGGGAGGATCGTGGCGCCGGGTTTGGGCCTGTCGCTGTTGCAGTCCGCGGTTCGGGCCCATGCGGATGGAGGGACAACGTTTCGAAAGCCGGAACAGCTCGGAGCCGCCAACGGAGTCCTTCGGCCGCTCTTGGTTTCCTATCTGTTTTGCCGCGCCTGGATCGCCCTGGATGGACCAAGTAGAGGTCCGGCCCTGGAAGCCTTGGGAGATCGGATTCTCTCGGCAGAGCCTGAGCGCGCCCTGAGAACGCACTTAACGGATATCGCCTTGACACTGGCCTGTGCGGAGATGGCCCGGCGCTCGACGGAACGGCTCGTCCCCTTGGCGGAACGCCTGGTCCTGGGACAGGAGGGGGACGGGTCCTGGCCGCCAAACGGCTTCTACGTGGAGGGCGACAGGTGGTACGGGTCCCGTGACGTCACGACCGCCTGGTGCAGCGAGGCGCTTTTCCTCCATCTGGAGGCGCGCCGGACGGGACGGGGGCATTTCGTGCCGGTGAAGAGTTCCCCGCAAAGGACCGCGCCTCCCACCATCGAACTTCACCCGGACGTGAGCCCCGAGATTCTTCCCAGGCTGAAAAAGGAAGCGGCTCGGTGCGCTCTTTGGCTCCCGATCTCCGAGGGGATGCGCGTTTACGTGGGCACATGGGAGTCGATGGGTTCCCGTTTCGTGATGTTTCGGGACGGGGAGGCGGTCCTCGGCGTGCAGATTGCGCAAGACGGGCGCTTAGGATGCTCCGCGGCGGGCAGACCTCTGGAGGCGGAATTGGCTCTGGGCTGGATCGAGGCTGCCTGGATGCAGTCCGGCCGGGCGACGGGCACGTGGAAGGAGCGCCTTTTCGTTGGAGGGCTCGGCATGACATTGTGCCGCAGCCTCTGGCCAGCCCAACCTCCGTGGCTGCAAGCGGGTTTGAGCGTCCTCGAGTGGCGTTGGTGTCGTGAAAACGAGTGGTTTCTTCGAGAATGGGCAAAAAGGCTCTGGTTCCTTCCTGCAACAAAGGCCGAAATAGGCGGCAAGCCGGGGGAGGCTGTCCGGGCAGCCCGGATGGAGTTAACGGAAAAGACTTTCCTGTATCTGGGGCTGCGGATTTTCGAAGCGGAGTGCAAAGAGGGGATGACCCCCAGAGATCTTCGCTCTTTACTGGGGGAAAGGGGGACGGAAATCGACCGCAGGATCGGCTCTCTCTGGGGCGAAGGCAGAATGGAAAGAACCGCAGGGATGAGGAAGCGAAACCGGTGAACCGAGACGACCGATTCGGGTCCGGGGGGCTTGCCGCACCTCTGGCCGATGTCCACATGGCCGAGGATCTCTTGGAACTGGAAGAACGTCTGGAACAGCAGTTGCTGGATGTCCTGGGAGGGGATTTCGGAGAGGGATGCCTGTGGTACCTATGCAGTCCGAAGTGCGAAGGTTCCAAGTGCATTGCGGTATGCACCATGGACTTATAGGGGTTGCCGACGATGAAAGAAAAAGAAAAAGGCATGGATTCCGAAAGCGGCAGGACTTTGGTCGACTCCCTTTCGGACATCAGCGACTTCGAGCTGGAAGAGCTCGAGAAGAGGCTCGAGATGCAGCGGATCGCGCCCGGCGCGCTGACCGAGGCGGGGCTGTCTGGCTGTTACGCCGACGCGTGCGACCAGGTCTGCGACGTCTATTGTTCGGAATACACGGGATGCGCCCAGGACTGCCTGTGCAACTTCGAAGACTGCTTCGACAAGTGCGGCACGGACTGCCTCATGCTCTGCTACTCTGAGTGTCTGGCCGACTGCGGGTTCTGCGCCGGGGATTGGTGATGGCACCCTGTACGGTCAAACGAGTCTGGGGGAGTGGGCCATGAAGAGGCCGGATCTGGAGTCCCTTCGGGGCGATGCCCTGAGCTTGGAATGCCTCGAAGAGCTGGAGGAGAGGTGCGAAATGCAATTTCTTCCGGCACAGACGGAGTGGTGTGGCGCTTTCGACTGTCAGGGAGACTGCGGAGGAGGGCAATTGTGCGCCACTTATTGCTCTTGCAAAGGCACGATGTGCGAGTGTCTCCAGGAGTACTGCATTGACCTGTGCGGAACAGATTACACGCCTTGATCGACGGAAAGAGGGAGAGGCTCGAGCACGGCTACCGGGGGCCGGCAGCCCGGCCGAAAGCGCCTTGGGCGACCCGTGCGCCCGGGCGGAGACGACGGGAGGAGCCTGCGCCGCCGGTCTTCGCACGGCAGGGGGATCTTGGGGGCACGAGGATCTGGACGAGCTGGAGGAACGTCTCGAAACCGAATATGCCCTGGACTTCGTGCCCATGCTTTGCGTCTGGTACACATGTCCGGACGTCTGCCCGCCGGGAGGTTGAAGGGGAGTACGACATGGAGCAGATCCGAGTTGGTCTGGAGAGCGATGCGGGGGGGTTCTGCCTGGAGGAGATCGAGCAGAGACTCGAGTCGGCGCGACTTTCCGGAGGCGATGCCAGCCCCTGGGAGACGTGCCTTTGGGCATGCGAGTGCTTCAGCGTCTTTGAAAGGACGCAGCTCCAACAGTGGTGAAGGGAGTCCGACGGATGGAGAAACAGCAGATTGTGCCTTTGGGGGATGCGGTGTTGGGTTTTGAAACGCTGGAGGAACTGGAAGGGCGCCTGGAATGTGCGTGCGCGCAGATCGATCCCTGCCTTGCCCAATACTGCTGGCAGTTCGGTTCCGAGTATGGGTGTCCGTCGGAATGCGCCGTTCAGTGCCAGCCCTTTGGCGGGTGCGATCCATACTGCTATGAGTAGGGACTTGGACGGTCCCCGTCGTTGGGAACGAGCGCGGAGAGGAAAGGACCCGAATGGAAGCGTATGCGGAAGTCAATGCCTCCGTCCCCGGATGGCCGAAACGGGCCGAGGGAATTTGGGTTCAGCCCTTTTCATCGAGTTCCCGGAAGCACACCTTTCTGGTCTGGCTTCCTTCGGGCCGGGTTCTGGAGGTCTCAAAGGCTGTGGCGGACATGTTGGCGCTGATGGATGGGCACAAGTCCGTCGCCGAGATCGCGGAGATTCTGTCCTCCGCCGGTCCTGGAAGGATTCGTGCGAAGGAGGTGGAAAACGTCATCGAACGGCGGCTCGTTCCAGCCGGGCTCGTGCTTCCCGACGCGGGGGCCGGCCAGGGAAGGGGAACTCGGTCGGAGGAGCGACCCTGCGGGACTCGAGGGATCGTGCTCTTCTCCGCCCGCTGCCTCCGCCCGCTGACTTTGCGGTTGCAGGTGTTGTTCTCTCCGCCGGTGCGGGTTCCGCTCCTGGTTCTCGCGTTGCTGTGCGCCTGGATTCTGCTTGGGGAGCTGTTCGTGTCCGGCAGAGGAATCGGACCGGGACGTCTGAGCAGCCGGGAGACGGCCTGCTTGTACGGGCTGCTGTTGGTCAGTGTCCTGTTTCATGAACTTGGGCACCTGAGCGCCTTGCGTTTTCACGGGGGCGAACATGGAGAAGTCAGGATGGGTCTGTACATCGTCTTTCCGGTCTTGTATGCAAACGTGAACCGTGCTTGGGGTTTGTCGCGGAAGGCGAGGGTTGACGTGGACCTTGGAGGAGTGTACTTCCAGTTTCTCCTGGCCATTCCCTGTCTTGCCGCATACTGGTCTTCTTCGAGCCTTGTCTGGCCCAGTCTATGCGCCGGGATCCTGTCCATGGTGGTGATGGCCATGAATCCTTTTTTTCGGTTTGACGGATATTGGCTCTGTTCCGATATACTTGGGGTCCCCAACCTCAGGGAACGATCCAGGCGTTACTTGAAACAGGTCTGGAGCCGATTGCGCCGAGGGTGGAGCAAGGGGCCTCTCGAGGAAACCGACTTGGGCCGGGTCGAGGCTGCGGGCCTCTTCTTGTACGGGATTCTTTCCCATGCCTTCTTCATTGCCGCAGCAGTCCTTCTTGTCCGTTTCGTCTTCGTTCGGCCCGGCCATTTTGTGGCGATTCTGGCCGAGGGTCCGGTTCGCGTGCTGGAGGCGGTGCGAAGCGGGGATTTGTGGCGGGGGCTTGCCCTGGTGCCGGTTACGGCAGCCGGATATGCCGCTGCCTATGGGATGAGCCGGCTGGCCTGGCAGGGAGTCCGGGTGTGTGTGGGGGTGATGCGCACGAGCATGAGAAACCTGGTGCGAGGTGTCTTGCCCCGCGGGGGCCAGAGCGGACTGCGAGGGGTTCGCCGTTCGATTGGGTTTTTCCTGGCTGCGTTGTCTCTTCTGGGTTGGGGGATCCCGGCCTGCGGAGGATCCGGGATCGCACAAGACCGGACCGCCTCGGAAGGAGAGAGCCCGGGAGCCGAGCCGGTCCAGGAAAGCGTTTCGTGCAAGGATCTGGAGGGGAAACTGGAGGAGGCGACCGGCGGGAACTTCGCGTGTCTTTATTGCATGCGCTCCTGGCATTGGCAGGTGCCGGCTGATGGGGGTGTCCTTATGATGTACGTTGAATACCGCGTGGAGGACGCCTCCGAAGAAATCTCGCTCAGGTTTCTGCGGCCGGACGGGTCGCTCCTGTGGGAGCGAAGGGCCTTGAAGGGAGACCAAGGGGCGGCCTGCCTGACCGACGAGGAGCCGCAAGAGGGCTTGTACGAACTCTCGCTGACCGGAGCAGGACCGTTCTTCGGACTTTTGCAGTATTTCCGCGGATCCGTCTGGGCCAGAGTCGGTTCGGAACGCATGGGATTTCTCGACTCATTAAGATCCGAGCCGAACAAGAAGGGGCAAGGCCTTAGCCAGGCGGCAAGGTTTCCTCAGTGAAAAGGGAAAGGGAGGGAAGGGAAATGATTGCACCAAGGGGAGGACGGCCATTTGCCGTCAGAAGCGCGGTTTTCCTCTGGGTGGGTCTCGTGATTTGTGCTCAAGTCGGGTGTGGGTCCGATGATTCGGGCGGGGAAAGCTTTTGTGAGACCTTGAATCCCTGTGAAACCGTCGGTTGCAGGCTGTGCGACTGGCCACAAGGGACATGCCAGGTCGAAGAAGAGAAAATCTTTTCGATTTCCCTTCCTGCCGCAGGACCGACTCCCTATTCGATCGTTATGGACGTGGTGGTCCCCTCGTCTGGGACTCCCAACGCGTGTTCCGGGCCTGTGATCGTGGTCCGCTCCCCGGCAGGAGAGATCGCGAGAAAGAACCTCAATCCGGACGGAAACAACCGGGTCTGCGCGGTCTCGAGCGCCCCCGGCGAACATACGGTTTCCCTCGTGTGCCCAAAGTATCCGACCAAGGCCGGCTACAGGATCAGTGTCGTCGATGCCAAGGGGAACCGCGTCCTGCCCTGAGGAGGTCGATCCATGCGTTCTTTTTTCAAGGGATTTCTTGGTTTGGCCTGGCTCGGCCTTCTTTTCGGAGCCTGCGGCAGTCCGGACCTGCCGTACTCGGTGCAGGAACTTGCACGGGATGCGACGGATTCGAGGATTGAGGGCGACTATGTGGCCTACGAGAAGGGACAGGATATTTACCTCTACCGGGCCTCCACCGGGGCGAACTGGACGGTTACGCACGATGGATCCTTTGTCCGGGACAAACTCCTCGGGATGGTGGCCGGGGTCGTATGGTTTTCCTCGTCCTTGGGAAGTGGCCCTTTGGTGCTTAGAGCCTACGAGATTGAAAGAGGCCGGCTGCGCGACCTTCTCCAAGGGAGCCAAAAGATCCAATGGGGAGGTGCCTACGGGAATCAGGCGATCCTGAATATCGACGAGGCCTGGTGGTTGTGCACGCCCGAAAGCCAGCAGAAGGTGACCCCGGACGCGGAGGCCTATACGAAATATGAATGCGCCTATAATCCGGACGGATTGGTGTGGAGCGGGCGAAGGCCGGCGATGAGCCCGTACCAGTTGATGTTCAAGACGTTCTTTCTTGTTCCGGTCACGCTGCCCATTCGGCAGGAGGACCGCAATTACGGCTACCTGTGCGGAAGTGATACGGAGGTGGCTTGGGTGGCCGGGCCCAGGACGGGCGAAAACCTCGTGGAGATCGAACTGCTGACATTCAACCCCTGGCAATCGGTGATCGTGGAAACCTTCGGGGACTCTCGGTGGGAAGACGTTCTTGACGTGGATCCCGGAGAGCTGGTCTATGTGCGGACGAGCGGCAGCGAAAGCGTGTTTTCCCTCATCCACTACGCGATAGGGAGCGGTGCAAAATCGTGCCTGTATGTGTCCAGTGTGCGGAAAGTCCGGCCGCTCCTGGAGGGGAACTGGATTGCTTACGTGAGCCAGAATTGCCCGGACGGGAGTTGCGAGGAGCTTTGCGTGTTCGACCGATCCCGTCGGACCTCCTGCCGCCTCACGACCCTAGGGGCCGGACACAGGATTGTGCGAGTCGACCTGGATGGAGATCGCCTCGTGTGGACGGATCTGGCGCCTCAGACGGGCCAGAGGGTCCTTATGGCTGTTCTGGGATCTTCGTGAGATGCCCTCTTGCATGCCCGGCAAACGGCGCAGCCGGGCAGGGCGCCGCCGAAGGGGGGGAGTGTTTCAACTCTGAGTTCCGCTTGCGGATGGAGCCGGTCCGGCCGACGCCAGCAGCTCTGAAAGATGGCAGACCCGAACCGCAAGCTGGCGGGTGCGCACCCCGTAGCGCAACTGAAGGATGCACGAGGGGCAGGAGGTGACGAGGATTCGCGCCTGCGTCTTCTCCAGATGGTCGAGTTTTCGGCCGAGGACCTTGCGGGCGATCTCGAAGTGCCTGAAGGTGTAGGAGCCTGCACCGCCGCAACAAGTGTCGGCCTCCGTCATTTCTCGAAACGCCAAACCTGGAAGATTGCGCAGCACTTCGCGCGGCTCGGCGGCCAATCCCTGGCCTCTGACGGCATGGCAGGGGTCGTGGTAGGTCACGATCGTGGGATGAGGGGACACGCGAGACGCCGACAGGGGCCAGTCTGCGGCCCACTCCACGAAATCCCTAACTCGCCGGGTTGCGGCGCTGGCGCGCTCTCGCACCACGGGCTGCTCCTCAAATAGACTCGGATACCGCTTGAGAAAGGAGGCACAGCTCGAGCAGTCGGTCACCACGACATCCGGCTGAACCGCCAGGAGGCGCTCGAGGTTCTTCTCGGCCAGCCTCCTGGCTGCCTCGATGTCTCCGTAGGTCCAGGCCGGAAGCCCGCAGCATACGTTGTCCAGAACCGAGACCTCTGAGGCTTTCCTTCGCAAGAGGTTGAAGGTGGCTTCCGCAACATCCGGCAGGAGGAGATCGACGCCGCACCCCACGAAAAACGCGATGCGGGGGCCGTCCTTGTGGTGACCCGGGAGGAGGCCCGGCGGCCTCGCGTCCCGGACGGTGCGCTCAGGCAAAGGCAGGGCGATGCGGTGGCTTTTGGGAAAGTCAGGGCCGAAGATCCTGAGCAAGCCCAGGGCGGCAGCCAAGTCCGAAAGGCCTGTGCTGGTGCCCAGAGAAGCCGCCCTGGCCACGGCTCGCAGCCGCTGCGGGTACGGGAGAAGATGGTCGAACAGAATCCGGTGGAGCCGTTTTCGCCCCATGCGGCGGATGTATTCCTTTCGGGCCTCGACCATCAACTCTGCCGTGGGAATTGCCGGAAAGCAGTGAGTCGTGCAGGAGCCGCAAAGGAGGCAGTTGAACGCCGCCTGCTCCAGGGCATCTTGTGCCGACAAGCGGTTCTCGAGCACGGCCTTGAGCAGATCGATCCTTCCCCTGGCGACCCCGGATTCGTGGCCGGTGGCGCGAAAAACCGGGCAGGCGGCTTGACAAAAGCCGCACCGGTTGCAGCGGGAGATCTCTCGGCCGATGTCGACTGCCATGCTCTTCCCCTGCGGATGCCGATCCGGTTCGCTCCCGGCCCTGCCTACTTTCTGCCCGGCAGCCTGCCCGGCGCGAACAGGCCTGCCGGGTCCAAGGCCTGCTTGAGCCTGTGCAGGAGGGACCCATCGACGCTGGGCGGGCCGAAAACGTCGTGAGCGCGCCTGAAGGGTTCGGGAGCGCGCTCGAGCAAGGCGTGCCCGCCGAGTCGCCTGGCCAACCCAAAGAGAAACTCCCAATCGGATGGACTGAAAGACTCGAAACCGGCCCGAACGCGGCCGCAGCCGAGATCAGCCACCAGGAGTTGACCGGAGAGATGGCACCTCTCGGCAAGGGACGCCGCGCCATCCAAGGTTTTGTCCAACGGAAGGTCGATGCGGATGAGAAACGGACAAGAGTCATGGTCCAGGCGGGCTTCGATGGGCTTGAGGGGTCCTGAGGCGGGTTGGTAAGCGAAGGCGGAGCAGTTCGTGAAGCCTTGGGACTCAAGCCGGCACGTCCAGCTCCCTGTTTGGGCTTCCACGATTTCGGCAAAGCCTTCGAATCCGACGGAGAGGCGCCAGCGGCTCGTCGCAGCTGCCGAGCCTCGCCGGGCTGTTGAGTCTGCTTCGTCGTCCTCTGGGGTTGCGATCGCGAATGCCGGTTGGAGGCAAGAAGCGAGCAGCTCCTTGCATGCGGCTCTGGTCGCCTCAAGAGAGCCCGAAGCAGAGACCAGGGTGCAGGCCTGCGGAATCGGAGCCACGCGCAGGGTGAGTTCGGTGAAGAACCCGATCGTGCCCATGGACCCGGCCATAAGACGCGTGAGATCGTAGCCGGCCACGTTCTTTACGACCTTGCCGCCGCCGCGGACGAGATGGCCGGAAGCCGAGACGAAGCGGAGTCCAAGAAGAAGGTCTCTGGGGCTGCCGTACAGGAGTCGTTCGGGCCCGCACGCGTTCAGGGCCACGATCCCGCCGACCGTACCGTCTCGATCCAGGAAAGGCCTGAGCGGAAGCCACTGATTGTGCGAAGCCAGGACAGCCTGGAGTCCCTCGAGCCGAAGACCCGGGCCGACCGTGACCCCCTGGTTGGGAGGATCGTGCTCGAGGATTTCGGAAAGCCTCCGGCTGCGGAGCGGGATCCACGGCCTGGCGGGCGGATTGCCGAAGGATCGCCACCTGCCCGACCCCTCGGGCACCAAGGCAAGGCTCTTGCGCGACGCGGCGAGCACCATCTGGCGGCACTCTTCGGCCGAGGACGGCACGAGTTCCTCGAGGCCATCGATTTGGACGTCCGCGCCTTCTCCTGCAGGAAGCGGGTCAAGGGCCTCGGGAAAGATCTTGCCCGGGTTGAGAAGGTTCTCAGGATCGAAGGTGCTCTTGATGGAGCGCTGGAAGGCCAGATCCTCCTTGGAAAAGAGCAGGCTCATCCCCTCCTTTTTTTCCAGGCCCACTCCGTGCTCGCCCGTGATGGTGCCGCCCATGGAGACGCAGGCCTTCATGATCTCCATGCCGGCCTCGTGGACCACGCGGATCTGGTCAGGGTCGGCCGGATCGAAAAAGAGCAGGGGATGGAGATTCCCGTCTCCGGCGTGGAAGACGTTGCCGAAGGAAAGGCCGTGGCGGCCTGAGATCTCCGCCACGCACGCAAGCGCCTCAGGAAGCCGTGTCCGCGGGACCGTGCAATCGGTCACGAGATAACCCGGCGAGATCCTGGCGATGGCGCCGAAGGCCCCCCTTCTTCCGGCCCACAACCGGGTCCTGTCGGCCTCCGAGGCCGCTTCCTGGACGTGCCTGCAGCAGTTGGCTTCGCAAATTTCGCGGATCCGGCGGGCCAGAGTTCTCAAACCTTCCTGCGCCCCGTCGATCTCGATGATGAGCACGGCGGCCGCGTCCAGCGGATAGCCGCAGGGCATGCTCTGCTCCACGGCCCGCATGACCGGAGCGTCCATCATTTCGAGACTCGAGGGAACGATCCCTTCGGCGATGATGGCCGAAACGCAGCGGGCCGCGTCTGAAACCGAGTCGAAGACCGCAAGAAGGGTTGCGGCGGACTCCGGCAAAGGGAGAATGCGGACCGTAATCTCGGTGACGATGGCCAGAGTGCCTTCGCTACCTGTGAGAAGACCGCATAGATCATACCCCGGAGGATCCAGGGCCTCGGATCCGACGCGCATCCGCTCGCCGTCCGGCAGTACGATCTCCAGAGCCAAGATATGATTCTTCGTGACCCCGTATTTCACGCATCGGGGACCTCCGGAGTTCTCCGCCACGTTCCCTCCAAGGGTGGAGACTTTTTGACTGGCAGGGTCCGGCGCGAAGAAGAAGCGGAAAGGGGCCAAGGCGTTCTGGAGCTCGAGGTTGGTCACGCAGGGCTCGACCCGGGCGGTTCGCCGGGCAGGGTCGATGGACAAAATCCGGTTCATCCGGGACAGGCAGATCACGAGGCCGCCCGGCGGGGCCACGGATCCGCCCGAGAGGTTCGTGCCGAAACCGCGAGGCACGTAAGGCACGCCAGCCCGCGACGCGGCCCGCACGATCCGGGCGGTCTGGATGGAGTCGGCGGGAAAAACGACGGCTCCGGGGGTCTGTCTGGCCAGGGACGCGTCGTACGAATAGACCTCTCGGTCGGCGGGCCCGGAGCGCACGTGTCCTTTTCCCACAATGCGCTCCAGTTCTCTGAGGAAGGCGGCTTCCATTCAGGTTTCCGCGTACACGGCCGCCGCAGCTTCGAGGGCTCCCGGCTGAAGGGGAACTTTCTCCCTTCTCAGCACGGTTTCCAGGGCGGAAAGGCACAGGAACACGTTGCGGGCCGTGCAGGCATGTCCCATGAGGCCGATACGCCAGATTTTGCCGGCCAGCGGTCCAAGGCCGCCGCCGATTTCGAGGCCGAACTGGTTCAGGAGGGCCGCCCTGACCCTTTTGTCGTCGCAGCCTTCAGGGATGCGGACCGCATTGAGCATGGGGAGCCGCCGGCGCTGTTCGACCAGCAGGGTAAGCCCCATGGCCTCGATGCCGGCGACCAGAGCGCGGTGATGGAGCCGGTGCCGGGCGAAGCGGGCTTCCAGGCCTTCCTCTGCCACAATCCGCAGGGCCTCCCTCAGGGCGTATACCATGTTGACGGGCGCCGTGTGGTGGTACTTGCGGTCCGCGCCCCAGTAACTCCGGACCATGGTCATGTCCAGGTACCAGCTTGGGACCGGATGCCTGCGCGTCTCTATCGCTTGGATGGCCTTCGGGCCCAAGGAAATCGGGGAGAGGCCGGGCGGGCAGGATAGACATTTCTGGGTGCCGCTGTACACGGCGTCGATTCCCCAGCGGTCTACTTCGACCTCCATGCCCCCCAGAGACGTGACCGTGTCCACGAGAAGAAGCGAGCCCGCCTCCCGGGCGATTGCGGCCAGATCCTCGACCGGGGTCAGGACTCCGGTGGAAGTCTCAGCGTGCACGAAGGCGAGCACCTTGGGTCCCTTTCCCCGGATCGCCTCCCGCACGACCTCGGGCTCCACAGCCTTTCCCCATTCTGCTTCGATCCGGATGAGCCGGGCGCCGATCCGGGTCACGATGTCGCACATGCGCGTCCCGAACACGCCGTTGACGCATACAGCGACCTCGTCTCCGGGCTCCACGAGGTTGACGAAGCAGGTCTCCATGCCCGCGCTGCCCGTGCCCGAGACGGGTATGGTCAGATCGTTTCGGGTCTGAAAAACGAATCGGAGCAGACTCTGCGTTTCGTCCATGACAGAGAGAAAATACGGATCCAGATGGCCGATGCAGGGTGCTGAGAGGGCCTGAAGGACGCGAGCCGGAACGTCACTCGGCCCGGGGCCCATGAGCACGCGGGTACCTGGGTTGAGGTCTCGGAAGGCAGTGGGGTCGAGGTTCATCGTTGCGTCTCCCTCTTGCTGGGCTTCTGCGTTTCGAAGGTTCACCTGGGTGCAGGGAGGCAGGGGCTCGTGGCGTGGATCCGCTCTGGCTGCGCCGACTCGCCGACTGTCGAGATGGGCAGTATAGGAAAGGCGCGCCGGAGGGTCAAACATCAAAGGGCGACGGACGGCGCCAAGCGCGGCGGCCCTGCAGGCCTGCGCGAGGTCTCTGGAGGGACGCGTTCCGTTGGACCGGCCGCCTTCCCATAACCTTCCCGTAACCTTGACAGGGCGCTCCGATTCCAGTACCTTCGGAACCGTTCGCGCAGGCTGTTCTTGCTGCGGCCATGCTCTCTTGCCGGAGTGGTGGAACTGGTAGACGCAGGGGACTCAAAATCCCCCGGTCCTCGCGACCATGAGGGTTCGATTCCCTCCTCCGGCACCAGCTCCTTTACGGCTTCCTTGCAGGGCCCGCCTTGTGCAATTCTTTATGCATGAGGGGGCTCATCATGGCGAAGAAAGAGGGGCTTCTCAGCTCCAAGGACGTTGCCCACATACTCGATTGCAGCACCGATGACGTCATTGACCTTGCCCGGAAGGGAAAGCTCCTTGGGGTCAAGGTCGGCCGGTTCTAGAAGTTCCGCTATGCTGATGTGTACGAAACGGACCCGCTGGTCTGCCCTGGCTGTCAGAAAAAATGCGCAACGTGGCCGCAATCGAAGACCCCGAGGTGATCCGCAGGATCCTGGAACACCTGGGACTCTGGCTGGCCAACCGCCGCCCCCAACCCAAAGCTCATTCTCCTCCTGCGCTGAGAATCCTCCACGAGGACTCCTGTTCCCAGCTTCCCCCGCTTGAACAAGAGGGCTACTCCCGGCTCCCGCCCCGTTCGTGGGACTGCTGAATCATTCGGGCCGGTACCTGCCCTTCCTCTTGACGCACCCGTCTGTTCGGATCTCCCAAAATAGACGCACTTTCCTGCTCTTCTCCCACCTGACTCCTATGGGAACCGCCGCCCGATTTCCAAGCCTCTTCCTGCCTGTCCTTCCAGTCACAATATGTTGCGCGTTTTTCTTTTTGACACACAATTAACCTCACCTGCTATTCTCTACCCGTCTGAAAGCACGTTCTTATGATCCCTCCGCTCTTGAAGTCGAGCCGCAGGCCCTCGATGGACATCCCCTTTTCCGCGGACTTCGCCATGTCGTAAATCGTCAAGGCCGCGACGGCCGCCGCCGTCATGGCTTCCTTCTCGACGCCGGTGCGGGCCCGGCCCTTGACCTGGGTGAACACGCGAATCCTCTCCTCGGCCGGCTCGGAATTCACCTCCACGGAGTCCACGGGCGGCGGATGCGCCATGGGAGTGAGTTCGTGGACGCTTTTGGCCGCGAGAATCCCGGCCATTCAGGCCGTGCCGATGCCTTCTCCCTTGGGTAGATTCTCCCGGAGAACCCCTCCCGGGTCGCCGGCGCCATCCGGACCAGAGCCGAGGCCCTCGCGGTCCTGCGCGAGACAGGCTTTCGGCCGACGTCCACCATCCTGGCCGACCCTTTCGCATCCAGGTGGGTAATGACTTTCATAACGGGTGCCCCTCGGCGAGTTTCGGGGAAAAAGGCCGACCCCGTGTTTCCAGAGGTCGGCCCGAGCTTCCGCCGAGACCTCCTTTCCAAGCACTGGAGGCCCAGCCGCTTCCAGCAGAACCCATTGGCCTTCCGCCCTTTCCCAAGCGGGTCACGGGCGGCAAGGCTCGGAGATCCAGCGCCGAAATGCAGCGCTTCATAGGCAGCTTAACCGGTCCTTCCCCCTATGTTGTCAATTGCCCGCGTCATTCCTTGCGGATGTGCGGGGAATCCTCCGGGATGTCGTGGGCAGCCTCTTTTGCGGCGCGCCCGGCGGCCACGGTGCCGCAACCGGGGTTGAAGGGCCACAAGCCCCGGGGACCCGCCGGAACGCGCATCCCGAGTTCTTTTTCCTACGGCACCGCCAAAGGCGTTATCTCGAACGCCGCGTGCACGGCGCCCTTTCGCAGACTTTCTTCATCCAACAAGCAAAGGAGGTGTTTCTTATCCGCCAAACCCGGTTTGCGGGGCAGAGGAAGGATGGGCCGGAGACGAGACCGAAGAAAGGGAAACGCAGACCCTCTTCTACTTTCCCGGCGCGAGTTTCTGGGGGCCGTCGGCACGGCAGGGGCCGGAGCCCTGCTTTCCGTCTCAGGGCTTTCGTGTTCTTCGGCGGACTCCCCCGGAGCGAAGCGGGCCCTCGTGATCGGCAGCGGTTTCGGGGGAGCCGTAACCGCCCTGCGACTCGTGCAGCGCGGGGTGGAAGTGACGCTTCTGGAGAAGGGAAGGCGCTGGCCGATCACGTCGGAGGGCGACACGTTTTCCGCCTACATCCCCCCTGACGGCCGTTCGACCTGGCTGCGCAACTTCACGGTGGTGCCGATCGGCCCGCCTCTGCCCATCGACAGGTATGTCGGCGTTCTGGAGGGCCATTTCTATCCCGGGATGCGGGTCTTAACGGGCGCCTGTTACGGCGGCGGCTCCGTCGTCTACGGAGGCCTGCTGGTTAAGCCTCCCGAACATCTCTTCCGGCAGGTCTTTCTGCAGGAGATCGATTACGCGGAGATGGAACCCTACTACCGGCGCGTTGCCCGCATGTTGGAGATCGGAACCGTACCCGATGATATCTACCAGACCGAGTTCTTCACCCACTATCGCGTCGTGGAGGAGCAGAACGACCGCGCCGGCTTGACCACGGCGAGAATAGAGTCGGCCTCAAACTGGGAGATCGTCCGGGCGGAGATCGAAGGGTCGATCCGGCCGTCCATCATTCACGGCGAAGCGATTTACGGCGTCAACAGCGGCGTCAAGAAATCCCTGGACATGACCTATCTCGCCATGGCCGAGGCGACCGGCCTGCTCAAGGTCCATACGCTTCACAGAGTGACGGACATCGGCATGGACGAGCGCGGCCGCTACCGGGTCTGGGCCGAGCAGATCGATGAAGCGGGCCGGGTTCTGAGCGTGCAGAGTTTCTCCTCCGATCGACTCTTTCTCGCTGCCGGTTCTATCTGTACCAGCAACCTTCTCGTCAAGGCGAGGGCCAAGGGTTTGCTGCCTCTCCTGAACGAAGAGATCGGCCGTGGCTGGGGAAACAACGGCAACGTGGAGGTGTTGAGGGTCAACGTCGGCGCGCGCACCGGAAGGTGGCAGGGTGGCCCGCCGGCCACGGCTATCGAGGACTACGGCAACCCGGTGGCCCCCCTGTTCGTCGAGCATCCCCAGTTCCCGATCGGCGTGGAGTGCGGCTGCCTCCTCTACTTCGGGATCGGGCTTCACTTCACGCGGGGGCATTTCACCTACGATCTGCGAACGGACAAGGCGGTCCTCTCCTGGCCGGCCTCGGGCAACGAGCAGCAGACCGTGAACCAGGCCTTGCTCGCCACCATGGACAGGCTCAATCAGGCGAACGGCGGGGCGCTGAGCCCCCTGGTGGGCGGCCGCAAGCGGTACATGGACGATGCCGCCTACCACCCCCTGGGCGGGGCGGTCATCGGAAAGGCATGCGACGGGTTCGGCCGGGTGAAAAACTACCCGGGCCTCTACGTGAACGACGGCGCGCTCATGCCCGGATCCGCGGCATGCGCCAACCCGGCCTTCACGGTCGCGGCCCTGGCCGAGCGGAACATCGAGCGCATCCTCGCCGAGGACTTTTAGCCTCCCCTTGCTCTTATCCCGCGGTCCAAGGCTCTCTCCGCTTGCCTGCAATCGGGAATAGGAAGTGTGAGGTGGACCCCGTCGACTGGACAGGGTCAGCGGTTTTCTAAGTGGAGTCTTCTGCAGTAAGCTCCAGAAAGAGGAGGAGCAGAAGATGAAGCGAACGAGAAGGAACCATTCCCCGACGTTCAAGGCCAAGGTGACTCTGGCAGCCCTGCGAGGAGACCGGACGCTTACGAAGGGTAGGGGTCAGTCCTTCATTTTACGGATTCGCGCGAGGCCGCAAAGTCCCAGGTGGAGGGCCACGGTCCCTCGTGGCCGCAGGCAATGGAGGGTCATGCTCTGTCGTGAGAGCGTAGGGGTCAGTCCTTCATTCTACGGATTCGCGGCACATAAGAAGAAGCCTCGGCGCAGGTAAGCGACCCCGAGACCCGTCCTCCGGCCATTGACCGGCCGGAGGGGTTCCACCCCCTGCCTGCGCGCAACCGACAGGCAGGCGGCGGTCTCTGCCCCTACCGCCGCGCCTTGGTTCCCGCGCAGGTCTGCGGAGACGTGCTTCCGGCTTGGCTCTATGCGGGTGTAAATCCGCTCTTGGCCAGGCTCACTCTTCTCGCCGGCTCCCGCTGGCCGCGATAGCCTCCGTTCTGTCAAATCCGGAGAAAGGCGGAAAAACCCTTTGACAGGCGCGCAGGTTTTTGAATATATGCCAGTTTGTTCCGGTTGCGCCGGATGAAAGCCGATCAAGTTCGACCTGCAGCTCCCGATAAGACAAAAATAAGACAATCGCCGAGATCAAGGCATTCGGACGTGGGACGAGAAATGGATTGACTGGAGTAAGTAATGGAGGACCGCTGGCTTTCCGTAGATGAGATTGCGGCCTATCTCGGCATCAAGCGGGATACGGTTTACAAGTGGATTGCCGAAAAGCACATGCCGGCGCACCGGATGGGCCGCCTGTGGAAATTCCGCAAGGATGAGGTGGACGATTGGGTGAAGTCGGGGGGAGCTGCGGAGTCCGCTTCTCAGAATTCCGATACAGGAAGGAAATGATGGATGTTCTGCTGACATTCACAGGATTTCATGACCCCTATTTTAAAGGGCTGGTCGACCAGGAAGAGCATCCTGGGCCCATCTTATCTCTTCTGACCAGACGCTCATTCGATCATATTTTTCTCTTCGATACCCCAAGCACCCAGCAGGTTACCAGGGATACTAAGGACGCTATCGCGAAGATCCATCGCAGAAGCCAGGTTCAGGTTCTCGAAATCAACCTCGGCGATCCAACGAATTACCAAGAGATATTCAGGGGGCTTAGAACTCACCTTCATCGCATCATTGAGGATTTTCCTTCAGGCCGTTTCTTCGTCGCGGTGGCATCTGGAACCCCGCAAATGCATGCGTGCTGGGTACTTCTGACAGCCTCAGGCGAGATTCCTGCCCGCATCCTTCATGTTCGTCCTCCACAGTTCGTGACTAGGGAACGCCCGCTAGTGACCGAGCTTGATCTAACCTCGCCTGACTTCCCTGCCGTCCGGTTCCAGGACGAAGCGATATCTGTTGAAGAAAGCCAAGTAGATGCCGATTCCGTAAGAGTGCAACTTGGAATCATAGGGGATCACCCCGCGATGCAGCGTGCACTCGAATTGGGCGCGATGCTTGCTGCATCACAGGCCCCTGTCCTAATCTTTGGCGAGACAGGGACGGGCAAGGAGCTTTTCGCGCGATACATTCACCTCTTGAGTGGAAGACCGCGAGAAATCTTTGTCCCGGTCAACTGCGGAGCGATTCCGGAGGACCTTGCCGAGAGCCTGCTCTTCGGTCATAAGAAGGGAGCCTTCACCGGAGCGATCAACGACCAGGTTGGCAAGTTCGATACGGCGGATAAGGGGACCCTTTTCCTTGATGAGCTCGGGGAGCTCCCCGTGTCCGCACAGGCCAAGTTGCTGAGAGTCCTGCAAGATGGACTCGTGGAGCCGGTTGGGCAAGCCAAGCCGCACAAAGTCGACGTCCGTATTGTGGCAGCGACGAATCGTGATTTACGCAAGCTGGTGAGGCAAGGCAGATTCCGCGAAGATCTTTTTTATAGGCTCAACGTTGGCGAAATCAAACTTCCTCCGCTTCGTGAAAGGCGCTCTGACATCCCCAAACTGGCGCTTCACAT
>Ga0315298_1002576_pt1 | contig 30561 bp, 24 predicted proteins | sample WHS_1_MG_FD_203077 | JGI IMG/M metagenome (GOLD analysis project Ga0315298, IMG submission 203077) | Extremophilic microbial mat communities from Washburn Hot Springs, YNP, Wyoming, USA - WHS_1_MG | ecosystem: Environmental > Aquatic > Thermal springs > Hot (42-90C) | place: USA: Wyoming... | reverse complement strand
GTTCGTAAATCGGTCCATATGATTGAATGCTGAATAATCCCGTCTTTCTCGGGAAGGGACTGCTTCCTGCCTTTCCACCCTGGGAAAAATTCAATAAAAGGCATGTTGTCATAAGAGAAACTAAACCCAAAGACCTCACGGTCAGGTCTACCCATCTCAACGGTTTTTCCATTGGTTAGATGCGCCTTAAGATTTACCCAGTCCGCATGCGCATGTGTAATCGGGCCACGAACGCACAGGAAAAACTCGCGAATACCATTCATTGGAATATCTATTTCTGCCGGCCTGGATTCTGCCAGCTGGGGTTTGCTTTCCCATATTTTTTTTCTTCCTGCCTCAATGCTGAACACCAGTGCCTTGCAGTTTTTGCGTGTACCGGTATTGTCATCTACCCCGCACAACCCTGTAAGGCGCAAGATGCCAGAACGCAACTGGATGCGAATCTTGCTTTCTGCGTGAGTTCCAAGTCCTGTTGAATAGATATTTCCTGCAAGACAAAGTGGGCCACCTGTAACTGAAGTGCCTGTGCGCAGTTTGCCCCAATCCTGTGAAATACAATGGATATCTGGCCTTATCTCATCAGCAGATACAACTGTTATCAGATTCATCAGCATTTTTTCAAGCCATGACTTTGCGTCTGCCATTTCCTCTGCCTGCACAATTTCAGAGTAATTTAGTTCTTCCATCATTATCTCCTGTTAAAAAAGCATTATACCCCTTTTAATGGCTTGCGCAAGCATTGACATCTATCATAAATTTGGGTATATTGTGCCGAAGTATAATGCGTGAGGAGGGTGAGATGGAAAAACTTGCAATTGATGGAGGAAGACCAGTACGGATGATGCCAATGCCGGCTCGGATAATCTTTGGCAGTAAAGACAGACAGGCAGCAATGAGGGTTATTGAGAAAACAATGCAAGCAAATCAGGCGCTTGATCGGTATGGCGGAATTGAAGTAGATACATACGAAAGGGAATTTGCGGATTTCTTTGGAATGTCATACGGTACCGCTGTAAGTTCTGGCACTGCTGCTGTACATGCGGCAATTGCTGCTCTTGACCTTGAACCCGGCAGTGAAATCATCACAACGCCAGTTACAGACCCGGGTACAGTGATGCCCATCATCTTCCAGCAATGCATCCCTGTGTTTGCCGATGTTGATTATAATACATTGAACCTTGCGCCGGAAAGCGTTTCTGACTGCATAACTGAAAAAACCCGCGCAATAATAATGGTATATCTTGCCGGAATTCCTTCAGGAATAGACAGGATAGTGGAGATTGCAAGAGAAAAGAATCTTACTGTCATTGAGGACTGTTCCCAGGCGCACGGAGCGAAGTTTGGCGGCAGGTACGCTGGGACTCTTGGAGATATTTCGGTCTTCAGTTTGATGTCCGGCAAGCATATGACCAGCGGCGGCCAGGGCGGCATGGTTCTCACCAATAACGAAGCGTTATACTGGAAAGCCAAGCGATTTGCTGACAGGGGGAAACCGTTCAACTCTGATGAAACAACCAATATCGCACTTGGCCTGAATTACAGGATGACAGAACTTGAAGCAGCAATAGGAAGGGTCCAGTTGACCAAACTTGAATCTATCAGGGAACGGCGTGCTAATATCCGTAAAGCGCTGGACGAAGGGTTCAAGAAATGTCTGAAAGCATTTTCTCTAGCCCCAATTCCTGCTGATGCCGAGCCCAATCCGTGGTTTTGTTTTATAAGATACCACAGGGAAAAGATGCGGATGGATAAGAAGACAGTGGCTGATGCGATTAACGCCGAAGGCATCCCTGTTGGCGCCCACTATGTGGTTCCGATGTACCGTCAGCACTGGTTTGCAAACCAGAAAACCTTTGGTTCTTCTGGCCTTCCCTGGACTCTTCCTGTAGCGCGAAAAATTGATTATACGGCGTGCTGTCCGGTTGCAGAGAAGGCGCTTAATGACCATATGTCCATCATGATACACGAGGGATGGCAACAGCAGGAAATAGAAGACACAATCACAGCGTTCAAAAAAATTGAAGAGCATTATCTCAGATAACATATGGGAGGATATTTATGAAGGACGTTCTCAAAATCGGCATCATCGGTTTTGACACATCTCACGTGCCTGCATTCATTAAAATTCTCAACGACCCGACTGATAAACACCATGTCCCGGGCGGGAAGGTCGTTGCAGGATTTCCGTCATCCAGCCCGGACCTTGAATTAAGCGCTTCCCGGGTGGATGGCTTCAAGAAAGAAGCAGTTGAAAAATGGAAGATACCGATGACCGGGTCAATTGAAGAACTGATTGAACAGGTTGATGCGGTGCTGCTGGAGAGCGTTGACGGAAGACGGCATCTTGCTGAAGCAAAACCGGTAATTGCGGCAAAGAAACCGGTGTTCATAGACAAGCCGCTCGCAGCAAACTACAGGGATGCTGCCGCCATTATAAATCTTGCAGAAAAGCATAGATGCCCGATATTTTCTTCATCTTCATTGAGATACGATGCAAACATGGCTGCCCTGCGGCAGGATAAGGAGATGGGCCGCATCGTTGCATGCGACGCTTTTGGCCCGTCTAAAAGAGAGCAAGCCATGCCTGGACTGTTCTGGTACGGGATACATGGAATTGAAATCCTGTATTCTTTCATGGGCACAGGTTGTCTCTCTGTTACAAGCACCCACACTGAAACATGTGAAGTTGTGACAGGTGTCTGGAAAGATAGGCGCATCGGGACATTCAGAGGAATTCTCCAGGGAGCAGGCAGTTACGGCGCAACTGTTTTTGGCGAGAATAAGGTACACCAGGCAACCTACAATACAGAGATACCGTTTTATGCGCTTCTTATGAAAGAAATTATTGCATTCTTCAAAACAGGCATCCCGCCTGTTCCAAATGCAGAGACACTTGAAATTATGGCTTTTATCCAGGCCGCACTTGTAAGTGAGAATGAAAAAAGAACTGTATATCTGGATGAAATCAGCAAATCATGACGGCTATTATGGTTCAAAAAGGCGCATCAAACTCAGGTACCTCTCCCATGTGTCAGGGAAAATCACAACGATATTGTCGCCTTTTCTATAATTTCTGGAAATTTCAACTGCTGCCTTGTATGCGGCTCCAGATGACATTCCAACAAAAAGCCCCTCCTTCTGCGCGAGAAGTTTTGCTGATGCATAAGCGTCGCGATCATCCACCTGCACTATCTCATCAATAAGCGAACGGTTAAGCACCTTTGGTATAAATCCGGCGCCGATTCCCATAATCTTGTGAGGACCTGGCACTCCCCCGGAAAGAACCGGAGAATTTTTTGGCTCTACTGCAATAACTTTCAAGCGCGGATTTGCCTTTTTCAAAACCTCGCCCACGCCAGTAAGGGTGCCGCCTGTTCCAACTCCTGCGACAAGCGCCGCGATGTTGTCCCCGAGGACAGCCAGTATCTCTTTCGCCGTAGTTTTCCTGTGGATTTCAGGATTTGCGGGGTTATCAAACTGCATCGGCATAAACGAATTCTTTGTTTCTCCAATAAGTTGTTCTGCCTTTGATATTGCGCCTGCCATGCCGGCATCTGCCGGGGTAAGCACAACTTCGGCGCCGAAAAATTTTAGAATCAAGATTCTTTCAACACTCATTGATTCAGGCATGGTCAAAATACAACGGTACCCTTTGGCTGCACAGACCATCGCAAGCCCTATGCCTGTATTGCCGCTTGTGGGCTCTATCACAGAACCGCCTGGTTTAAGCACGCCTCGTCTTTCGGCATCTTCAATCATGGACAGTGCTATCCTGTCCTTGACACTGCCGCATGGATTGAACATCTCAAGTTTCGCATACAATGACGGTCCAGTTGTTTCACAAACCTTTCTCAGGCGAACCAACGGGGTGTTCCCGATTAATTCAAGAATGTTTTTTGCAGGATGCCCGACACTTTTCTTATTCATAGAATCACTTGCTCCAGTTCTGGTAAAAAGCATTGAATGCAGTAGTTCAAAATCAACCTAAAACTCAACAATCTTCTTATTACTATTGTATGGTGTCACTCTGATTTTTTCAAATCTTTTCCAAAATGTCTCAAAATAGGATACAATACTTCTCACGAAAGTGTTCCCAATACAGGGGGGTGATATGAAGAAGTCATTTTGTTGGCTGCTTGTACCTTTGGTGATGCTGATTGGCTGCGCCATGGTTACCATATATGTAACCTTCCCTGAGGAAAAAATCAAGAAGGCAGCAGAATCAATTGAAAAGGAAATTGAATCCGCGCCTGCCGGGAAAACATCTTTCATTACCGGGTGGATGATTGCTGCATTTTCTCCTGGGCGTGCTTATGCAGCAGAAATTTCCTCTGACCTGAAAACAGATTCGCCAAAAATAAGGAATGCAGCAAAACTGCGCGCATCATGGAAAGGCGAACTTGATTCCTACAAACAGCAGGGATATGTTGGCGAGAATAATCAGTTTCAGGTTGAAATAAGAAATGCCCCGGCAGATGCTGAAATCTTGAAAAAGGTTAGAGAACTGGTAAAAAAAGAAAATGAGCAAAGAAAAATCATTATTGATGAACTCATGCTCATCAACAATGCTTCTCCAGAACAGAGGGCTGTCTTTCAGGAGCAGTTTGCGAAGGCGCGCAGAGAACAGGCAAAAATCGGCGAGTGGATTCAGAACCCGGATGGCACATGGGTTCAAAAGAAAGAGGATAAATGAGGCAAAAACTCCTGACCGGCTGTGAGGCATCGGCTGAAGGAGCGATTGCGGCCGGGTGTACTTTTTATGCGGGTTATCCCATCACGCCCCAGAACCGCTACCCTGAATACATGAGCGTGCGGATGGACGAAATAGGGGGTGTATTTATCCAGGCCGAGAGCGAACTTTCTGCAATCAATATGGTGTTTGGCGCATCTGTTGCTGGTTTTCGCGCGATGACATCATCTTCAAGTCCTGGCATATCTCTGATGCAGGAAGGCATATCCTATCTTGCCGGTTGTGAACTGCCATCTGTTATTGTGAACATGGCTCGTGGAGGCCCTGGGCTTGGTGATGTTACGCCAAGTCAGGCAGATTATTTCCAGTCCACAAGAGGCGGCGGCCATGGCGACTACCGGACACTTGTTCTTGCACCGTGGTCTGTGCAGGAAATCTATGATTTCACCTATCTGGCGTTTGACCTTGCCGACCGTTATCGCAATCCTGTGCTGGTGCTTGGCGACGGATTGCTTGCCCAGATGTATGAGCCGGTAAGGTTCAAATCAATGAAGAAGCGGTTGCCGAAAAAACCCTGGGTACTGAATGGATGCAAGGGCAGAAACCCCAATTCCATACAATCGCTCTTCCTGACACCCGGCGTTCTTGAAGCGCACAACTGGAAACTTGAAAAAAAGTATGAGAAGATGGAAAAGAAGGAAGTTCGTTTTGAATCTTATTATTGCGATGGATGCGACTTCCTTCTTATAAGTTATGGAACGTGCGCGCGAATCGCAAAAGAAGCAGTTATGAAAGCGCGCTCTGAGGGCATAAAGATTGGCCTTTTCAGGCCTGTTTCATTATGGCCTTTCCCATACAGGGCGCTTTCAGAACACATCAAAAGAACGAAAAAGGTCCTTGTAGTAGAAATGAGCCTTGGACAGATGCTTGACGATGTGAAAATTGCCGCGTGTAGTTCACAGACAAGAATTTTTTTCTATGGCAGGCCAGGCGGAGGCGTGCCTGACCCGGATGAGATTTACAGGGAAATTAAAAAAAAGTAGCCCGACTCATACAGAAATGGAAATTCTGAATGTAAATGCAGAATTAACAATCTGCATGAGTACTCAAATTTACAGCAATCAAACCGGATAAGAAAATGGCCACAAAGACCCTTTACAAGAAACCCGAAAGTTTGACTTCAAACATAACAATTTATTGTCCGGGATGCGGACATGGTCTCATACAGAAACTTATTGCAGAGGTCGTTGATGAACTTGATATTCGTGAAAGCACCATCGCAGTTGCTCCTGTTGGCTGTGCAGTCCTTTCTTACCACTATTTCAATTTTGATGTTACTGAAGCAGCGCACGGACGTGCGCCGGCAGTGGCAACCGGCATTAAACGAGTCCTGCCCAAAAGGATTGTATTCACATATCAGGGCGATGGAGACCTTGCGGCCATTGGTACAGCAGAAATCATTCATGCTGCGGCACGCGGCGAAAATATATCGGTTTTCTTCATGAACAACGCTGTCTATGGGATGACAAAGGGACAGATGGCGCCAACAACACTTCCTAACCAGAGGACAACTACAACCCAGAAGGGCAGGGATGTACATGTTCATGGACATCCGCTGCGTGTGTGCGAACTGCTTGCGTCAGTTGATGGCGTTGCATACCTTGAACGGACAACCACATCTTCAATTGAAGGGGTTCTGGGAACAAAGCGTGCTATAAAAAAAGCATTTCAGTGTCAGATTTCAGGAAAGGGTTTCTCTCTCGTTGAAATCCTCGCGACCTGCCCGACAACCTGGAAGATGAACCCATCTGATGCTCTCAGGTGGATTAATAAGATGATGGAACCCTATTATCCGGTGCAGATTTTTAAGGATATAAAGGAATAAAAATCATGATTTTTATTTTGCCGTCTCTCTTGCTCATCTTCCTGTTTTTTGTTCTTCTTGTCGCATTCTTTATCATTTTTTTGCAGGTGGAGATGGTCCGCCTTGCATTCCGTAAACTCGGCATACCGCCCACCCTTGCCTTTCTTATCCTGATTCTTTCACTTGTCGGTAGCACCATCAACATTCCTTTGTGTACCCGCGAGATACACGGGTGCGCTATCGGGAATGACATGTCTGCTTTTTTTAACTCGTGGAATATTCCGCAGACGACTGATAAACAGGTTATAGCAATTAATGTCGGCGGCGCAGTGATTCCAGTGTTGCTCTGTCTTTTTCTCCTGCCAAGAACCCCTCTTATTCCAACTATTTTTGCAACGCTTATCTCAACTATTGTCTGTCACGCCCTTGCAAGGGTTGTACCGGGCATGGGTGTGGTACTGCCGGCATTCATCCCGCCGGTTGTCGCGGTCGGTCTTGCTTTCATTTTCTCGCCACGGAACAAAATTCCAGTTGCGTACATTGCCGGGGTGCTGGGCGTGCTTATCGGTGCGGATTTGATGAATCTGCCGCATCTCGGGAACCACCCGGGTATCATGAGTATTGGCGGAGCCGGCGTCTATGATGGGATATTCCTTGTTGGAATAATATCAGCCCTTCTTGCATAGACGAGAAAGAAAGGATTGCCCAGAACCTGTACAAAACTCATGTACAGAAGAGATACTTACACCCCGCATCAGCAAAATAACTTGATTTTTCACTGGATATCCATGCCACTGATTCCGCGTTCTGTAAGGTTGGGGTCTGGCCAGCCGTCGTTTGCCGGCAGTATCCGGTTTGCCGGCAGATATTCTGCGTGCCCGTCTGCAAACAAATAGTTTCTTGCTCCCGCCCATGACCACCAGTTGTTGGCGCCGCCAGAATGGTTATCAAGCCATTCTCCGGCAAGTATTTTTTTCGCAGGATGAAGCACCTTGCTTGACTTCTGCCCCAAAGAAGGGACAATCCGTGCCGGGTCATATGTGTCTGACGGAGATGCCATGGCATCTATCTGTTCGGGTGAATGATAGAAACACATGGAATATGCGTAAGAAGTAGATTCCCAGTTGCGAGGCGCTGTTTTATCTGAGGGGCATGTAAAAATTCTTGATGTCTTTCCTGCCGGATATCTGGAAAGATATGGATTGAGAATTCCGCGCCAGCCCCTTCCCATCCACAGCCAGTATACTGGACTTGTATTCACAGGGTCTTGTGCACAGGGAAAAAAATCATCATAATCGTCAGTATACAACATAAACGCAATGCCTATCTGCTTTAGATTGTTCAGACAGACGGCTCTTTTTGAACTCTCCCGCGCTCTGCTCAATGCTGGAAGCAGTGTTGCCGCAAGAACCGCAACGATTGCGATGACGGTAAGTAACTCCACTATTGTAAAGCCACTTTTTTTCATATAACGCCTTTCATGAAAATCTAAATCCGCCCTGCCCAATGCTTCCAGAGACAATTTTGCCGGAATCGTATTCTTCTCTTCTGGTATTACCTGAAGAACATGGGCTTTCGATGTTGGGAAGCCGCCTATGGTTCAATTTCACACCTGCACGCATCACCTGTCCAACCAAGAATGCCTCCGCGCCACATGCGTGAAAAATACACCACCACGCGGCCTGAAACGCGATCTTCAAAAGCATATGGATTGAGCAATTGAGTGCTGCGCGGCGCTTCAGGATTGAGTGAATCCACTTCAATAACTGAACTGTGCACGAGAGGGCATGTTTCTGGATCAATGAGAGCCGCGTGCATCGTATTGCGCGGATGATTGCCATCAGGATTGGTTTTGCTCAGATTTCCAAACCAGAAGTATTTTCCGCTGGAATGAACAACTATGTGTGAAGGGTTTGCGCCAGAGTAAAAGGGAGTTCCGTCATCGTAAGTCCAGGGAAGCGGCTGTGACCATGTGTACCCGCTGTCGCTGGAAATTGAATACCATTTTCTTCCTGGAATTGCGGGATTGCCAGCATTGCTCCCTCTCATAACAAGGAGAAGTTTTCCATCAGGCATTTCGGCGATGGTCTGTTCATCCAGACCGCGTGTGGAAAGTTCACTATAAGAAAAACTTATTTTTTCTTTTTTCATGCCTCTTTCATCTATTTCTTGACACTACCCTATTCCACGTGAAACTTAATCACATAAATATCAGCGTTTCCAGGAATTTTGTTTAATGGCCAGGAAACACTTCCTTTTGCTCCTGCTGCAATAAATGTTTTATCTCCAACAGGGATGATTGAAAGAAGGTCATCATTGTCAGGACCTCCCCACATTCTTGTCCAGAGGATGTCTCCTTTATTGTTCAATCTTATTAAACAGAAATTGTCAAAGTTCATTTCTGGTGTCTGTTGAACCTGAGAATATGCAACAACCACATAACCGCCATCACTGTCCTGAACAATATCGAAGGCGCCATCATATCTGCTATAACTCTCATATATCTTAGTCCATTCCACATCAGCGTTTTTATCTAACTTCAATATCCATATATCTTCGCTCGGGAACTTTTCCTTCATACTTGTTGTCCCTGCAATTACTGCACCACCATCAGAGGTGGGCTTTATTCTGATGAATTTGTTTTTAGGCCCTTTGTTAAAGGTTCGTTTTTTAAGGATGTTACCTTTCTGGTCAATTACAATATAGGTAGCAAAACCCTGCTGAAATAGTCCCCCATAGTTTTTTGTACAGGTATTTGCAATAAAGATGAAGTTTTCATATCCGATTGGAGCGATGTAGGCACCCGAAGATTCTCCTCCTAAGTCATATATCTTACTCCACAAAATATCAAGATTTTCGTCTAATTTTATCAACCATACATCAGATTTTCTAAAGACAGATAATTTTGTCTGGCCGATAAGTAGATACCCATTGTCAGGGGTAGAAATAATATGTGCTGCACCGTCATTGTAATTACCCCCGAATGTCTTTTCCTTAACAATATTTCCATCCCTGTCCAGTTCTAATATCCATACATCCCTTCCTTTTTGAGTAGTGCCCTTACATCCTACTATAAGGTAGTTGGTCCCTTTGACACTTCCAGAAGATAGCATATCAGTTCCTTTATCACCAAACTGTTTTTTCCAGATTACCTCGCCATCAGGACTTATCTTTATCACCAGCCCATCGGAATTACAATTCGGCTTTAAACGAACGGGACCTGTTGCACCCACAATGATAAAGTTGCCATCGGGTCCTTTAATAATATTGGTTGCTCCATCAGCATTTCCATTATTGTCAATCTGTTTCTCCCATATGGTTAGATCAGAAGGGGGAGTTGACTTTTGTGGGAACTGGATAGTGATGCTAATATCTTCGCATAAAACATTTATCTCCAAAGTAAATAAGAATGAGAGTAGAATAACTGGATTTATTTTGAAATATCTCTTCATAATTCCTCCTCTTCTTGAGATTCTGAATAGATACTACGCCCCCTCTATTTTTTGTCAATACCCAATTGCCTCACTAAAAATCTACACAAAATCATATCGTTGCCTCACAGAAAAATCTGATGAGCGGCTGGATAGAGTTCCTCCTATTTCAAAGAGCCTTCTGCTAAATTCCTTCTACGCTTTTTCCAGCATGGTCAGGTATCTTGGGCCGGTTATCCAGTTCTCGTGAATTTCAAGTAGAATTGAACTAAACAGCTCCGGCAACTTTCTCTGTCGGCTTTTTACTTCTGAGCTTCCGCGCTTCGGACTTTTATTGAACTAAATGCCTCCTCTATCTCTTTAAAAACTTCCTCTTTACTTTCTCTTTCCTTTACTCTATAATTATTCAGACCTATTCGTACAAAAAAGGCAAATGACCTAAAATTCCGACAAGGAACGTCCTATTAAGAATTTACAGAAAATATCTTACACTACCTAAATTCAACAGGAGAAGATATGAAAAAGAGCATCAATCTGTGGGTTGCGCCTGATGGTAAAGACATATACGAAGTCCTTGCAGTAATCAGGGATGCCGGGTTTGAAGCAGTGGAACCAAACCTGGATGAGGGTGGATATCTTTCGCTTTCAAGTACGAACAGGGAAATAGAAGCATTCAGAAATCGCGTGGAAAAACTCAATCTAAAAATAGTAAGTGTTTCTTCTGGACTACTCTGGAAGTACACCCTTTCTTCTCCGGATGCATCAATACGCACAAAGGCGCAGGACATAATAAAAAAGCAGATTGAAACGGCTGCACTGCTTGGCGCTGACACTATTCTTGTAATTCCGGGAGTTGTCCATGCTGACTGGTCAGAACAGAAGGAGATTGTAGGTTATGACATCGCTTATCAAAGGTCTCAGGAATCCCTGAAAAAACTTGTTCCTGTTGCCGAAAAAGCAAAGGTCTGTCTTGGGGTAGAACCTGTCTGGAATAAATTTCTACTCAGTCCGCTTGAGATGAAGCAATTTGTTGAAAAATTTGATTCACCTTATGTGGGAGTATATTTTGATACCGGCAATGTAGTCATTAACGGTTATCCGGAAATGTGGATTCGCATCCTCGGGAAACTGGTTCGCAAAATACACTTCAAGGATTTCAAACGATCTGTTGGCACAATTGATGGGTTCTGTAATCTGCTTGAGGGTGATGTAAACTGGCCTGAAGTAATAAACGCTCTTAAGGAGGTCGGATACGACGGGTATGTAACGGCTGAATTCTGGGCATACAAGTATCATCCTGAAACCATTATCTATACGACATCCTTGAGTATGGATAGAATTCTGGGGATTACACATAAATAACAATTAGGTTTCAGTTTGTGTAAAAACCCCGCGGGAGATTATGAATTCGCGGCAGGACATCCTCAGGGTATTAAGAGGCGAACAGATCGGACGAACTCCTGTTTCGTTCTATCATTTTGACCCATTTGACCCCAATTCGTTCTGGATGCAGCACCAGAGTTTCAAGCGCCTCCTGAAAGCCGCACAGGAATCCTGCGACAATTTCTTCTTTTGCAGACCCCGCACGGGCTTTTTCTTCTCAAATCCAGATTCTGTTCAAATAAATGAAGAAAAAAAACAGGACACGCGAATTTCTGAAATAGTGACACTTCGGGTTGAAACAGAACTCGGACCAATTACCCGTGTGGCGCGAACAACGAGAATGAGCGCCCATGGCTGGGTGGAAAAACCATGGGTGGAAAGTGTGCATGATCTGGAGCGATTTCTCTCATTGCCATACATCCCGTATGAACCTGAACTTGATGACTTTTTTACAAAGGACCAGACATACGGAGACAGGGCTATGCCTGTGATATCCCTGCCAGATCCTGTTGGCGCAGCAGGAGCGCTCTTTGCGCCAGGGGACCTTCCAAAGTTTCTCAGACACCAGGAGAAACTGGTTGAGCAAACACTTGAAATTTTTTATGAGCGGCTTGTCAATGTTTACAGGTCAGTTTCGTCAAGAGTAACCCGTGTAATCATCAGGATACGCGGAAGCGAATACCTGACGCCGCCTAATGTGCCACCAGATTACTTCAGGAATTATCGGGATATTTTCACCAACTATGTCATCAGGTATGATACACGGCTCATCAACCTTCTCAGGCAGGGCAATTTCAATTTTATATGCTACCACTGGCACGAAATCATTGAGGACCTCATTCCATATGTATTAAGGATGGGTATTGATATACTTGAGCCGGCGATCAATACAGTGGCTACACCAACAAAAGTTGCGCGCATCAGGAAGATTTGCGGGCCAAACCTGACATTGATGGGCGGCCTTTCTCTTGAAGACCTTGAATTCAGAAGTACTGATGAGATTATACGTCTGGTACAGGATACCATCATTCAGGGAGGCAGAAACGGACGTTTTATTCTTATACCCTCAGGTGTTCCATCTTCGGCTCCTCTCAGTCCGCAAACCGAAGAAAACTTCCTCGCTTTCATAGAAGCAGGACTAACAAGCAGCAGTAGATAGTTTTCTAACAAAATCTGTTAAAATACGAATCGCATGGATAATAAATTGAAAGCATTAGTTGAACGGCACTGTGCATTCTGGTCTGGTAAATCAGTGAAAAAACCGCTGATATCACACCAGAATAAGCGGGTATGGAAATCCAGGCCATATCCCATCGCCGGTGGGAAATTGGCGCACCAGCCAACATTAATCCAACCATCTGATATTGATATTGACAGAATTACACCAGGCCGGATGCCCATGCTGACCGACGGTGACCTGTTTAACTCTCTCGGTTGCATCTATCCATCCGCATGGCTTGAAGCGGTTGCAGGATGTCCTGTATATGTTTCCTCCTTTGGGTGCGTGGCGCGGCCTGCTGTAAGAAATATCCAGCAGGCGCTTGAAACATTCTCAATAGAATCTGCTCTCTCTTCACCGTGGCTCACTGTCATGGACAGGATTATTGAAAAAAATAACAGGACAGGGGGTGATTTTATCCCGGTTTCACAACTGCATTTGCGCGGCGTCATAGACATCCTTGCAGCATACCTTGGAGAAGAAGCATTGTGCGCCGCGGTATATGATAATCCCGAAGCACTTAAAAAACTGGCAGGGAAAATTGCAGACCTTTTTATTGCTGTTGCACGGCGCGGACTTTCCCTGCGCAAACCATGGAACAACGGGTTTGTTTCCTGCTGGGGCCTTTATGCACCCGGAGAACTGGTAGATTATCAGATTGATGCGTCAAGTTTATTCTCAAAAGATATGTACCTGCGCCATTTTGCTTCGTATGACCAGAAGGTCATGGACGCCTTTTCATATGCTGTTATTCACCTTCACAGTGTTGGGCTGCATTTACTTGATGTCGTGCTTAATCTGGCAGGAAATATCACGATTGAAATCAGTTTTGACCGTGAAGCAAAAGAGTGGAATAAATCTGCCCTGCTTGCTGCATGCCGGAAGGTTCAGAAACACGGCAAACGACTTCTTATTGTTTCAGAACTATCCAGGGATGAATTTACTGAATTTCTGACCGAATTGACTCCAGCAGGTCTTGCAGTGCAGTACTGGGAAGTTTCAATTACAGAATCAGACCAGCAGGCGAATTTTCTTTCCAAGGAGGAAGATGTCATCTATTGAAAAATATGAAGATTGGGAGAAACGGAAGGTATTCCTTGATACAGACACACTTACCTGGTGGGATAACGGAATAATCCAGAGATTCCACAGGGCCGAGAAAATTCCTATCTATGGATTGGAGCCGGGTCCTGCCGGCTCATGGGATTGTTGCTATACCACAGTATGGGGCTCTGTGCTTATAGAAAATGGCGTCTACCGCATCTGGTACTGGGGGCAGGGAGAAGCAGAAAAAGACAGCGATATGCTTGACCGGCCGCATGTCTGTTACGCAGAAAGCGAAGACGGCATACACTGGAAAAAACCCGATCTTAAGATTACAGGCCAGCATAAATATCCTGGCAATAACCTGCTTGCGCTTCCAGGGGCAGTAATGAGCGTTGTGCCTGCAATACCCGGTACAGGAGTGGATGCCAAATACCTTATGGCACTCATCCAGTATGACTGGCCTCTTGAACCGGATGTGACTGATGTGCCTGGCAATGAAAGAGATAGCGGCACGTTCATTTATGCTTCTGATGATGGGCTGCACTGGCGAAAAATCACAAAATTATTCTGCCATGGCGACTGGGCATGCCTTTATTTTGACCCTGCATCAAAGAAGTACCTGCTTTACAACAAGACAGGAGCAGTCAGTGGATTATGCCCGAGAAGAATTGGCATTGGACTTGAAAGCAAAGATGGTGTGCACTGGGAAGGGTATGATGGCGTGCGCAGATGGCATGAATGCTTTGTGCCTGACGATTATGATGATGAAATTGCGCAGAGAATGGGCTTTTTGATAGCAGAATACTATGGGGTTGGAGTTTACCGCGCCGGTGAAATTCTAATTTCCATTGAAGATATTTTTACAGTAAGTAATCCTCTACGACAAATGATGGCGCAAAATCCTGCAGGGTTGTGCCACTTCCGGCTCGGATTTTCTCACGATGGTCTAATCTGGCGCCATCCAAAAGGCAGGCCTGTATGGCTGGCTCTTGGTAACCCTGGAGAGCCGGATGCAGGATTTATGACGCCTTCCAATACATTTGTTGAATCAGGGGAAGACCTTCTCTTTTATTATGGCGGAAGCCGTTATGACCACGGCTGGATTCTTAACCCTGATTTTTCAGCAAGAAAGGATGTTCCGCGCACTGATGAACGTGATTCATGCAGGGTCATGATGGCAAAAATTAAGAGGGACAGGTTTGCAAGTTTGGCCGCCACATACAAAGGAATGTTTGATGTTGAAGCAGGCCCAAGAAAGGGAAATGCGCTATTTATCAATGCTTCATGCCCGAATGGTTCCATACGGGTGGCAATTGCTGAAAAGGAACCATATCACGGAGCACTGAGAAAATCTGATAATCTGCCGGGCTTTTCTTTTGATGACTGTGTTCCGTTTGTCGGCGACAAAATCAAAGCGCAGGTTATGTTCAAAAACGCATCAATCAGTCAGATACCAGAAAATAAGCATCTGACTATCAGGTTTGAAGTGCGAAAAGGAGAAGTTTTTGCGTATGAGTGGGGCGGATAGGTACAAAAAATTGCCGGCAGTTGAAATTGCCTTATGTTACGGCCGGCTGATTCTGCAGATATTTGTTCCTGGTTTGAGCAATATGGCCATTGCAGGACCTGCCCCATACATGCATTCAATCTCGCGTTCTTCCGGGAAAAGGTTTGTTATTTCAAGATATACCGGCACCCCTGCCCTTATTTCAGCCGCAACAACAAGCCCTTTACCAGCATGAATTCCTTTGAAGGAAACATCCTTCCATTCATCGCTGGCTGATACAAGTATGCGAAGCGTCTTTCCGTCAAAATTCGCAAGCATGCCGTTAATCGCCCATACAAAAGCTGCACTTGCTGTCTGAAACCATTCATTAAAATATTCCCCGTGATAGAAAACCCGTTCAGGCATGCCCCCGAAATAGTTGACATGTTCTGCGGTTTTTCTTAAAACTTCCATTGCAACGGATTTCCCTGCACGCGAAAGAATTCTCGCAACCCAGAATGACGCCCATGGAAACGCTTTTTCAGCGTATCTGTTAACTCCATGGAAATTCCATGTTCCCATTGTCGGGTCGTAGTTATCCATCATTTTCTTGATAGTTGGCCAGAGGGACGGATGTTCAGGGAAAAGGTCAAATATCAGAGACCCCCAGTGTGGAATCCTGCCGCCCTGAAATGACTGAAGAACACCCTCGCCATCCACATTCATTGCAAGACCTGCTCCAAGTTTTCTGATAATTTCATCAAGATTGTCAATCCGGGAGGTCTTTTTCAGAAGTGATAATGAATGCCTGTATTCAACAAGGCATTTCAAAAGGACCGCGCAGGTCCATGTATCATTGATTTTTTCCCGCGCAATAGATTCATCCTGGCCTTCACATTTTCTGACAATGAAGTGTGTGCCGCGGTCTTCAAGAAAACCATCCACAAGAAAAAGGATTAATTCCTCCATAATGTCAAAATGGGTTTCCAGAAATCCTATATCGCCGGTCATCTCGTAAAAATTGTAAATCTGATGCGCCCACCATCCATTATTGTGAACCTGATAGGTCAATGTATGATAATCTGTGAATTTCTCAATCTCCACAGTCCATTCAAGCCGTGCTCCCTTTGCATTAAACCGCCTCGCCATATCCTGTGCAGCAGGCAGGTATGTGCGAAGGTGCGAAAGCGTCTCTTGCGCCTGGTCAAAATTGCCACACCCTTCCATTGCCTCAAGGACAAATCCTGTATCCCAGAACATTACGCCCTGCCACAGGTAAGGAAAAAGTCCAACAGGGTGAAACCCGCTTGCATGGTGATTAGCCCGCATCAGATACCGACCGACATCATAAATAAATTGATAACCCGGGTCTGGAAGGGAGATATTGCAAGTGGAAAAGTATCTTTCCCATTCTTTTCTGTGCTCTTCAAGGACAAGTTTATATCCCTGTTTTCTGGTTCTGGCAAGCAGCCCTTCAATCGTTTTCTTCCAGTCATCTGAGTCATAGTTGTCAATGGCAATAAGGTATCTTGTAAATGATTCGCCTGAATGCATAGTACATGTTCTCAGCCAACCTGAAACAAACTCTGTGTATTTCATGCGCGCTGTATCAGAACAATCCCCTGCGCAGTCCATCCATGAAACCGCGCCTCCTTCAAGTGCTTCAAATGAACACGCATATGACATTATGGAATCTGCTATATCTATCTCCAGCGAAACTTCATCCATAACAACCGGCTCCCTGTATAAATCAAGATGCGGCCGGGATGGAGCATTGATAAAAAATTGTATGGATGCGCCCTTTTCCGGGGTCTCAAGAAATTCATAATGCTCCACAAGTATGTGTTCAGAAGTAAGGAATGTTGTCACTTTGACGCGCAGCCATTCGTCCGTCTCGCTGTCTTTTTGTTCATACAGGGTAGTTAATGTCGCCTGGTGCGGATTGAAATATTGCTGGCAGTTTCGCGGGACAAGCAGTTGACCATCAACGACCGGAGAGGAAGCAAATTCAAAAAGCGGGATAAGCCGGCCGTAAACAAGCGCTGTTTCTTTGAATGTGCGCCTGTTACACTTATACCATCCGGCAGAGTACTGCAAACTGAGCACAGGCCGGTAATCGCAGAGTTCAAACCATGCATCTCCTGAACCAAGAATGTTAACCATCAATGCATCTGTTCCATTTGCAAGATACATCGGATAGTATGGTTTCTCGAGAAAATGCCCGCCAAACTGATTCTTTTCAAATTTCACAGAACCTCCAATCAGATATTGATAACGGGTTTTTCGTAAAGATTCAGGGCTCTATCTTGTCAGTTCGCCAAGGATGCTAAAGGAGTTGTCTTTTTTCTTTATGTAGAATGTCTTGGCCACCTTGCTACTCATATTGCTGGAAGAGTACTTCTGCGTTGCTGAAACAAGGTACACATCACCGAAACTTGTCGCGCCGTATGGAAATATTTTGATATCAGAAAGGTCAACCTTGATGTATTTCTTTTGCCTGTTGACATTCCTTTTATATTCAGCCCATGCTTCAAAGTTTTTTCCGTCAGTTGAAAATTGCCTGTCATAAAATGAAAGGTATTTTTCTGTATCACGGCTCTCCCAGGCAGTCCGCCAGTTTTCAAGGAATTTTAGGATATTCTGATAATCCTGCGGCAAATCTGATTCCTTTGATGCAAGAATATGAATGAATGTTTTTCCAGGCGCAACATACGGTTTTATTGCAAGGAAGTCCTTATCGCTCACCACAATGCACCCTTCACTATTATACGGCGGCCGCTCAATCGGCGTTCCGTGAATCCAGATTCCCCTGCCTGACCTATTTTCTCTGCGGGCTATATAATCCGGAAAATCCAGAACAAACGCCCCCTCACCGTATTTAGGGTCAAGTTTTGAAGACGGAATGAAGGCCGTTATCAAAAAAGTTCCTTCAGGAGTGGCGTAATCACCCTGTTTCTGCTTGTTGGTGTGATTTTTACCAGTACTGCATGGAACCGAAAGCAAATTGCCCATAGAAGAACCGTCATACCTGCAAACAGAAAGTTGCTGAGTTTGTTTTTCAGCTACCAGATAAATATATGGGGCGATAGTGCCTGCCTGCTTGCTGATTGCTGTGCCAGGCGCACTTACTATTGGTTTTGCCGGGGATGGCACTTCTTTCTTTGCCGCGAGCATCCGCAGTTTTTCCTTTTGCGCGGCATACCGCTCGCGATCGCCCATCTTCAGGTATGTTTCAGCAAGAAAACGCCGCAGTTTCAGGTCTTCTCTCTTAGTAAGTCCCCATTCTGCAACTTCTGAAGCAGCCCGCCAGTCCTTTTTACCCGCATAGGCGCGCGCAAGATACAAGGGCAATTCAGGATCTTCAAAATGCAGGGACCGCGCCTTCTCAAGAAATTCTATGCCTCTGTCAGTATCTCCTGTTCCAAGGTAGAGACGCCCGAGCCGGTAGCAGGACAACCCTGCTTCTTCAGGAGCCACAACCATCAGAGACCTGTATATCGCAATCTGGTCAGAGGCGTCACGGGCACTTTCAAGTTTCTTCTTGAAATAGCCCGCTGCCTCAGTTGCCCTGTTGGCCGAAAGTTCTTTAAGAATTTTCTCTGCCCGGGAGAACTGGTCGGTCTTCTCAAACAATAGAACAAGTTCGCATTTTGCGGCCGTTTCCCCGTATCGGCACGCAAGCAATTGATAATAACTGCTCTGAAGCGAACCGTCATCAGGATGTTGAATTATGCCTTTTTCAAATTCTTCCAGAGAACGTCGTAGATACTCTTCTGCCTTTTCTTTGTGGCTCCTGAATAATCCGCCAGAACACACAACGGCCGCAAGCACCAGAATGCAAGCGGCAATCCAGAAATTCGCAAACTTTATTTTATTCAATCGTAATCGCATCTACAGGGCAATTCTCGGCGGCTTCCCGCGCCTTATCCTCAGCGTCAGCCGGAACAACATCCACTACAACCTTCGCTGTAGCATCGCCCATCTGGAACACTTCCGGGCAGGTATCCACACACAGCCCGCATCCAGTACAAAGATTCTCATCCACTTTCGCTTTCATCTTGCCTCCTTTTTCGGGATTAGATTTTAGACAAGGATTTGTCATTTGTCAAAAAAATCTTATAATTACACAGTCAGAAATGCGAAAATTGATTTGCTCGCATATTCTGCAACTCTGTAACAAAGATATGGATATTGAATTTTGCGCCACCTTGAAAGAGTTGAAAGGAACAATATGAATGACTATTCGCAAACTGTGATTCTTCCGAAAACCGCATTCCCGATGAAAGCCGACCTTGCACGAAGGGAACCCGGGCTGCTTGGTATCTGGGAACAAGAGGATATTTACACAAAGATGCTTGCGAAGAATGCCGGCAAAAGGTCCTTTATCCTTCACGATGGGCCTCCATATGCAAACGGTCATATCCATCTTGGCACTGCGCTCAACAAAATCCTCAAGGATGCTGTTGTAAAATTCCAGACGCTTCGTGGTTTCTACGCTCCTTATATCCCAGGATGGGACTGCCACGGAATGCCCATAGAGCACCAGGTATTCCAGGAACGCAAACTTGAAAAAGGTTGGGTGGATGTTGTGAAATTTCGGAAAGACGCAAAAGCATATGCAGAAAAATTCGTTGTTGTCCAGAGAGAGGAATTTAAGCGGCTCGGCATATTCGGCGACTGGAACAATCCATACCTTACATTGAACCCGGCTTACGAAAAAATCATCATTGAGAGTTTCGGCCAATTATACTCAGAAGGATATATTGTACGCGGATATAAACCGATTTACTGGTGCTGCCGATGTTCAACCGCGCTCGCTGAAGCCGAGGTTGAGTATTCTGATGAAACAAGCCCTTCAATCTATGTAAAATTCCCGATTTCTGATGCTTCCAGAAAGAAACTCGGGATTGAAGGAGACGCATATTTTCTTATCTGGACAACAACGCCATGGACACTTCCAGCGAATGTTGCGATAGCAGTTCATCCTGATTTGACATACTGCCTTGTCAGCACCCCAATGGGAAACCTGCTGCTTGCTGATTCGCTTGTTGCGCCGGTGCTTGAAAAACTGGGGCTTGTACCATGGAAACTGGTGAAAAAATTTTCGGGACAGGAACTTGAAGGCACCGTCTGCCGCCACCCGTTCATTGAACGTGATTCGGTTGTTGTGCTTGCGTCCTACGTGTCAGATACAGACGGGACCGGATGTGTTCATACAGCGCCCGGCCATGGAGAGGAGGATTATCTTACTGGGAAAGCATATGGCCTGCCGATTCTCTGCCCTGTAGATGAGCGTGGCAGATTCACAGATGAAGTTGAAAGGTGGAAAGGGATGCAGGTATTTGACGCAGACGCTGCCATTGTTGATCACCTCAGAGGAAAGGGGATATTGCTCGGCGAGGAAAAATATGTCCATTCTTATCCTCATTGCTGGCGCTGCAAAAAACCAGTCATATTCCGTGCGACAAGACAGTGGTTTCTCAAAATTGACCACAATGGCCTGCGAACCCGGATGAAAGAAGAAATTTCAAATACCAGATGGATTCCTGAAGAAGGGCAGAACCGTATTGCTGGTATGGTAGAGACACGCCCTGACTGGTGTCTTTCACGCCAGCGGCTGTGGGGTGTAGCACTTCCTGTTTTTTACTGTGAACAATGTGAACAGCCAATCTGCACTAAAGAGACAATTGCAAAGGTTGCCTGGCTTATTGAAAAGCATGGGTCTAACATCTGGTTTGAAAAACCAGCGAAAGAACTTATGCCGGATGGCTTTACCTGCCCGCAGTGTAAATCAACACAATTCAGGAAAGAAAACGACATACTTGATGTCTGGTTTGATTCAGGAATAAGCCACAGGGCTGTTTTGAAGCAACATCCAGCCCTTTCATGGCCGGCTGATTTGTATCTTGAAGGAAGCGACCAGCATCGGGGCTGGTTTCAGACCTCGCTTATTACAGGGTGTGCCATTGAAAGGAAGGCGCCTTTCAGGAACGTTCTTACGCACGGGTTTGTGGTGGATGCTGAAGGGCGCAAGATGTCAAAATCGCTCGGAAATGTCATAACTCCAGATGAAATCATAAAAAAGTATGGCGCAGATATTTTGCGGCTGTGGGCGCTTTCAGAAAATTATCAGCAGGATATGCGAATATCACAGACCATACTGGAACATCTTGTGGTTGTCTATAGAACCATTCGCAATACCCTGCGGTTTCTCCTTGGCAATCTCCACGACTTTTCCCCTGAATTAAGGGTTCCAGAACACCAGTTGCTTGAAGTGGATTCATGGGCAATGGAACGACTTATGCAATTATCCACTGTTGTTACAGGCCACTATGAAAATTTCGCATTCCACAAAGGGGTCCAGGAAATTTTTTCTTTTTGCAATCAGGACCTATCGGCGTTTTATCTTGACTATCTTAAGGACCGCCTTTATACATACGCGAAGGATTCCCTTGAGCGGCGCGCCGCACAGACCGTCCTTGCAGACATTCTCCTTTCACTCCTCGTAATGCTCAGCCCGATTCTCTCATTCACCTGCGATGAAGCGTATCGGCTCATTCCATGGCGGAAAAAGGAATCAATCTTCCTTGAGGACTGGCCGGAACTAAAGCCCTATCATGAAATCATCTTTGAACGATGGGCAAAGTTTATGGAATTTAGAAAACTGGTTCTTAAGAAAATTGAAGAAAAAAGAATCGCTGAAGAAATAGGAAGCAGCGGAGAAGCAAGAATTGTCGTGTCTGCGGATGAGCCAATGCGCCGATTCCTGGAAAGTTTCAATCCACATTTGCCACGGCTACTCATGGTTTCTGAAGTAATAATCAATCCGGGCAACGAAATTGAGATATCTGTGGAGCGCACGCAATATACAAAATGCGAACGGTGCTGGATCTATCACCCGACAGTTGGAAATCAGTCAAGCCACCCCACGCTCTGCGCGAAGTGCGCGGTTATTGTGGGCAATTTACAATGATTGAACCATGCTTCAGCGCACCATGCTGAAAGTTAAATCAAGGAGGCAGTACAATGGACGAAAAAGCGGCATTGAAAAGGGCAAAGGAAGACGGAATCAGGTTTGTTGAACTCTGGTTCGTTGATATTCTCGGGCAGTTAAAAACAGTGACCATAACGCCGGATGAACTTGATAAAGCCCTCAGTGAAGGCATCGGGTTTGACGGTTCATCGGTTGAGGGATTCGCCCGCATTTATGAAAGTGACCTTGTGCTCCGTCCTGAACCGAACACTTACCTCGTACTTCCATGGACGAGCGAACCAACAGCCCGGTTTTTCTGCTCAATATGTTTACCGGAAGGAAAAGAGTATGACGGGGATTCGCGTTATGCGCTCAAACGGTACCTTGAAAAAATACGCAAGCATGGATATATGATGTGCGTGGGGCCTGAACTGGAGTACTTCTATTTCAAAAATGCAGTTGCGCCGTTAAATCTTGACCAGGCAACATATTTTGATTTTATCCCGGCCGACAAGGGCTCGCATGTGCGAAATCTTGTTATAAGGCAGTGCGATATGATGGGAATGCGCGTTGAAGCCGCGCATCACGAAGTCGCACCGAGTCAGCACGAAATTGATTTGCGGTATGATGAGGCGCTCGCCATGGCCGATAAAATTGTCACACTGAAGGCGCTTATCAAGCAGATTGCCGCGATGAATGACATCTATGCGACATTTATGCCAAAGCCCCTTTACGGGCAAAATGGCAGCGGACTTCATATCCATCAGTCGCTTTTCAAAAATGACAAGAACGCTTTCTATGACGCAAAAGATTCAAATTATCTTTCTCCTGTTGCCAAAGCATACACTGCAGGACTTCTTGCGCACATCAGGGAAATCACTTCTGTCTGCAACCAGTGGGTTAATTCGTACAAGCGGCTTGTGCCCGGCTATGAAGCCCCTGTTTATATATCATGGGGCAGGAAAAACCGCTCAGCGCTTGTAAGGGTGCCAATCTATAAGCCCGGCAAGGAAAGCGCCAGCCGCGTGGAACTGAGAAGCCCGGATCCTTCCTGCAACATATACCTTGCGCTTACAGTGATCCTTGCAGCCGGATTTAACGGCATAGAAAAAAACATGAAACTTGCTCCGGCGGTTGAAACAGACATTTTTAAAATGAGTACAGAAGAAAAAGCCAACAGCAGCATCAAAACACTCCCGGGCAGCCTTATTGAGGCGATTATGGAAACCGAGAAAAGTGCGCTCGTCAAAGAGGCGCTCGGCGAGCATATATTCCAGAAGTTCATCCATAACAAAAAGATTGAGTGGGACAAATACCGAACGCAGGTCAGCCAGTACGAGATTGAAAGTTATTTCCCGATTTTGTAATATGGCAACCTATGTACTTGACGGATATAACATTGTGCGCAGCAAACACTTTGAAATGGGCGGAACTTCTCGTTCGGATGCTGCGCCGCACGACCTTCTTATACTGCTTAAATCGTTCGTGCGGAAACACCATAATGACAAATTTATTCTGGTTTTTGACGGCACAGGCAATGAAGTACAATCATACCCCGGGATAAAAATCAGGTTTTCCGGCAGCGAAACTGCGGACGAAGAGATTTTGCGGCTTACGGCTACTGAGGGAGACCGCTTTATCGTGGTTTCAGACGACCGGCAGGTGCGTTCAGGAGCAAGAATAAATGAGTGCCAAGTGCTTCCAGTTGAGGGTTTTCTGGCGATGGTTATGCCCAAGGTGAAACCAAAAACTGCAAAGACCACCAGGGATTCCAAGCAGATACCGTATCCTGTGGTTTCATCAATCCAGAAGGAGCTTTCTGACTACTATGAAAAAAAGAAAAGAGCAGGCGGCGGATTTAGAAAACCTTGAAAAGAAATTTAAGGACCTTTTTGATTCATCTGATTTTGCGAGAGAGGAAGGGCTGAAACTTTCAAGGCAGATTGGCAGAGTTGCTGCGCAGGCAATCAAAAAGATGCACCAGGGCGATTTCAACGCCAGTTACGCCCTTCTGGAGGAAGGAATAACAACCCTTAAAAAAGCGAAGACCATTCTTGCAGATTTCCCTGAAATTCGCTTTGCAGGATTCTTGCACAATGGAGAAAAAGAACTTCTTGAAGGGCTCGTTACGTATTCTATACTCAAAGACAGGATGATTTTCATCCCTGATTTCAAGGTTTTTGACAAGATCAGTTATCTGCATGGGCTCGCAGAGTCAATAGGAGAGGTGCGAAGATACATCCTTGATTCCATCAGGAGAGAGGATTTCAGCAATGTTGAGGAACTGCTTGACATGATGGATGATATCTACTACTTCCTGCTTTCATTTGACTATCAGGAATCCCTGACGCGTGGACTTCGCCGGTCAGTGGATATGATGCGCGGGCTCCTTGAACGCACCCGTTCAGAGGTTACGCTTGTAACCCAGCAAAAAAACCTTGAAAAGAAACTTTCAGGAAAATGAACTGGCGGATGTTCCCATCTCTTGCATTCTTTGAAAAATCTCCTGGTTTCTTCACTACGCGAAAATTCCCGGGTTATTCCCTTTTCCCATATGCCTCATGCAATCTCAGCTTCACGGTAGGCGAATCACAGAAAATCGTAAGAAAAAACAGAAAGGCAGTTGCGTCTGCACTGGGCATTGCACCTGAAAAATTATTTCTGATAAACCAGGTACATGGAGACAGGGTTATTGTCGTAGGAAAAACAAACCCTGCTTCTTCAATGCTTGATAATCCTCCAGAGGCAGATGCCATGATTTGCGGCGAACCCGGATTTGTTCTGGCGGTAATGCTGGCTGATTGTGTTGGAATAACCCTTTATGACCCTGAAATGCAGGTCGCAGGCATTGTTCACAGCGGCTGGAAGGGAACACACCTTAATATCTGTGGAAAAGTTGTGGATAACATGGTGAAAAACTGGGGATGTAATCCTGAAAAGATTCTTGCGGGCATCAGCCCGGCAATATGTGGAAATTGCTATGAAGTAAGCAATGAAATCGCAAGTAAATTCAGCCATTCCAATGCATTTGCCATAAAAAGGAAAAACCATAAAACCTTCCTTGATTTGCCCGGAATTATCAGAAAACAACTAATTGTGCATGGAATATGCGACAAAAACATTGAAAATCCATATATTTGCACCTATTCTAATACACATTTATGGTATTCCTACAGGGCAGAGTGTCGTACAGGAAGGTTTATACTTGGAATCCTTACATAAGGAGTGGATTGTCACCTGATTTGCAGAGTTTCATTGACACAAAGTCAATTTCTCTATTACAATAGAGCGGCCACATAAATGTGAATTTTGAAACAAGGGCTGCGCGGTTTTTCAGCGCGCGGCGTTTGCGCAACAATAGGAGAATTCATGAGAAAGCAGGATCGCAAATTAAGGAAACGGTATCACAGGAAAAGAATTAAGGCAGAAGAGCAATTGAAACAGTTTGAAGCAGGAAAATTATCGTATGAGAAACTGAACCGGCAGGCAAAAGACCTTTTACAAAAGCGTATGAAAGCCGGTTACGAATTACCTGCCAAACTCTTTCCAGCAAGAAAAATTCAGAGAAAAGAAACATAATAGTTACAGAAACCCACCAGCAGCGCAAATTTTCTGGAGGGGTCGCATAGTGGCCGAGTGCGCGCGCTTGGAAAGCGCGTATCCTCAAAAGGGATCGTGGGTTCGAATCCCACCCCCTCCGTTCCACCCTATAAAAGGGATTCGAATAGAGCGAAGATGCTTAGTCCCGACGAGCAGGAGGGACTATGCGAATGGCCGACCCTGAGCGTATCGGGAGCGAAGGGCGCCGAATCCCACCCCCTCCGTTCCACCCTATAAAAGGGATTCTGCTTAAACAGCAAAACGCAGGCTCTCCTCCTTCTGATGCTGGGTGTGGTATTAGGGCACCCGCAGTCGTCGGAGCGAATAGAGCGGTGCTGGCGCGATGGATAAAGAGCGCCGAATAGCACGCCTGCCGAGATGTGAGGCAGGATGACCGACAGCGCGAGAAGTATCCGCGCAAGAAGATGCTTAGTCCCGACGAGCAGGAGGGACTTTGCGAATGGCCGACCCTGAGCGTATCGGGAGCGAAGGGCGCCGAATCCCACCCCCTCCGATTTACCCTATAAAAGGGATTCTGCTTGAACTACAAAACGCAGGCTCTCCTCCTTCTGATGCTGGGTGTGGTATTAGGGCACCCGCAGTCGTCGGAGCGAATAGAGCGGTGATGACGCGAGGAATAACGAGCGTCGAAATCACGCCCGGCGAGATGTGAGCCGGGTGACCGACAGCGCGAGAAGTATCCGCGCAAGAAGCAGGTGCGAAGAATAATGAGCACCGTATTGCACAAAGGCCGAGCCGGTGAGGCCGTTGACCGAAGCATAGAGCGATAGCTCTATGCAAGAAGCTGGCGCGATGGATAAGGGTGCTGATGCGAAGAATAATGAGCATCGTATGGCAAGGGCGCCGAGATGTGTAGGGGTCGGATTTATCCGACCCGAAAGCAGTTAGCAGTGGGAGGTAGGATATTAGGGAGGAGGTATCACTCCTCCCTAAAGAAGCTGTGAGGCGCCCCGGACGACCCGTGATAGTGCGATGAATAAAGAGCACCGTATATCACGCCCTCCGAGTTAGTGAGGAGGGCAAGCGTATCGAGAGCGAAGGGCGCCGTGCCGAGGCCATTTTGTGCCATCGTCACATTCTTTCATAGCCATGGCCGAGTCCGTGCGCACAAGAAAACTTCGCAGGAACGCAAAGCACACTCCCACCCCCTCCGATTTACTGTTATATTCCTAGCACATCTTTAACACAATATTCCTGGCACATCGTTTACACACCTGGTATATTAATCCCTAAACAGGCGAATGTAATATCCAATGGAGTGCGGACGGGCTTGATGAATCAAGCCCCTACAAAAACAAGTGGTAATGTAGGGGTCGGATTTATCCGACCCGAAGCGGTTAGCATTGGAGGTAGGATATTAGGGAGGAGAATCCCTCCTCCCTAAAGCTATCTGGCGGGCTTGATGAATCAAGCCCCTATAAAAACAAGTGGTAATGTAGGGGTCGGATTTATCCGACCCGAAGCGGTTAGCATTGGAGGTAGGATATTAGGGAAGAGACCCCTCCTCCCTAAAGCAGGTCGGATTTATCCGACCCGAAGCAGTTAGCAGTGGGAGGTGGGATATTAGGTAGGAGAATCACTCCTCCCTAAAGATGGTTGCGGGCTTGATAAATCAAGCCCCTACAGGTCAAACTTTTACAAATCCGAACGAAAAATTCCTATCCTTGAATTTTCTACAGGGCATGGGATAATAAAAGCCATATCACAAACACTATTGTTGAAAGGAGACATCATGGAACAGTCAAATAAAACAAACGGTAGTAAAAAAAGGGTGTTTCTTGATATTGATGATTTGAGCAGGTGGGACGGCGCAGGAGCAATAATTCAAAGGTTCCCGATGGCAGAAAAGGTTCAGATTTCCGGCCTTAAGCCAGGACCTGCTGGTTCCTGTGATGCGCGCTGCTGTGATTATCCATCGGTTTTCTATGAAGACGGGAAATTCCGCATGTGGTACTCCTGTATGCCTGACGCCCTAAGTTACGAAGAGAATGCCGACCATGTGTACAACGCTTACGCTGAAAGTGATGATGGTATCACTTGGACAAAACCAAATCTCGGGATCACAGGAAAACACAAGTTTCCAGGTAACAATCTTCTTGCGCTTCCAGGGGTCTGTTGCGGGGTAGTCCGCGCGCTTTCAGGCAGCAAATATAAGTATCTTGCAATGTGCATCCAGATTCTTCCGCTTGAGGAAGACATTACGGATGTACCCGGCAATTCCTACGATGGGGGCGGCTCTTTTATTTTCGGCTCAAATGATGGCTTCCACTGGACACAACTTGCAATGGTATGCAGGCATGGAGATAATGGCATGCTTTTTGCTGACCACCAGTCAGGCAGGTATCTTCTTTATCAAAAGGTCGGTGTGCTTCAGGGACTGCAGATGCACCGCTCTTTTATCGGCATGGAAAGCGATGATGGAATAAACTGGAAAGGATACAATGGCTTTGGAAAGTGGAATGAGTGTTTTGTTGCAGATGAATATGATGACATGCTGGCAGCACGCCGGGGCTTTAAGGTTATGGATTATTATGGCACCACGATTCACAGGGTCGGCGACCTTTACATTTCAATTGAAAACTGCTTTACAATCGGCACGCCCCTTGTGAACCGATATGCACAGAGCCCCTCAGGGCTGTGCTATTTGCGGCTTGGATTTTCGCACAACGGCTTTAACTGGCGCCACCCCTATGGCAGACCTGTGTGGCTTGAAACAGGCGCACCCGGCGACTTTGATGCCGGCTTTATCGCACCAGGACTTAACCTTGTTGAATACGGCGATGAAATGCGCCTGTATTATGCTGGTTTCAGATATATCCACGGCTGGTGCATAACAGAGGACTTTCGCATCAGGACTGATATACCGCTCTCAGAACAGCGCGGCATGGGCGAAATTGGCATGGCGCGCATCAAACGGGATAGATTTGCTTGCCTTGCGTCAACATATCGCGGCCGCTTTGAGATGAATCCTGATGCTACAGGGGCAGAACCATTAACGGTTAACCCGACCTGCCCGCACCTATTTATTAATACGCGCTGTCCGAATGGTGCTGTGCGAGTGGCGCTTGGCGCATATGGAAAGGAAGGAGATTTGCCAGGTTTTTCCTTTGATGACTGCGTCCCGTTCACAGGGGATTCGGTACGCGCGCCTGTAAGGTTTAAGAATGCGTCTATCGCAGAACTTTCCCCGGACACGCGGTTTTATCTGAAATTTGACCTGTACAGGGCTGAAATCTTTGGTTATGAATGGGGGAATTAATGATAGCACGCTGTTTAATACTTTTACCTGCCATAAAATTTAGGTTTGTCAGGAAGAAAAAAACAAACAGCGCCCCATACCAATTGATATGAAGCGCTGTTTTGCTGTCTTTACTGCGGGTAACCAGACCTCAGCCATCTCTCTGTTGACAGTGCTTCAGCATGACCATCAACAAAGACCGCGTTTGTCAGATGAATCTGCCAGTGCCTTCGGTAGTGTAATATGTTTTCTGTAAATTGATGAAAGTAGCCACTGGAAAATGTGGAGAAGTGGAGAAGTTGAGAAGTGGAGAAGTTGACACACGATCTTTTTTATAGCAAAATACCAGAAAAATAATGGGAAAGGTATCCGTTAAATTTGATGTGGCAAATTTCGGTTTATACAAGGATCAGTAAGAGAACTACCCATTGAGAAGAACACCCACTACAACGGCGAAATTACGATATAATCTGGCGTACATTGATCCCAGCAGCGGTTATACTATTACCACGATTGGAAGCTGGCTACTCGGTTTTCTTCTTGCATTTCTCGGCATTTGTTCGGTATTCTTTAAGAAAATTCTGAGGTTTTTCAAAAAGTACTGGAAACTGATAATCATTCTGCTGATTGTGCTGACAGTAATCGGATTCGGGATAAAAATGGCCATGTCCACGCGTTCCACGTTCAATGGAAGAATTATCATAATAGGATTTGACGGTTTAAGCCCCGAGATCGTCGAACCTATGATGAAAAACGGAAAACTGCCGAATTTCTCCCGCCTTAAAGAAGAAGGTTCCTATGCCCGTCTTTCCACAACTATTCCTGCACAATCTCCAATTGCGTGGGCGGGTTTTGCGACAGGAAAGAATCCCGGGAAGACAGGGCTTTTCGATTTCATCATAAGAGATCCAAAAACATATAACCTTGACCTGGCCCTTTCCGATATCAGAAAAAACCATCCAAAACGAATTATAAAAACGAAATGTTTCTGGCAGTACACTTCCGATAAGAGAATACCGACGGTGATACTCTCCTGTCCAGTGACTTTTCCTCCAGATAAAATAGACGGGAAAATGCTTTCAGGAATGGGCGTACCTGATATTCTCGGCACAGAGGGAACTTTCACATTTTACACGACCGAGCCCATAGATAGCAGCAAGGATATGGGAGGTAAAATCTTTCATGTTGACGGGTCTCCTGAAATGACGCTGAACCTCATCGGTCCGAGAACATCCGGTGTAAAAAAAGCAGACAATGTTCTGGTGCCGTTCAAGGTTAACCTCCACTTCAAGACTAACCCCCAGGACAAAAATGAAAAAGAAGGGATTCTCATCAGATACCAGAAGCACGAAATCGCCCTCAAACCCGGCCAATGGAGCGATTGGTGCGAGGTATCATTCCGACTTGATCCATTCAGAACAATGAAGGGCATTTTCAAATTCTATCTCGTTGAAGCCGCACCCCGGTTCAAACTGTACATAAGCCCGATCAACTTCGATCCGAGAGATCCCTTTTTTCAGATTTCCTATCCGTCTTCATATAGTAGAGAACTTTTTGATGCCATCGGATTGTACCACACGCGTGGAATGCCGATGGATACATGGCCGCT
>Ga0315298_1002575_pt1 | contig 30565 bp, 26 predicted proteins | sample WHS_1_MG_FD_203077 | JGI IMG/M metagenome (GOLD analysis project Ga0315298, IMG submission 203077) | Extremophilic microbial mat communities from Washburn Hot Springs, YNP, Wyoming, USA - WHS_1_MG | ecosystem: Environmental > Aquatic > Thermal springs > Hot (42-90C) | place: USA: Wyoming... | reverse complement strand
GATTTGGAAGTCCCTCTTGATATCGACAGGGAGGCACTTGTTGAAGCTTTCTGTCAATATGTCGAGGACGACTATTACGAGTGGCTGAAAGACAACTTTAAGTCCTTCTTTAACTACGGAGACCCCGACTGGGAGTGGATGAGGCGGAAAATCTCGCTCCTGCGCACCAGCGGGGAATAGCCCGCGATTGCATATAATCTGCCTTGGGCTTATACTCTTGTGTAAGGGAAGGGTGTAAAGTCCCCGGCAAAATTGTCACAAACAGAAGGAGAGTTGAATATGTCAGACCGCGAGTTCTACGAGGAGTCCCCGGAGTGGGAGCTCGATGACTTCGACCTCGAAAGCTCGGATGACCTTGACCTCGACATAATAGCGGAAGAAGACCTCTCTGAGTTCATCGATGAGGAGTACTTCGACTGGCTCAAGGAGTACTTCGAGCCTTTCTTTGAAAAGGGAGACCCTAACTGGGACGAGATAGACGAGCAAATCCGCCGGCTCGGACTGGACAACTAGGGTATGAAGAACACCGAGATAGCTAAGGTCTTCCAGGATATGGCTGACCTGCTGGAACTAAAAGGGGAAAACCCCTTTAAGATCCGCGCCTACCAGCGCGCCGCCAGAGCCATAGAGCACCTGCCTAAAGAGCTGGAAATCATGGTCGAGGAAGGGGAAGACCTTCAGTCCATCCCGGGCGTCGGCGAGGCAATTGCCAAGAAAATCACCGAACTGGTCACCACCGGCAAGCTCCGAGTCTATGAAGAACTTAAAGCTGAGTTCCCCGAAGGGATAACAGCACTGCTGGAAATACCGGGCATCGGTCCCAAAACCGCAAAGAGGCTCTCCACCGAGCTTGGCATCAAGTCGGTGGATGAGCTGGAGCAAGCCATTAAGGACGGCAGGGTAGCAAAGCTGTTCCGTATGGGCGAGAAGACGGCCGAGAACATATTGCAACAGATACAGGCACTACGGCGTAAAGACCAGCGCATCCCCATCGGCGAAGCCCTGCCCGTGGTGGAAGAGGTCTTGGGTGCGCTGCGCACCATCCCCGGGGTGAAGAATCTTACCGCCGCGGGCAGCCTGCGCCGCTTCAGGGAGACTGTGGGCGATATCGACCTCATGGGCACCGCCGACAACCCCGAGGAGGTAATAAAGGCTTTCGTCTCCCTCCCTCAGATAAGGCAAGTGCTGGCACAGGGCCCAACTAAGGCCAGCGTAATCCTCCCCGGCGGGCTTCAGGCTGACCTGAGGATGGTGGAGCACGATTCCTTCGGCTCCCTCCTTCAGTACTTCACCGGCAGTAAGCAGCATAACATCGCCCTGCGCACCAAGGAGCAGAAGAAGGGGCTGAAGCTCAGCGAGTACGGGATCACCGACCTCTCCACCAATAAACTGGAAAAGTTCGCTACCGAAGAGGAGTTCTATCACCGCCTCGGCCTGCAGTATATCCCACCCGAACTCAGGGAGGACCAGGGGGAGATAGAGCTTGCCGAGAAAGGTGCTCTCCCCAGGCTGATAGAGCTTTCGGATATCAAAGGCGACTTCCATGTGCACACTAAGTGGAGCGATGGACACGACTCCATAGAGGATATGGTCAAAGCAGCCAAAGCGCTGGGCTATAAGTACATCGCCATTACCGACCATTCAGTGGGCAGGGGCATAGCCAAAGGACTTAATGAGGAGCGCTTGAGGAAACAGATCGAGGAGATAAGGCGACTCAACCAGAGTCTCGGCGATTTCCACATTCTCACAGGCATCGAGGTGGATATAAGGGCTGATGGCACCATAGACCTGCCAGATGCATTGCTTTCCGAACTCGACGTGGTCATCGCCGCCATCCACTCCGCCATGACCCAGAGCGAAGAGCAGATAACCAGGCGCCTGCTTAATGCCATCGAGAATCCCCACGTGGACATCATCGCCCATCCTACCTGCCGCCTCATCGGTGAGCGCGAGCCGGCAGCCGTGGATATGGAAGCAGTGTTTAAGGCAGCATTAAGACACAACAAAGCACTGGAGATAAATGCCATGCCCGATAGGCTCGACCTCAAGGATACCCATATCTACAGGGGAAGGGAGCTAGGCGTGAAACTGGTTATGGGCACCGATGCCCACAGCACGGCACAACTGAGCTTTATGCGCTTCGGCGTCGGCATTGCCAGACGCGGCTGGTGCCGCGCAGAAGATGTGCTCAATACCAGACCCCTAGAAGAAGTGCTAGCTTTCTTCCGTCGCCGATAGGCCCCGCGCAACCTCCCTGCTACGTCACACAACTGGAGATTGCAGCACCTTCTGCCAAATCGTAAAATCTCATTTGGTGGACAGCCTTGCCATGGAAGCAGAAGCTCAAGCCAAAACACCAGAAGCGATAACGGAGACACCTAGGAACGAGGCTGATGCCCAGGCCATCGAGCACCTCAAGCGCTCTGTCGCTGAAGGCAAGCACTGGTACATCGCCCTCCTTGAGGCTATCAGGATGTGGAGAAGCTCGGAGGAGGACTATAAGGGGCGCCACTACCAGTATCTAATCGCCGGCGAGGCATTCGACTGGCTCCTGCTGGCAGAGCGCCTCCTCGACGAGGTCGACAATGCTGTCCCCGAACAGGAGAAGATAGACCTGCTCTTTTTCGACCGTCCCCCTCTGGAGCTAAGCAACCAGGAATTCAAGGAACTTATCGGCCCCGCCAAGTACCGCGCCTACCTGAACTACCTTTATGGTGTGCTTGTCGAGGAAGCCTTGTTGGCAGCAGTGGTGGAGGAGATACGTAAGGAGCATTTAGCCCTGGGTATAACGAAGGATGAAGGTGTGCTGGACAAGGCTTTTCGCCGCATTTACGGCGAGAACCGTGAAGTGCTGCTCGATATGTTCAGAAAGGAGAAGCACCGCCGCAAGCGGAAGTCCCTCACTCTGGACGAGCTCAAGGAATTCACTTACTGGCTGTTCAAATACCGGGTGAAGCGCTCGGAGAGGTCGAGGGTCGCCAGCGATACCAAGAAGGCGCTGCTCAAAATGCAGCGGGACATGAAGGCCAAAGGGCTCAAGCCATTCAAGGCTTAAACTGCTCCAGCTCCTGTTCTAGCCTTGCCAGCCTGTCACGGTGGCTCTGTAGCTTCTGCCTCTCCTTCTCCACCACCGCAGCCGGCGCTTTTGAGAGGAAGGCTTCGTCCTTCAGCCGCCCTTCCAGCCGGACAATCTCGTTCCGCACCACTGCCATCTCCTTCTCCAGCCTTTGTCTTTCCGCCGCCACATCCACCATCCCCTCCCAGGGCAGGACCACTTCCGCCTCTTTGAGCACCATCACCAGCCCCCTGTCCTTTTCCCGCTGTCTTTCCTCCCGGCTAAGGACAATCACCGGCCTCGCCCGGGCAAGCATCTCGATAGCTGCGCACTGGGAAGCAATGGCCGGCTTGAGCTCATCGGTGTATATGTGCGCCTCTATCCATTTGCCCGCCTCAACTTTATGCTCTGCCCGCGCATTGCGTATGGAACGGATAATCTCAATAACCGCGGCCATTACCCGCTCGGCGTGCGGGTCAATAGCCCGCCTGTAGACCGCGGGATAGCGAGCAACCATTATTGAAGGCGCGGTAAGTAGCCCTTCGGGTAACCGCTTCTTCAGCCCCTGCCATAGTTCCTCTGTGATGAAAGGCATGAAGGGATGTAGCAACCGCAGCGTAGTCTCCAGGATTATAGCCAGGAAGGGCAACGGTGAGGAATTGGGGTGGGAAAGGCGGATCTTGCTTATCTCAATATACCAGTCGCAGAACTCACCCCAGAAGAAATCATGTATCCGGCGTTCAGCCTCACCGAACTGATAATCGGTAAGCAGCTCATCGACATCAAGGATGATGCTGTGGAGCCGGCTGACTATCCAGCGGTCTTCCACATGACTGGTGCCGGCCGCCATAGCCAGGGCACGGCATATGTCCACATTCTTCAGCCTCGCCAGTTGCGCCAGCTCCGTGAATGCCCTGCTTGCCTTCTCTCTATCGGCATCGAGACTGCTGAAGACAAACCTCGCCGCATTCCATAGCTTGTTGGCAAAGTTCCTCCCGGCTTCTAGCCTGTCCTTGCCCAGGTTAACATCGTTGCCCGGTGCTGTCCCTACCGTAAGGGCAAAGCGCAGGGCATCGGTGCCATACTGTTCAATGAGCTCTGTGGGGTTGAGTACATTGCCCCGCATCTTGCTCATCTTCTCACCCTTCTCATCACGGATTAGCCCGTGCAGGTACACCACTCTGAACGGGATTTTGCCCGTGTCCTCCAGTCCCATCATGATCATGCGCGCCACCCAGAAGAACAGTATATCGTACCCTGTTTCCATCACCGAGGTGGGGTAGAAGTACCGGAAGTCCTCGGTGTCATCGGGCCAGCCCAGTGTCGAGTGAGGCCAGAGTGCCGAACTGAACCAGGTATCGAGCACGTCAGGGTCCTGAAAGATTTCAGCCGAGCCGCAGTGCTGACACTTTGTCGGTTCATCAACGGACACAGTCAGACCATCGCATTTCTCACAGTACCAAACCGGAATGCGGTGTCCCCACCAGAGCTGTCGGCTGATACACCAGTCACGGATATTCTCCATCCAGTTGAGGTATATCTTGGTGAAACGCTCGGGAATGATTACTATCTGCCCTTCAGTGACTGCCTTAATCGCTGCCTCAGCTAGAGGCGCCACACGGACAAACCATTGCTTGCTCACCCTGGGTTCAATCACAGTCTGACACCGGTCACAGTGTCCCACGGAATGTGAATATGGCTCTATCTTTTCCAGTAGCCCAGCTTTCTCAAAGTCTGCCACCACCCTCTGCCGACAGACAAACCGGTCGAGGCCAGCATAAGGCCCGGCCTGTTCGTTCATGGTGACATCCGGGTTCATTATGTTCACTACGGGCAGACCCTGCCTCTCCGATATCTCGAAGTCCACCGGGTCATGCCCTGGCGTTATTTTCACCGCACCGGTGCCGAAAGACGGGTCAACAGCGGCATCGGTGATTATCGGTATTACCCGGCCAATGACCGGCAATATCACCTTCTTCCCCACCACCGTCTTAAAGCGCTCGTCCTCGGGGTTTACCGCCACGGCGGTATCGCCCAAGTAGGTCTCAGGACGGGTTGTAGCTACGGTGATGAAGCCCTCGCCATCGGCAAACGGATAACGCAGGTAGTACAGCTGACCATTTACATCCCTGTGCTGCACCTCGAGGTCGGAGAGGGCAGTGAGACACCGTGGGCACCAGTTTATCAGTCTCTCGCCGCGGTAAATCAGCCCTTTGTTATACAGGCGGACAAAGGCAGTGCGCACAGCGCGGCTCGGTCCCTCATCAAGGGTAAACCGCTCCCGTGTCCAGTCACAGGATGCTCCTAACCTCTGGTGCTGGTAAGTAATGGCACTGCGCGATTTTTTCACCCACTCCCAGACGTGCTCCAGGAATTTCTCTCTGCCCAGCTTATGACGGTCAAGCCCCTCCTGAGCAAGTTTCTGTTCCACAACCACTTGAGTTGCAATGCCAGCATGGTCAACGCCCGGCAGCCACAACGTTGGTTCGCCCTTCATCCGGTGCCACCTCACCATGATGTCTTCCAGCGTCGCCGTCAGAGCATGCCCGAGATGCAATTCGCCGGTTACATTTGGCGGTGGCATGATGATGACAAAAGGCTTGCGCCTGTGGTCTATCTTCGGGGTGAAATAGCCACGTTCCAGCCAGAAGCGGTACCAGCCCTGCTCTACCCGCCCCGGATCATAAGCTTTCGGCATCTCACTCATCGGCATGTCCTCTTTTTGTTCACGCATGTATCTGTGGCAACCATTGTGCAACGCTGTTCCCGGGTCAAACACTGCTGCAAACGTAAGTGTTGCTGTCTAACACCACTCATTCACGAACTGAGCAGCCTGACTACCCGGTCAAGAATTTTATCGGCAACCTCTCGCTTTGGAAGCAACGGTAACTGCTCGACTTCATCTGTTTTATCGATCAACACCACCCGGTTTGTCTCTGCCCCCACAGCGGAGATTTCGTTGCCAACGATCAAGTCGAGCTGTTTCCTCCTCAGTTTTTCTTTTGCATTGGCAATCACGTCCTCGCTTTCAGCAGCAAAGCCCACCCTGAGGAAATTGCCCCTCACCTCCCCCAGTATATCGGGCGTACGTTCCAGCTCTACAGTCAGAGTGGCTGCCTTCTCTCTTTTTATTTTGCTCTCGGCGGCCTCCTTCGGGCGGTAGTCAGCCACCGCCGCCGCCATAACCAAGACATCTGCCCCTTTCACAGCCTCCCTCACCGCCTCGTACATCTGCTGTGCAGTGGTCACTTCCACCACCTGTACGCCATAAGGCCTGGGCAAAGCCGTCGGGGCGGTCACCAGCACCACCTCCGCGCCCCGGTCCCTGGCTGCCTCAGCAATGGCATACCCCATTTTGCCCGAAGAACGATTGGTAAGACAGCGTACCGGGTCAAGCGGCTCCTGCGTCCCGCCAGCAGTGACCACAATGTGCTTGCCACAGAGGTCACCGCTCCTTTTACCCAGCACTTGCGAGATAGCACCCATGATTTCGCCGATATCCACCAGCCGCCCCAGCCCCATCTTGCCCGAAGCCAGCCTCCCATAGCCCGGCCCCACTATGGTAAAGCCACGCTCCTTCAATCTGGCCAGGTTTTGCTGTGTCACTACATTCTCCCACATATTTACGTCCATGGCCGGTGCCACTATCACCGGCGCCTTGGTCGCCAATACAGTACAGGAAAGCATATCATCGGCCAGTCCGGCAGCTATTTTGGCGATGGTATTCGCCGTTGCCGGGGCTATTACCACCACATCAGCCGCCTCAGCCAATGCCACATGTTCGACACTGAACTCAGAGGCTAACTCAAACATCTTGGTGACCACCGGCCTGCCAGTGATATTGCGGAAGGTCAGCGGGGTAATGAACTGGGTCGCCGCCTCGGTCATGATGACCTCCACCCTCGCCCCAGCTTGAGTCAGTTGACTCGCCAGCTCAGCAGCCTTATAGGCTGCTATGCTGCCTGTTACTCCCAGTACCACTGTCTTGCCTTTTATCATCCTTTCCTTCACTCCCTGCCCTTATTCATCTCGTAGATAAGACGCAGTCCCACCAGCGTAAGGTCGGGGTTTACCTCTTCAATCACCGGTGTCTCTCTGGCCAAAAGCTCAGCATATCCCCCGGTAGCCACCACCTTCGCCTTCACACCCAGCTCTTTTTGAATACGCGAGACCACCCCTTCGATGAGCCCAGCGTAACCATATACGACCCCCGAAAGCATCGCCGCCACCGTATTCCTGCCGATCGCCCTCTTGGGCACATCCAGCTCCAGCCTGGGCAGGGCAGCCGTCCTGGTGAATAGGGCCTCAGTGGCAATGGCAATCCCCGGGGCAATGGCACCACCGAGATAGTCCCCCTCCTCTGAAACAGCATCGAAGGTAATGGCGGTGCCCAAGTCAATTACTATCACCGGTCCACCGTAAAGGTGGTGAGCCGCCACTGCATTCACCACGCGGTCAGCACCCACCTCTCTGGGATTGTCCAGACAGATCTTCACCCCCGTCTTCACCCCTGCCTCCACCACCAGCGGCCTGGTTTTGAAATACCGTCGACACATCTCCTCGAAGACACCGACCAATGGCGGCACCACACTGCAAAGTACAGCCTCGTTGATGCTCGCTGGGGCCAGTCCATTGTGCTCCAGCAGATGGACGAACAAACTACCGTATTCGTCCGATGTGCGGTGTACATCGGTACCTATACGCCAGGTCGCCTTGAGCTTGCTACCATCGAACACACCGACAGTGATATTTGTATTGCCCACGTCTAGAGCCAGCAGCACAGCAGTTAACCTCCTGAACCCATCTCTTTCAAACGCTTAATCACCATGGGTAAGGCGGGGAGAAGATCACTGGCCAACATCCCGGCATCGCCCATTTCCCGCTTTACCATCTCGCCAGCCTCTGCATGAAGATAGACACCGCAAGCGGCAGCATCAAAAGGACTCAACCTCTGTGCCAGAAGTCCGGCGATTGCGCCGCTAAGCACGTCACCTGTCCCAGCCGAGGCCAAGCCAGGATTGGCTATCTGGCTTATCTTCACCCTGCCATCAGGTGCTGCCACCACTGTGTAAGCCCCTTTCAGCACCACCACCTGTTGCCATTCCGCCGACTTTTCCCTGGCCAGTTCCACGCGCCTCTGTTGCACCTCGGTGACCGTACACCCGACCAGACGCGCCATCTCACCGGGGTGTGGTGTTAGTATAGCACCACTACTCAGCTCCCGCCACCATCTCGGCACCCGGGAGAGGATGTTCAAGCCATCGGCATCGATGACCACAGCCGGCATCTGTCTCCTACTCGTGCCCAGCAGTAGTGACTTCACGAATTTGACCACGGAGGGCTTCTGTCCCAGACCACAACCTAGGAGCAGTACGTCATAATCCGGCAGACAGTCCTGCACCACCCCCACCGCCTTTTCAGCGATAATACCAGCCCCCGCCTCGGGAAGTGGTAGATAGGTTGTCTCGGTCAGCTTTGCCGCCAGGACGGACTGTAGACTCCTGGCGGTGGCCAGTGTCACCAGCCCAGCACCGACCCTGGCTGCCCCCATGCAAGCAAGATAGGCGGCGCCGATATAGTTGACCGAGCCAGCCACCACCAATATCCTGCCAAATGTCCCCTTGTTGGCATCCCGTGGCCGTCTCGGCAGGACCGAGCGCACCCATTGCTCCGTTATCAGCTCCGTTTTTACCCCTTCGGCCAGTTCAGGCGGTATCCCGATGTCCGCCACAACAACTTTGCCCGCCCTCTCCGCACCGGGAAAGTTGTACAGTCCGACTTTGGGGTATCCCAGCGTCACCGTAATGTCCGCATAAGGACAGTTCGGGTCCGCAGCACCGCTATCGGCATCAAGCCCCGAGGGTATATCAACCGCGACAATGGTGACATCGGGCTTCGTCGCCTTAAACTCGACCAGCCTGCCCAGCACTTCCTTAAACACGCCTTCTAGAGACCGGCTCTTACCAGTTCCCAGGACCGCATCAACGACGACCTCGGATGAACCCAGAAGGCTACCAAGATTTCTAAAAGCATCGTCCTCCCAGGCTTTAAACAGCGCCAGCCCGCGTTCCATCACCAGCGCCAGGTTCTTGTCTGCAGAGGGACGCTGGGCGCACAAATAAATTACCACCTCTGCCCCCCAGTCGCTGAGATAACGCCCTGCCACCAGTCCGTCACCACCGTTGTTCCCTGGCCCCACCAACACCAACACCCGTTTGCCCACAACACTTCCTGCCGCTTTCCGTACCTCCTCGGCCACTGCACGCCCGGCGTTCTCCATTAGCATTTCGGTGGTGACGCCAAGCTCACCAGCCATGCGGTCTATGTGGCGCATCTCCTCAGCAGTGACCACTTTCATCACAAAGTTAGCTCCTTGCCACACTTTCTATCCACCAGGCTGTCCACCCCCGCATTCGGCAACAAGTCTTTCCAGGACGCGGTTCATGGCCAGCCAGTGCGTGCCCCGCCAGTAAATACGATGACACGACGGGCACTCCATAAACTGCTCCTTTGTCTCAAATACATAGGGCGGCACCCGGCCACGCACTTCCTCCTTCCTCTTCTCCAGTAGAACATGATTACATTCCAGACATATAGAGAATGGCTTGAACCGACAGTCCAAGTGTAACGTCTGAATCACCTTCCGCAGTTGAGCCTTGGGGTCATCGGTGTCCAGAAATACAGCCTTTAATTTGCCGCTGGTGATTACCCGCCGCTTCATGAGCTGGCTATCCTTGGTTAAAACCACCCTATTCTGGACAAGCGCAGTCCTGATCAGACTACCATCGTCCTCCTCTTTGAACAGAACAGCATTGTAACCCATCATCCGCAGCCACTTAGCTAGCTTGCCCACATTGTGGTCGACGATAAATTTTGTCTCGCCGGCCTGTCCCATCTCACACATAGCTAACCTATTTTCAGTGGGTTGAAGTCCACCCCATGGTCATAAACATCTACCTTCTCCTTGTTCTTCAGGTAGCTAACCACAAGATAAGTGAATGGCGTAGCTATAATCTCATAAACCACCTTTGTCAGCCAGTGGCTGAGAATCATGGTCCCCAGTACCACCGCCGGCAATACCCCGGCAAAAGCAATGGTGAGTACTACCACAGTGTCCACCCCCTGCCCCACCAGTGTGGAACCAATCGTCCTCGTCCATAGCCAGCGACCGCGAGTCCAGATTTTCATCTTTGACAGTACTATAGAGTTGGTAAACTCACCGGCGAGGTAAGCAACAAAGGACGCCAGCAAAAAACGTGGGGTGCTGCCCAGAATACGCTCATAGGCCCGCTGCGCCTCGAACACCGGGGCTGGCGGCAATATCTTGGCTATCCATATCGCCACCACAGCCACAAGATTGCACAGAAAGCCCAGCCAGATGATACGCCGCGCCTGCTGGTAACCATAGACCTCGGTGAGTACGTCACCGATGATGTAACTCAGCGGAAAGATGATTATCGCCGCCGGCAGGACTATGCCGGCAATGCTTATCTGCTTAACGATAATGATGTTGGCTGTTATCAGACAGGTAACAAACAGAGCGGCTACGACTACGAACCTGTGCGACACCGTCATCCTAGAGACCTTGGTTTCTTTCCCAGCTTCAGAGCCAGTGGCGGCGGTGCAGGAACCAGAGCATGCCCATCACAGACATAAACATCACCAGGAGCAATAAGATAAACGATGTCAGGCTGCCCTCATCCACACCCCCGGGCAAGGCCACATTCATCCCATAAATGCTAGCTAGCAGCATCGGTGGCGTGAGCAGTGCCATGATAATGGTCAGCACCCGCATTGTCTCCTGCAACCTATGTGAGGTCAGCCAGTTGGCGGTATCCATTAAGCCGTCCACTACCTCTTTGGCATCCTCAAGCCCATCCCATATCTTCCGAATATGGTCAGCGATGTCGCCGAAGTAGATGTCCTGGTCCTCTCTGAAAAATGGGTACTCTTCTTGCTCCAGTGCTTCGACAACCGCAATCTGAGGATGGATAACACGGCGGAAGGAAATGAGGTCGCGCCTGATTAGCGATATCTCGTTCACTGTCTCCGGCACCGGCCGGGCAAAGACCAGACTCTCCGCTTTCTCAATATTCTCGGTCACCTTGCGCAGTATAGGGAAACAGTAGTTCACCAGATTGTCCAGAATGTGGTAGAGCAAGAAGCCAGAGCTCCGCCCCATGTATCTGGCACAAGTACTTTCATCGAGCCGGCACTCCTCGAAAAACTTAGCCAGCGGCTTTAAGTCCCCTTGCTTGTGCACCGTGACCACATAGTTCTCGCCGATAAAGATGTCAACCTCACTGGGTGTGGTCACACGGTTGCGCTTATCGAACACTGGGAAATGAAGCACTATAAACAGGTGGTCTTCATACTCATCGATCTTGGGGCGCTGCACCCGGCTGAGGACGTCGTCCAGGTTCAGATGGTGGAAGTTGAAATTTTGCCTCAGGTACTCCACCTCTTTTTCTGTTGGCTTCTCAATGTAAATCCAGCTCAGCCTGCCATAGCGGACCGAGTTCACCTTGAGCTGGTATTCCGCTTCTACCCTTTGGACACTCATCAAGTCACCGTTAACAAACCTTGACTTCGGCTGCCTTATTTTATCACACGGCAAAATAATACGGCAGGTTAGTACACACGCTCATCCACAATAAGTTTGTGCCCCTCCGGTATAACGCCTTTAGCCACATACTCAATACGGTCAACTTTGACCCTGATGGCATTGCTCACCGCTTCCTTTATCTCCTCACCTAGCTTCTCCTCGGCAGCTGCCGCCCCTTCGTTGAGCTCCACCTTTAGCGTTAATTCGTCCCTGTGACCGGACCTGGTGACCACCGCCTGAAATTTTGCCACCTGAGGGAACCGCACCATGGCCGGCTCAAGCTGACGAGGATGGACGAACATCCCCCTCACCCGCACCGCCTCACCGGTTCTACCTAGGATGCGCGTTATTCTCAGTGAAGTTCTACCGCAAGGACAGGGCTCCGCAATCAGCGCCGCCAGGTCCCCGGTGCCAAACCTTAGCAGCGGGTAAATTTCGTCTATGGGAGTGACCACAACTTCACCGACTTCACCGGGAGGCACAGGCTTCCCCGTCTCCGGGCTCAGTATCTCCACAATTATCCCTTCAGCGATATGCATCCCCTCCTTCGCGCTGCACTCATAGGCAAATAACCCCACATCCGCCGTCCCGTAGACATCCCTGGTTGTTATACCATACTTCTCCTCCACCAGCTTCCGTATCGGTCCACCTCCCATCTCGCCCCCGATACACGCCAGCCTCAGGTTGAAGTCCCTGACCACATCATAACCCATCTCCTCAGCCTTATTGATGATATTCATAAAGAATCCCGTGCTGCCGAAGAAACCGGTAACTTGGAGCTGGCGCATCACTTCAACGTGCAGTTCAGTATTTCCCACACCCATCGGGATCACTGTGGCACCAGCCCTCCTCAAAGCTTCGTCCACCATCAATCCTGCGGGCACTAGATGATAAGACCAGGCATTGATCACTATATCACCCTTGCCGAAACCAACAGACTGCACTAGCTGTCTGTGTCGTTCCCAGAAAGCCTCGCTCTTATGGTGCGGGTCGTATATCGGTCCTGGGGACACGTAGACCCGCTCCAGCTCAGTTACCGGCACTGTGACCAGTCCTCCTAAAGGTGGCCGCGCCTTAAAGAGGTCTATGAGCGCGTCCTTGCGCAGGACAGGCAGGTTCTCCAGGTCACCTATCCCCCTGACATTGGTCGGGTCTATCCCCGCTTTGTCGAACCTCTCCCGTATTGACGGTGCCCTCTGATACGCATAGACCACCAGTTGTCTCAGCTTACGGTCGAGATAACGCTCTCTCTCCTTCTGAGACATTCTGGCTAACTTATCAACCGGTAAAGCAAAGCGCTTTGCCATAGTAACTCCTTCCGTATTGGTCGGATGCCAGGCGCCGGATTGACAGAAACTAAATCGCCACAGCCGCCTCGAAATCGCAGGTGGAGTTCAGTATACCACCTGTCAAGGCGTACCTCAACGGCCACCATGCTCCACTTACGGCTATTCCCATCTTCACAAGCACCGCTTTATTTGATATATTGACGTGAGCCAGCTATTCTCTAAAACTCTGAGCGGGGCGAAATTGAGGTCACTGAGCATCGGGAAAATAAGAGGGCTACAGCAGATTTCTACCGCGGATGGCATATTCACCATGTGTGCCATGGACCATCGCGATTCGCTGAAAAGCATGCTCGAAAAGGCATGGGGTAGGGAGCCCAACTATGAAGAGATGGTAGAGTTCAAGCTCGACCTTTGCACCGCGCTTGCCCCCTATGCTAGCGCCGTGCTTTTAGACCCCATATACGGCGCTCCGCAATGTATCGCGCAAGGGGTATTGCCCCGGAATACCGGCCTGCTCGTCAGTATCGAAGCTACTGGCTATGAGAGTACCTCTGAGGGTCGAATAACCAGGCTGCTTGACGGCTGGAACGTGGAGAAGATCAAGCGTATGGGCGCTTCGGCAGTAAAAATCCTTATCTACTACCGACCGGATTTGAAAGAGGTCGCCAGGACACAACAGGATACCATCAGCAAGGTGGCCAAAGAATGCCTCCAACATGATATACCTTTCCTCGTCGAACCGAAGACATATGCCTTACAGGATGAGAACCCGAGGTCAGCCCAGTTTGCAGCTAAGAAACCTTATCTCGTTACTGAGACGGTGCGTCAGGTGACTTCGCTGCCAGTGGATGTGCTCAAGGTGGAATTTCCAGCAGACTTTGATTATGAAAAGGACGACAGCAAACTGCTGGGACTGTGCCATCAACTGGATGAAGCCGCCACTGTGCCCTGGGTTATTCTCAGTGCCGGCATAGACTATCCAGCTTTCCGCAAAGAGGTGGAACTTGCCTGCCGTGCCGGTGCTTCGGGATTCCTCGGCGGGCGCGCCATATGGCAAGAGGCGGTGACAATCGCAGACAGGAAAGACCGCAAAAGGTTTCTCAGCACCACTGTGGTTGAGAGACTTAAAGAACTTTCAGAATTAGCCACCAAATATGGCAGACCATGGTACCAGAAATTGGGGCTCGAGCGCGCTCGACTTGCCGCAGTGAATGAGAACTGGTACCGCGATTACTAGAAAATATGAGATTCTATATTCCGCCTAAGCCTTACCGCAGGACTAAGATCGTCTGCACAATCGGACCAAACAGTAGCTCCCCTGAAATTATCCGCCAGATGCTCCATGCCGGCATGGATGTAGCCAGGATCAACTTTTCCCATGGCACCCACAAAGAGCATTCTGTGCAGATAAGGACGCTGCGCAGAGTGGCAAGAGAACTGGGCTTTCCGTTAGCCATAATGCAAGACCTGCCGGGACCGAAAAACCGCACTGGCAAGCTGAAAAACGGCATCATAGAGCTCAAGGAGGGCGCCCGATTCGTTTTGACCACGAGACAGCTTCTGGGTAACGAACACACGGTGTCGGTGGAACTGCCCGAACTGCCCAGAAAAGTGAGACCCGGAGATACAGTCTATCTCGACGATGGTGCCATAGAACTAAAAGTCATTGACGCTAACACCACCGACGTGACTTGTGTTGTGGTTACCGGCGGCAAACTTGGCGAAGAGAAGGGTATAAACGTTCCCGGTGTCAATTGGGACTCACCCGCGATAACCGATGAAGACTGGCAACATCTTGCCTTTGGACTGAAACACCAAGTGGACTTTGTGGCACTGTCCTTCATCAAAGAGGCTGCCGATGTAAAGAGGGTGAAGGAATTCCTGCGTAAGAACAGCCAGAGCGTCCCGGCAGTGATAGCCAAAATAGAGAGGCGGGAAGCCCTGGACAACCTCGATGAGATACTCGACGTCGCCCATGGCGCCATGGTCGCTAGAGGGGACTTGGGTATAGAAATCCCGCTACCTAAAGTACCCATCGTGCAGAAGGAAATCATCCACAAGTGCAACCGACTGGGCAAGCCGGTAATCGTCGCCACCCAGATGCTGGAGTCCATGGTCAATTCCCCCCGCCCCACCCGGGCTGAAGTCACCGATGTCGCCAACGCCATCTTTGACGGCGCCGATGCCATAATGCTTTCCGAAGAAACAGCCATCGGCGATTATCCCGTGGAGTCCGTGGCCATGATGGCACAGATTGCTCTGGAAGCTGAAGCTGCGCTGCGTTACGAGGAAATACTGCTTAACAGCGCCAAGTGGGTACAGCCGCAGACTGACGATGCCATCAGCTACGCCGCCTGCAATGCCGCCCACCAGCTTGGCGCCGCTGCCATTGTCGCCTTCACCTCATCAGGAAGTACTGCCAGGCGCGTCTCGAAGTACCGCCCCAGAGCGCCCATCCTAGCCATCACCCCGAACCGCAGCACCCAGAGACAGCTCTCCCTTTCCTGGGGCGTACGTGCCTTCCAGATCCCGGAGCCATCGCGCCTCACTGTCCTGTTCGCCCGCGGCGCTCGAATGGCAAAGCGGGCGGGCATTGCCCGGAAGGACGATATAGTGGTTATCACCGGTGGTGTACCCATCGGCGTCCCCGGAAGCACCAATCTGCTCAAGGTAGAAAGGGTGAAATAGATAATAATGATCGCCACAGTGACTTTAAATCCCAGCCTGGACAGGACGGTAACCGTAGAGGACCTGATAATTGACGAGGCCAATCGCTGGACAAGCCTACGCGAAGACCCTGGAGGCAAGGGCATAAATGTCTCCCGTGTCGTCCACGAGCTCGGTGGCGAGACCATAGCCTACGGCTTCATCGGCGGGGCTGCCGGGGAGACGCTCAAGAGGTTGCTCCGAAAACAGGGGGTACCGTTTGAGTTTACTCCCATTAAAGGAGAAATACGAAGCAACTTCATCATCACCAACCTTAAGACCAACCGGCAAACTCGAATCGATGCCCCCGGTCCCCACATCTCCAGAGAGGAACTAGCCGAACTTGTTGAGACATTGAGGAACATGAGGAAAAGGCCCGATTTTCTGGTCTTCGCCGGCAGCGTGCCGCCCGGCGTTCCTGACGATATCTACCGTAGGTTGATAATCGGCACCAAAGCCTATGGCATAAAGACCGTCCTCGACTCCGACAAGCAATGGCTGAAAGAGGGTATCAAAGCCAAACCCGATATCATCAAGCCAAATGTACATGAGGCAGAGGAACTCCTCGGTACAGAGTTAAAAGACGAGACAGCGATTGTCAGAGCTGCGCGGGCGCTGGTTGACGAGGGTATTGGCATAGTTGCTATCTCCAGAGGGAAACACGGCATGATAGTCGCCACCAAGGACAAGCAGCTGAAAGCAACCGCACCACGCGTCCGAGTACGTAGCACAGTGGGTGCCGGCGACTCAGCCCTTGCCGCGCTTGTCCTTAAGCTGAGCCAAGGCTACAGCCTCGAAGAGGCCTGCCGCTGGGCAGTCGCTGCCGGCACCGCAGCCACGCTCACGCCTGGCACTGAGCTGTGCCGCCGCGCCGATGTAGAGAGGTTGTTACCAAAGGTAAAGGTGGAGCCCCTCTAGCACCAGTATCATCTGATGTACCGTATAACGTCCCTGTTCCTCGGCGGAGTAGCTGGCTTCGCACCTGACATGTAACCTAGGGCAACAGCGCAGACGAAATTATAGCCCTCGGGCACGCCAAGTTCCTTTTTCAGCGCATTCCCCTTCTCCGAGGCAAAAAGAAGTCCGGGAGAGGTCATCACGCATGAACCTATGCCAAGCGATTCAGCCGCAAGTGCAATGTTCTCCGCCGCCAGAGCACAATCCACCGGCCCAAACCGGTGCTTTTCATCGGCAAATATCATCACCACCGTGGGTGCATGATAGAACGTGTGGTACTTAGGGTCGCTTACCCTCTGCTTCATCATCTCCGGCCCGGAACTCATCACGTTCTCCTTGATAATGTCCACCATCCTGTCAAGGAGAACCTTATTTTGCACCACGGCAAAGTACCAGCGCTGGGCATTCATGGCACTCGGAGCATGAATGGCCGCCTCCATTATCGCCTCTATTTCTTTATCACCTATCTGCTTTTCCTGGTACTGCCTGATGCTTCTCCTCCCCATAATCACCTTAATCGTCTCGTTCATCCCTCGACCTCCTTTCCCTGATAAATGCGTTCAGCCGAGCAGCTTCGCCGTCAAATCCACCAAGCTGGTCAGAGAACCGCTTTGTTCTCCGCTCCTGTCGAGATGGAAAGCATGGATACCGACTTGCCGGGGATTTATGAAGTCGAACTCCCTGTTATCGCCGACATGCACTATCTCCTCAGGACGTACTCCCATCACCCTACAGATCTCTCGATAAAACTCCGGTGTCTTTAGTTGTCTGTAGTCAGAGAGTGAGGAGAACACCCTGCCGAAGTAGGGCGCTATGTCCGCCAGCAGATGGCACAAGAACTCCCTCATCGAGCCTGAAGCTGCAATTAGAGTGTACCGCTTACTCAGTTCGGTAAGTACCTCCTTCACTTCCGGGTAGCAGGACACTCTATGGCGATAGCTTTCCAGCACCGTCTCCGGCGACCCCAGCCCGAACTTGCTGAACCAGTAGCGCACGTCATACCACTCCAGCCTCTGGTCGCCCACCTTGCTGTACTCCTCTTCTATGATTTGCTTTGCTATGGCAACATCCAGGCCATATTTCTGGGCATATTTCTGCGGGATAGCCTCATACCAGATGGAATAGCTGAAGTCTGTGGTTACCAGAGTCCCCTCGACATCAAAGGAGACTATTGTAATTCCATCCAGCCTGCTCATTCTGTGCAAAAAATGTTATCATGTCCCACCGGTTAAGTCCAAGATTGGAAATTTGGCTGAGTACAGTTTAAAATTAAATGATGCTCCGGGGATATCTGGTAAATGCTCATAAGCTTGACCTCTGGTTCGAGGTGGGTCCGATAAGGCCACCCAGTGAGGCGTTCTCGCTGCTTATCAGAGCTACCAGGAACTGCCCCTGGAACCGTTGCCAGTTCTGCCCCGTATACAAGGGACAGAGGTTTGAACTGCGCCCTGCCGACGAGGTCATCAAGGATATTGAGACCGCCAAAGCCATCGCTGACGAAATAAAAGAGTTAGCCTGGAAAATGGGCTATGGCAATAGGGTTAGAGAGACAGCGGCTAGCATATATAATGACTACGCGCAAAACGCCAGCGTACGCAATGTCGCCCTATGGCTCTGGGCCGGGGGCACCACTGCTTTCCTTCAGGACGCCAACAGCCTGATAATGAGGACACCCGACCTGGTGAGAGTGGTATCAGCCCTCAAACAGGCTTTCCCCGGTCTCTCCCGGATAACCTCATATGCCCGCTCCAAGACGGCTGCCAAGAAATCCGTCGAAGAGCTGAGGGAATTAAAGGATGCTGGTCTTTCCCGGCTTCACATAGGCCTGGAAAGCGGCTCGGATGCTGTCCTTAGCTATATGAACAAGGGAGTGACTGCAGAGGAACATATCATCGGCGGCAGAAAGGTCAAAGAAGCCGGCATCTCTCTATGCGAATACGTCATGCCCGGGCTGGGTGGTCGGAAGATGTCAGCCGAACACGCCAGGGAGACGGCCAGAGTGCTCAACGAGATCAACCCCGACCATATCAGGCTCCGCACCCTTCAGGTACACCCACAAACACCGCTATGGGAGAAGCTCGAGTCTGGCGACTTCGAGCTCCAGACAGAGGACGAAATAGTGGAGGAGATCGGCGAGTTCATCTCCAGGCTCGAAGTCACCAGCGAACTCAAGAGCGACCATATCCTGAACCTGCTGCCCGAACTTGAAGGCAAACTGCCTGAAGCCAAAGAGCACTGCCTTGCCACCATTTCCAGGTATTTTTCTCTGCCGGAACAGGAAAGGCTGAATTTTAAACTTGGAAGGAGACTGGGGCTTTACGAAAGACTGGATGACCTCAATGACAAGGCAAAACACCAGCACATCGAGGGGACGCTGAAACGCACACTCCAGTCAGGAGAAGACGTGGAAAAGGTCATCCAGAAACTCAAGACTGGCTACCTGTGAACCTATGTCGAACAAAGGCTACCTGAACTTGAACCGATTCAAATCGGGCAAGTCCATAAAGCAGCAGTCAAAGCAAAGAAAAGACACGGAACTGCCAAAAAGGAGGCTGACCAAATAGATGAGAAGAAAAGTAGTAACCATAGTTTGCGCGGTGCTGGCTGTCATCTGCCTGGCATCAGGAGGGATGCACCTTTCCTGCAGCCAAGGAAGAGGCGAAATTCGGGTCAAGGGCGTGTTCATCGAAGGGCAGTCTGGCGGTGACGCCGAGACGCTGAACTGGATTCTGGCCGCGGATGCTACCTCCTTCAGCTATGTAGGACATACCCTAGACTCACTGGCAGTCTATGACAACAACTTCAATATCCAGCTCCGCTGTCTGGCTAAAGACATCGAGGTATCGCCCGATGGACTAGTGTACACCATCACCATCAGGGACGACCTGAGGTGGAGCGATGGCTCACCGGTCACTGCCGAAGACTATGTTTACACGCTCAAGAACCTGATGTTCTCTGACTGGCTGAACTATCCGTACAAAGGGGACTGGCAGGAAGAGGTCAACGGAGAAAAGGTGTTTGTCACACCAGAGGTGGTCAACCAGACCACCTTCACCATAACCCGCAAGACCGTCTACCCGGAGTTCATCTATACCCTGTATGACCTGACCCCATATCCCAAGTACATAGCCCAAAAATATGAAGGCGATGCCAAGGCCTTCACCCAGGCACCCGAGTTCAATAACCTGAGCTATACCGGAAACCTCGGTCCCTACCGCTTCAAGGAGTGGAACCGCAACGACAGGTTCGTCGTGGAACGCAACCCTGACTACTACTTGGGTAAAGATGTCGGCGCCCCTTACTTTGAGCAGTACATAATCAAGCTCTTCGGTACCTCAGCCACCAGGCAGGCAGCTCTGGAGGCTGGCGACATAACATATAGCGCCATCGAACCGGAGCAGGTGGCTAAGTTCAAAGGCCTGCCCGACATCAAGGTCTACACCGTTCCCACCCGGGGCTACACTATACTTGCCTATAACCAGAGGGCTAATGGCTGGGAGAGGCTGAGACATAAAGAGGTGAGACAGGCGCTCTCTATGGCGATAAGCAAGCACGCCATCGCCCAGAACATATTACTTGGCTTCGCCGAACCCGCATTCAGCTTCATCCCCAAAGTGTCCCCCTGGTACACAGAGGAAGGAGTTATGAAATACGGCGTGGACGAGCTCCACGACAAACAGAAAGCCGCTGAAATACTTTACCAGCTCGGCTATGGCATCAAGCAGGCAGATGGAACCATAAAGGTCACCGACAAAGACGGTAAGCTGCTGCAACTGGTACTGGTAGTAAACGTCGGCAGCAAGCCCGCTGAAGACATGGCCTTCTTTATAAGGAAAGAACTCTTGAGCCTGGGTATCGAGACGGAAATAAAGCTGGTGCCCTGGCCCACATTGCTTAGGCAGTACGTGATGAACGCCGTGCCCGGTTCCAAACAGGAGCCGGCGTACAACAATGGGCCCGATGCGGTAAGCCAGGAGAAATGGGACCTTATCCTCATGGGGTTTGGCACCGACCCGCTGGCACCTTCGGGAAGCCACGTTTTCTTCGCCTCAGATGGCGGACTCAATTTTATGGGCTACTCCAACCCGCAGGTGGACGAGCTGTTCGCTCGAGCCAGATCGAAAGAGGCACTGGACAAAGAGGCGAGGAAAAAGATCTATGCTGAGCTATCGCGCCTTCTCTCTGAAGAGCAGCCGGTCAACTTCCTTGCCTTCCACAGAGCCAACTATGGCTTCCGCAAAAACGTTATGGGCATCGAGCCCGGAGTAAATATGGGCTATAACTACCATCTGTGGTATTTTGAATAGCGGTGGCAGGCCACAGCCGGGGAAAGGTCCAGCCCGGAATACCGTCTAGCTGCAACCATGAGAAAAAGCTGGCTCCGTGACTACATTATAAAGAGGCTTCTGTATTCCATCGTCATCGCCTGGGGCATACTCACCATCACTTTTATTCTGGTCAGAGTAGGACCCAGCTCTCCAGCGGATAAGTATCTGGCTAACCTCGCTGCCAAGGGACATGACCCGGCACAGGTTATAGCTGCTATCGAAGCGCGGTATGGGCTGGACAAGCCAATACTCCAGCAATACGGTGAGTACATGCTCAACCTGCTCCAGGGCAACTGGGGGTGGTCGCTGAGCACCTCAATGCCGGTGATGGAGCTTATCAAACGGCACTGGATATATTCTTTCCAGTTAATACTGTTGAGCAGCCTCTTTGCCGCCGTCCTCGGTATCCTCATCGGCATCTATTCTGCAGTAAGGCAATACACCAAGACCGATTACGCCTTTACCTTCCTCTCTTTCATCGGCATCTCCATACCCAACTTCTGGCTGGGGGTCATGCTCATCTTAATCTTCTCAGTGAAGCTGGGCATATTCAAGACTTACTACGACACCACACTGCCCCTGTTCTCGCTCGCTAACCTCAAGGCACTGGTGCTGCCGGTGATAACCCTGGGCACCGGCATGCTCGCCGCTTACGTTAGATATACCAGGTCAGCCATGCTGGAGAACTTAAGAAAGCCCTTCGTGGTCACCGCCAGGGCAAAAGGACTGCCTGAGCATGTAGTTATCGGCAAACATGTCTTCCGCAATGCACTGCTGCCACTGGTGACCATAATAATGTTCGACCTGGGCAGTATAGTCTTCGGCGGTGCTTACCTTACCGAAATCGTTTTCGGCATCCCCGGCCTGGGGCAGGTCTCGTTCAACGCCATTTTTGCCAATGATTACCCCGTGGTGGTCGCCATCACCCTCATCGGCACACTTGTAGTCCTACTGGTCAACCTGACTACAGATATCATCTACACTTATCTCGACCCGAGGATAAGGTATGACTGAGACACCCAAAGCAATAGCCAAAGACAGGGCACCGCTTTCCGGCGGCGGTCTCAGATTAATCGGCTACTACTGGCGGCGGTTGACACGTAACCGCCTGGCCGTCTTCGGCCTCGCCTTCATAATTTTCCTCGCCCTGGTCGCCATTATCGGTCCCTTCTTCACCCCCGACCCCACGGAGGTGGACTTCGAGGCCAAGAATTTGCCTCCAGTGGGCTTTACTATCACGCATTCTACATACGATATAAAGACCGACCAGTTCATCACCACCAGGGTCTCAGGTAACTGGAAACACCCATTGGGCACCGATAGGAAGGGGCGGGATATGCTGGCGATGATTGTATCCGGGGCAAGAGTGTCTTTGCAGGTCGGCTTGCTGGCTACTGGCATAGCCATCATCATTGGTACCATCATCGGCGTTATGTCAGCTTACCTTGGCGACTGGGTGGACAATGCCCTGATGAGGTTCACCGATGTCATGATGACCTTCCCCTTCTTCCTGCTGCTCGTGCTCATAGTCTTCATCTTCGGGCCGAGCCTTGCCTTCATCGTCCTCGCCATCGGGCTCACCGGCTGGACAGGCACCGCCCGAATGGTTAGGAGCGAATCGCTTTCCCTGAGGACACGCGAATTTGTCATGGCAGCCAAAGCCCTCGGCGCTGGCGACGGATGGGTGGTCTTCCGTCATCTCATCCCCAATGTAATCAGCCTCATCATCGTCATCGCCACACTTTCCATACCCGGTGTGATTCTCGCCGAAGCTGCCCTCAGCTTTATAGGTCTCGGCGACCCCACAGTACCGAGCTGGGGGATAATCCTTGAGGAGGGACAGCACAGCCTAACCACCGCCTGGTGGGTGGCAGTGGAACCGGGTATCATGCTGTTCCTGACCGTCCTTGCCTTTAACTTCCTCGGCGATGGGTTAAGGGACGCCTTCGACCCCAAGAGCAGTGTTTAGCAGGAATTAAACGTGGAAACAGGTAACATAGATGCCATCGTCCTTCGGGTAAATGAACTGAGGACATACTTCTTTACCCGGCGCGGAGTCATCAAGGCAGTGGACGGCGTCAGCTTTGAATTGCGACGCGGCGAGTGCCTCTGCCTGGTGGGGGAATCGGGCTGTGGCAAGACAGTCACTGCCCTTTCCATACTGAGACTGTTCGACAGCCCGCCGGGGAGGATAGTCGGTGGCACCGTGTGCTACAATTCCACCGACCTGACCACCTGCTCACCACAACAATTGAGACGAATCAGGGGCAAAGAAATTGCCCTCATCCTTCAGGAAGCACAATCTGCGCTAAATCCGGTGCTTACCATTGGTGACCAGATAATAGAGCAGATGAGACTCCATCTTCCAATGGACACAAACGAGGCACGAGCTAAAGCCGTGAGATTGCTACGTGAGATGGGCATACCCTCAGCAGAAGATGTCCTGGGCTACTACCCCCACCAGCTATCCGGTGGTATGAAGCAGAGAGTACTGGTTGCCATAAGCCTCTCCTGCGACCCCAGAGTGCTCATCGCTGACGAGCCCACCACCGCCGTCGATGTTACCATCAAAGCCCAGATTTTAGATATGTTCCGCGAACTCAAAGAAAAAAGGCAAATGTCAATTATCTTCATAACCCATGACCTCGGCGTCGTGGCCGAAATCGGGGATAGGGCTGTAATTATGTATGGCGGCAAGGATGTAGAAACAGCGCCGATCCCCGATATCATTAATTTCCCCAAACACCCCTACACCATGGGGCTACTGGAATGTCTGCCCGATGTGGCCAAAGAAGTGGAGAGGTTGAACTCTATCCCGGGCATGCCCCCAGACCCCTCGTACCTCCCTTCAGGCTGTGCCTTTCACCCCAGATGCCCCAGAGCGCTGGACATCTGCCCAAGGCAAGAGCCGCCCCTTGTCCAGCTCTCAAAAGAACACAAAGTAAGGTGTCACCTCTATGGCTGAGAAAAATTCTGTCCTTCTTGAAGTGAAAAACCTGAAGAAGTATTACTCGCTCACCGCCGGCATAATTCCCCGTCATATAGGTGACATAAAAGCCGTGGATGGTGTCAGCTTCTGCATAAAAGAAGGTGAAAGCCTTGGGCTGGTGGGCGAATCTGGCTGTGGCAAGTCAACCCTGGGAAAGACCATCCTCAGACTGGAAGAGCCCACCGGGGGCAAAATAATCTACAGAGGGACTGACATCACCGCTCTGGACAAAGACGCCATGAGACGGTTTAGAAAGGAGATGCAGATGATATTCCAGGACCCCGAGGCATCTCTGGACCCCAGGATGACCATCGGGCAATCCATATGCGAACCGCTGGTCATCCATAATATCGGAGACGATAAGCAGAGGGAAGAAATACTAACACAGCTGTTGCTGCAGGTGGGGCTGGAACCCGCCCAGGCAAATCTCTACCCTCACGAACTAAGTGGCGGCCAGAAGCAGCGGGTCGGCATCGCCCGTGCACTGGCCTTGAACCCCAAATTTATCATTGCCGATGAGCCGGTCAGTGCCCTCGACGTCTCCATTCAAGCGCAGATACTAAACCTGATGCTGGACATTCAAAGGCAGCGAGGACTGACCTACCTGTTTATCGCTCACGACCTGTCAGTCATCAAATATGTGGCACACAGGATAGGCGTAATGTACCTAGGCAGGTTGGTAGAGCTGGCAGATAAGCAGGAACTTTTCCGCAAGCCCCTGCACCCATATACGGAAGCACTGCTCTCCTCTGTGCCCAGCGTAAAGACCAAAGACAGAAAAAGGGTTCTGCTTCCTGGAGAAGTCCCTTCACCGCTCAATCCACCCTCGGGCTGTCGCTTCCACCCCAGATGTCACCGTGCAATGTCCGTCTGTTCTTCGGAAGACCCGGCGCTAAAAGAAGTATCTTCGGGACACCTGGTAGCCTGTCACCTCTACCGGGGATAGTCAACCGCCGAAAAATAACGCCCACTTCCGGCTACGAAGCCACCGCCTGCGTCCCTGCCGCAACGTCTACTTTCAGCGTCTTCACCATATAGGCCCCGTCCAGTTCGTAGCCAAGCTCGCTGCGGAAGTACTCCCTGGCACCAACACCGCTGATAACCGCTATCTTTGAAGCACCGAATTCGAGCCTGGCGATGTCCTCTGCCTCCTGAAGCAACTGCCTGCCCAGTCCCTTGTGCTGTACAGCCGTATCAGTTCGCTCACCAAGAGGCACCTCACTGCCAAAAACATGCAGCTCCCGCACCATGGCCACATCACCTGAATTCATAACCCTGTCACCCACTCTCATCCTTAATAGAGCGAACAGTGTCCCCTCACTATCCTCAAAGGAGAGGAAAATTTCCCTGCCCCCCGACGCAGCGTAGTCAAGCCTCTTAAGCTCAGGTTCGCCCGCCTTTTGGCCATCGCGGGTGCGGTGACCATACTCACGGCAGCGGATACAATAGCAGCTAACACCGGCCTCCATCATTCTTCTCTTCAAAGAACTCCGTAAGGCTAGGTCCTTGCACCCGGCGACGATATACTTGTCCGGGATATCGCGCATTACGCGTGCGATGCGGACATATGGCGGTACCAGAGCCTTGATATCCATCATTAATTTTGTCAGCTCGTCCATGCTGTAAGGCTGGTAGCTGCCATCGCAATACCACTTTTCCAGCTCAGTACCGACTATCACCAGTGTCGGATAAAGCTTCAGCCCATCGGGCTTGAAATCGGCGTCCTCAAAAAGCCTCTGTGTCATTCTCAAATCATACTCCGCGTTGGAGCCAGGAAGTCCCGGCATCCAGTGATAATAGACCTTGAAGCCATAGTCCTTTAGGAGCCGCGTGGCTGCAACCACATCGTCTACGCTGTGTCCTCGCTTTACCAGCCGGTATATATCATCATCCAGCGCCTGTACCCCAAGCTCCACCCTGGTGGTGCCGAATTCCAGCATCCGCTCCACATCGTCTGTGCTACACCGGTCAGGTCTGGTCTCAATACAAAGACCCACACACCGATGCTTTGCAGTCTCATTTATCCTTTTGGCTGACTCTAGGTCGGGCGAATCACAACCATTAAGGGCGTCGTAACACTGTTTGATGAACCAGTACTGGTAGTCTTCGGGACAGGCAAGAAACGTACCCCCCATAACTATGAGCTCCACCTTGCCCGCCGGGTGCCCCATGGCGGAGAGCGTCCGTAACCTCAGCTCCACCTGCTTCTTAGGGTCATAGCCACAAGCCTTTGCTCTAAGTACCGCCGGCGACTCTGGCGTATAGCTCTTAGGCGTATCGGCGAAATCGGGGCAATAAATACACCTGCCAGGGCAACCGGCTGGCTTTGCCATGACCGCAACTGGCGTTACTCCGGATATAGTCCTCGAGATTTTCTTCATGCTATGATTTCCTTAAAGAAGTTTATCAGATTAACACTATGGCAACAAACGCAAAGGTATTTGACGAGATTGCTGAAAGCTGGTATCGCGTCCACCACTGGTCGCGCTTCAGTCGGGAGCTGAAAGAATTGTCCTTGAGATGGAAACAGGGTAGGCTGCTCAACATCGGTTGCGCCCATGGCCCTGATTTTTTGCCTTTCAAAGACAGTTTCGAGCTGTGGGGGCTGGACATTTCCAGCCAGATGATAAGGCTAGCCCGGAAATATGCCGCAAAATTTAATTTTGAGGTCAATCTGGCAGTGGCAGACGCCGTCTCTCTGCCCTACCGCGACAGCTCCTTCGACTGGGCAATTGCCATCGCGGTCTACCATAACATCAGGGGTGAAAAGGAGCGACAGCAAGCGTTCCTGGAACTCAGGCGCGTACTCAGGCCCGGCGGGGAAGCATTCATCACGGTCTGGAACCGCTGGCAACCAGGCTTTTGGCTCAAGGGCAAAGAAGTAAATATGCCTTGGAGGTTGAGAGAGAACACAGTTTATCGCTACTACTATCTCTTTTCCTACCTGGAGCTCAATAGGATGTTGAAGCAGGCCGGATTTAGAGTCCTGCGTCTCTTCCCCGAGACATCTTACCGCCTACCTGTCAGCTTCTTTTCCCGGAACATCTGTGCGCTGGTGAGAAAATAGCTCTACCAGCACTCCAAAAGTCTGCAGCCTTTGCGATCTTCAATGAGTCGCAGACGCTGTGTGAGAAACTGCGCAATTATTTCCTAGTTATGTCCTCACAACTCGCGTGCTCACAACCCCTCAGTAATAGCAGAAAGAGCAATAGGCAAAAAGGCCTCAACAAGCTGTGGGTCAAACTGGCTACCAGCGCAGCGTTTCATTTCCGCTATAGCTTCCTGATACGACAACGCACCGCGGTAAGGGCGCGAAGAGGTCATAGCATCGAAAGCGTCGGCTATAGCCAGTATGCGCGCTTCGATAGGAATATTCTCCCCTTTCAGGCCTGTAGGATAGCCCGAACCATCCCAGCGCTCGTGGTGATGAAGGATAGCTGGCACACAGGACACGAGGTCCAGTACATGGCTCACGATAGTCGTTGACAATCTAGGATGAGCTCGAACCATCTCCCACGCTTGGGCATCAAGTGCACCTGGCCTGTTCAAGACTTCGTCAGGAATCCCTATCTTGCCAATATCATGTAGCAGGGCTGCAGTGCTGATTACCGCCACCTTCTCCGGCGATAGGCCTAGCTTCTCAGCCAGGGCTACAGCATAGTTGCTCACTTTTCTGGAATGCCCGTATGTGTATCGGTCCTTAGCCTCAATCGTGGCCGCCAGGGCATAGATAACATTCAGGGCTTCCTTATCTTTCGCCGATTCTGATATCCGCTCGGCCGTGGTACTCAAAATGCGCGACACCACACAGGCCCGGTTGCCGCCTGTCTTCTTTGCATAGTAGAGGGCCCTCTCTGCAGCATCCAGTAATGTATCCCGCGTTGCCCCGTCACTGGGCCAAGTAGCCAGGCCCAGACTGGCAGTAATCCTGGCATCCATCTTCTCCATTTCCTGAGCAATCCTCCCGCGAATCCTTTCTGCCACCACAACAGCCGCCCCTGAGTCTGTTTGTGGCAAGATCATAGCGAATTCGTCACCTCCATAACGGAACGCCAGGTCCGTACTCCTCATGGATTTCCGAACAATCTTTCCCACCTCGCCAAGCAGTCTATCACCAGCAGCATGCCCGTAAGTATCGTTGTAAGTTTTGAACAAATCGAGGTCAATTAATATCAGTGAAAATACCCCACCGTACCGGTTGCCGAGGTCCACCTCTTGCTGCAACCGTTCATCAAAATGACGCCGGTTGAATAGTCCAGTAACCTCGTCTATCCGGGCTCTTTGCTCCGCTTTAGCATAAAGACGGCTGTTGTCCACGGGCACCGCTATCTGGGTAGCCAAGCGCTCGAGTAACTGCACCTGCTCGTGTGTATATGCATCTGCCCTACGGCTGGCGATTACCAGACTGCCGATAGGCTCGCCCTTGGCAATCAGGGGCAGATAGACTATAGACCTGATGCCCTGCTTCAGATGCATATCCCCGGTCCAAAACCTTCGACTGCTAGATATGTCAGGCTCAAAAACGGCCTTTCTTAACTTCAAAGCCCACTCCGTCCCTGTTCCTTTCAGAGGAATTTTTTTCCCCTTCTGCCACGGCGAATCTACCTTTGTAGCAAACACAGCCTCGAAAACGAGTTCCTCCCCGTCGACTAAGGTGATAGCTGCCCAGTCCACTTCAACCACCCGTCTAAGTTCAGCCACGAAGGTGGCATATATCTCCTGGATATTAAAGCTGGAGGTTATGACCTTCATCAGTTCATTTATTAATGCCAATTCTTGCTCCCGTTTTCTTAGCTGCTCATGGAAATATTCCTTCTCCAGATTGGCGGCAAGCTGCGTGGTGATCGATTCCAGTAAAGTTATGTCTTCAGCAGAATATCGTCCTCGCTTCTTCTTGCCCAGTGCCAAAATACCAATCAGATTGCCAGCGTTCACCAAAGGAAACAGTAACTCAAGGTCGAGGCCTCCGAGCTGTGACTTCATCTGCACATCGAGATACATGAACTCGGGCAAAGCTTCTATTTCGTCGCGCAACAGATACCGGCACTCCCGCTTTAACCACCTCACAATCGGGTTGTACCTTCCTAGGCGCAGTGAAGGTACTTCTTCGCTCCTGGGCTCAACAAACTCGGCGACATAGTCACCGTCTTCCGGCGCAGGCAGTAAAAGCACTGCGGACCTGGCACCGAAGCCACCAACAATCAGAGGCAGTAGCTTTTGCGCCAGCTCCTTCAGACTGGAGGTACGAGGTAATTCAGTGCCGATGAAGTGGAGCAGTCGCTCGCGGTAACTACGCCCCTTTCTGCCGACAAAGAGATGGTCAATACCGGTACTAATTATGTCCCGTAATTTGTAAGCAATACTTACGACCATGGCCGTTGAAATTGCAGACAGCCCCATCACCAGCCAGTCAAATGGCTTGCCGGCAAGCCACTGGAACAAGGCAAGAAGACAAACACATACTGCGATACTGGCAAATATTAGAGCTGTCCAGCTAAGGGCCCGTCGCAACACCATGTGTATATCGAGTAGACGGTGTCGCAGTACTGCGTAAGTCAAAGTGGCAGCAGCCAATAATGCACCCACATTGGCCGTAGGATAACGCCTGCCAAAATCGCTAAAAGCATTTAGCAGACTGAAACAGGCCATCAGTGCAATCCCGAACAGCAGATACATAATCTGGTTGCGTCCCAACGGGTCGGTAAGACTTCGCAACCGTCGATACAGAAGGTAAAAGTCTCTACCAAACAGGACAGCAAAAGCGGCCGGCAAGACATAAATCAGGCTGTGATAAACAGGAACAACAACCCCATGTTCAACTTCGCGAACACCTGTGACTGTGTAGCCCGCCAGGGTCATGCCCATCAGGCCAATCATCAGCAGATAGGCAAACGGGAAACGCATCCCCCGCGTTTCGTAGAAAGAGGCTAAGAAGTAGTGGATCTGCACCGCTGCCCAAATAAAAAAGCAAACTGTGATCTGCACCAAAAGGAGTTTGTGCTGAGCAAAGAAATTGCTGCGAAAGAGGAAATCGCTGAATGTCCACAAGATGGCGGCGAGCAGAGATAAACCGAAAAGCTTGTGCTGTCTACTCCAGGGGCGGTTGAGTAACAGCACGATCCCCAGTAAGGCAAACGATACGACTGGTAAGATGGAAACTAGAGCTGCTGCACTCATTGTTCCGACTCCCTACTTCTAACAGACAAAGACCGACCGTTCCGCGGGTCGGTCTCACTACTCGCTCCGCACCAGCTAAGTGACCGCCTTACCACTGATGCTTCTTCGCGCCCCGACATTAAAATCGGCCGGTTAGACCATTCCTTTTTTCTTTGTTATCTCCCCGGCTAAGACCCCTGCCTAGGCAGCGTAGCTGGCGGCTAACATACCATAAAGTTTACTCTTTGTCAATACCCCCGGGGCTCTATGCTGAAAGTTGTGGAAAAGTGATAAGGTGGTAAGAACCCCGTAGCGAACAGAAAGGAGGACTTACCACGGATGGCCAAAGGCCGAGAAGATGGTATCACAATTCTGCTAGGTCCTGAAGGGTACATAGTAGGGAAGGTGAGAGAAGGTGACGGGGGATAATGGTGGAGGTAAAGAGCGCGATAGGAAAGGCAAATTGTCCTCATTGCAGTT
>Ga0315298_1002573_pt1 | contig 30569 bp, 27 predicted proteins | sample WHS_1_MG_FD_203077 | JGI IMG/M metagenome (GOLD analysis project Ga0315298, IMG submission 203077) | Extremophilic microbial mat communities from Washburn Hot Springs, YNP, Wyoming, USA - WHS_1_MG | ecosystem: Environmental > Aquatic > Thermal springs > Hot (42-90C) | place: USA: Wyoming... | reverse complement strand
GAGACCTCAAAAAGAAGGGATTGCGACGTTTCGCATACCAAGCATCCCCGGAGAAACGCAAAGATGGAATGGAGACCTCAAAAAGAAGGGATTGCGACATCTCGCCAATCGCAATCAGCCAAGCGGCTCCGGAGATGGAATGGAGACCTCAAAAAGAAGGGATTGCGACCTATGGGAAAATCCCCATACCAGGAACGAAGAAGCTCTTTGATGGAATGGAGACCTCAAAAAGAAGGGATTGCGACGCCATTCTCAGCTTAAATGATTCTTTAATCCTCTTCCGATGGAATGGAGACCTCAAAAAGAAGGGATTGCGACTCATCATCGAGAAATCGAGAAAAACCGTTTAAATAGATGGAATGGAGACCTCAAAAAGAAGGGATTGCGACCCGTCAGTTCTGCTCTGATTATCTTTAGGCCACTATCGATGGAATGGAGACCTCAAAAAGAAGGGATTGCGACACTGGAGATGGAAGGCATGGTTTTGAACAAGGACAGATGGAATGGAGACCTCAAAAAGAAGGGATTGCGACGAAATTTCCCCGTGGCCACCCTTAGCCTAAATAATTGATGGAATGGAGACCTCAAAAAGAAGGGATTGCGACTATAAAGAATATGCCCTAGTTCGTGCGCTAGGGCAGATGGAATGGAGACCTCAAAAAGAAGGGATTGCGACTCTTCTGTTAAATATACCGTCACCGGCCAATCATGATGGAATGGAGACCTCAAAAAGAAGGGATTGCGACAACATTCTGCTATTGGGAAATCCCAATAGTGGGAGGATGGAATGGAGACCTCAAAAAGAAGGGATTGCGACTTTAATCGGTTTAAAGAACCGATTAAATTCTCGCTATTTGATGGAATGGAGACCTCAAAAAGAAGGGATTGCGACTTTCCTCATCATCCAATTTAATATAGTGGTACTCGTCGCATAAGATGGAATGGAGACCTCAAAAAGAAGGGATTGCGACTAATCCTCTTCGTTAGTTCCCCATTTTTCCCAGATGGAATGGAGACCTCAAAAAGAAGGGATTGCGACCAGGTTTCTGTTTTAATTGCTCATACGAAAAATTGATGGAATGGAGACCTCAAAAAGAAGGGATTGCGACCCTAAGAATTTCCTTATACTCTTTCCAAGCGTCGTTTGGATGGAATGGAGACCTCAAAAAGAAGGGATTGCGACCTGAGGGGCTTAATTTAGCTAAAGAAGAAATATTTTTTAAACATTTTTTTGTTTGTTCATTTACCTGTTCTCATTCATAATATATTCAGGCAAAGATACGTTGCATTCATTTAAAAATTATCTTAGAAATATATTTGCTGGCCAGCGAGGGAAGAAATGGCTAAAGCTTTAATTAGAAGCATCATCAATTTATTCAAAAAAATTATCTACGAAAGGAGGAGGAAACAAATGGCCAAAACTTTAATTCTAAGCGTCGGAGGGTCGCTTAAACCATTGCTATTTTCTATAAATCATCATTGCCCTGAAAATATTGTTTTTTTCGCGTCTGTAGATACTGAACCGCAAATAACCGAGATTTTAAGACAGATAGACCTGAGAACTGTAAAAAATTTTGAAAAAATAATCACACCCTCAGCTGAAAATATTGGGGAGTGTCTTAAATCAATTATTTTAAAGCTACCTGAAATAATTAACCGATGGCAAATCGGTCCAGAAGATATAGTCGTCGATTATACAGGTGGAACAAAATCAATGTCGGCTGCCCTTGTTTTGGGAACCATTGAGTATACTCATTGCTTTTCCTATATCGGAGGAGAAAAAAGAAACAAAGAAGGGGTGGGTACAGTCATTGATGGGCAGGAAAAAGTGTTAATTCTGAATAATCCTTGGGATCAATTAGCCATCGGGGAAAAGAAAAAAATTTCAACTCTTTTTAATTTAGGCCGGTACTTATCAGCCAAAGAAGAATCACAGGAAGCCGCCAAGAAGGTTTCTTCTCCTGAAAGGTCTTTGTTCAATATTCTTAAAGATTTGAGTGAGGCTTACTATAAGTGGGATATGTTTGATTATATTGGTGCAGTTCATTCTCTACAAAAAGCTCGCCATGGATTGGAGATATTCTGTAGCCATCCAGAAGCCCATGCCCATTTTATTTCCTTATTAACGCAGGTTAAAGAAAACGAGAAATTCCTCAATTCCATTAGAAATATTAATGAAGAAAAGATGGAAATGCTAAATTTTTTTCTTTTTGATGTCCTGGCAAATGCCAGGAGGAGGGCAAAACAAGAAAATCGCTATGATGATGCTATAATCCGTCTTTATCGAGCTCTTGAACTAAGAGCCCAAATGGAACTTAAAAAATATGGCTTTGAGGCCTCAGATATAAAAACTGAATTGTTACCAGAAAAAATAAGGAATGAAATCTCTTCTAAGTATTTCAACGAGAGAAAGGGTAAAGTGGAGGCGCCGCTCTACGCCTGTTATCAAATTATAAAGGCTATAGAGGAAAATAATGGAGAAAAAGCAATCGGACATCGCTTTTTCGAGTGCTATGAACAATTGATAAGTCCTATAATTGATTTTCGCAATAGATGCATTATTGTTCACGGCAGAGAAAAAATAGACGAAGAAAAATTTTCCCTCGCTTGGCAAAATCTGATAAAATTCCTTGAAGTTGATGAAGCCTCTCTTCCCGAATTCCCTCAATTAAAATTTTAGCCAATTTCTACAGCGCTTGAAATTTAAAATTAAAGCCAGGAAAGGTCAAAATATTAAAACAGAAATATTTTAGAAATATTTTATTTCTTTTCCAGGTAAAATAATGCTGGCAAAATTAAAACAGAGGATGCCAAAATGGAAGCAAGGCTTCTATATATAATTGCTTATGATATAGCTGATGAGAAAAGGTTAAATCGAGTAAGACATTTACTTAAAGGTTACAGTACTGGCGGCCAAAGATCGGTTTATGAGTGTTTTCTAACAGAATCAGAATTGAATTATCTGGTCGAAGAGCTCAGTTATTTAATTGATGAGCGTTTTGATCGCATTCACATTTTCCAAATAGATAGGCGAGCCAAAATTTATCTTCTCGGCATTGCCCTTCCGCCTAAAGACCCAGCGTATTTTTACATCGGATAAGCCGATTAAGATGGGAACTCTTTATATCGACCGCAAGGAACTTGAATTAAAAGTTGATGGCAAGGCAATAGCTTTTTATGCTGGTAAGAAGAGGGAAGGAGTTGTCCCCTTAGCTCCACTTAAAAGAGTCATTATCGTGGGCAATATTAAGCTTGAGGCTTCTGTCCTTCATAAGTTAGCCAAATCCAATATCAGTGTTATTTTTCTCTCAGGTAAAAGACTGCATTTTGCTGGGGTTCTTCATGGTCGAATTCATCGCAATGGCCTTTTACGATTAAAACAGTATGCCAAGACGCAAACACCTTTCGTCATCCAGATTTCTGCCGAAATTATTGAAAAGAAAATGAAGAAACAGGTTGAATTTTTGCGGTCGCTCGCTGAAGCCAGAAAAACAATCAGACATGAACTAACTAAATCAGCTCAATGTATCGAACAGATTATTAATCAGGTAAAAGCCCTGCCTGAAATTGAAAGCCTGAGAGGCCTTGAGGGCAGTGCCGCCAATGCTTATTATAGAGCGTTTACTTTACTTTTTCCTCCCTCGTTAGGCTTTCGAGGACGGGTGCGTCGTCCGCCCACTGATCCCGTTAATTCCCTCCTTTCTTTGACTTATACGTTTATTCATTTTGAAATGGTTAGAGAAATTGAATGTATTGGTCTTGATCCCCTGATTGGGTTCTACCATTCCTTTGAATATGGACGAGAATCCTTAGCCTGTGATCTCGTTGAACCTTTCCGGCCTGATGTTGACCTCTTTGTTTATGAAATATTTAAAGAAGAAAAATTGACCGCCAGCGATTTCTTTAAAGAGAACCCTCGCCAGGCCTGTTATCTAAAGAAAAATAGTCGCAAAAACTATTTTCTCCTTTATGAGGCCTGGGCTCAGGAACAGCGCTCTAAATGGAGAGAAGAAGTTGAAAATCTGGCCAGGAGAATAAGCGATGGGGAGGACACTTTATTTGACTGAGACCAATAAATTTCGCGCTATGGCTGATGGCCCATCAATCTGGATCGCTTGGGAGAATAAGGCTGGACAGAGAATTCCCTTGAGGCTTATCAGTCGTTGTGTCATTGTTGGTAATATTCAGTTAGAAACTTCATTAATTTCGCTTCTGGTTACAAACAATATTCCCATTATTTTTACTAATCTGGCCGGCGAGGAGCTTGCTATTGCTTTGCCCTATAACCATCGTCTGCCTAAACACTGGCGTGAGCAAAAGATTTTTATCGAATCGAAGAAAAACAGAGAGCGATTTGTTCAATGGGCCAAAATCAAAAGAATGACCTTACAATTATTAATCTTGAAAAGGCTTTTGCCTCAAAGGCTGAAACAATTTAATCGAGAAATAGGTGAAGGGGATTACCAGCAAATTATCGAGCCGTTCAAGCCAAAGGAGAGCGAAAAATGGAAAATAACTAAAAGTTTCATCGAAAATTTATTCCGAACTTTAATTGTTGAGCAATTAAATCAAGCGGGATTAAATCTCAATTTAAGTGTCATTCACAGGTTTCACCATTTTGGTCTGGTGCTCGATTTTATTTATTTATTAGAACCCTTGGTTGATGAACAGGCAATTCAATTTTTTAAGAATTGCCGCAACTACCTGTGCTTTAACCGAGAGGGTGCCTTTTTAGCTCTGAACAAAGAGGGAATAAAAAATATTATTAGCCGCTTTGAAAACAAAAAAGATGAAATTGAAAATATCATTGTCAATACTATTGATGAGCTGTTTCATCTAATGAGAGAACTTCGCTCATGAGACTTTATTATTTAGTTGCCTATGATATCAGCGATGACTTCAGGTTAAATCGAGTATTACGATACATGAAAGGGAAAGGAATCCATTTACAATATTCAGTCTTTTATTGCTATTTGAGTCAGAAAGAGGTTGCTTCGATTATAGAAGATATTCGTTCCCTGATAGACATTAATCAGGATGATGTTCGTTTTTATCCATTAATCAAAAATTTTAAGGCTATTGTCCTCGGGCGAGGCGCCCATATTCCCGATGGCGTCGATATTTATCTTGGATGAAGGAGGATTTATGCGCCAAAATTGGGCCTAATTTTTTAATCACCTGGCCTCTCAGTAATCGCGTCCTCACTTCATTTCCTAATATCTTGGTTTTTATACAGCTCCTTTGATTATTTAAGCAAGCGAACCATGACCCAGTCGGCCTGGTCACCTTCAGGGCCATCACCACCATCGGTGACTTCCAGGGAAAGCTGCTGGATCCGGCTTATATCAACCCGGAAGCCTCTGGCCGGCTGGCCTGCTTTGATCAATCCGCTTCTCCAGAGAAGACGGCCATCACCCCGGATGATAAATTCCACGCTGCCTCTTTGCCTGGGTGAAGCGTCATCAACTCCCACCTGACCCTCAATCCAGCGAAAGAGGCCATAAATTGGCACAACAATTTCAGATGGGGCATGAGTTCCAAAGCCTCTGCCATAGGCCCGATTGGCAATTTTTAATTCGCCTCCGCCAAAAGCCCTGTTGATTCTTACTCTTCCCATGGCAGAGGTTATTTTTCTGGCCGGGATGGTCTCAAGATAGGCTTCAGAAGGCAGAAGGTCATAGGGTTTAATTTTAACGGAGGCCGCTTCTGTGCTTCGCGTTCCATCCCACCAGACAGCATGAACCTTGATTTCCTGTTCTTCCCTGGGATTCAATCCTGTTATGATAGCCTCAGGGAGAGGGGAATAGAGAGCTGGCTGCTCGTTAACCAGAATAAGATAGCCAGCACAAAGATAATAAAGCGGGGCCCAGCGCAATTGCAGCCCGTTAAGGCCATAGGGTTGAGCCTGGAGACGTCCAGGCTGACGGGGTGGAAAAGAATAGACCTCGGCTGGCCCAAACTCAACTTCCCAGCTAACTTCACCCGTTTTCTGAGGAATGAAGCTTACCGCGGCCCAGTTTTGATAATTTTTGACCGAAGCTTCATGACCGCTTACTTTGACCCGACTTATCTTTAATTTTTCATTCCGGGGCCAGGAGAAACGAAGCTCATAGGGGTCATGGGCTATAACCCGGCTTCTCCCCCTGATTATTTTTTTCTCAAGGTCCGAACTTAAAGCCACAAGGTCCACCCAGCCCTGGGTTATATGTCTCGAAGTAGAGATAAGCTGGGGCTCCTTTCTGGCTACATGAAGCGAAAATACGCGAACGCTGGCGGGCAAGAGGGATACATAAAAACCCTTCTCCCAGCAGCCTAAATATTCCTGATTCCAGAAATCGTAGACGTGGACAGGAGTGTCGGGAGGTAATCCCAGGTCAGCCCATTTAAGTTCCAGTCCAATGGCTTCTTTCTCATTAAAATTAAAACAGCCAACAACATCATAATCACGACCAAGATGGTGAATCTTGAGGTCCCAGATTCTTTTATTTCGCTCAGCCGGGAAAAGGTCAAGGGGTCTGATATCCACAGCAGGATAAACCCTTTTCATGATTTCCACCCGGTCTGGTGGCAGGTCATAGAGACAGTCCGAAGCCATCAGGGCCTGACCCGTTAAGCCTTGAAGCGAGGCCCAGGCTCTGGCCATATCGAGCGTCAATGGATAACGGACAAGCATAACATCGGGGTCACAGTACCAGGCGATGTTATGGAGAAAATAGAAACGCATTGTTGCCTGAAGAGCAACCAGAAAACCATCCCAGGGAATGACGACATCGCCTCCGGTTCTTGAACCATTCATAAAGCCCATCCCCTCAAGAGGAATTCCCCAGCAACCCAGCAAATATTTTTGTGGACCAATTGTCTCTCTGATTATTTTAAGTGTTTGCCGGTAAAGTTCCTCCGGGTCAACCTGAGGGTTTTTCATCAGAGAAAGCTTATTACGGTATTCTCGAACAACTATGGGTTGGCCATCTATTTTGAAATATTCATATCCCCATTCCTGAGATAGTTTGCGGAAAAGGTCGGCTAAATAATTCAGAGCCTCTGGCCGGCTGGGATCAAGAAGATAATCACCCTCCCAGGTCCGAGAAAGCGATTCTCCTTTTTCATCGACCAGAAAGGCATTCCATTTCTTAACAACTTCAGAGTTACTCTGGCCATGAGGCGCCAGCCAGATACCCGGTTTGAGTCCTAACTCTTTTATTTTCCTGGCTAAAGAGGCCATACCTGAGGGGAATTTAGAATCAATGGTTGACCAATCGCGGTAATTGCCTTTTTCATCGCCCCGGCCCTGCCAGCCATCATCGATCTGACAGTAAACAGCCCCGAAATCTTTCAAATTCTCAGCCAGCCAGCGAGCATTCTTTTCAATTTCTTTTTCATTGATTTCGCGGTAATAATAGTACCAGGAGCACCAGCCTGAAGGAGGTAGAGGGAAAATACTTTTATCCATGGGTGAATAATATTTGATTTTTAATTTTTCGCGGAAATAGTTTTCAATGACAGTCCCATCAGGTAAGGTGACTTTATCTTCGACTGGATTAAAAGAGGCTCGCGCCAAAGGGGTCGAAACCCTGCCCAGACCAAGCAAAAATAAATCAGGCTGGTCATTATCTTCAAGGCGACAGGGGATAGGCGAGGGCCAGGGGATTTCTTCTCCGGAAAGCCCGATCGGTCCGGCCGGGCCTTTTTTCTGGCAGTTATCAAGCAAAATAATGGCCATGAGGATTAAAAATACACCGATTAGAAGCATCATTTTTTCTCTATTTTTTCTCATCTTCCTCCTCCTTGTTTCCTCTCTTTTATTTTTAGTCTTTGACTGGCCCTTGTCCATAAAAATCTTTTCTTTTTTCCTGGAAAGAATAAAATTAAAGGGGAAAAATCAGAAGAGAGGTTGGGAGAATGAAACAAAAAATTTCTTTTTATTTAAACAATCGACCAGTAATTTTAGAAACAGAACCAGACCGTCCATTGCTCTGGGTTTTAAGAAATGACTTAAAAATAACCAGCCCTAAATTTGGGTGTGGCGAAGGCTACTGTGGTGCCTGCACTGTTCTTTTAGATGGCGAAGCGGTCCGCTCCTGTCAGACAGAAATCAGTCGAGTTAATGGCCGGCATGTGATCACGCTTGAAGGTCTGAGCGATGGCGAGAAACTTCATCCTGTTCAGCAGGCCTTTTTGAAACATGAGGCCTTTCAATGTGGTTTCTGCACCAGTGGCCTGATTCTGGAAATTCTCGCCCTTCTCCAGAAGAAGCCGAAACCAGCTCGAGCCGAAATCCTTGAAGTCCTCGAAGACCATCTCTGCCGTTGTGGAGCCCATAAAAGAATAGTTGAGGCAGCTGAGGAAGCAGCTGCGCTGATGAGAGGAGGACGAAAATGATTAAGAAAGAAAAATGGGAAGAAATAGAGGCCATTAATAACGAAAAAATAAGTGAACCGAATCTTAATTTAAACAATGGGCTGACTCTGTCGCGCCGTGACTTTCTCAAAATTTCAGGAACAGGTCTTTTTGTTTTCTTCCTGGTAGGTGAGCCTGGAAAATTCCTGGGAGATTTTCAGACTCAGCCGAGGCCGCGGGAATATCCCGATGATTTCAATGCCTATTTGCTTATCGGTGAAGATGGCCGGATACGCTGTTTTTCAGGGAAGGTTGAGCTCGGGCAGGGGATTAAGACCTCGCTGGCTCAAATTTTGGCTGAGGAACTTGATGTCAGTCTTGAGGTGGTCGATATGGTCCTCGGCGATACAGCTCTCTGTCCTTATGATATGGGAACCTTTGGCTCGAGAACCATAAAATATTTTGGCCCTGCCCTGAGACAGGCGGCCTCTGAAGCCCGGGCTGTCCTGATTGAGCTGGCTTCAGAAGAGCTGAAGGTACCGAAAGAAAGGCTGGCTACAGAAAATGGTTTTGTCTATGATATGGAACAGCCTGAAAGGCGAATTGCCTATGGTCAATTAACCCGCGGAAAAAGAATTGAACGCTTTTTAACTCCAAAACCTCAGCCTAAGCCCATAGAAAAACACAGAATTGCCGGAAAAGCACTACCTCGCCTCGACGCTAAGGAAAAGGTCACAGGAAAAGCTCTCTATGCTGGCGACATCATTTTACCCCATATGGTTTATGCTCGCATTCTCAGGCCCCCAGTCCATGGAGCCAAACTTAAAAGCCTTAATCTTGATGAACTAAAAGATATTCCTGACATTGAGGTTATTCAGGATGGCGACCTTCTGGCTGTTCTTCACCCCACCTTTGATGGCGCCAGTAAGGCCTTGAAAAAGATAAAAGCTGAATTTGACCTTCCCCCGGCCGAACTTAACGAGGAAAATATTCATGATTATTTAGTTAAAATGGCTCCCCAGGGCAATATCGTTGATCAGAAAGGGAATCTCGAGGAAGGAGAGAAGCTGGCCCGGGAGATTATCGAAGCTACTTATTTGAATCCTTATGTGGCCCATGCGCCGATTGAAACTCACACCGCTCTGGTTTCGATAGAAAAGGATGAGGTTAAAGTCTGGGTTTCCACCCAGAGACCCTTTGGTGTCCAGAGCGATGTGGCTCAAGTCCTCGGAGTTCCCGTGAACAAGGTAAGAGTATTTCCGGTTTATGTGGGCGGTGGCTTTGGCGGCAAAAACGCTCATCGTCAGGCAGTGGAGGCGGCGCGGCTTGCCCGAAAAGCCGGAAAACCGGTCATGGTTGTCTGGACAAGGGAAGAAGAATTTTTCTTTGACACTTTCATGCCAGCGGCCGTCGTCAAAATAAGGTCGGGGCTTGATCAGAATAACCGGCTCGTTTTCTGGGATTATACTGTCTTCTGGGCTGGAGACCGCAGTTCCCAGGTTTTCTATGATATCCCCCATTACCGTGTTCTGTCGCGAGGCGGCTGGTCTGGAGCTGCCTCAGCTCATCTCTTCAGTGTAGGCCCCTGGAGAGCTCCTGGAAGTAATACCAATGTTTTTGCCCGCGAGTCCCACCTTGATACCCTGGCCGCCCGCAGTCGAACCGATCCTCTTGAATTCAGACTGGCTCATCTTACCAATGAGCGGATGAGGCGTGTTTTAACTCGTCTGGCTGAGGAATTTGGCTGGCGGCCGGCAGCGGCTCCAAGTGGCCGCGGTTACGGACTTTCCTGTGCCGATTATCTTGGAACCTATGTGGCCGCTATGGTTGAAATTGATGTTGACCAGAAGACAGGAATCATTAAGCCCAAAAGGATGGTTTGTGTTCAGGACATGGGGGAAGTAATTAATCCTGAAGGAGCCAGACAACAGATTGAGGGTTGCTTGATGATGGGCCTGGGCTATGCGCTGAGTGAGGAAATTCATTTCCGGGGAGGTCAAATCTTGGACCTCAATTTTGACCGCTACGAAATCCCTCGTTTTTCCTGGTTACCTGAAATTAAAGCTGTGGTTCTGGAAAATAATTCTGTCCCGGCTCAGGGAGGCGGGGAGCCAGCCATCATTAATGTTGGGGCCGCTGTGGCCAACGCTTTCTTCGACAAAACTGGCATAAGATTAACCCGGTTGCCCCTGAACCGCAGGCGGGTTCTTGAAGCTTTAAAAGAAAAGAAATAAAGAAAAAAGAAATAACAGGAAGGAGGAAAAAATGCCTCTCGTTCATACCTTTATGTGGGAGGGTCTGGATGATGAAACTGCCAGGAAAATCATAAGTGGCATAACCCGTGTTTTCACTGAAATGGGCGTACCAGCTGAAGCTGTCCGAGTGATAATCCATGAAGTGCCAAAAAACCGCTGGGGCATAGCTGGCGAGCTGGCCTCAGAAAGAAAGGCTGGCGGGAAATGATGAAATCAAAGCCTTGAAGGCAGGGTTTCAATCAGAGATAAGTAAGGGGAAAAAATTAGATAAAAAAGAGAGGAAAAGATGAAAGAGGACCTAAAGGCTGAGGTTCTTAGAAAGATTGATACCTGGCCACGCTTTAGATTCCTTCATTTACCCACGCCAGTTAAATTTCTGGCCAATCTGACTGAAAAATATAAAGGGCCTGAAATCTATATTAAACGCGATGACCTCACTGGCTGGGGCTTTGGCGGAAATAAATCGAGAAAACTTGAATTCATCGTGGCTGATGCCATTAAAAAAGGCCACAATTCTCTTTTCACCTGGGGCAGTGTTCAATCCAACTGGTGTTTTCAATGTGCCCTGACATCAAGCAGATTTGGCCTCAAACCCCTTCTTCTCCTTTTTTATCAGGATAAAAGGCCAGAAGATGAAGGCAATATTCTTCTTGACCGCTTAGCTGGGGCCGAGATTTATTTTTACGAGGCTCCAGCAGGCAAAGTGGTTACCAGGGATTTAGCTTCCAGTTTAATTGAGAAAATGCTCCCTGAATTGAAGGCGAAAAACCTTAATCCCTACATAGTTTCAGTCGGTGGCTCCATGCCCTTCGGTTCAATGGAGGCTCCTCTGGGAGCCATAAGTTATCTTCTGGCTTTCCATGAAGCCTGGGAGCAAGCTAAAAACCTGGGAATTTCTTTCCATTATGTTGTTCATGCCACGGGATCCGGGGCTACCCAGGCTGGTCTCTTACTTGGAGCCAGGATATTTTCGCCTCAGACAAAAATAATCGGCCTAAGTGTTTCTGATGAAAAAACCTCCTTTTCCCAGGAGGTCAGAACAATTGTCGAGGCTGCCCTGAAAGCATTATCTCTGGAAATAAAAATCGAAGCAGAAGATATCATCGTCCTTGATGATTACCTTGAAGGCGGTTATGGAGTTTTTTCGCCCCGGGTGACAAAGGTAATCAAGGAGCTCCTGCAAAGGGAAGGCGTGGTTCTGGATCCAGTTTACACCGCTAAAGCCATGATTGGTCTGATAGACCTTATTGAACGCCGTTATTTTAAGGAGAAAGATAGGGTCCTTTTCTTCCATACAGGAGGAACGCCCGCCCTTTTTGCCTATGGCAAGAAAATCCTCGCTTTGGAAAAATAAAAAATAAATCAAGAGGAGGTTCACCTTGGCCAGGATGGAAAGACCGGTCTTGGGAGATGTTCTTGAAGCCAGGAAAATCATTTCTTCTTTTCTGCCCAGAACCCCTCTTTATTCCTATCCCCAGATTAATCACCTCGTTGGAACTGAAGTTTTTATCAAGCATGAAGACCATTTGCCGACTCGCTCCTTCAAGGTTAGAGGGGGGATAAATCTAGTGGCCCATTTGAGCGAAGAAAAAAAGAAAAGAGGCGTCGTTACAGCCTCGACGGGCAACCATGCCCTCTCGATTGCCTACGCCTGCCGCCTTTTCCAGGTTGAAGCTACCATCGTCATGCCTGAAGGAGCCAACCCGGTTAAGGTAAAAGCAGTGGAGAGTCTGGGGGCCAGAGTTATTTTTCATGGTCAGATTTTTGATGAAGCTAAAGATTTTGCCTCTAAAATGGCCGAAGAAAGTGGACTCAGATTCATTCATCCCGCCAACGAGCCCTATCTTATTGCTGGAGTGGCCACCTATGCCCTGGAAATTTTTGAGGAACAGCCGGCAATTGAAGTTATCATTGTTCCGGTGGGTGGCGGTAGCGGTGCCAGTGGTTGCTCGCTGGTTAAAGAGGCTCTGGGGAAAAAGGCTAAAATAATTGCTGTTCAGGCTGAAAAAGCACCGGCCGCTTATTTGTCCTGGAAAGAACGGAAAATCGTGAGTGCTCCCATGACCACGGTGGCCGAGGGCCTTCAGACCAAAATGGGCTATGAATTAACCCAGTCAATCCTCTGGGACTATCTCGATGACTTTATTTTGGTTTCAGAAGAAGAAATGGAGCAGGCCATCCGGCTTTATCTTGAAAATATAAGAACTTTGACCGAGCATGCTGGCGCTTCGCCCCTGGCCGCAGCCTTAAAATTAAAAGATGAGTTAAAAGGCAAAAGGGTTGCCCTCGTTCTTTCAGGAGGTAATCTCAGTCTCGAGAGTCTCCGTCGTCTTCTTGCTGGCTCTTCATAGGGCAAGGGAGGTCAGCGCTTCTTCAAGACCCGTAAGGGAAGCTGAGATAAGACTTATTTTACCCTTTTCTTTCACTGGTGTTAGATCCTTAAGCCCGGTTCCGGTCAAAATCAGGACAGCTTCCCGCAGTTCAGGCTGGCGATTCAGGCGAAGCCACTTTTTGAGTCCAGCCAGGGTTGTTGCTGAAGCGGGATCGCAGAAAAGACCTTCCAGCGCGGCCAGCTCAGCCTGAGCTCTCATAATTTCTTCATCGGTCACGGCCAGCATCTCACCATTGAATTTACGGAGAAGCTTTAAAACCAGTCGGCCAGCCGGGGGCGCGGGATTGGAAATAGCATGGGCAATGGTTTGAGGCTCCTTTGCTGGCCTGACCTCATCCAGCCCTTTCTTCCAAGCTTGAACCAGCGGCGAGCAGCCTGCGGCCTGAAGACCAATAAAATGAGGTAAATTTTTAATTAATCCCTCTTTTTTAAGCTCAAGGAAACCAAGAATGAGGCCAACGAGGTGCCCGCCTGAACTTACAGGAACGAAGATATATTCTGGCACCTTTTTTCCCAGCTGAAAATAGATTTCAAAGCTGGTAAGTTTATAGCCCTCGAGCCGGTAGGGGTCACAGGAATTGGCAAAATAGATACCCACCTTTTTCCCGATTCGATAGCTTTCTCTAAAAAGCTCTCCATAGTCTCCCTTAACCCTGATGAGATGGGCCCCATAAATCCCTGTCGAGATGGTCTTCTCCAGGGAGGCATCTTCTTTGAGCAGAATGAAGACTTTCAGCCCGGCTTTGGCCCCATAGGCAGCTGTCGATGAGGCCATATTACCCGTGGAAACAGTGCCTATTTTTTTAATTTTCAGAGCCACAACCTTCTGAATGACAACAGCTGTCCCCCTATCTTTAAAACTATGCGTGGGATTAACCATTTCATTTTTGGCATAGATGGGAAAATTGACTTTCCATCTTTTTTCCAGGCGAAAGAGGCGCAGGAGGGGAGTATTGCCCTCCCCGAGAAGCAGACCTTTTTCAAGAGTATCCAGAGGCAGAAAGGATTTAAATTTTTCAAGTGAGGAAGTTCGATCGAGATGGAAGTGCCGGCCTATCCTTTGAGACCAGGGGGCAAGGGGCGAGCCGCAGTCTGAACAGAAGGGTGAATAAATATTAGGCTCATGCAGCTTCTCACAATGAAGACAGAACCATTTTTCCATTGACTTACCTCCTTCTTTCCTGAGTTTATCTTTAAAAACCAGATTTAGCAATCATGTTTATAACCTGATGATTAAATTTCCCCTTTTCTTGCCAGAAGCTGAGATAATTTCTTTTTTGGCTGAAGTTTGTTATTAAAATGGCCAGAAAAGAAAAAATAGAAAGGGAGGAAGAAAAATGTCCAGCATTAATAAAAAAGGGGGCAAAGAGAAGGATGAATTTAAAGAAAATGAGAAAAATATAGGAAGAGAAAAAGAAAGAAACAAGAGAAAGGGAAAATCGAAAAAGAAACAGAAAGGGATTAAGGATGAGAAACATATGGAGAAACAGAAAGAGATGGAAAATGATGAAGTAAAGAAAAAAGAAAGGGAAAAGGAAAAAATGAAGAGAAAAAAAATAGCGAATATAAGGGAAAGGGAAAAACAAAAAGAAAATAGAAAATGGGAGGCAAAAGAAATAGGAAATGGAAGAGGAAGAGAAAAAGAATCAGGAGAAAAAAAAGAGAAAGAGATAGAGATTGAAAAGAAGAAGGAAAAAAGAAGATTACTTCAGGATGAAGATTTTATGCGTTTGGCTTTAAGGGAAGCCAGAAAAGCTTCGAGAAGAGAGGAAGTTCCTGTAGGAGCTGTTCTGGTTGTTTCAGGCAGGGTTGTGGCCCGGGCGCACAATCAGCCTGTAAAGAGTCTTGATCCAACCGCCCATGCGGAAATTTTGGCCATGAGAAGAGCGGCTCGCCGGCTGAAAAATTATCGTCTTCCCGAGGCCGAGCTTTATGTTACGCTGGAGCCGTGCGCCATGTGCCTGGGAGCAGCTGTTCAGGCCAGGCTGAAACGAATTGTTTACGGCGCGCCAGATCCAAAGGCTGGAGCTGTTAGCTCTATCATGTCCTTTCCCTGGGAAAAGCTGAATCACCGCCCTGAAATTCAGGGAGGCCTCCTGGCATCTGAAGCTGCCAGCCTTTTAAAAGAATTTTTTAGCTCCAGGAGGCAAAAAAGGACTGCCATTGATTTCAATTAAACTCAATGATAAATTTTGATTTGAAGGGAGAGGTGGCCGAGTGGTTGAAGGCGACGGTCTCGAAAACCGTTATCCCCTTACCGGGGATCGCGGGTTCGAATCCCGCCCTCTCCGCCAGTTTATAAAATAAAAAGCCTGTTCTTTTCTCTGATTTAATAATCAGAATGATGAATCAAGGAAAAGCCTTTTTCTGAATAATCTTTTTAGGATAAAAAGTCATTGCCCTCCCGGGATTTAGAACCTGGCAGAAAGAAGGGTTGCCAGCCAAGAAGGAATAAGAAAGGGCGGTCCAGCGAGCAATTGAGGATGAAAAAACATAATAAGAAACAGGTTAGCCTTTTAAGTAATCTTTTTGAAGAAAAAATACAGGAATAGAGAAATTGGAGATGTAATCTTAGGCAAATAGTTTCGGAATCAAGATTCAATTTAAGCAAGGGAGGCTGGAAAATGAAAAGTATTCCGGTCATCGTCGCTGGTTTTGGACCGGTTGGTCGAGCCTTTGTCCGCTTGATGGCTGAAAAATCAGGCGACCTCAGGGAAAAATATCAGCTTGAGCTTAAGCTGAAGGCCATCCTGAGAAGTTCCTCAGCCTACATTATGTCAGAACCTGAATCACTTGACTTAGAGGCCCTGGAGAAAATTAATGATCAGGCGTACTGGCAGGAAAAACTTTCCCTTAATTTTTTACTTGATCAGACGCCGCCCGGCGTCGTCATTGAAGTTACAAGCTCTGATTTGAAGACAGGCGAGCCAGGATATGACCATATCAGGACATCCCTCGAGAAGGGCTGGCATGTGGTGACAGCCAATAAAGGGCCGCTTTTATTGTATTTTTCTGAACTCAAAGAGCTGGCTAGCTCAAAAAATGTGAAACTAAAGTTCAGCGGGGCGACAGCGGCTGCTCTTCCGGTTCTTGATGTCGGTCAGATTTGTCTTGCCGGAAGTCGGATTTTCAAAATTGAAGGCATCCTCAATGGAACCACCAATTATATCTTAACCCGGATGGCTGAAGGCCTGAGCTATGAGGAGGCTCTGGGCGAGGCCCAGCAAAAAGGCATAGCCGAAAGAAATCCTGCCTATGATGTTGAGGGCATGGATACTGCGGTCAAGCTGGCTTTACTGGCCGCCGCATTATTTGATTTGAAAATTAACTTAAAGGAGATGGAAATAACCGGAATTACAGGAATCTCCCGAGAGGAGGTGGCTCAAGCGGTCAGCCAAAGAAAGAAAATCAAACTCCTGGGTACTCTTTCCCTGAAAAATGAATGCGTTAAAGCCAGAGTACGGCCGGAATTGATTTCTTCTGACCATCCCCTCTTCTGGGTCAATGGAAGCAACAAGGGCTTAAGCTTTTTTACTGATACCATGGGTGAAGTGACCATCACCGGCGGGAAGTCTGACCCCAGGGGAGCTGCCGCCGCCATGCTGAAAGATTTGATAAATATATACAGGTCATTCTGAACCCCGCGAACTGGTGGAACATTTTTTGTCTGAATAAGGAAATTAAAACTCTACCGATAGGTTCAACGCTTGATTCAGAGCGAGGCATATTTTATTAGCAACCTGGGCCAGGCTTTCTTGTCATCTATGACTTTGTCTTTATTAAAGGAGGTTTTTATCATGGGCTTGTTTCTCGGCTCAGCAAGCAGCGGAGAAAGCTTGCAAGGCGGTCTTCCAGAGAATGGGAGGAGAAGCTTGGGGACATTCGGTGGCCGACCTGTCATTGACCGAAAGTCTATTTTTTGATAACCTGAATTATTCAAAAGAGGTCATAACCCTCTTAAAACCTGAAAGATGGAGAGGTGTCCGAGTGGTTTAAGGAGCACGCTTGGAAAGCGTGTGTGCGCTTAATAGGCGCACCGCGGGTTCGAATCCCGCCCTCTCCGCCATTAAAGGGAATTCCTGGGTTCAAGGCAAATAAAATTCAGGAAGAAAGGAGTTTTTTATGGACACAAGGGATTATATTGTCATTGAAGACCTTTATGGAGCTCATAATTATCATCCCCTCGACGTTGTCCTTTCCCGAGGGAAGGGCGTCTGGGTCTGGGATGTGGATGGCCGCAAATATTTAGATTGCCTGAGCGGCTATTCTGCCGTCAATCAGGGGCACTGTCATCCACGCCTGGTTCGGCGGCTCCAGCAGCAGGCCAAAAAATTAACCCTCACTTCCCGGGCCTTTCGCAATGATCAATGGCCTTTGCTGGCCAAAGAGTTAAGCGAACTTCTCGGCTATGAAATGGTTCTGCCCATGAATTCAGGGGCTGAGGCAGTCGAGACAGCTCTGAAGCTGGCCCGAAAATGGGCCTATCAGAAAAAGGGGGTCCCGGCCGATGAGGCCGAAATCATTGCCTGTTCTAATAATTTTCATGGCCGAACCATAACCATCATCAGCTTCTCGACCGAACCCCTCTATCGGAACGAATTCGGTCCTTTCACGCCCGGTTTTAAGGTCATTCCTTATGGAGATGTGGAGGCCCTGGCCTCAGCCATAACACCCAAAACAGCCGCCTTTCTGGTGGAGCCGATTCAGGCTGAAGCTGGCATTATTATTCCACCGGATGGCTATTTAAAGAAAGCCTGGGAAATATGCCGGGAAAATAATGTGCTCTTTATTGCTGATGAAATTCAAACTGGCCTTGGTCGCGTGGGGAAACTCCTGGCCTGTGAATATGAAGGCATAAAGCCAGATGTCGTCGTCGTGGGCAAATCCCTGGGCGGTGGCTTTATTCCCATTTCAGCCACTTTATCCAGCCGGGAAATAATGGGCGTATTTAAGCCAGGCGAGCATGGCTCAACCTTTGGTGGAAATCCCCTGGCCTGTGCTGTGGCTCGAGAAGCCCTGAAAGTCATCAAGGAGGAAAAACTTCCAGAAAGGGCAGCTGAACTCGGTGAATATTTCCTGTCTAAGCTCAAAACAATCAAAAGTCGCCATATTAAAGAAGTAAGGGGCAAGGGTCTTCTCATTGGGATTGAATTGAAGCCAGAAGCCGGGGGTGCCCGTCGCTTCTGTGAGGCTCTAAAAGAGGAAGGCCTTCTCTGCAAGGAAACCCATGAACATGTTATCCGCTTTGCTCCCCCACTTGTAATTAAGGAGAAAGAATTGCGCTGGGCCTTCAAACAGATTAAAAAAGTTTTTAAACGTTTAGACTGAAGAGTCATCTGTCCTCATCTGATGACACTAGCCAGCTTATTCTAGCCTGGAAAATTTGGTCTATTTCTTGCTTATTCCTGGGGTGTTAGTATAAATAAAATGAGAGGGGATTAGGACCATGAAAAAAATTAATAAGGCCCTGAAAATCGGTTTAATCCTGGGATTAATCATTCTGGCAAGCCGCTGTCTTATTTATATTCCCTATGAGGAAAGATGGCCTGGGGAAAGAAGAAGTTATCCGCCCCGCGAAGAGAGTCAGCCAGGAACTCAAATCGATATATCCTTCGTTTACAGCTATCTTGCTCCCTATGGCTACTGGGTTTACTTATCACCCTACGGTCATGTCTGGATTCCCCGTCATGTTCCCTATGGCTGGCGTCCTTATACTCGTGGCCGCTGGGTCTGGACCGATGTTGGCTGGCTCTGGCTTTCTAACTTTGACTGGGGCTGGCTTGTTTTTCATTATGGCCGCTGGGGCTGGCACCAGCGCCTGGGCTGGTTCTGGGTTCCAGGAACCATCTGGGCTCCGGCCTGGGTTATCTGGACCTGGGGTGATTTTTATATAGGTTGGGCTCCCATTCCCCCTGATATTGACTGGGTTCCAGGAGTCGGCCTGGCCGTCATGAGGGTTGAACCAGTCTGGCAGGCCTGGGTCTTTGTAGAAAATCGCTATTTTCTTACCCCTTATCTCGAGCGCTATGTCCTGCCGCCAGAACGCAACCGGACCATTCTCAATTTCACTGTCAGTAAAAGGAGCCTGGCTCCCCGGGGAAATACGATTTTTAATGAGGGTGTCGATCCCCAGCTCGTTTCCCGGTGGACAAGAACCGAAATCAGGAAATATGAGCTTCAGGAAGCTTCGCGGCCTGGTCGTGAATCTTTAACCGTCAATACCGTGGTTGTTCCCCGTTTATCCATATCCAGGAATGAAATGGCGCAACCCTCCCGGGTTTATGAGCCCGAAATGGTTGAGCAAGAACTGGATAAAGAAAGGCCAAGAATGATCCGCCTAGACCAGCTTCAGATTGAAAGGGAAAGGCTCGAAAGATCGCAGAGAGAGGAAGAAGCTCTGCTTAGAAGAAAGATGGAGGAAGAAAAACAGCAGGCCAGAGATGAAGCCACCAGACAGGAAATCTTGCGCCGTTATCAGCTTCAGCTCGAACAGCTCAGGAAACAACATCAGGAAGAGAAGAAAGAGCTTGACCAGCGTCATGAGCAGGAGAAGAAAAAAATAAGTGGTCAGCCAGTACGAAAAAAGGAAAAATAGTCAGGCAGAAGGCCGCGACCTTAAAGAGACAAGAATTACAGAAAAAAGAATAATCGCCCCACCGGTAAGAGTCCGAGAAGAGGGAATTTCCCTGAGAAAAAAATAAGCCAGAATCAGGCCATAAACTGGTTCGAGGGAACTGATAATCGAAGCAACCGCCGCTGAAATTCTTTTCATTCCCTGAATGAATAAGGAATGAGCTCCGGCTGTACAGATTATCCCCAAAAAAGCCAATCGGAAAAGGTCCGCCGGCTCTGGTATTGAATTTCTGGTAAGAATTAATGGCAGAAGAAAGACTGTCGCGCCCGCATCCTGATAAAAAGCAATCACCAGACTCTGATAGCGACGGGTAAGCCGGCGGTTAGCTATGGTAAGCCAGGAAAAAAGGAAGCCAGAAATAACTCCCCAGAGAACTCCCTGAAAAACAGGCTGCCCTGGATCAAAAGAGGGAACAAGGTAATAAACCCCAAGAAGACAGAGGCAGGCAGCAAGCAAATTGAGTAGCCGGAAATTTTCTTTAAGCAGAACTGGCTCCAGAAGGGAAGTAAAGACGGGAAAGGTAGAGTAGGCGAGAAGACCAATGGCCACGGTAGCTACCTTAATTGAATGAAAAAAGGTTATCCAGTGCAGAGCCAGCAGGGCGCCTAACATAAATAGATAAAAGCCTTCGACCTTAGCATGAGGCTTAAGATTCAACCTGAAAGTTTTAATTAAAGGGAAAAGAGTTATAGAGGCAAAAAAGACCCGGCCAAAAACAATGACTGTCGGTGGCTCCTTGACCCATTTGCCAAAAAGACCGGCCAGTCCAAAAAGAAGGGTGGCCAGATGGGTGAAAAGAAGAGCCGAAACTCCGGGGCTGAATTTTCTCATTCAACTAAAATTTCCGATCTCATATTTTCAAAATCTCGTCGGTATGTTATCATATTACTTAATTTTTAGAGAAGAAATTTCTTCGTCTGAGGACAGATTGCCCGATGGAAGAGAGTCAGGAAACCCGCTTTGGGGCCCATCAAATCCTAGCCCGTAAGTATCGTCCTCAGACTTTTGATGAAGTCATCGGTCAAAAGGCCATTATTGACACTCTGCGCAATGCCTTAAGAACCAGAAGGCTGGCCCAGGCCTATATTTTTTCCGGCATGAGGGGAGTTGGCAAGACAACTGTGGCCCGTCTTCTAGCTAAAGCTCTTAATTGCGAGAAAGGGCCAACGCCTGATCCCTGCAATGTCTGTCAATTCTGTATAGCTATCAGGGAAGACCGGGCAGTCGATGTCCTCGAAATTGATGGTGCTTCCTACCGCCGGGTCGAAGAAATTAGCCCCATCAGAGATGCTGCCAGGATTGGACCTATTCATAGCCGCTATAAGGTCATTATTATTGATGAAGTTCATATGCTTTCTACCCATGCTTTTAATTCCCTCTTGAAAACGCTCGAAGAACCTCCCCCCAGCACGATTTTCATTTTAGCCACAACCGAATTCCACAAGGTCCCCCTGACCATTGTCTCCAGGTGCCAGCACTTCGAATTTAAAAGAATTTCACAAAAAGAAATTGCCGACCATCTGCTGAGGATTGCTGAAAAAGAAAATATTTCTCTGACCAGATTCGGAGCTCAGCTTCTGGCCGAAGCGGCCGACGGTAGCCTGAGAGATGCCGAAAGCCTGCTGGATAAAGCTCTGGCTCTATATGGATCGGAAATTATTGATGAAAAACTCAAGGAGGTTCTCGGGCTTGTCCCCAGGGAAATTTTATTTGAAGCTTCGAGCCTGATTTTTGAGGGCAAAGCCGAACTCGTTTTTCCCTTTGTGAATAAACTGGTCTACGGAGGTTATGACCTCAAGCTTTTTTATGAAGAGCTCCTTCGTCATTTCCGCAATTTGCTGGTGGTGATGACAACAGAAAATTCCAGGGATATTCTTCTTTTAAGTTCTGAAGAAATAGAAGGCCTGAGAAAGGAAGCGCAGAAGGTTTCTTCGGCCGATTTAATTCGATATCTTCAAATTCTGCTTCAGGCCGAAGCAGGCCTCAGATATACGGCTCATCCTCAGATTTATCTTGAATCTCTTCTGGTCAGATTATGCCATGTCCCCCACATTGTCCCTATTAAAGAAATCTTCAGGTCGCTGGAAGAAGGAAAATTTGAAGAAATGTTGAGGAAGGCGGTTGAGGCGACCGGACCAGAAATTTCAAGCGAAAAAGGAAGGGAAGAAAGAGAAGAAGGAAAAATTGTGGCTGAAGAGCCAGCTTCAGCTAAAAAAAAGGAGAGAGAACAAGAAATTTCAGCCAGGATTAATAACGGGAAGCAGGCTGTAGCGAGAGAAAAAGAAACACGCCAATTCGAAGAAGAAACTTTTGCTTTGAAAAAAGAAGAAATAAGAGAGGAAATTAAGCCGGCAGACCCCAGGCCGGAACTTGGAAGCCGGGAAAAGGAAGCTATTTTAGAGATGCCAGCGGTTAAATCTTTTGTGGAATATTTTAAGGGCAGGATAGTCTCCATTGACCCCCTGCCCAGGCCAAAAAACAGGGAAGAGGTTTAGTCATGTTTAAAAATCTCGGTGATTTGCAAAAAATGCTTCAGTCAGCGCGGGAAATACAGGAAAAAATGGAAAAAGAGCTGGCTGAAATCAGGGTTGAAGGTTCAAGCGGAGGCGGTATGGTCAAGGTGACGCTCGATGGCCGCAAAAACCTCATTTCCATTCACCTGGAACCTGAAATTGTCAATCCCGCTGACTGCGAAATGCTTGAGGACTTGATTCTGGCTGCCTTCAATGATGCTTCGACCCGGGTTGAAGAGCAGATAGCCGCCAAGCTGGGAGCTCTGGGCGCTGGCTTTAAAATTCCAGGGTTGGTCTGATGTTTGAATACACCGAACCCCTTTATCGATTAATCGAGGAGCTGAAAAAATTTCCAGGCGTTGGGGCCAAATCTGCCCAGCGCATGGCTTTTTATCTTTTATCTCTTTCCATAGAAGAGGTCGAGAAACTGGCTGAAGCCATCAGGGAAGCCAAAAGAAAAATTTTTTATTGCTCGGTCTGCAATGGCATCACCCATGTTGACCCCTGTCCTCTCTGTACTGATCCTCATCGAAGTGATGAGCTTCTGTGCATCGTCGAAGAACCATACAACGTGGCTTCCATCGAAAAGACAGGTATTTATAACGGGCGCTATCATGTACTTTTAGGAACCCTTTCGCCCTTGAAGGGTAGAGGCCCGGATGAATTGCGCCTGGATAAGCTTCTCAGCCGCCTGGAAAAAGGCCAGTTTAAGGAAGTTATTCTGGCCACCAATCCCACTGCTGAAGGGGAAGCCACGGCTTATTTCCTGGCTGATTTGCTCAAAAAATTTCCGGTTAAAATTACCCGTCTGGCCACAGGTTTGCCCGTGGGTTCTGATCTTGATTTTGCCGATCAGGTGACCATAAAGCGAGCTCTCGAGGGAAGAGTTGAATTGAAGGATTGAGACAAATCTCTCTCTTCCCCTGAACTAAACAAAAAAGGAGGTCAAATGAAAACGACCATCGAGATCAGATGGCATGGTCGAGCTGGGCAGGGTGTGGTGACGGCAGCTGTTACTCTGGCTGATGTTCTGGCTGGCGAGGAAGGCAAATACGTTCAGGCCTTCCCTGAATTTGGCGCTGAAAAAAGAGGCGCCCCCATTTTAGCCTTTAACCGCATCAGTCAGAGACCAATCCGCACTCATAGTCAGGTTTATGAGCCAGATATAGTTGTCGTCACTGACCCCAGCCTTCTCGGTCTAATTGATGTGACTGAAGGAGCCAAGGAGGATGCCCTTTTTCTCTTCAACACCACCTTTGACCTTTCTCTTGTCAGGAAGCGCCTTAACCTTGGCTCAAGGAAGGTTTATGCTCTGGATGCCTATACCATTGCCCGAGAGGAGATAGGACGTCCCATCCCCAATGTTCCTCTGGTAGCCGCTCTGATCAAGGTCACCGGTCTGCTTGAGCCTGAAAAGTTCAGGGCCAAACTCGAGGCCTCTCTGAGTAAGAAATTGAGGCCAGAAGTTGTGGCCAGTAATTTAAGAACTGTGGAAAGAGCTTTCAGGGAGGTGAAGGAAGGATGAGAAAAGAAACCTGGCGGGAATTAACTATTGGGACAATTAATCTTAATGCCGGCAATTCTGTCGTCAATCTGACTGGAACCTGGAGGTCTGGAAGAAAACCTGAGTTCAGGCCAGAACATTGCATTCACTGTTTCTTCTGCTGGCTCTATTGCCCTCATCTGGCCATCAGGGTTGAAGGCGAGAAGGTAGTCGGCATTAACTACGATTACTGCACTGGCTGTGGCCTTTGTGCCGAAGAATGTCCAACTAAGGAAAAGGCTATTGTTATGGTGCCAGAAGAAATTAAGCTGGCTGAAAGGGGGAAAGAATGAAAACTTTGAAACCGCTCAACGGAAATCAAACCATTGCCGAAGCTGTTCGTCAGATTGACCCCGATGTGGTGGCTGCCTATCCCATCACTCCATCGACCGCTATTGTTGAAACTATTGCCCAGTTCAAGGCCGATGGACTCCTTAAAGGCGAATTTGTCTGTCCAGAAAGTGAACACAGTGCCATGAGCATTTGTATTGGAGCAGCGGCCGCTGGCGGCCGGGTGATGACAGCTACCTGTTCCCAAGGGCTGGCTTTGATGTGGGAGATGCTTTACATTGCCGCCGGCCTCAGGCTGCCTATTGTTGCAGCCATCGCTAACCGGGCTTTAAGCGCGCCCATTAACATTCATGGTGACCACAGTGACACCATGGGCGCCAGAGATTCAGGCTGGATCCAAATCTATTCTGAGAACTGCCAGGAGGCCTACGATAATTTTATTCAGGCTTTCCGCATAGCTGAGCATCCTGATGTCCGAACACCTGTTCTGGTCGGACTCGATGGCTTTATCATCAGCCATTCAACAGAAATCGTTCAGGTTGAAGATGATGAGGAAGTTCGACGCTTTGTGGGAGAATATCTTCCCATTTATCCTCTTCTTGATACCAGCCGCCGCTTTACCGTGGGCCCGATTGATTTTACCGATTATTACTTTGAGCACAAGAGAAGCCAGATTGAAGGAATTGAAAATTCTCCCCGGGTGATTGAGCAGGTGGGACAGGAATTCGGCGAGAAATTTGGCCGCTTTTATGGCTTTTTTGAAGCTTATCGTCTCGATGATGCTGAACTGGCCATCGTAGTCATGAGTTCAGCTGCCGGTACCTGCAAGGATGCCATTGATGAACTCAGAGAAGAGGGATTAAAGATTGGGCTTCTCAAGCCCAGAGTTTTCCGGCCCTTCCCTCACGAAAAAATTGCCCAAGCCCTCAAAGACAAGCTGGCCGTGGCTGTTCTTGATCGCTCCTCCAGTCCCGGAGCTTTCGGCGCGCCCCTTTTTACTGAAATCCGGTCAGCTCTTTATGATTACGAAAGAAGACCAAAAATAGTCAATTATATTTATGGACTCGGTGGCCGGGACATTAAAATTGAGCATTTTAAAGAGGTGGCTCAGAATCTTGTCAGGATAGCTACAACCGGCAAAATTGAGTCCTATGTGGGCTATCTTAATCTCAGAGAATAAGGAGGATTCCCATGGCTGCTGTGAGATTAAAAGATCTGGCTCAAATGGAAGATCGGCTTGTCGCTGGCCATGGCATGTGTCTTGGCTGCGGCATTCCCATAATCTTTAAAATCATTCTGAGGGCAACTGAGGATCCCCTCATTGTCACCTGTGCCACCGGCTGTCTTGAAGTTTGTACGACCATTTTCCCTCGAACCGCCTGGAATGTGACCTGGATTCACAGTGCCTTTGAAAATGCGGCGGCCACGGCTGCCGGTATTGAAGCCATGTATCGAGCTCTCAGGAATAAGGGAAAAATTCCGCGAGATAAGAAGATAAAAATTCTGGCTATTGGCGGCGATGGTGGCACCTATGATATTGGTTTTCAAGCTCTTTCCGGCGCGGTGGAAAGGGGCCACGATTTTGTTTATGTCTGTTATGATAATAATGTTTACGCTAACACCGGGGGTCAGAGATCCTCAGCTACTCCCCTGGGAGCTTCAGCTACCACAGCGCCGGCTGGTGCGACCAGTCCTGGAAAACTTCAACCAAGGAAGGATCTGACCAGAATTATGGCCGCTCATAAAATTCCTTATGTCGCTCAGGCCAGCCCGAATAAATGGCTTGACCTTTATAACAAAGCCAGGAAGGCCTTTGAAGTGGAGGGGCCGGCCTTTCTGAATGTCCTCTGTCCATGCCCCACCGAATGGAAATATGAAGAATCCCAGGGAATAAAACTGGCCCAGCTGGCCAATGATACCTGCGTCTGGCCTCTCTATGAAGTGGAAAGGGGTCAATTTAAAATAAATTATAAGCCCAAGCAGAAATTGCCTGTCACTGAGTGGCTTAAATCGCAGGGAAGATTTCGCCATCTTTTTAAGGAAGAAAATTCGTGGATGATTGAGGCCATTCAGGAGCAGGTTGATAAGGACTGGGAAGAACTGAATAAACTGGCTGAACTGAAATAATATTTCTGCAGATGAGGTCGGGTAAGTTCGATTAATCTTGCCCGACCTCAATTTCCCCCTTGAATTCACCCCTAAAGGCTATAGTCACGGCCCTTTGCCTGGAGCAAATTTAAAAAGAGATAATTATTAAAAAGGAGCCGATCATGACTAATCCAGGCAAAAGGGGCCTGTTTCTCTTTGCCATAATCGCCGGGCTTGTTCTGTTTTTCCTTTTCGAGATTTCTGCGGCTGACAAGAAGCTCAGGGTAATAAAGGACCAGGCTTCCATTCATCTCAATCCCGATGAGAGAAGCCCTGTTCTCGAAACTGTGAGCCGCGGCACTATCCTGGGTTTGCTTTCTCCGGGAAAATTTAAGGCTTTCTGGTATTATGTCAGCTATCAGTCAGCTTCAGGCTCAGTTAAATCTGGCTATATCCATGAAGACTGCGTTGAACCCCTTTTTCAGGCGCAAAAGATTATCACTATCAGAGGGGAAGAAGCTAAATATGCCTCAGCTTTTAACTTCTGTCAGCTTGAACCGAATTTCTGGGGGTCCCCGGTGGATAAAATAATTTCCCTGGAGGGTGAGCCTGACCAAAGGAGAAGCTCAGAAGAAGGCCTTGAGGTTCTGGAATATCAGCGAGATTTAAAGGACTATATAGCCTTTCTTGAATTTATTTTCAATCAGAACAGGCTGATTCAAATTCACATTGAGCTCTGGCAGATAGCGGGCGTGAAGAATGAGCCCCTCGAGGAGTATCATCAGGTTAAAAACTGTCTTTCGGCCAAATTTGGTTCTCCCTTTGAAGACAGAGTTCAATGGGAAAATCCTGCCTTCCAGTATGATGAATTGAGCTGGGGCTATGCTGTCAGTTTAGGCCATCTTAATTATCAGACCAGATGGACCGCATCAGGAGTCGAGCTTTCTCTAAAACTCAGGGGTGAAAACAGGTCTATCTGTCTGGAATTTGAAGGTACTCAGCTCGATTATCGGGAACTGGCCAGAAAAGTTACCCGGGCCGGCTCCTTTCGACAGCCAAATCATTACCCGGAGGGATAATCTCCAGAAAGACACTTTTTTCTAAATCAAAAACCTCTTTAAAAAATTCAATCAGGTCATGGAGGTTAATCTTATTAAGGTAGTCCTCCAGAGAATTTTCAGCCAGAACTTGGTCAATTTCCAGAGCCCGAAAATTAGCCTGAAGCTCGGCTTTTTTTATTTTGGCTTCAAACTGCTGATAGAGCCAGAGGCGAAAGGAATTGCGCCCTATTTCCAGGTCCTCTTCATTAAGGCCGCTCCTCTCAATTTCCTTGAGCTTTTCCTGAAACCTCGCTCTGGCTTTCGCTGTTTTTTCCGCCAGAGTTTTTAGATAAATTACAAAGAGACCACCGCCCTTCATCAGAATTAGCCGTGAACCCACTTCATAAGCCAGACCTTCTTCGCTGCGAAGGGTCCAGACCTTTGAGCCCGGGCCACTGCCAACAATGGCCTCAAGAAAGTTGGCCAGAACATAGCTCCGGGCCGAAAGCGGCGGTAGGGGGAAAGCCACAGCTAAAAGAGATGAGGGAGTCTCTTTTTTAATTATTATTTCCTTTTTTTCTGGTAATTTCCAGGAGGGAAATTCAGTGCTGAAGCTTTCGCCCTTCGGCAATCGGCCGAAGGTAGATTCAATAATCGTTTTTATGGTGTCAGGTTCGAGGCTGGAAACAACGGACATAATTATGTTGGCACCAACAAAATATTTTCGGTGATAGGAAGTGGCATCCTCACCCTTAAAATTTTCTATGCTCTGCTGATGGCCATAACCACTGAGGCCATAAGGGGAAGAACCAAAAAAGGCTTCAAGCAGGGCCAGATCAGCCCTCGAATCGATATCATCCAGCTCCTTCTTCTGATAATTCTTCAGGGCCTCTTTAAGGTTATTCATTCTCAGACCTGAAAAGATGGGCCGGGAAAAGGTTCGATAAATAAGTTTCATGGTACTTTCGAAATGACTGGAAATGCACTCCAGCGAAACCAGGAGAAAATCCCCTCTTGAAGCTATCTTGACCTCAGTTCCGCTTTTCATGAACTCTTTTAAAAAATCAGTATCAGGCGGATCAAGAGAAAGCCTGGCCACGAGATAGCCCAATCCGGCTTTGCCCGGAGGGTCAGCCAGCTTGCCTCCTTTTATTAAAATAAAAACAGCCGTGGTCTGGCTGTAAGGGTTCTGGTCAATGATTAATTGAAGACCATTGCTTAAAGTTTGAACTGAAGTCCCGACTGCAGTCTGACTCAGAGCCATGGAAGAAAGCGAGAAAAGAAAGAAAGTTAGTCCGAAAATGAAGCGACTGCCTGGCTTTTTATCGCCCGGCTTCATTCTGAATTTAATCATTATTTAAATTCCCCTCCTTCTGGCGTCTTGCCCTTCCTTTTCTTCGCCCTCATTCATCCTGAATTTAATCAATATTTAAATCTGCCTTAACTCTGCTTCACTTGTTTTCTTAAGGGATTAATCACAATGATGGCCATTTCCGGCCGGCTGAGATATTTTGAAGCCGCCCGTCTGAAATCCGTTGAAGATATTTTTTCAATGGTCTCCAGATAGGGTGGCAGATTTATACCTTCCAGGAGGAGAAGATAGAGAGCCACTGAAGAAGCCAGTTGCCGACCATCTTCGAGCGCCCTTTCCGCATTCAACTGAACCTGTCTTTTGGCCGAAGAAAGAAAATCGAAGAAATAATCCCGGGCTTCACCCAGCACATCATCAGGTGAGAAATTTTCCTGATGGAGCTGACGGAGGGAGCGGCTAATTTCCCTTTCAGCCAGATTTACGTTCCTGGGATCAAGAATCAAGTGGATTAATAAAATTCCACTATATCTATGGGAATTATAGGAAATAGAAAGATGGGCCACAGAAATTCTTCTTGAGCCAAGAGTCATAGCCAGCCAGGGATTGAGCCCCCGGCCCATGATTGTGGTCAGAAGATCAAAGGCATATTGGTCGGGACTGCTAATATCAGGGCCCCGGCAGGCGATAACGAGATGGCTCTGCTCGATATCCATTTCTTTTTCCAGTCTCGTTATTTTTCCGAGCGGGGCAGGAGGTTCAATTACTGGTCTTGATTTTTTCTCACCTTTGAGCTGGCCAAAATATTTTTTTATTAACTCTTCAATTTTACCTGCCTCCAGGTCGCCCACAACGACCAGGGAGCAATTGGCCGGCGAATAGAATTCACGGTGGGCTCCTGTAACCTGATCGAGCTTCAGTTCCTTCACCTTATCAGCCCGCCCGATAAGGGGATGACCATAGGCATGTCCGGGAAAAAGGCTTTCATAGGCCAGAGAAAGAGCCAGGGAAAGGGGCTCTGAAGTCTGCAGGTTCATTTCTTCCAGAATAATCTCTTTTTCCCGGTCTAAATCCTCTTCATCCAGATTAAAATTAAAAATAAGGTCAACAAAATTGTTCAGGCCGACTTCAATTTTTTCCCGGGGAACAGAAAGTTCAAAGAGAGTGGCGTCAAGGCCGGTATGGCCATTAATCTGGGCTCCGATTCGTTTTAATTCGGCCTGGATTTCTTCCACGGGTTTTGACCTTTTCCCGCGAAAAAGAAGGGCATGCTCCAGGAAATGGGCCAGGCCATAAACGGAAGGCGTTTCATCTCGCGACCCGAAGCCCACCCCTAAAACTACATGGACCAGGGGAGAACCAGCTCGATTTATAAGAAGAACCTTCAGACCATTTTCCAGAATTAAATTGACCTCATTTTTCTCTGCATATAAAACCCCGGCAAGAGAAAAAATGAAGGAAATCAGGAGGAAAATAAGAAAATATATCCCCTGATTCTTCAGGCAATTACGCCGGATCTTCATTCTCTGATTCACCTGAAGATACCTTCATTATGATACCACTTTCAGCAGCTTAAAACGAGGCAGAAATTTGAAGTGAATTCCCAGCCATTCTTTCCCTGAATGTGTCACTGGGAAGAAGACCATCCTCATGATGAGAGTTTGTTATTTCTGTCTTTTTAGGCCCTGAAAATTCAGAAGAGCTAATTAAAATTTAAGGAAATTGAAAATTAATCTTAAATCAGAGATCAATTTTTAATGAATTAGCTTTAAGATGGGAAGAAACCCTCTCCTTCTTTTAAACTGAGATCGAATCATCCAGGTTAATCTTTATTTCAAAGAAAGCTCTAAGGCGAGAAAAAGCACTCCCTACAGGGACAAATTTGTCCTGGAGATCTATCTGTCCTGAAATTTTTTGATTCCTTAAAACTTAATCCTGAATTTCCTCACCAGGGCACCAGAATTTCCTGACAAATGGCAATTTATGGGGGGCTATTCTTTATTTAAAAGGCCTGGTTTTCATTCTTTCTCCATTTCAATCACCTGTTCTTTTTATGTTAAAATTGCTTCGGGAAAATGGAAATGCTTCGAGCGCAGATTTGGGCTTAGAGGAGAAACATGAAAAATAAGAGGCCTCTGGCCAGGGTTTTAGTCGTTGATGATGAAGA